>Ga0070695_100000806_pt1 | contig 16832 bp, 17 predicted proteins | sample KBSK1252metaG_FD_65471 | JGI IMG/M metagenome (GOLD analysis project Ga0070695, IMG submission 65471) | Corn, switchgrass and miscanthus rhizosphere microbial communities from Kellogg Biological Station, Michigan, USA - KBS K1-25-2 metaG | ecosystem: Host-associated > Plants > Roots >...
AACCTGAGTCTCTATGGCAACGTCGGCCGCGGCTTCGAAACGCCCACGTTCCTCGAGCTTGCCTATCGCAATACCGGCAGCGGGCTCAACTTCGACCTCAACGCGAGCGCGAGCCGGCACGTCGAGGTCGGCGCCAAGGCGCGCGTCCCGGGCTGGGGGCGGCTAAATGCGGCGCTCTTCGATGTCGTGACGCAGAACGAGATCGTGGTCGATCGCAATACCGGCGGCCGCGCCACCTTCAAGAACGTCGGCCATACCGATCGTAAAGGCGTCGAGCTCGGCGCCGAGAGCGCGCCGCTCGGTCCGTTCGAGCTGCGTTTCGCCTACACCTACTTGGAAGCCACCTTCCGCGAGGGCTTCAACACCGTCATCACTACTACCAACACGACGGTGCCGGTGCCGGCCGGTGCGACGCTCCCGGGCGTGCCGAAGAACCAGGCGTATGGGGAGTTGCGCTACCGGCGCGCCTCGTTCCGTGCCGCGCTCGAAGTGCTGCACCGCTCGAGCGTCCCGGTCAACGACCCGAACACGGATTTCGCCGATCCTTTTACTGTATGGAACCTGGCCGGCGGCCTGGTGCAGGAGCGCGGGCGGCTGCGGCTGAGCGAGTTCGTGCGGCTCGACAACGTCGGCAACCGCAACTACGTCGGCTCGGTGATCGTCAACGAGACGAATTTTCGTTATTTCGAGCCGGCGCCGCGGCGCAACATGAGCGCTGGAATCCAGGCAAGCCTTCAGTTCTAATAGCGCCGCACACCCACAGGAGAGAACCATGAGAGCCGCACTCGCCGCCGCCGTTCTCGGCGCATTCACCATCGCGCAGGCCCAAGACAAACCCGCCGCTTCGCCGCCGCCTTCGTGGCAGCAAGGCAAGCCCGCGGCGATGCAGGAATCGACGCTGCACCCATTTGCCATCGAGATGACCGGCAAGGCGGCGAAGGATTTGCCGGTCGACAAGCTGAAAGTGCCGGCGGGCTTCAAGGTGGAGGTGTGGGCGGAGGGCATGCCCGGCGCGCGCTCGATGGCGCAAGGCGATAAGGGCACGCTGTTTGTCGGCACGCGCCAGCTGAGCGACGTCTATGCCGTCACCGAAAAGGGCGGCAAGCGCGAGGCCAAAGTGGTGCTCAAGGATCTGGACGCGCCGAACGGCCTGGTGTTCAACAAAGGCACGCTGTTCGTGGCCGAGCGCGGCCGCATCACCCGCTATGACGGCATCGAGAACAATCTCGACAATCCGCCGCAGCCCAAGGTGATCGTCGACAACCTCGACCCGAACAAGCAGCCGGGGCACTTCTGGAAGTTCCTGACGCTCGGGCCGGACGGCAAGCTCTACTTCAACATCGGCGCGCCCGGCAACATCGTGATGCCGACATACATGGAAGCTTCCGTGATGCGCGTCGACATGAAGGGCACGCTCGAGACGGTGGCGCTCGGGGTGCGCAACTCGGTCGGCATGGATTTCAATCCGAAGACCAAGGAGCTCTGGTTCACCAACCACGCGCGTGACTGGCTCGGCGACGACTCGCCGAACGACACGCTGCACCGCGTGTCGCGCAAGGGCATGCATTTCGGCTATCCGTACTGCCATCAGGGCGACACGCCCGACCCCGAGTTCGGCAAGCATCGCTCGTGCAAGGAGTTCGACAAGCCGGCGCTCAAACTCGGCGCACACATCGCGCCGATCGGCATGCGCTTCTACAACGGCAAGATGTTCCCGGCCGAGTACCAGAACAACATCTTCATCGCGATGCGCGGCTCGTGGAACCGCACCGTCAAGCAGGGCTATAACGTGATGCGCGTGGTGCTCGACGACAGCGGCAAGGTAACGAAGTACGAGCCGTTCCTCACCGGCTTTCTGCTCGATGCCAAGTCCGATCCGCCGATGTGGGGCCGGCCGAACGATGTGATGGTGATGAAGGACGGCTCGCTGCTGGTATCCGACGACCAGAACGGGATCATCTACCGCGTCAGCTACGGCAAGTGAGGCTTGGGGTATGCGCGGCGGCGCTGGCGCTTGCCGGCGCCGCGGCGGCGGCTGATCCGCAGGCGGGCAAGAGCAAGGCAGCGGCCTGCGTCGCGTGCCACGGCGAAGCCGGCAACTCCACCAATCCCGCGGTGCCCTCGCTCGCCGGCCAGCCGGAGAAGTTCATTGCCACAGCGCTCTTCATGTTTCGCGCGGGCAGCCGCCAGGATGCGCAGATGACGCCGATGGCGAAGCCGCTCTCCAACACCGAGATGAACGATCTCGCGGCGTATTTCGCCGCGCAAAAGACCGCAGCGCCGCGGCACCAGACCAAGCCGGAGAACGCCGCCGCCGGCCCCGAGGCGGCGAAGAAGTTCAACTGCACGCAGTGCCATGGCCCGCGGCTCCTCGGCCAGCAGCAGATGCCGCGACTCGCCGGGCAGCACTACGAGTATTTACGTGCCCAGCTCGCTGCCTTCAAAGCCGGCAAGCGCGCCGATCTCGACGGCAACATGACCGCCGCGGCGCAGGCGCTTTCCGACAAGGATATCGAAGTCCTCGCCGACTACCTCGCCGGCCTCGGCGGCGAGTAAAAACGCCTAATCGGCTTTCGGCTGCGCCGCAGGGCCGTACGAGCCCGGCTGGCCGTCGGCGCGGCCGCCCGGTGCGGAGCTGCCGGCGCCCGCCCGGTCGGCCTTGTCCTTTGCCACCGAGTCGTCGCGGCTCGCCGTCTGGGCACACGAGGCGACGGCTAATGACAAGGCCAGCGCAACAAGCGCTTTCATCGTGCGCCGCGGGCGAGGGACTGCTCGAGCTGGCGTGTGTTGAGCCACGAAAGATCCTTGGGCAGCTCCTCGGCGACAAGCTTCTGCACTTCCTTGCCGAGCTCCTTGCGCAGCTGTCCCAGGAACTTCGGCGGCGCAATCAGGTGCAGCCGGTCGTAACGGTGCGCAGTGCGCGCCTTGTCGAGGAATTCGCCGAGCTCGCGCACAAAGACTTCCGTCTCGTAGTCCGCCTTGCGTTTCGCCTCGCGATCGTTGCCCGGACCGCCGGTGCGACCGCTGCCTGCCTTGCCGACGCCGCCGTGGCCGTTGAAGCGCGGCTCGGCGTCCGTCGTCAGGTCCCGTTCGTGCAGGCGGGCGCTCGGATTGACGAAATCCTGCACGTCCTCGAGGTGCCCTTCGCGGTCCGTTACTTGCAAGATTCTCGCGCGGCTCGCATCCGCCGCAATGATCCATGTCGTCGTCATACCGGACGACTAGCAGGTTTCTTGCCGAGGAGGGTTGAATGAACCGCATGCTTTACAGCGCCGCCGCCGGTGCCCTGGCGATGTATTTCCTGGACCCGCAAGGCGGTCGGCGTCGCCGGGCCCGCACGCGCGACAAGCTCGCGCACGCGCAGCGGCGGCTGCGCAACGCCTACGACGTGACGGCGCGCGATGCGCGCCATCGCATGAACGGGCTGCAGGCAATGAGCCGGCGCTTTCTGCGCCGCGAGAGCGCCCCGCCCGATGAAAAGCTGGTCGGCCGGGTGCGCGCGATCCTCGGGCGCTATGTTTCGCACCCGCATGCGATCGAGGTATGCGCAACTGACGGGCGTGTCACGCTATCCGGTCCGATCCTCGAGGCGGAAGTGCAGCGTCTTCTCGGCGTGGTGAAGCACGTGCCTGGCGCACGCAGCGTCGAGAACCGGCTCTCGGTTCACCAGGAAGCGGGCAACGTCTCGTCACTGCAGGGCGGCGTGCAGCGCCGCGGACAGCGCTTCGAGCTGCTGCAGGCGAACTGGTCGCCGTCGGCGCGCCTCGTCGTCGGCACGGCAGGCCTCGCCCTGCTGCTGCGCGGCGGGCTGATCGGACGCCTCGGCGGCGCGGCGCTGCTCGCGCGCGCCATCAGCAACGTCGAGTTCGCGACGCTCGTCGGCATGGGCAGCGCCGAGGACGGCATCGAGGTCAACAAGACCATCTGCGTGCGCGCACCCATGGCGCAGGTATTCGACTTCTGGTCGCACTTCGAGAACTTCCCGCACTTCATGTCGAAGGTGCGCGACGTGCATCTTGCCGGCAACCGCTCGCACTGGGTAGTGCGCGGGCCGGCGGGGGTGGACGTCGAGTGGACCTCCGAGGTGGTGAAGAGCGAGCCGAACGCGCTCATCGAGTGGCGCTCGACGCCCGATTCGGAGGTGAAACACGCCGGCGAAGTGCGCTTTTCGCCGACCGAGGACGGCGGCACACGCATCAGCATCCGCATGTGCTACCAGCCGCCCGCGGGCGCGCTCGGCCATGCGCTTGCGGCCGTCCTCGGCGCCGATCCGAAGACCGAGATGGACGCCGACCTGATGCGCATGAAGAGCATGATCGAGACCGGCCGCGCGCCGCACGACGCCGCACAACGCCGGGAACGCTCGACCGCCTAGGAATCGGGGCGCGGCACCGAACTCCTCGGGAGATCGGTGCCTGCCGCCGGGATTACGCGGCCTTCGCCTTGGCGGCGCCGGCGCGCGCCATCAGCTCGCGCAGCACGAACGGCAGGATGCCGCCGTGGTTGTAGTAGTCGACCTCGATCGGCGTATCGATGCGCGATTTCACCGGTACCTCGGCGACGCGGCCGTCGGCGTAAGTAATGCGGAGCTTCAGCTCCTGCTGCGGCCGGATTTCGTCGAAGCCGATGACGTCGATCGTCTCATCGCCTTTGAGGCCGAGTGACTGCGCCGAGTCGCTGCCGCCGAACTGCAGCGGCAGCACGCCCATGCCGACCAGATTGGAGCGGTGGATGCGCTCGAAGCTGCGCGCAATCACCGCCTTGACGCCGAGGAGCTGCGTGCCCTTCGCCGCCCAGTCGCGCGATGAGCCGGTTCCATACTCTTCTCCGCCGAACACCACCGTCGGCGTGCCGTCGGCGATGTAACGCATCGCCGCGTCATAGATCGGTATCTCCTCGCCTTTGTAGCGCGTGAAGCCGCCTTCCTTGCCGCCGAGCAGCAGGTTCTTGATACGCACGTTGGCGAAGGTGCCGCGCATCATCACCTCGTGGTTGCCGCGGCGCGCGCCGTAGCTGTTGAAGTCGGCGACCGCGACGTCGTTCTCCTGCAGGTAAATCCCGGCAGGCGAGGTCGGCTTGATCGAGCCGGCAGGCGAAATATGGTCGGTGGTGACCGAGTCGCCGAAGACGCCGAGGATTTTCGCGCCGCTGATGCTCGCCGGCCGCTCGGCGTGCATGGTGAAGCCCTTGAAGAACGGCGGCTCGGCGATATAGGTGGAAGGCGGCCAGCTGTACACCTGTCCGCTCGGCGCCGACACCTTCTTCCACAGCGGATTCGCTTCCGCCAGATTCGAGTAAAGCCTGCGGAAGGTCGCTGGATCCATCGCCAGGCTCATCAGCGCCTGGATCTCCTCGTGGCTCGGCCAGATATGGCCTATGTAGATCTCGCGGCCATCCTTGGTCCTGCCGAGCGGCTCGGTGCGGAAGTCCTTCAGCACGCTGCCGGCGATCGCGTACGCCACCACCAGCGGCGGCGAAGCGAGGAAGTTCGCGCGGATGTTGGGATGGATGCGCGCCTCGAAGTTGCGGTTGCCGGAGAGCACCGCGGCGCAGACCAGGTCGTTCTTCGCAATCGCCTCGTCAATCGCCGGCGCGAGCGGGCCGGCGTTGCCGATGCAGGTGGTGCAGCCATAAGCGGCAAGCGCGAAGCCGAGCTTCTCGAGGTAGGGCAGCAGCCCGGCCTTGCGCAGATATTCGGTCACCACCCGCGATCCGGGTGCGAGCGAGGTCTTGACGTGCGGCTTCACTGTCAGCCCGAGCTCCACGGCCTTCTTGGCGAGCAGCCCGGCCGCGAGTAGCACGCCCGGGTTGCTCGTGTTGGTGCACGAGGTGATCGCGGCAATCAGCACATCGCCGTTCTTGATCTCGACGCCATCGTAGGTCTTGTACGGCCGGCGCAGATCCTCGGCGTTCTTGCCGAAGCCGTTTTCCTTGGCGGCGGCAGTAAAGAGTTTCTGGAAAGTGGCCGACACCTTGTCCAGATCGATGCGGTCCTGCGGCCGCTTCGGCCCGGCGAGCGAGGGCTTGATGCTGGAGAGGTCGAGCTCGAGGTCCTGTGAGTAATCGATGTCGCCCTTTTGCGGCATGCCAAGCAGGCCCTGCGCCTTGTAGTACTCGGCGAAGCGCTCTACGGCGTCGGCGGAGCGTCCGGTGCCACGGAAGTATTCGACCGTCTTCTGATCGATCGGGAAGAATCCCATGGTCGCGCCGTACTCGGGTGCCATGTTGGCGAGGGTGGCGCGATCGGTTACCGAGAGCGAGGCAGTGCCCTCGCCATAGAACTCGACGAACTTGCCGACGACCTTCGCCTTGCGCAGCATCTCGGTCACCGTCAACACCACATCCGTTGCCGTCAGCGCCGGATGCAACTTGCCTTTCAGGTGCACGCCGACGACGTCGGGCGTGAGGAAGTACACCGGCTGCCCGAGCATGCCCGCCTCGGCCTCGATGCCGCCCACGCCCCAGCCGACAACACCGATGCCGTTGATCATGGTCGTGTGGCTGTCCGTGCCGACCAGCGTGTCGGGGTAGCAGACGCCATCCCTGGACTTGTGAACGCCCGGGGCGAGGTATTCGAGATTCACCTGGTGGCAGATGCCGATCCCCGGCGGTACGACCTTGAACGTGTCGAATGCCTGCATGCCCCACTTCATGAACTGGTAGCGCTCCTCATTGCGCTTGAATTCCAGCTTCATGTTGAGATCCAGCGCGTTCTTCGTGCCGTAGTGGTCGATCTGCACCGAGTGGTCGACGACGAGGTCGACCGGCACCAGCGGCTCGATCACCTTCGGATCCTTGCCGACCTTGGCCGCGACGCCGCGCATCGCCGCGAGATCGCAGAGCAGTGGCACGCCGGTAAAGTCCTGGAGCAGGATGCGCGCCACCACAAATGGAATCTCGTCAGTGCGCGGTGCGACCGGCTTCCAGCCGGCGAGCTCGCGCACATGCTGCTCGGTGACCTTCTTGCCGTCGCAGTTGCGCAGCACCGACTCGAGCACGATGCGGATCGACACGGGCAGGCGCTCGATCGGCACGCTGAGCGCTTTGCCGAGCGCCGGCAGCGAGTAGAGCTGGCCGTGCTTGAACTTTTGCAGGGTGTTGAACGTGTTGTGCGGCATGCTCATTCCTTTTGGTCGATTCGCCCGCCATCGTGCCCCCAGCGCGCCGGCGGCGGGCAGCTCTCGCGATCCTCGAGAGCCTGCAGCTTCGCCACCAGCCGCGCGCGCTCCTCGAGCAGCGCCGGCAGGTGCTCATCGCAGCGCGCGATCGGGCCGGGGTAGTGGCGAATCTCTTCGTTCAGCTCGGCAAGCCGTTTTTCGAGGTAGGCGCTCATTTTTGCTAGAGCACCATCAGGTCGATGAATTCATTCACCGGCGTCTCCTCGAGGCGCCGCTGGTCCATGCAGAGATCGCGAATCGCCCTCTGCTGCTGGGGCGGAAAGCGGCGCGCCAGGTTGCGCTCGAACTTCTCGACGAGGTGCGGAATGCCTTCCTTGCGGCGACGCTTGTGGCCGATCGGATACTCGACCACCACCTCGGGGAGCGAGCTGCCGTCGTTGAATTCCACGCTGAGCGCGTTCGGGATGGAACGCTTTTGCGGATCGAGATAATCCTTGCTGAACTGTTTGTCTTCGACGGTGCTCATCTTGTCCCGCAGCCGGTCGATGCGCGGGTCGCTCGCCACATCGTCCTCGTAGTCGGCGGCGGTGAGTCGGCCGTAGATGAGTGGCACGGCGATCATGTACTGGATGCAGTGGTCGCGGTCCGCCGGATTGTTGAGCGGTCCTTTCTTGTCGATTATGCGGATCGCCGCTTCATGCGTCCTTATGCGGATTTTCTTAATGTCTTCAGCCGTTTTGCCGCGTGATTTCATCTGCTGAAAGACCGCCAGCGCGGCTTCGGCCGCCGTCTGAGCATGAAACTCGGCCGGGAAGGAGATCTTGAAGAGCACGTGCTCCATCACGTAGCTGCCATAAGGCCGCTGGAATTTGAACGCCTGGCCTTTGAACAGCACGTCGTAGAAGCCCCAGATCTTCGCCGTCAGCACGGACGGATAGCCCATCTCGCCGGTCTTCGAGATGAGCGCCAGGCGAACGGCCCGTGCGGTGGCATCGCCGGCTGCCCAGCTCTTGCGCGAGCCGGTGTTGGGCGCGTGGCGATAGGTGCGCAGGCTCTGCCCGTCGACCCAGGCCTGCGAGATGGCGTTCACCACCTCGTCGTAGCTGCAGCCGATCATGTGCGCCACGACCGCCGTAGAGGCGACCTTGACCAGCACCACATGGTCGAGGCCAACGCGGTTGAAGCTGTTCTCCAGGGCGAGCACGCCCTGAATCTCGTGCGCCTTGATCATCGCTGTCAGCACATCGCGCACGAGGAGCGGCTTGGTATGCCGCGACAACCAGTCGGCGCTCATCAGGATGCCGCCGAGGTTGTCCGACGGATGTCCCCATTCGGCGGCAAGCCAGGTGTCGTTGAAGTCGAGCCAGCGGATCATCGCGCCGAGGTTGAACGCCGCCTGCACCGGATCGAGCTGGAAATTGGTTCCCGGCACCTTGGCACCATTCGGCACCACGGTGCCGGGCACGATCGGACCGAGGAGCTTGGTGCAGGCGGGATACTCGAGCGCCTCGAAGCCGCAGCCGAGCGTGTCCATCAGGCAGAAACGCGCCGTCTGGTACGCCTCGGGGCTCGCGATCCGATACTGGGTGACGTAGTCGGCGATGTCGGTCAGCACCTTGTCCGGCGCCGGCCGCACGTTGGAAATCGGCGCCGACATCAGGGCGCCTTCAGCACATCGTCATAGGCTGCAGGCGGCGCGTTGTCATCGGGCGCGAAGGTGTATTCGGCGCCGCCGCCCTCCGGAATCGGGGCGAAGACGTGCTCGTTGCCGCCGGCCTTCGGCGCATGGCGCATCGACGGCGCCGGCGCGCGCTCCTCGGGTGTCTTGTCCCACCAGATGGCCCGGCCGTGCTTCTGCGATTCGAGCTCTTCGGGATGCTGCGCCAGGAATTCGCGCATGAACTTGGTGAGCTCGGATTCGTACATGGTGCTAGCGCTTCTCGAGCGGAACCCACGACAGGTCTTCCGGCCCGACGTAGTTGGCGCCCGGGCGGATGATCTTGCCGTCGGCGCGCTGCTCGATGACGTGCGCCGACCAGCCGCTCGTGCGCGACATGACGAAGATCGGCGTGAAGTGCAGCGTCGGCACGCCCATCTGGCTGTAGGACACGGCGCTGTACCAGTCGAGGTTGGCGAACATTTTCTTCTCCGCCCACATCACCGCTTCAATGCGCTCGGCGACGCGGTACTGCACCATGTTCTCCTGCTCTTTCGACAGCCGCTCGGCGACGGCCTTGATCACCTTGTTGCGCGGATCGCCGGTGGTGTAGACGGGATGGCCAAAGCCGATGACGATCTCCTTGCGCGCCATGCGCGCGCGAATGTCGGCTTCCGCTTCGTCGGCGTTGCGGTAGCGCTTCTGGATCTCGTCGGAAACCTCGTTGGCGCCGCCGTGCTTCGGTCCGCGCAGGGCGCCGATGCCGCCGGTGATGGCGCTGAACATGTCGGAGCCCGTGCCGGCGATGACGCGGCAGGTGAAGGTACTGGCGTTGAACTCGTGCTCGGCGTAGAGGATGAGCGAAGTGTGCATGGCGCGCACCCAGGACGCGCGCGGCTTCCGGCCATGCAGCAGATGCAGGTAGTGCCCGCCGATGGAATCATCGTCGGTGACCGTCTCGATGCGCGTGCCGCTGTTCGCGTAGTGATGCCAGTAGAGCAGGATCGAGCCGAAGCACGCCAGCAGTCGGTCGGCGATATCGCGCGCGCCCTCGGCGGGATGCTTCTCGTCTTCGGGCTCGAGCGCGCCGAGCACCGAGCAGCCGGTACGCATGACGTCCATCGGGTGCGCGCTTTTCGGCAGTTGCTCCAGGGCTCTCTTCAGCGGCTCGGGCAGGGCGCGCAGGCCCTGCAGCTTGCGCTTGTATTTCCTCAGCTCGTCGCGGGTCGGCAGCTTTTCGTGCACCAACAGGTACGCCACTTCCTCGAATTCCGCCTGATCGGCGAAATCGAGGATGTCATAGCCGCGGTAGTGCAGATCGTTGCCGGTGCGCCCGACCGTGCAGAGCGCGGTGTTCCCGGCCGGCACGCCGGAGAGCGCGACCGATTTCTTCGGTTTAGGAGCGCCCGCGGGCAAAGAGCTCATCGAGCTTCTTCTCGTAGTCGTGGTAGCCGATCATGTCGTAGAGCTCCTCGCGCGTCTGCATTTCCGCGAGGAGCGACTTCTGCGTGCCCGTCTTGCGCACCGTCTCATAGGCACGAAGCGCCGCCTTGTTCATGGCCCGGAAAGCGGTGAGCGGGTAGAGCACCATGGCGACGTCCGCCGAGCGCAGCTCGTCGAGCGTGAAGAGCGGCGTTTTGCCGAATTCGGTGATGTTGGCGAGGATCGGTACCTTCACGGCCGCGGCGAATTTTCTGTACATCGCGAGCTCGGTGATCGCTTCCGGGAAGATCATGTCAGCGCCCGCTGCGACATACGCGCTGGCGCGCTCAATGGCGCGCTCCACGCCTTCCGACGCCAGCGCATCGGTGCGCGCCATGACCACGAAGCCGGAGTCGCTGCGCGCATCGACCGCCGACTTGATGCGGTCGCACATTTCCTCCTTGCTGACCAGCTCCTTCCCCGGGCGATGGCCACAGCGCTTGGCGCCGACCTGGTCTTCGATGTGCATCGCGCCGGCGCCAAACTTGACGAGCGAGCGCGTGGTGCGCGCGACGTTGAAGGCGCTCGCGCCGAAACCGGTGTCGACGTCGACCAGAAGCGGCAGGTCGCAGACATCGGTGATGCGACGGATATCGGTCAGCACATCGTCGAGGTTCGAGATGCCGAGGTCCGGCATGCCGAGCGAGCCGGCGGCGACGCCGCCGCCCGAAAGGTAAATCGCCTGGTAGCCGACGCGCTTCGCCATCAGCGCGTGGTGGGCGCAGATGGTGCCGGGGATCTGCAGCGGCCGCTCCGCCTGCAGTGCTTTGCGAAACTTGGTGCCGGCACTCATGCCGTGATCATTTGCCGAGGAGGTGGCGCACGCTGTCGCGCTCCTCGTGCAGCTCCTTGAGCGTTGCGTCCATGCGCTTGCGGCTGAATTCGCTGATCTCGACACCTTTCACCAGCTGGTAGCTGCCGTTGCGGCAGGTGACGGGGTAGCCGTAGATCACGCCTTCCGGAACGCCGTAGCTGCCGTCGGAGGGAACGCCCATCGTGATCCAGTCGCCGTCGCGCGAGCCCGAGATCCAGTCGCGCACATGGTCGATCGCGGCGTTCGCCGCACTCGCTGCCGACGAGAGACCGCGCGCGTCAATGATGGCAGCGCCGCGCTTCTGCACCGTCGGAATGAACGTGTTCTCGAGCCAGCCCTGGTCGTTGATCTGCGGCCAGAGCTTCTTGCCGTCCACCTCGGCCTGGAAGAGGTCCGGATATTGCGTCGCCGAGTGGTTGCCCCACACGGTCACTTTGCGGATCGCGGGAACCGGTTGCTTCACCTTCTGCGCGAGCTGCGAGACGGCGCGGTTGTGGTCGAGCCGCATCATGCCGGTGAACTGCGAAGGCTTGAGGCTCGGCGCGTTCTTCATCGCGATGAGGCAGTTGGTGTTCGCAGGGTTGCCGACCACCAGCACTTTGACGTTGCGATCGGCGACGCGATCGAGCGCCTGGCCCTGCGGCGCGAAGATCTTGCCGTTTGCCTCGAGCAGGTCTTTGCGCTCCATCCCGGGACCGCGCGGCCGCGCTCCGACCAGCAGCGCCACTTGCACGTCCTTGAACGCGACCATCGGATCGGAGGCGCTCGTCATGCCGGCGAGCAGCGGAAAGGCGCAGTCGTCGAGCTCCATCATCACGCCCCTCAACGCCTTCTGCGCTTTCTCGTCCGCAATCTCGAGAAGCTGCAGGATCACCGGCTGGTCGCGCCCGAGCAGATCGCCATTCGCGATGCGAAAAAGCAGCGAATAACCGATCTGGCCGGCGGCACCAGTCACGGCGACGCGAATGGGGGCTTTAGGCATCGAGCGCTCCGCGGGAGAGTGGATTTCGATTTTACAGCAGCGAGTTGCTGCGCTGCGACGCTATAATCGAATCGCGCGGCTTGGGGACCGCCGCACACCAAATGTCCAGCGCCGCCGCGAAGCGACCTCGTCCGAAATACCTCACTCTGCCGGCGATCCTGTTCGAGATCCGGCTGCCCATGCCGGGCTTCGTCTCGATCCTGCATCGCATTTCAGGCGCGTTGCTCTTCTTCCCGTTCGCGGCGTGGCTGCTGTACCTGCTCGATACCAGCCTCGCATCCGAGCAGGGCTTCGCGCGCGTGAAAGACCACTACCTGCAAATGCCCATTGTGAAGCTGGCGCTCATCGTGTTCGTCTGGGCGTTTGCGCATCACTTCTGCGCCGGTATTCGCTTTCTGCTGCTCGATATCAACCATGGCATCGAGCTCGGGCCGGCGCGCCGCAGCGCCGGCGTGGTGCTGGTCGTGAGCTTGCTCCTGACGGCCTTTTTCGCGTGGCGCATATGGTGACGCCACGTCGTATCGTGGTCGGCGCGCATTACGGCCTAGGTAGCTGGCTCGCGCAACGCATTACAGCCGTAATCATGGCGCTCTACACGCTGGTATTGCTGGTGGCGTTGATGCGGGGCCGCCCGACCGACTACGGCGCCTGGAAGGGACTCTTCCAGAACGGCTGGATGCGCGTCGCGACGCTGCTCTTCGCGGTCAGTCTGGCCTGGCACGCGTGGGTCGGCGTGCGCGATATCGTGATGGACTACATCAAGCCTGATGGGCTGCGCCTCGGACTGCAGGTGGTCACCATCCTGCTGCTCGCCGGCTACGTCGGCTGGACGGTGCAAGTACTGTGGCGCTGACAAAATGGCAATAACGACGCGTCGCTACGACGCCATCGTGGTCGGCGCCGGCGGCTCGGGCATGCGCGCGGCGCTTGAGCTCGCGCGCGCCGGGCTGAAAACAGCAGTACTGAGCAAGGTGTTTCCGACACGTTCGCACACGGTCGCCGCGCAAGGCGGCATCGCCGCGCCGCTCGCCAATTCGACCGAGGACAACTGGCACTGGCACATGTACGACACGGTCAAGGGCTCGGATTACCTCGGCGACCAGGACGCGATCGAGTACATGTGCCGCCGCGCGATCGAAGTCGTGGTGGAGCTCGAGCACATGGGCATGCCGTTCGACCGGCTGGAGAACGGCAAGATCTACCAGCGGCCTTTCGGCGGCCATACGCAGGACTATGGCAGCGCCAAGATGGCGATGCGGGCCTGCGCTGCGGCCGATCGCACCGGTCACGCGATGCTGCATACGCTTTACCAGCAGAACGTGCGCTCCAACACGCAGTTCCTGGTCGAGTGGATGGCGCTCGATCTCATCCGTGATCCGCAGGACGGCGCGATCGTCGGCATCACCGCGCTCGAGATGGAGACGGGCGAGCTCTTCATCCTGCAGGGCAAGGCGGTGCTGCTTGCAACCGGCGGCGCCGGCCGCATCTACTGGGCAACGACCAACGCATTCATCAACACGGGCGACGGCCTCGGCATGGTGGCGCGCGCCGGCCTGCCGCTCGAAGACATGGAGTTCTGGCAATTCCACCCGACCGGGGTAGCGGGGGCGGGCGTGCTGATCACCGAGGGCGTGCGGGGCGAAGGCGGCTACCTGCTGAATAAGAACGGCGAGCGCTTCATGGAGCGCTACGCGCCGAACGCCAAGGACCTCGCGAGCCGCGATGTCGTCTCGCGCGCCATGACCACCGAGATCAAGGAAGGGCGCGGCTGCGGGCCGCACGCCGACCATGTGCTGCTCAAGCTCGATCACCTCGGGCCGGACGTGATCAAGCATCGGCTGCCCGGCATCCGCGAGATCGCGCTCAAGTTCGCGAACGTCGATCCGATCCGCGACCCGATCCCGGTGGTGCCCACGGTGCACTACCAGATGGGCGGCATCCCGACCAATTACATGGGTCAGGTGATCGCGCCCGAGGCTGCGAGCAAGGAAGCCATCGTCCCGGGCTTGTACGCTGCCGGTGAATGCGCCTGCGTCTCGGTGCACGGCGCGAACCGGCTCGGCACCAATTCGCTCCTTGACCTCCTGGTGTTTGGCAAGTCCTCGGGCGAGCAGGTGATCAAGGACCTGCGCGGCCAGCCGACGCCGCATCGCAACCTGCCGAAGGACGCGGGCGAAGCGACGCGCGCGCGCCTCGCGCGCCTTGACAGCGCAAAGAGCGGCGAGCGTGTGCCGGAGCTGCTGAACGACCTGCGGCGCACGATGCAGGCGCATTGCGGTGTGTTTCGCTTCGGCGACGACCTGAAAAAAGGCGTGCAGCTGGTCGAGGAGATCGCGGCACGTGCCGCGCGCATCTTCATCTCGGATAAATCGAAGGTCTACAACACCGCCCGGGTCGAGGCGCTCGAGCTCGAGAACCTGGTCGAGACTGCGGTGTCGACCATGATCAGCGCCGAGGCGCGCAAGGAAAGCCGCGGCGCGCAGTCGCGTGACGATTTTCCGGATCGCGATGACAAGAACTGGATGAAGCACACGCTGTGGTACAAGGAGGGGAACCGCCTGGACTACAAGCCGGTGCACCTGCGGCCGCTTACGGTACAGACCATGGAGCCGAAGGTTCGCACCTACTAGAGATGAAGCTCACCATTTACCGCTACGACCCGGACAAGGACGCCAAACCCTATTACCAGGACTATGACGTGCCGATCGACGCGCACGATCGCATGCTGCTCGATGCGCTGGTAAAGGCGAAGGCGATCGACGATTCGCTTTCGTTCCGCCGCTCCTGCCGCGAAGGCGTGTGCGGCTCGGACGCGATGAACATCAACGGCAAGAACGGCCTCGCGTGCATCACCAAGATCGCCGAGCTGCCGCAGCACGTGACGCTGCGGCCGCTACCCGGTTTGCCGGTGATCCGCGACCTGATCGTCGACATGACGCAGTTCTTCAAGCAGTACCACTCGGTCCAGCCCTACGTCATCAACAATGACCCGCCACCCGAGCGCGAGCGGCTGCAGTCTCCCGAAGAGCGCGAGCACCTCGACGGGCTCTACGAGTGCATCCTCTGCGCCTGCTGCTCGACCTCATGTCCCTCGTGGTGGTGGAACCCGGACAAGTTCGTCGGCCCGGCGGGTCTGCTGCAGGCCTACCGCTTCATCGCCGATACGCGCGACCAGGCCACCAGCGAGCGTCTGGACAACCTCGAAGACCCCTACCGGCTGTTTCGCTGCCACACCATCATGAACTGCGTCGACGTCTGCCCGAAGGGGCTCAACCCGACGAAGGCCATCAACCACATCAAGGAGCTGCTGGTAAAGCGAGCCGTTTGATGAACCGGATCGAGCGCGAGAGGCTGAAATGGATGTGCCGCCGCGGCTTGCTCGAGCTCGACCTGGTGCTCGCGCGCTACCTCGATCGCCATCCGGAAGACGCCGAGCTCAAGCCCCTGCTCGAGCTGCCCGACAATGATCTCTGGGACATCGTTATTGGCCGCAGCGAAAACTACGCGCCACAGCTGAAGGGCGTCGTGGCGCGCTTGCGTGCCGCCTGAGGAGTTCCCCATGGCCGACAAGAACGCGATTCTGAAACTACCCGACGGCAACTCGCTCGAGTTCCCGGTGCTTTCCGGCACCATCGGGCCCGACGTGGTCGATATCCGGACGCTCTACGGCAAGTCCGGCATGTTCACCTACGACCCGGGCTACCTCTCGACCGCGAGCTGCAGCTCCTCGATCACCTACATCGACGGCGACCAGGGCATCCTGCTCTATCGCGGCTACCCGATCGAGCAGCTGGCGCACCACTGCGACTTCCTGGAAGTCTGCTACCTGCTGCAATACGGCGAGCTGCCCAACCGCAAGCAGAAGGACGAGTTCGTCGACATCGTCATGCACCACACCATGATCCACGAGCAGCTCGCGCGCCTGTTCCAGGGGTTTCGGCGCGACGCGCACCCGATGGCGGTCATGGTGGGCGTGGTGGGCGCGCTTTCCGCCTTCTATCACGATGCGCTCGACATCAATAACCCGCAGCACCGCGTGATCTCGGCGTTCCGCCTGATCGCCAAGATGCCCACCATCGTGGCGATGTCCTACAAGTATTCGATCGGCCAGCCGTTCATGTACCCGAAGAACGATCTTTCGTACACGGCGAACTTCATGCGCATGATGTTCGGCGTGCCGACCGAGGAGTACAAGGTGAACGACGTGCTGGTGCGCGCGATGGATCGCATCTTCATCCTGCATGCGGACCACGAGCAGAACGCCTCGACTTCCACAGTGCGCCTTTGCGGCTCCTCGGGCGCCAACCCTTACGCCTGCATCGCCGCCGGCATCGCCTCGCTGTGGGGCCCGGCGCACGGCGGCGCGAACGAGGCCGCGCTCGAGATGCTGGAGGAGATCGGCGACGCCTCCAAGGTGGGCGAGTTCATCAAGAAGGTGAAGGAGAAGCACGCCGGTGTGCGTCTTATGGGCTTTGGCCACCGCGTGTACAAGAACTACGATCCGCGCGCGAAGCTGATGCGCGAGACCTGCCACGAGGTGCTCGAGGAGCTCGGGCTGCACAACGACCGCATCTTCAAGCTGGCGCTTGCGCTCGAGAAGATCGCGCTCGAGGACGACTACTTCGTGAGCCGCAAGCTGTACCCGAACGTCGACTTCTATTCGGGCATCGTGCAGCGCGCGCTTGGCATCCCGGTGGCGATGTTCACCTGCATCTTCTCGCTCGCGCGCACCATCGGCTGGATCGCGCAGTGGCAGGAGATGATTTCAGACCCGGAGTA
>Ga0070695_100000811_pt1 | contig 16822 bp, 17 predicted proteins | sample KBSK1252metaG_FD_65471 | JGI IMG/M metagenome (GOLD analysis project Ga0070695, IMG submission 65471) | Corn, switchgrass and miscanthus rhizosphere microbial communities from Kellogg Biological Station, Michigan, USA - KBS K1-25-2 metaG | ecosystem: Host-associated > Plants > Roots >...
TGATGTCGAGCACCCGCGCCGCTTCCTTTTTATTCCACTGCACCGCCTCGAGCACTCGAATGATGTGCGCGCGCTCCGCCTCTGCCAGCGACGGCATGTGCTCGCCCGATGGCTGCGGTGCCGTGGTCGTCGCATGCAGGAACTCGATATCGGTCGCCCGAATGGCGCGGCCGGGCGCCGACAGCGCCGCACGCGACACCGTACTCTCCAACTCGCGGATGTTGCCCGGCCAGTGATAACTGACGAGCGAATCGAGCGCCTCGCGCGAAAACGCCTTGCTGTCGAGCGGCATCCCCTGCGCGGCGCAGTACCGCGCGAGGAAGCGCTGCGCGAGCACCGGGATGTCGACCTGCCGCTCGCGGAGCGACGGCAGCCGGATCGCAAACGCATTCACGCGGTAGTACAGATCCTCTCGGAAGCGCCCGTCGCGGACGAATTGCTCGAGCGGCCTGTTCGTCGCCGAGATCAGCCGGAAGTCGACCGAGATCGACTTGTGGCCGCCAAGGCGCTCGAACCGCCGCTCCTCGAGCACGCGCAACAACTTGGCCTGCGCGATGAGCGACATGTCGCCGATTTCGTCGAGGAAGAGCGTGCCTTCGTTGGCGAGCTCGAGGCGTCCCGGCTTGCGATCGTGCGCGCCGGTGAACGCGCCCTTTTCGTACCCGAAGATCTCCGATTCGAACAGCGTGTCGGGCAGCGCGGCGCAGTTGACCGCCTGGAATTTCGCGACGCTGCGGCGGCTCAGCTCGTGGATCATCCGCGCGACGACTTCCTTGCCCGATCCGGTCGGCCCCAGAATCAGAACCGAGATGTCCGACTTCGCTGCCGTCCGGATCCACTCGAAGACGATCAGCATCTTCTCGTCGCGGCCGATCATCTCGCGGAAGCGCTGCACCGACGGCGACTGATCTTCAGTGGAGACGGCGGCGCGGCGCTCGAGGAAGTGGTCGAGCAGATCGACGACCATGTCGTTCGTCGGCCGTTCGGCCATGTAGCGGGGCGGGTTGCCCGGAATGCTCTGCGCCACGCCGAAGTCCACGAGCTCGCGGACGCAGTTTTCGACGTCGAGCTTCAAGCGGCCGAACGTCTGCATGAGCGTCTCGACGTCAAAGCTCTCGTCGGGACGCGCACTCAAATAGCGAAGGATGCCGGCGCGCAGCGGCGACTGCACCAGCGATCGGAAGCGTGTTTCGAGGTCGACGGGCTCGGCGGTGCGCGTGGCCGCCGAGACGCTGGCGCGGCGCGCGCTGAAGGTCAAATCGTCCATTTTCGCGATTAGCTTTTCTGCGATTAGCTTATCGGTTGATCGGCGCCGGCCCTTTAAATACCGGGATTTGGGGTTCGGGACTCGGGATTCGTCGGGATTCGGGTCCGGGATTCGTTCGGGATTAGGTCTTGCGATAGTAATCCGTCTGAAACCGCTCGATCAGGGTCTTCATTTGAACGGCGTCGCCCTTCCGGTGGCCATGGCAGACAATCGGCGCCGACCCGCCACTGGTTTCGATGAGGACGTTCGAGAACAGCAGCCCGGTGTCGATTTTTACCGCCGCGACGTGCGCCATGTGGATCGTCTCTTCCTGTTTACCAATCCAGCGCGGCTTGTAGTGCACGACGCTTGTCGGGCTGATGAGCACCTGCGTCGGAAAGAGATGATTGCCCGAGCTCAACCGGCTGGCGCGAAAGACGTCGCCGGTCGCGAACGGACTCCCTTTCCGCCATGCCCAGATCATCGGCACGAGGACGACAATCCCCACGGCTGCGAGCGTCCACCACAACCAATACGGCTCGCCAGTCACAAATCCAGATGTTAAGCTATCCCGGATTCACACGGATTCACACTAAAAGGAGCCGTCCTTGCCGCATCGCGCCCCCGGATCGCCCGGGCACGCCCGCCAGCATCTTTCAGGCAAGCCGATTCGATACTACCGGCCGACAGGAAGCGCCGAGATTCGTCACCTCATCGACGAAGGATTTCAGGCCTTCAACGCGGGCCGCCTGTCGGAGGCCTGCCAGATCTTCAGCGAGAAGATGCTGGCGCCCGAGCACGACACCACCATCGGCTTGACGATTGCGGGCGCCATGACGCCCGCCGGCCTCGGCGGCTGCGTGATCGAGCTCATGGACCGCGGGCTCGTCGATTTCATCGTCTCGACCGGCGCGAACCTCTACCACGATCTCCATTACGCGCTGAATTTCACGCTGCGGCGCGGTTCACCCTTCGTCGACGACGTCGAGCTGTACGAAGATGGCGTCATCCGCATCTACGACGTGCTGTTCCCCGCGACGGTCCTCCTCGAAACCGACGCCTACATCCGCGACTTCATCGTGCGATCCAAGTTGAACGAGCCGATTGCGAGCGCGGATTTCCATTACCGCCTGGGACTCGACCTGCTCGAGCGCTTTCCCGGCTGCGACGATCATTCGGTCGTCGCGCGCGCCGCGCGCGACGGCGTGCCCGTCTACACGTCGTCGCCCGGCGACAGCTCGATCGGCATGAACGTCGCGTACCACGCGCTCATGAACGGCAGCCGGTTGATGATCGATCCCAACAAGGACGTCAACGAGGTCTGCGCGATCGTGCTCGCGGGCAAGCGCAACGGCTGCGTCATTCTCGGCGGCGGCTCGCCGAAGAACTTCTATCTGCAGGCGCAGCCGACGCTCTGGGAGGTCTACGGCATCCCGAAAGGCGGCAACGACTACTTCATCCAGATCACCACGGACCAGGTAGTGTGGGGCGGCCTCTCCGGCGCGACGCCGGCCGAAGCGGTGAGCTGGGGGAAGGTGAACCCCGGCGTGCTGCCGGACACCGTCGTCGCCTACTGCGACTCGACGATCGCGTTTCCGCTCTTCACCGAGTACGCCGTCGGCTCCCCCAACGGTCGGCGGGCGCGCAAAGAGCTCGTCCACCAGCGCGAGCAGCTCGTCGCGCGACTCGCGCGCGAAGCGAAGTCGGCGCACGAGAAGAGGCTCGCCGAAACGAAGTAATGGGCACGCTCTCGAGCGAGCTCGCGCCGCATGCCGAACGGCTGACGGCGAGGCCGCGGATCTACGCCGATGCCAACGTTCCCGCCGGGATCGTGGCGCACATGCGCACGCGCCTCCGGTGGGACGTGCTGTACGTCCTCGAAGAGGACGATCTGCGGCGCGCGCCGGACGAGCGGCATTACGAGCTCGCGCGGCAGTTGTGCCGCACGCTGGTGACGATGGATCGCGACTACCTCGACGATCGGCGGTTTCCGCCGGAAGCCTGCGGCGGCGTGCTGGTCGTCCAGGCGCCGAACGAACGGCTGCTGTCGTCGCTGCTCGATCGCGTCCACCGCATGCTGTTTCATCCGGATGCCGCCGCGGATCCGGTTCCGCTGCCGCTCGCCGGGCGCAAGCTGCAGGTCAACACCGATTGGGGCCGCGACACGGAATGATGCTTGGCGTCGAACTGCAGGACGCGCGCGCCGTGGCCGTGTCGCTCGACAGCGCCGGCCAGGTGCTCGCGCGCGCCGCAGTCGATTCGCCCGTGGATCTGACCGCGGCGGCGCACACCGCGCTTCAACAGGTCACCACAGGATCGCCCGCCGGCGCCGCCCTGGGCGTGGCGTCCGCGATGCCCGAGTCGCCGGCCCTCGCGCCGGTGCTCAAGGCGCTCGCCGAGCGCTACCCGGGACCGTACGGAGAATTCGGCGCCGCGCCGGCAGGGACAGCCGCGGCGGTGGCGGAAGCCTGGATTGGTGCGGGACGCGGTATTCAGGATCTCGTGTACTTCGCGGTCGGCGAGCACACGACCGCCGGCATCATCCGGGGCGGCGCACCGCTCACCGGCGCGCGCGGACGCGCCGCGTCCGTCGGCTGGCTCGCGCTCAATCCGGTCGAGCGCGAGGACTACCGCAGGATGGGGTGCCTCGAAGCGGAGGTCGCCGCCGCCGGTATCGTCCGGCGGCTCATCTGGCGGATCAAGTCGGGCGATCGGTCGCGCATCCAGGAAGCCGTCGACAACGATCTCTCGCGCATCACGATCGACCACGTGCTCGACGCCGCGCGTCAGCGTGACGGCGTGTCGATTTCGGTCGTGCGCGATACCGCGAAGTACGTCGGCATGGCGGCTGCGAACCTCGTGGTCATCGCCGATCCGGAGATGCTCGTGCTCGGCGGCATCATGGGATCGGCCGGCGATCTGCTCCTCGAGCCGCTGCGCACGGAAATCGCCCGCCGGCTGCCGCGCGCGACGATGGACGCGCTCACGATCGTCCCGTCGGCGCTCGGCGACGAGGCGGCGGCCGTCGGCGCCGCGCGTCTGGCTGCCGCGGCACTCCAGTGATCGTCTTGTCGGGCGCCGCGCTCGTCCTGCCCGACCGCATCCTGTCGCCCGGCACGCTCGTCATCGAAAACGGCCGCATCGCGGAGATCCGGCCCGACCCGCCGTCGGCCGGATCGCACGAGCACTTCGCGTTTCACGATCACTACATCGTGCCCGGGTTCATCGACGTCCACGTGCACGGCGTCGACGGCGTCGACTCGCTCGACGATCGGCCGGACGCCGACTCGATCGCGACGATCGCGGCGCAGCTGCCGCGCTACGGCGTGACCGCATTCTGCCCGACGACCGTCGCGTGCGCGCCGGAGGCGCTGCGGCGCGTGCTCGATCAGGTGCGGCAGGCGCGCGAACATCCGTCCGGCCGCGCGGCGCGCGTACTGCCGGCGCACCTCGAAAGCAATTTCATCAATCCGGACTACTGCGGTGCGCAGCCGCTCACGTGTTTGCGGGCGCCGACCGAGGATGCACGAACGGACGGCGAGTTCACCGCCGTCGACATCCTCCGCGAGATCGAGCGCGCCGCGCCGGACATCGCGATCGTGACGATCGCGCCGGAGCTGGACGGGGGCCTCGAGCTGATTCGGTGGCTGGCCGCCCGCATCGCCCGCGTCTCGCTCGGCCACTCGGGCGCGACCTACGACCAGGCGCTCGACGCGATTGGCGCCGGCGCGCGCCACGCCACGCACCTGTTCAATCGCATGCCGCCGCTCGCGCATCGCGCGCCGGGACTCGCGGGCGCGGTGCTGCAGACCGACGAAGTCGCGGCGGAAATCATCTGCGACGGCATTCACGTGCATCCGGCGATCGTCCGCACGGCCGTCGCGGCGAAACGGCCGTCGCGCGTCTTCGCGATCACCGACGGCACGGCCCTCTCGGGTATGCCGGTCGGCGCGCGCGCGCAGCTCGGAGGCCGCACGATCACCGCCGGCGCCTCGGCGGCGCTGCTGGCCGACGGGACGCTGGCCGGGAGCACGGTCACGATGGAGCGTGCATTTCAACTGCTCATCGGGCGCATCGGGCTGTCGCTCGTGGACGCGGTGACGATGTGCGCGACGACGCCGGCGCGCGAGCTCGGCCTCGTGGGCCACGGCGTTCTCGCGGCTGAGGCGGTGGCCGACCTGGTCGTCCTCGATTCAATGTTTTCGGTCGTCCAGACCTACGTCGGCGGGCAGCTCGTGTACACTCGAAACCCGCAGTCCTGACCCGAACGATGCCCCCTGGAACGCCGTCTAAATCCCGCTGGAGGATGGTATGGCCCTGCGTGGAAGTCTCGTCGCGGCCTCGGTCATGGTCCTGCTCGCCGGCACAGCCTGCATCGACCTGGTGAGCGCCGATTTGAACAAGTACGTCGAGCGCGAAGAAAAGCGGTTCGCCACGAGCGGAACGCCGGACGTCTCGCTCTCGACCTTCGACGGCTCGATCGAAATTCGCCCGTGGGACAAATCCGAAGTCGAGGTGATCGTCGAGAAGCGCGCGGTCGACAAGGACGCGGCCGCCACGATCGAGGTTCACGCGCGACAGGACGGCAACCGCGTGACGGTCGACGTCAAAACGCAGAAGACCTCCGGGTTCGGCCTCCACTTCAACCACCGATCGGCCAAGTTGATCGTCTCGGCGCCTGCGAGTTCGAACATCTCCGCCGCGAGCGGCGACGGCTCGATCGACGTGGCGCGGATCTCCGGACACCTGGAGCTCCGATCGGGCGACGGCAGCATTCAGGGGCGCGAGCTGAACGGCGACGTGCGGGCGCACACCGGCGACGGTTCGATCAGGCTCGACGGCGTCAACGGCACGCTCGACGTCGACACGGGCGACGGCAGCGTGGCGGCGAGCGGCAAGCTGACCAGCGTGCGCGCGCGAACCGGCGACGGCAGCGTCACCGTTCGCGCCGGCGCGGGTAGCGCCGCGGAGACCGATTGGACCATCACGACCGGCGACGGCTCGGTGACGCTGGAATTGCCCGACGGCTTCAACGGCGAGCTCGACGCGCACACGGGGGACGGCCGGATCCACATGAACGACATCACGCTGTCGAACGTGACCGGCGAGATCGGCCGCAACACCGTCCGCGGCCGGCTCGGCTCCGGCGGCCGCAGCGTGCGCGTCCGCACCGGCGACGGATCGATTACGCTTCGAAAGGCGCTCAGCGCCGAGGCCACACCGGACAGGTAGGGGCGGACCCGCGTGTCCGCCCCTCGGGCTGACCAGCGTCCCCATCTCGGGGCCGACACATGGGTCGGCCCCTACATCTGCGACGAGAGGCGTTTCCCATCTGCGTCGTAGGTTTCCACCTCGCCCAGCTTCTTGAGCGTGTCGGCGACTTTCGTAGGGTCGCCGACCGCCACGATCTGCATCCGATCGGCCGGCAGATATTTCCGCGCGGCTGCCTGAATCTGCGGCTTGGTCACCGACGAGATCCGGTCCGGATACTTGTCCCAGTAATCCACCGGCAGCGAGTAGCGCCAGCGCGTGACGTGATAGTTGAGCAGCTGCGCCGGCGATTCGAGCGAGAGCGCAAAGGACGCAATCATCGCGCGCTTCGCGTCGGCGAGCTCCTGATCGGACACCGGCTGCTCCCGGAGCAGCTTGATTTCGGCGAGCAGATCGTTGAGCGCCGGTTCCGTGACTTCGGTGCGGACGCTGGTCGACGCGGACCAGTCGCCGCGATAGAGCGCCGCGTTCAGCGCGCTGCCGGCGCCGTAGGTGTAGCCCTTCTCCTCGCGCAGGTGGATGAAGAGGCGGCCGGTCGGTCCACCGCCGATCACGCGGTTCATCACCTGCAGCACGTCGTAGTCGGGGTTCGTGCGCGCGATGGCCTGCGTGCCGACGATCAGCGTGGTCTGGACGGAATTCGGCCGGCCGATGAAGTGGATTTTCGCGGCGGCGAGTGCGGACGGATCGGCCACCGACGGCGCGGCCGCGCCCGATTTCGCCCAGCCGCCCAGCTTCGCCTCGATCAGCTTTCGCGCCTCGGCGACCGAGATGTCGCCCGCCACGGCCATCGCGGCGTGATCGGGAACGTAACGCGCGCGATGAAACGCCGCCATCGCCTCGCGCGTCGTCTGATCGAGTGCGGCGACGGTGGGTGAAATCCGCGCGGCTGGATGCGCGCCGTACACCACGCGGCTGTACGCCTCGGCCGCGAGGAAATTGGGATTCGCCCGCTGCTGCACCAGTTGCGCGCGCGTGCGCTGCTTGAAGCGCGCGAGCTCCTCGTCGGGAAACGACGGATGCCGCAGCACGTCGGCGGTCAGATCGAGGAGGCGATCGAGTTGATCGCTCAGACACGAACCCGAGACGGTCGCCTCGACGGCCGACGATCCCGCGGCGACGTTCAGATTCGCCGCCATCACTTCGAGCTGCTGCGAGATTTGCTCCGACGTGCGCGAGGCCGTCCCCTCGCGCATCAGCGCCGCCACGAACGAGGCCAGGCCGGGCTGCTCGGCGGGATCGTAATAGCCGCCCGCGCCGGGGATGAACAGCTGGAACGAGATCTGTGGCAGCCGGTGATCCTCGAGGATCATCAGGTGAAGGCCGTTCGGCAGATCGACTTCCACGGGCTTGGGCAGCGTGACCTTCAGAATCTCGTTCGAGATCGGCACCTTGCCCTTCTTCACGACGCCGGCGGTCGGCGACGGCTGATCCTGCCAGGCGAAGCTCGTGGGTGAAGCCACCGCTGCCGGAACACAAAGGACACAAAGGACACAAAGCACGCTTCTTACATAAGAGGAGAGCGATTTTGCTTTGTGTCCTCCGTGTCCGTTGTGTCGATTCAGCGCCTCGACAAGAAATCGGATCTCCATCACAGACCTCCTCGTCCGGCCGGCGCTTTGGGACGCGTGACGATGATGCTGCGATTGTCGGGCGTCAGATACTGCTTCGCGACGCGCTGGACGTCGGCCGCGGTGAGCTTCGCGAGGCGATCCCATCGCCTGTTGATTTGGCCGGGATCGTTGTAGATGAGCGCGTACTCCGCGAGATCGATCGCGCGGCTCACCGACTGGCCCAGGCTGCCGACGAATTGCCGCCGCGCGTCGTTTCGGGCCTTCTCGATCTCCCAGTCGGCGATCGGTCCCGTTTTCAGCCGTTCGATTTCCGCGTAGATCGCGGCTTCGAGGTCGTCGATCGATTTGCCCGGCGTCGGCGTGGCGATGATGCGCAGCAGCCGCGGGCCGCGGCTCTCGAACGCAAAGGCGTTGGCCGACACCGCGAGCTGCTTCTGCCGCACGATGCCCTCGTAGAAGCGGGAGCTGCGGCCTGCGGACATCACCAGCCGGAGCACGTCGATCGCGTCGTCATCCGCGGAGAGCGTCGAGGGGATGCGGTAGCTGATGTCGAGGCGCGGCAGCCGCGCGAGCGCGTCCTCGAGCGCGAGCCGCCGCTCGCCCTTCTGCGGCGGCTGGCTGACGTCGACCGCGGGCGGTGCCGGCTGCGACGGGATCGATTCGAAGTACTTGCGCGCCAGCTCCTGCACTTTCGCCGCCGTCACGTCGCCGGCGACCGCCATGATCGCGTTGTTCGGCGCGTAGTACGTCTGGAAGAACGCTGCGACGTCGGCGGTCGACGCGGCGCTCAAATCCTCCATCGATCCGATGACCGAGTGCTTGTACGCCGGGTTGTCGAACGCGAGCTCGTCAATCGCTTCATCAGTTCGCCCGTACGGCCGGTTGTCGAGCCCCTGACGGCGCTCTTCCTGCACGGCGTTCCGCTGGTTGTCGAGGTTTTCCTTGACGATGGCCAGCGAACGCATGCGGTCGGCTTCGAGGAACATCGCGGCTTCGAGCTGATTGGCCGGCATCGTGTCGAAGTAGAGCGTGCGCTCCTTGCTCGTCGTGCCGTTCATCGTGCCGCCGTTGCTGAAGACGGTGTAGAAGTGCTCGCCGGGGCCGACGTTCTCGGATCCCTTGAACATCATGTGCTCGAAGAGATGCGCAAATCCGGTGCGCCCCTGCCGCTCGTCGCGCGACCCGACGTTGTAGACCACCGCGATCGAGAAGACCGGCGCGACGTGATCTTCGGCGACAATCAGCCGCAATCCGTTTTTGAGCTTCGTATCGGTGAACTTCACCGACGGAGGCGTGATGGCCGAGAGCGATGCCGCGAGTGCGAGCGCTCCGGCGACGGCGAGAATCGCTCGACGCATGATGGTCTTCCTTCTTTACTGTCCGCCGGGCTTGACTGTCCGCCGGGGCCTCGCCCCTGGCGCCTGCCTACTTGACGAGCCGTCCGCTCGTCGTGAATCGTCGATAGTCGGAGAAGACCTGCCGCATCCGGTAGGACTGCATGCCGCGCACGACCATGAGCGTGTCGATCGACTCGGGCAGCAGCATGGTTTCTTCGGGGTCGCGGAAGGCGACCGGCTTGTACCGGATCGACGTGTCGAGGCGTTCGAGCACCTGGAAGTCCGGCAGGCCGATCCGGCGGTTCTTCTTCGTTTCCGGCACGCGAAAATCGACCCAGCCGCTGATCCGTTGATCGATCCGGAGCACGTCGTACGTGGACGCGTCGAGCCAGACGCGGCCGCGGCCGCGACCCGGCACGTCGATGTTGTAACAGCCCTCACCCCGCTCCGGCATCTCCGTGACTTCGGGCTTGCCGCCGCCGTGCTCACGGAAATCGACCATCACCGTGTTCTTGTCCTTGCCTTTTCCCGATCCGGCGATCGTGAACGTGTACTTGTCGCGCCGCGCCGGCAACAGGAACGTGAGCGGCTCGGGCGAGATCGGATTGGGATCGAGACAGCCCTGCTCGTCGTTCTTCCGTGGCGCATGCCCGTTGACGGTTCTGAGCTGGCGAACCACCTTCGCTTCGGACGATTCCAGCGTGCCGTCGCCGGGATCGGATTCGACGCGCAGATCCGATTCGACGACGCGCGAGAATCCCTGAGGCGTCAAATCGGATCGCACGTGCTGGATGAAGGTCCGTTCGACGAGCACGATCCGCTGCGCGCGTGCAATGTATTGTTCGACGCGCGCCGCCGCGCGCGCGATCACGTCGTCGACGTCGGCGGACGGCGGCTGCGCCGACAGGGCGGCGATCAGCAGACCGAACGCCGTGACGAGCGCGGCGCCGTTACGCGTCCACGTACCGGGCATCCGCGTACTCGGTGGGATCGGCGAGGCCCGCGTCGACGAACGCGTCGTGGCGCTCGCGGCATTTGCTGCAGAGACCGCAGTGGAGAGGCGCGTGGGGGAATCCGTGGGGGTTCATGCACGAGAGCGTCAGCTCGAACGGGACGCCGAGCGTCGCACCCTGGCGGACGACGTCGGTCTTGCTGATGTCGGCGTACGGCGCATCGATCGTCAACGGGTGCGCGAGGCCGAGCGACAGCGCCTCCGCCATCGCGGATCGAAATGCCGGCGTCGCGTCGGGAAACGGATTGTGACCGAGCGTGCCGAGCACGAGACGATCGATGCGCGCCGCCGCGCAGAACACGCCCGCCTTGCCGAGCAGGATGACGTTGCGCCCCGGAAGATACACGTCTTCGTCGGGCGTGTGATACGCCGGCGGCTGTCCCTGCACGGCCCAGTGCGTCGCGTCGTAGACGTCGCGCATGTCGACCGACAGCGTAACGAGCGGCCGCACGCGCGCATGAAAGAGAGGCGAGGCGAGCAGGCGCGACACGATTGCGCGCTCGGCGTCTTCCCAGGCGAGCCCGACGCTGACGTAGATCGGCTGAACGTGTCCTCCTGGGCGCGCCGCCTCTTCGGCGACGAGCACCGCGCTGTCCAGCCCGCCCGACAGGAGCACGGCGGTCACGCTCATGTGACGGGGATTCTATGACAGAATTCGGGCATGTACTCGGTCACGAAGCGGATCGATTTCTGTTACGGCCACCGGCTGCTCGACTACGACGGCATCTGTAAGCATCCGCACGGCCACAATGCCGTGGCTGAGATCGAAGTGCGCACCGGCACCCTCGACAACCGCAACATGGTCTGCGATTTCAGCGACATCAAGCGCGTCGTGAAGGGCTGGATCGACAAGGAGCTCGATCACAAGATGATCCTCCGCCACGACGATCCGCTCGTCCCGCCGCTCAAGGATCTCGGCGAGCCGATGTATCTCGTCGACAGCAACCCGACGGTCGAGCGCATCGCGAAGCTGATCTACGACAAGGCCGCCGAGCACGGACTGCCGGTGGTGCGCGTCACGGTCTGGGAAACGCCCACCTCCTTCGCGGAATATCGATCTTCTCAGCTGACAGTGACAGCTGACAGTGACGGCTGATAGCGAATAGCTGATAGCTGAAAGAGTGTGTTTCGCCTCATCGTCTTCGACCTCGACGGCACGCTGGTGGATTCGCGCAGGGACATCGCCGACGCGGCGAACCGCCTGCTTCGCGAGTGCGGCGCCGATCCGCTGCCCGACGATCGCATCGGCCGGATGGTGGGCGATGGCGCGGCGACGCTCGTCGCGCGCGCGTTCGCGGCGAGCGGCGTCGAGGCGCCGCCCGACGCGCTCGAACGCTTTCTGTCCATCTACGATCGCGGGCTGTTGAATCACACGCGCACGTACGACGGCATTCCCGACGTCCTCGAGGCGCTCACGCCGCGCGCGGCGCTGGCCGTGCTGACGAACAAACCGATGGCCGCCACGCGGCGCGTGCTCGATGGCCTCGGGCTCGCGCGCTTTTTTCACCCGGACGCGGTCGTCGCCGGCGACGGCCCGTTTCCCCGCAAGCCCGATCCCGCGGGCCTCCGGCATCTCGCCGCGCGCGCCGGAATTTCACACGGCGACACACTTCTTGTTGGTGATTCGATCATCGACTGGCGCACGGCGCGCGGCGCCGCGGCGGCCATCTGCCTCGCCCGCTATGGCTTTGGATTCGAAGGATTTCCGATGGAAGAACTGCGACCGAGCGACCTGATCATCGAGACGCCGAGAGCGCTGATCGCGCTGTAACGAATCAGTACGATGACCATAAAGCTAATGTCGGGCTTTGATGCGTGCCGATCGGGGTGGGCGCGAATTTGTTCCGGAACATTCGTGGTACGACCATTGCTGAGATAGGCCTGTCCCTTACGCCCAGTCACGACCAAGCGAGTGCCTGAAGTTGCGTAGAATACGGAACCTATGCCGATGCCGCCGCTGAGTGACGGGCATGGACGATCTAGCGGTCTCGTCGAAGTGCTCGACCGTGTGCTCGACAAGGGCCTTGTGGTGGCCGGCGACATCAAGGTGTCGCTCGCCGAAGTGGAGCTGCTCACGATCCGGATTCGGTTGCTCATCTGCTCGATCGACAAGGCGCAGCAGATTGGTCTCGACTGGTGGAAATACGATCACCATCTGTCGCCGGGGCGGCAGGCCTTGTCGGCGCAAAACGAAGAGTTGAAGAAACAGGTGCGCGCGCTCGAACGGCAGCTGGCGTCGGTGACGCGGCGACGGGCCGTTCCCGGCGCCCTGAAGTAAGCGGCCCCGCGCCCATCGCGACGCAAGGAGTGTTCGATGCCCGTTGAACGTGCAGCAGGCGGCACAAGTCTCATCGACGTCCTCGATCGGGTGCTCGACAAGGGGATCGTCATCGACGCATGGGTGCGCGTATCGCTGGTCGGGATCGACCTGATCACCGTCGAGGCGCGCGTCGTCGTGGCGTCGATCGAGACGTACTTGAAGTACTCCGAAGCGGTCGGGTCAATCACGCCGGTGTCGAAGCCCGCGATCGAGGGCAAGGGGTATGAGGAAGTCATTGCTGAAAACGCCGCCCTCCGGGCTCAGCTCAAGGCTGGCGCGCCCGCCCGCCGCGCTGGTGGCCGTCAGCGGCGCCCAACGGCCAGCGACGAAGCGTAACGGATCGGTGCCCTACACCGGCGTGCCGCGCGTTCGCGTCGCGATCGAGGAGACGTCCGTACCGGGCAGCGACGAAGTCGAGCAGCTGGTCTCGCGGCTGCGGCTGGTCGAAGGCTTCGTCGGCCGGACCGAAATCGCCGACATCACGCAGCTCGCGCTGCAGTGGCTCGGCGAGGTCCTGGGAATCCCCCAATCGATCTGTCTGCTCCGCCTCGCGGGCGAAACCTCGCTGTTCGTCGTCGGCGCCTACGGATTCGTGAACTCGCCCGCCGCGTCCTTCACCGTGTCGCTCGAGGACTGGGGCAACCCGCTCGTGAGCGCGCTCAACCATCCGAAGCGGGTTTTCTTTCCCGAACCGCATTCGGGCGCCGACCGCAAGCGCCGCCCCGCGACGCCGTTCGAGGACGCCGCGTTCCACGTCGTGCCGCTGGGCGTGACGGCGTTCTCCGACGAGCCCACCGGTCTGCTGCTGCTCGGCGGCGCCGCGCCGCTCCCATCCGAGCTGCAGTGGTTCATCACGGTCTTCGGCCAGAAGGTCGATCAGATCGTCCGGCAGGAAGCGCTGAACGAAGGCGATCGCCGGCAGGGCCGCGAACGCTCGCTCCTCTACAGCATCATCAACGCCGTGAGCGATCCGATTCTGCTCACCGACACCGAAGGCCGTCTCCTCATCGCCAACAGCCGCGCGCTCACGCTTTTCACCGCGACGGAGGAAGAGAGCGAAGGGCGGCGCAGCGCCGTCCGGATGAACAACATGCTGCTGTCGTCGGCGCTCTCGAGCAAGGCGATCGAGGAGACGGGGGCCGCGCGGCGCGAGCTGCTGCTCGTGAACCCGGTCGACGGCTCGGACCTCGTGTTCGAGCTCCTCAGCACGGTCACCGAAGATCCGCGGCAGGGCAGCGGCGTCGTCTCGATTCTGCGCAACGTCACCGATCTGCGGCGCGCGAGCGAGGAGATCGAAGAGAACTACCGCAAGATGCGCGTCGCGGAGTCGCAGGCGCGCGCCGAGAGCGATCGGCTGAATCTGATCATCGACTCCGTCGCGGACCCGATCGTCGTCACCGACGCGGGCGGCGCGACCTCGCTGATGAACGAGCCGGCCGAGCGGCTGTTCACGCTTCCGACGCGCCCCAGCGAGATCGAGCAGCGCTGGGTGCAGGCCAACGACGCGCATTTCTCGTCGTTCATCGCCGGCATGCTCGTCAGCGCCGACCAGCGCCGCGTCGGCGAGATCGGACTCGTCGATCCGAAGACGGGCGAAGGGATGCCGGTCGAAGCGATCGCCGGCAAGATCTTGTCCGAGCACGGCGAGCTGACGGCGGTCGTCACCATCCTTCACGACCAGCGCGAAGCGATCGAGAAGGCGAAGCTGTTCGAGCAGCTGAAGCAGGCGTCGGACGAGCTCGAGCGGAAGATTCAGGCGGCCACCGCCGACATCGCGCAGCAGAACGAGCTGCTGCGCCGCCAGGCGATCGAGCTCGAGCAGGCGTCCGCGCTGAAGTCGCAGTTCCTCGCCAACATGTCGCACGAGTTCCGGACGCCGCTGAACGCGATGCTCGGGTATACCTCGATGCTCTTGCAGGGCGTGGCGGGGTCGCTGGAGGCGCCGGTCAAGCGGCAGCTCGGGCGCATCGAGTCGAACGGCCGGCACCTGCTGACGATCATCAACGAGATTCTCGACATCTCGCGCATCGAAGCGGGCCGCATGCCGCTTCAGATCTCGAAGTTCCGCATTCCGGAGCTCGTCGGCGAGGTCAAGTCGGAGCTCGAGCCGATCATCATGCGATCGAAGCTGTCGGTCACGCTCGATCTCCAGCGGGATCTGCCGACGCTGCTCACCGATCGTCAGAAGGTGAAGCAGATTCTGCTGAACCTGCTGAGCAACGCGCTGAAGTTCACGCATCACGGCGCCGTGACGATCAGCGCCCGGCGCGACAAAGGGGATCGGACCGTGCATTTGTCGGTGACCGACACCGGCATCGGGATCGCGCCGGCCGATCAGGAGAAAATCTTCGAGGACTTCCGTCAGCTCGACAACTCTCCAACGCGCGCCTACGGCGGCACGGGCCTCGGCCTGTCGATTTGCCGCCGCCTCGCGCAGATGCTCGATGGCCGCATTTCTGTGCAGAGTCAGATGGGCAAGGGGTCGACCTTCATGCTGACGCTGCCGACCAAGGGACGGAGATGAGTAAGGTGGATTCGAACGCCGACGCCAAGAAAGACGATCGTCCGCGCGTGCTTCTCGTCGACGACTATCCCGACGCGCGCGAGATGTACGCCGAATACCTCGAGTTCTCGGGCTTCGAGGTCGTGGAAGCCGAGAACGGCATGGAGGCGCTGCAGCGCGCCGTCGAGACGTCGCCCGACATCATCCTCATGGACCTGTCGCTGCCCGTGATGGACGGGTGGGAGGCGACGCGCCGCCTCAAGGCGGACAAGCGGACCGCGCCGATTCCCGTTGTCGCGCTCACCGGCCACGCGCTGGCCGGCATTTCCGAGGGCGCGAAGAAAGCGGGATGCGACGCCTTCGTGACGAAGCCGTGCCTGCCGGAAGATCTGGTCAAGGAGATTCGAAAGATTCTGGAGGCACCCGGCTCGGCCCACAGGAAAGTCCGCAGGAGCGGCAAATATGCGAAAACCATCGGGTAGCAGCGCATCCAAGCCCGAGCGCGGACGCGGCGCGGTCGCCGCCAGCGTGAAGGCCGGCGGGAAGGGCGCCAGGAAAGGCGGAACGTCTGGCGACCGAGTCGCGAAAGCCGCGAAGCCGGCGAAGCCGAATGGCCCGCTGCGCACGGCCAAAGCGACGATGCGCGAGAGCAAGCCCGAGCGACGCGCGGTGGAAAAAGTGCTGCATCGCAGCCGCATGGCGCCGGTCGCCGAGACGGCCGCCGGGACCAGCCGCGGCAAGTACGTCTACTGCATCATCGAGGCGTCCGACGCGCTGCGCTTCGGTCCGATCGGCATCGGCGCCGATCCGTCCGAGGTGTACACGGTGCACTACAAGAGCCTGGCCGCGGTCGTGTCCGACGCGCCGCTCGAAGTGCTCGACTCGACGCGCGAGAACGTGCTCGCGCACGAGCGCGTGAACGAGACCGTCATGCGCGAGCACACGGTCATCCCGATGTCGTTCGGCACGATCTTCAAGACGCGCGAAGACATCGTCGAGCTCCTGCGATCGGCGGCCGAGGCGTTCGGCGACGTGCTGAACAAGATGCAGAACAAGCTCGAGTTCGGGTTGAAGGTGTTGTGGGATCGCGACCAGGCGATTCGCGAGGTCGAGCACGAGGACGAGGACATCAGCCGACTGAAGAAGGAAATCTCGGGCCAGAAAGGCCCGACCTATTTTGCGCGCATGCAGTACGGCCGGCTGATCGATTCGGCGCTGCAGTCGCGATCCGAGCGCTACGTGGCCGACATCCTCGAGCAGCTCCGCGAGGTGGCGGTGGCGTCGCGCATCAACAAGCCGATCGGCGACAAGATGATCATGAATGCCGCGTTCCTCATCTCGCGCGACCAGGAAACGGCGTTCGACGCGAAGGTGAAATCGATTGCCGGCCGCTTCGACAAGCTGACGTTCAAGTACACGGGCCCGTGGCCGCCCTACAACTTCGTGAACATCCGGCTGAAACTGGAACGCGCGTGACCATTGCAGATTGCAGATTGATTTCAGATTCAATCTGCAATGCCAATCTGCAATCTGCAATTTGCAATTTGCAATTTGCAATG
>Ga0070695_100000812_pt1 | contig 16821 bp, 26 predicted proteins | sample KBSK1252metaG_FD_65471 | JGI IMG/M metagenome (GOLD analysis project Ga0070695, IMG submission 65471) | Corn, switchgrass and miscanthus rhizosphere microbial communities from Kellogg Biological Station, Michigan, USA - KBS K1-25-2 metaG | ecosystem: Host-associated > Plants > Roots >...
GTCCTTGCGGAAGCGGGCGAGCGCGACCTCGGTGCGCTGCTGCAGCTCCCGGCGCGCCACCTCCTGCTCCACGTCGGGGGCGCCCGAGGGGAACACGTCGGCCCGGGTGCGCGCATCCTCGTCTCCCACGGGAGCGTCGAGCGGGACGTCGTGGGCGGCGAGCGCGTTCCCCACGTCCCGCACGTCCTCCTCGGAGACGCCGAAGCGCTCGGCCAGCAGCTTGGGGCCCGCCTCGAACCCTTGCTCCTCGAGACGCCGCTTCTCCTGGCGCAGGTTGTGGAGGAGGCGCCGGCGGGCGTTGGTCGTGCCCACCCGCACCTGCCGCACGTTGTCCAGGAGGAACTTGAGCATGTACGCGCGCACCCACCAGGTGGCATAAGTCGGCAGGCGCACGCCCAGCTCGGGGTCGAAGCGCTCGACGGCCTGGAGCAAGCCGACGTTCCCCTCCTGGACGAGGTCGAGGAGATTCCGCGCCGCGCGCCGGAACGACAGGGCCACGCGCACGACCAGCATGAGGTTGGCCGTCACCAGGCGGAACAGAGCCTCGCGGTCCCCGGTGTCGCGGTAGCGCCGGGCCAGCTCCTGCTCCTCCTCGCGGCTGAGAGGCGGGTACTTCCCGACCTCGGCGAGATAGCGGCGGAAGGGGTCGGGCGGAACGAGGGCGCGATCGCGCGCGGACGCTTCTGCCGGGACCTCCGGCGCGAGGTCGTCCGGGTCGTCGGTCATGGCAAGAAGGTAGCACCGCCGGCGCGGCGGCCGGGCTTCAGTCCTGGGCCGAGGGGAGGTACTGGCGCGGATTGACCTGACGCCCTTCCTTGAAGACCTCGTAGTGGAGGTGCGGCCCCGTGGAGCGCCCGGTCGATCCCACCCGCCCGATGATGTCCCCGCGCTTCACCTTGTCTCCCGGCCTCACCAGGATCGCGGAGAGGTGGCCGAAGCGCGTGCCCAGGCCGAACCCGTGGGAGAGGTCCACCGCCTTGCCGTACGAGGTGTTGCGCCCCGCCGCCACCACGATGCCGTCGGCCGGGGCACGGACCGCCGTCCCCGTCTCGGCCACGATGTCGAGGCCCTCGTGGAAGGCGCGCTCCCCGGTGATGGGGTCCTTCCGCCAGCCGAAGCCGTCGGAGAAGAAGCCCGAGACCGGGAGAAGGCTCGGCGTGCAGGCCAGCACCTTGGAGCGCTCCTGCCACGCATGGTCGATGGTCGCGAAGGAGAGGTCCACCGCCTGCAGGCGGCTTCCCAGGGCCTGGATCTCGTCGTCCACCACCCGGGGGTCGTTTTCGGCGTAGGGGACCAGGGCCCCACCCGCCGCCGGTCGGCCGCCGGGGAGATCCTTCACCCCTACCTCGCGCGCCAGGCGCGAGGCCTCGGACTCTACCTGGTCCAGGCGCTGGGCCATCTTCTCCAGGGCGGTCTCGAAGCGGTTCTTGTGGTCCCGGAGGGCGCGGTTCTCCGCCTCGAGGTCGGAAAGGACGACCGACTGGGCCTGCACCCTGAAGAGGAGGTGCGGAGCGACCCCCCCGCCGACCAGCCCCAAGGCCAGGACGGCGCAGGAGACGGCGACGAAGTTGCGGGAAAGATGAAGCTTGCGAAAGCGGGCGTGGGCGTGGGGCAGGATGAAGATCGTGTAGAAGCGACGCCGCATGCTCTTCCTTTGGCTATGGGACTCCCGCCCTGTCCCATGGGCGTTTCGGTCGGGCCACGGTGGAAGCCTGTGGAACCTATCATCCGCATTCGGGTCGGTCAACCCGAGAAAACCTACAATTGCAGTGGATCCCGACCCGCGCCTGGCGGGAAACGGAGAGATGGCGCCACTTCCGTGTCCGCCAATCACGAAAATGAAATGCGGGGCTCGTCCCGCGGCGCGGGCTGCTCCGATGGGGCGCAAGACGCTATGTTGAGGCGGATGCACGACACGGGGCGGGTGATCATGGTCGGCTTCGCGGCCAGCCGGCCGGAGCGGGAGCTGCTGGACAGGCTCCGGGCCCTCCAGCCGGGAGGGGTGATCCTCTTCCGCCGGAACCTAGAGAGCCCGGAGGCGCTCGCCGAGCTGGTGCTCGCGCTCCGCGAGGTGCTGCCCCCCCACCCCCTCCTCGCGGTGGACCAGGAGGGGGGACGGGTGAGTCGGCTCGAGCCGTGGCTGGGACCCACCCCGACGGCGGAGCGCTGGTCCCAGCAGGAGGAGGACGCCGTCCGCCGCTTCGGCGCCACCACCGGGGAGGGGCTGCGCGGCCTGGGATTCAACCTCGACTTCGCCCCCGTCGTGGACCTCTGCCCGCCGGGGACGCAAAACGGCATCGGCGACCGCTCCTTCGGGACCGACCCCGAGGTGGTGGCGACGCAGGCGGGCGCGTTCCTCGACGGGCTCCAGTCCGCGGGGGTGGCCGGGTGCCTGAAGCACTTCCCGGGGCTCGGCGACACCCACGTCGATTCCCACAAGGAGCTGCCCACGGTGACCCGTCCGCGCGAGCGCCTCGTCTCCGAGGACCTCCTCCCCTACCGGCGTCTGCAGCATCGAGCGGCCGCGGTGATGACGGGGCACGCCCTCTACCCGACCCTCGTCCCCGGCGCGAACCTTCCCGCCTGCCTGACCCCGGAGATCGTGCGGGGATGGCTGCGCGAGCGCCTGGGCTTCGCCGGGCTCGCCGTGAGCGACGACCTGGAGATGGGGGCGGTGGCGGCCTTCGAGGCGGAACGCCCGGCCGGCCTCACCGCCGTGGAAGCCGGGTGCGATCTCGTCCTCTATTGCCACACGCTCGACCGAGCCGACCGCGCCAGGGATGCCATGGAGGCGCGCGCGTCCGAGGATCCCTCCTTCGCGGCGCGCCTGCGCCAGGCGGCGGCCGCGGTGGAGCGCACGGGCCGGGAGTGGCCCGCCCGCGCCCCCGATCCCGCAGTCTGGGCGGAGGCCCGCCGCTCCATGCAGGAGCTGGCCGCCGCCCTCGTCTAGCCCGTGTGCCGCGCCAGGCGCCCCGCCAGGTGGCGGCGCACGTCGGGCCACTCCTCGCGGAGGATGCTGTACATCACGGTGTCCCGCGCCGTGCCGTCCTTGCGCGCGGCGTGGTGGCGGAGGACGCCGTCCTTCTTCGCACCCAGCGCCTCGATGGCGCGCTGGGAGGCGAAGTTGAACCCGTCGGTGCGCAGGCCCACGACCCGGCAGCCGAGCTCCTCGAAGGCATGGTCGAGCAGCAGCAGCTTGCAGGCGGTGTTCACGTGGGTGCGCTGCCAGCGGGCGGCGTACCAGGTGTAGCCGATCTCCACGCGGTCGATGGCGGCCTCGATGTCGTGGTAGCGCGTGCTCCCCACCACCGCACCGCGCGTCAGCTCGCGCACGGCCCAGGGAAGCATGCGCCCCGCCTGGAGGCCCGCGCGCGCCTCGGCGAGATAGCGCGCCACCTCGTCGGGTGCGGGAACCTGCGTGAACCACAGCTCCCACAGCTTGCCGTCCGACGCCGCCTCCGCGAGCTCGTGCGCGTGCGGCTCCGCCAGCGGCTCCAGGCGCACCCCATGGCCCTCGAGGGTCACCGGACGGGGCGCGATCACGGAAGCCTCGCCGCCGCGTCGGCGGAGCTGAGGACGGGGACGACCTCGAACGTCACGAGGTCGCGCCAGCGCGCCATCCAGGCCTCGAGCAGCGCGGGGTCGTCGCACTCCATCACCTGGTAGCAGCGGCCGAGGTCCTCGGTCACCCAGCTCCCCACGTAGCGCAGGCCCTCCGGGGCCAGGCGCCCCTCGTCGCGGAAGCGGCGGTACACCGCGGCCGGGTCCCGGAACGTCTCCAGCACCATGTAGAGCACCCTAGCCGCTCCGGTACACGCCGGTGCCCAGGTACTTGAGCCCGGAATCCACGAGCAGGGTGACCACCGTGGCCTGGGGACCCAGCTCCTCGGCCAGGCGCAGGGCGGCCACCACGTTCCCCCCCGAGGAGGTCCCGGCGAGCAGGCCCTCCTCGCGCGCCAGACGCCGCGCCATCTCCTCCGCCGCGTCGCTGCTCACGGGGAGGATCCGATCCACGAGCGAGGGATCCCACAGCGGCGGCGGGCGCCCGATCCCGATCCCCTCGATGCGGTGCCCGCCCGCCTTGCCGCCGGACAGCACGGCGGACTCGGCCGGCTCCATCACCGCGATGAGGATGCCGGGCCGCCGCTGCCTCAGCACCTCCGCCACGCCCCGCAAAGAGGCGCCGGAGCCCGCCCCCTGCACGAAGGCGTCCACGTCGCCCCCCGTCTGCTCCCAGATCTCCTCCCCCAGAGGGTGGTACCCGGGAGGGATGTCCGGGTTTGCGAGCTGGTCGAACCAGAACGTGTGCGGCTCCCGGCTCATCTCCCGCGCGGCGGCGATCATGGCGTCGAAGAGCTCGCGGGTGGCGAGCCCGCCCTCGCTCGGGAGGACGACCAGCTCCGCGCCCAGGGCCTTCATGTGATCCCGCTTCTCCGCGCTGAAGGCGTCCGAGGTCACGATCCGCAGCCTGTATCCCTTGGCCGCGCACACCAGCGCGATGGAGGCTCCGGTGCTGCCGCCGGTGTACTCGACCACCGTGTCGCCCGGGCGGAGGCGCCCATCCGCTTCCGCCTTCGCGAAGGCGGCCACGGCCATGCGGTCCTTCATGCTCCCGGTGGGGTTCTCCCACTCGAGCTTCACGTGGACGGCGGCGGATCCGGCGGGCACGACCCGGCGCAGGCGCACCATCGAGGTCTTCCCGATGGCGGAGAGGACGCTCAGGCCGCCGCCTGGCCGACCCGGCGCTGCCGTCCCCAGCTCCACAGGAAGAGGAGGCCCACCACCAGGAGCGGCCCCGACACGCACAGCACCCAGTCCGGACGATGGCGCGCCGAGTACGCGTAGACGGCGGCGAGCGCGACGAAGACCGCCCCGCCCAGCCAGGGCCGCTTCCAGGAGAAGAGCACGATGGCCAGCAGCAGGGCCATGGGTCCCACGTGGAAGAGGAACTCCCGCGCTCCCACGGCGTCCAGGGCGAAGACGGAGAGGAACAGGCAGACCGCGATCCCGAGCCACCGCGGCGCCCACAGCAGGACGGTGTCTCCGGTGGATCTCATGGCGCGCAGGATACCCGACCCTCGCCCGAGACAACGTACTCGCTCTGCACGGCACCTCCGGGAAGGACGCGCGTGCCCACGTGCCGGAGCGGCACGTCCCCGTCCAGGGCGCCGAACAGCGGGATCCCCGTCCCGATCAGCACCGGCACCGAGGTGACCACGAGGCGATCCACGAGCCCTGCGCGCAGGAACTGCTGGATGGTGCGCCCGCCGTCCACGTACACGTGCGCGAACCCCCGCCCGGCCAGGGCGGACAGGACCTGGGCCGGCATGCCGTCGATCCCCTCCACCGTCGCATCGCGCGGCGGCTCCGGCAGCGGACGGTGCGTGAGCACGAAGACCGGCTTGCTCCCGTAGGGCCAGGCCGGGAACGGGAGGACGACCTCGTACGTGTTCCGCCCCATGAGGATCGCGTCCACGGAGGCCAGGAAGGCGTCGAAGCCGTTGCTCGCACCGTCCGCCTCCCCGCCCGCGGACAGGAAGTCGAAGGTGCCGTCGTGCCGGGCCAGGAAGCCGTCCACGCTCACGCCCACGAAGACCGAGGTGCGCACGCCGGCTACTCGGGCGGCCACACCACCGGAAGCTGGTAAACGTCCGCCAGCACGCGCACGTACTCCGTCATGGGGGGAAGGCCCATGGTGGCGCGGCGCCCGTCCACGTGGGCGACGTCCTCGATGGGGTCCGCCACCATCTTCCCATCCTTCAAGGAGAACGAGCAGCCGTATCGCTGCGGCTTCCCGGAGCGGACGAGGACGCGGTCGGTGAGCGTGGCCAGGTCCTGCTTGCGCACCTCGCCGGCTTCGGCGGCCCGCTCCACCGCGGGCAGGAGGCTCGCCTGCCAGGCCACGTCGTCGGTGTGCTGGAGGAGGAGCCAGGCCGCGTTCACTCCCTCCTTTCCCACCAGGGCGACGGTCGGCCATCCGTGCTCCGCCACGATCTCCTTCAGCCTGGCGGTGCGCGCGGCGTCGTGCTCGTTCATGCGCTTCATGGGGGCGGGGTCGTTCGTCTTCAGGGCGTCGCTGACGGCGTCGCGGTCCGTCTGGTCCTCGCGGACGAGCCGCACCAGCTCCTGGCGCAGGGTTTCGGACGCAGGCTTCGCCGCCGCCAGGCAGGTGACGGCGAGCCACACGCACGCGGACACAGGACGTGACGGCTTCATTTCTTCTTCCCCTGCCGGCGCCGGCCGGCCTCGGTGACGACGTAGGTCACGGTGTCCCAGGAGTTGTGGATCCCGATGAAGAGGAGGCCGAGCGCGGTCGCCGCCACGCCGAACAGCGCGCTCCCCGCGCGCGTGCGGATCAGGATCGCCGAGGCCAGCAGCAGCCCGTAGGCGGCCGCCGGCAGGATGAGATGCCACAGCCAGTCCTCGGCGACGGTCTGGTACGCCGTCTGCCGCCGCGCACGCCGGGTCACCACACCGGCGTAGACCAGGCCGCCCGCCCCCAGGACCAGCAGCACGCGCGACATGCCCACCGCCGAGGGCCAGGGCGCGCTCATGACCGCGGAGATGAGCAACGCCCCGCCGAAGTGCACCACCGTGGGCGTGCCGAACGCGCTGAGGGAGGCCGGGGACGCTTCCAGGGGCGACTCGGAGATCAGGGTCACCACCACGAACTGGAGCCCGATGAGGGCGGCGGCCGAGGAGCCCACGATGACGTAGAAGCTCTCCCAGAGCGCCAGGACCTCGTGTTCCGTCATCCGGGGACCTCGCGACTTCCCGTCCCGCCGAGTCTACCCAGGAAGAGCTGGTGTCCTCCACCCCCTTCGGGAACGAAGATCTCCAGCAGGACGACGAACCCGGCATCCTCCAGCCAGCGCCGGTACGTGGCGGCGTCGGCATGGCTCCAGTACATGGACGCGCCCTCCACGTCCAGCCAGTCGCTTTCCGTTCCCGTCCACGCGGTGTGGCCCAGGGTGGCCAGGAAGAGACCGCCCGGCTTCAGCCACCCCGCGATCCGTCGGAAGAGCGCTTCTTGCTCCTCGAGCGGCACGTGCACGACGGCGTAGAAGGACACGACGGCGTCGAAGGTTCCTGGGGGGAGCTCCACGGCGCACATGTCCGCGCAGAGGAAGCGCGCGTCCGGGACGAGGGCTCGGGCGCGGTCCACCTGCACCGGGGACAGGTCCACGCCGGTGACCTCCCCCCTCTTGGCGAGCTCCCGCGTCGCCGGGAGCCCGCAGCCACAGCCGAGGTCCAGGATGCGGGGCGCCGGAGGGAGCGCCGCGCAAAGGCGCGCGAGCCAGGGGGCGTAGAGCTGGGAAGCGCGGGCATCCTCGTCCGGGCGGTACACCCGGGACACGCGGTCGTACCCCGTCCGGACGACGTCCTTGGGGTTCACCGCAGCCCACGCCGGACCACCGGGCGGGCCGGCTTCCGCCGTGCCACGACGTGGAACCCCGCGCGGTCATACATGGATCTCGGCCCGAACCACAGGGTGTCGTCCGCCGACCGCCCGGGACGATCCATGGGGTAGGCCTCGAGGAGGGTCGCCCCCTGCTCCCGCGCGTAGACGATGGCCCCGCGCAGCAGCGCATGGGCGACGCCCTGGCCCCGGTGCTGCGGAGGCACCACGAAGCAGACGATGGACCACACCGGCCGGTCGTCCACCGGCTTCATCACCGGCGAGCGCTGCAGCTTGGCGAAGTCCTCCCGCGGACCGAGAGAGACCCAGCCCACGGGCACGCCGTCGTGATAGGCGAGGAGTCCGGGCGGCCTGCCTCCGTCCACCAGCGCCTTGAGGGCGGCGCGGTGGACCGCGGAGCGGCGCTGCCCTTGCCGCAGCGGCTTCCGGTCCCCGCTCAGGCGGTAGGCCATGCACCAGCAGCTGCGGGCGATCGAGCAGCCCCTGGCCCCGAACACCGCCTCCAGGTCCGGCCATCTCTCCGGAGTGAGGGGGAGGACGGCGAGCGTCATGGCGTCCCCGCCACCGCGATCCGCATGTACGACGCGCGCGCCACCTTGGCCTGGCCCTGCGCGAACCGCGCGTTCCAGTCCGCCATGCTGGAATCCTCGCGGACGGAGCAGCCGGCGGACCGCAGGTCGGCGGCCATCTCCTCCGGTGTCCAGGCGCTGATCTGCGGCTCCCCGAGCAGCCGGTAGACGAGCGACGCCAGGAACCCGCGATGCCCCGTGTGGTAGTTCACGATCAGGGTCGAGCTCGGCGCGCTCCTCCCCGCCATCTGGGCGAGGGTCGCGCCCATCGCCCGCCGCGTCAGGTACATGACGACGCCCTCCCAGATCCAGCAGGTGGGCAGCGCCCCATCGTGGCCGGCGCGGGCCAGAACGTCGTCGAGCGATTCCCGCTCCAGATCCACGGAGACGAAGCTCACGGCTCCCGCGGGCGGCGGCAGCTCCGCCAGGTGCCTGCGCTTGTCGGCCTGGGTGGCCGCCTGATCGACCTCGAACACGCGCATCCCGGCCAGCTCCGGCATCCGCCAGGCACGCCCGTCGTACCCCGCGCCGACGATGATGAGCTGTTGCGCGCCCCTGGCCATCGCGTCCCGGACCGCGGCGTCGATCGCCATCGTGCGCAGGGCCATCAGGTCGCCCATCCCCCGCGCCATCTCCCGTCGCATGCCGCTCTTCGACGCCGTGATCTTGGCCAGGCTCTGCTTCCCCTTGTCGTTCAGGAAGACGCGCGCCGTGGGATCGGCGAACCCGGGAACGTGCGACAGCCCGGCATCCGCGACGGCGCGGCCGAGCGCCACCAGACCCGCGGTCCTGCTGGGGCGTCCCTCTCTCACGACGGGCGCGGACCCCATCGCCGGCCGAGAAGTCCTCCCGCAACCGCGAGGAAAGGCGGGAGTGCGAGGGAAAGGACGAGGAAGCGGACGTTCGGAAAGGTGGTCTGGTGGCGGAGCTTGACGTAGAGGCCCACCCCGCCGAGGAGGACCGGACCCCAGGCCGTGAAGAGGGCGAGCCACCACCAGCGCGGGACCAGCAGCCCGACGAGCCCCGCGCCCAGGAGCTGCACGAGCGTCAGGAGCGCGAGCCGCAGGGCCAGCGACTCCCCCGGGGACCGGTCGGAGAACAGGCCCCCCAGGCCGAAGGCGCCGGTCGCCACGATGACGAGCGTGACCCCGGCCCCGCGCACGAGGGCCGCTCCGGGAGATTCCATGCCGGTCATGCGCCCTCTACTTCACGCCCGGACGTGCCGTCGCTTCCTCGATCCACCGCTTGGCCACGGAATGGTAGCCGCGCCAGGCCTCCCACGTGGACCGCGCCCATGCCCGGACCCGGCGCACGTGCTCTTCCGGTTCTCCGGCCTCGTGGACATGGAGGATCGTGAGCCCTCCCCGCTGGCGAGGACCGGGATGGTCCGGGCGCTCGAAGGTCTGCGGACCGTTCAACCATTTCTGGACGGCCCGATTCACTTCCGCCGTCCCACCGCCCTCGAGCGCCGCGTACACCCCCGTGAGGTGGGCCGCATACGACTTCGCCGACCGCATGTACTCCGCGGGGTGCTGGAGGGCGTAGGCATCCACCATCAAGCGGTGCTCGCGGCCGTACCGGTAGTCGCCGAATTCCCGCGCCAGGACCTCGTCGAACAATCGCTGGCACCCTGCGCGACCGCCGCGCACCGGCGCTCCGCACTGGGGACAGCCTTCCGCCGGTTCCTCTGCGTCAGGAGCCATGCGCCGCGGTTCCGGCGTGGAGCATCATTGGCCCGGTGGCGGCTGCCATAGCTCCACCTTGTTGCCCTCCGGATCGAGGACCCATCCGAACTTGCCGTACTCCGAGTCCTCGGTCTTCTCGAGCACGCTGCACCCTTCCGCGCGAAGCGCCTCCAGGAGTGCGGCCAGGTCATCCACCCGATAGTTGACCATGAAGGGTGCCTTGCTCGGCGCGAACTGGTCTCCCCCCAGGGTTCCCACACACCAGACGGTGGTCCCCTTCATCGGGGCGCCATTGCTGTCCGCCCACACGAAGGAAGCCCCGCCCCAGTCCTGCACGTCGATCCCCAGGTGGGCCTTGTACCAGGCGCGCAGGGCGGCCGGATCTTTTGCCTGAAAGAAAACCCCGCCGATGCCAGTGACTCTCTTCATCCCCAATCGTACGCCTCCCCTCTCAGTCCTTCCGGACGTCGATCTTGCGAATGACCTGCTTGCCGGGAAGGAGACGCCCCGTCCCCGTCATGTGTGCGCCGTCGACCGCGAGGCACCAGACGCTGTGGACCCGCGGCGAGGTGAACTCCGCCTTCCAGCAGGCTTCGCCCGCGTCGTAGACGAGATCCATCTCCCCCATCGGCGCACGCCGGCCGTCCACGATCTTGCCGGCCTTCCAGTGGACCGTTCCCGGTTGCGCTCCGGTCGTGAACACGTAAACCACGACCTCGTCATGGCACCCGGGAGCCGCCACCCGGTCGGTACACGTGGAGGTGCCTCGCCATACGCCGAGTGGGAGCGCGGGGCTCAGGGCTTCCGGCGTCGCGACGCTGCATGGTGGAAGAACCGTGCAGGCGAGGGCCACGGCGACCGCAGCGCGTACCCTTGCCTCTCTCTGCCGCAACATCCCCTCCTTGCTCCGCATCGGACCCCGTGTCCGGCGCATCAGCGCCGAGGGTCAGGCCTCCAGCCTCCGTCAGCGGTGCCGTCGGGACTGGCCAGCACGACCGTGTAGCCGTTCGGGTCTTTCAGCCAGACCTCCCAGTGATTGGGCCCGCCCTCCCCTTCCGGCGGATTTCGATGCCGCGGCAGGACCACTTGCGCCCCCAGCTCTCTCACCCGCTCCACGGTGTCCTCGAAGTCGTCGATCTCGAACCAGAGGAGCACGCCGTTGCCGCGGCTCGGATCGTCGGGGTCGCCGATCCTTCCGTGGTGATGCGCTTCCTCCCACCGGTGGAGCTGCAGCACGAGATTGCCCTGGTGCTCCAGCCGCTCGTAGTTCGGACCTCCGTGCGCGCTCCGACAGCCGAGCAGCCGCTGATACCAGCGGCTGGTCGCTTCCACGTCGGCGGCACAGATCAGCGGTTGGGGTCGCATGGCGAACCTCGACGCTGCCTAGACCAGCGTCCTTCCCGTGAGGATCCTTGTTCCACCCGATGAGTTCCAGCCACTTGCCACGAACGATAGCGTCTCTCCATTGGCGCGATCGTTCGACGACTCAGGGCTCACAACCTCTCTCCTAGTGGTCCGGTCAGATCGTTGATGCGCCTGAGCTCGATGAGACGGTGCTTCCCATTCGTGATGATCCTGTAGCTGGGCTGCATGAGAACCGACACCTCGGAAGCCCCCGCATACTCGAGATGAACCCGCCATTCGGCGGCGCCATGTTTCGTGGCCACAGGTTTGTACGCGCCTAGGACGTCGTCGCCCTGCGGGACGAATCCATTGCAGGTGATCAACACGAACAGTCGGATGGCGTCGCCAGCCTCCTGGTCGTTGTCAACCACAACGCCTGCATGCCGCAGGATGTCGGAAGCGTCTCGGACCTCGCACAACGGCAGGCGGCACCAGGCGGGCGTGACTTCCGTCTGGGCGCGTTGCGCGTGAGCATAGACCTCGCCGCTACGCGCAAGGACGTACACCTGAACTCCATCAGAGTAGAAGTGATAGAGCGGGAGACGCCGGTCCAAGAGAGGATGCCTGAACCTCGCAAAGCGGCGAGCCTCGTGTAGAGCAGCCTGCCTGACCTGGGTAAACTCGGTCCAGTTGCGCTCAGCCGTGCGCCAGGCCCCATCATCGCCCGCCGCCGCGCCCATCGCGAGGAATGGGATGAGCACTGCCACACTCGAGGCCCTGACAGCACAGACCGGCACCTGCATGCGGTGGTGTCTGAGTAGCTGCGCGGCCTCTTCCTTCCCAGCCGGAGTGAAATAGCTCGTGGACGTCGCACGCTTCAACGCTGAAATCGCGCGAGAACGATACTTTGTCACGCCGTTCCCGGCGAGGTACGTCATCGCCCGGAGGTCAACCATGGCTCAGGCTACTCCACCGCGGAACTATTCAGCTTCTTCGATTCTGAGAAAGCGCGCCGCGTTATTGTAGAAGATGTCCCTCTTCTGCTCCTCGGTCAGGAACGCGGCCGATTCGATCCCCTCGATGGCCATTCCGATCGCCTCCGGCCAGAGCATCTGGTCCGATCCGAACATCAATCTCTTGCCGAAGCCGGCTCGCACGAGCGCCTGGAGTGCTTGGTGGAATTCATCACGAGGAATGATCCAATCGATCACCCCGAGATCGGCATACACCTGTGGGTACACCGCCATGATGGCCTTGGTCTCCTCAAGGAACGGGCCACCTGCGTGCATCAGGTACACGCGCAGCTTGGGGTGTCGGATCAGCACTTCCTCGAGCAGAATCGGATTGCCGAGTGTGACCCGGAATTTCGGGCAGCACGGATCGTAGGGCGTTCCACGGGCGGCAAGTCCCGTGTGAATCCCGACGGGAATGTCCAGCTCCTCGGCGAGGGCGAAGTAGGGTTCGAGCTGTGGATCCGCCGGCGATAGACCCATGTACTGCAGGCCCAGCTCGCCCAGAACTCTCACGCGGCCCGCCTGAATGTCGGCGCGCAGCGTCGAGATCTCGGGAAACGGTTCGTCGGTGCCCACGTACGCGGCTGGGATGACCCTGTCTGGTGCCACCTCGCGCCACGCGGTGACCGTCTCCAGCGGTCCGCTCGTGACGGCCTTCACGATGTTGTAGTGCTTGAGAGCCGCCAGCGACGCCTCCCGCAGTTCGGCCGTCGTTCTGGCGGCGGAGGGCTTCCTGGTGACCGGATTGGTCGCTGATCCTTGTCCATCCTCCATCCGGAAGGCATGAAGGTGCATGTCGATGATGGGTAGCCTGCGACTGTCGACCCGCGGTGGAGTGGGCGCAGCGTCCGTGCGGACGCCTGTCACGAACATCACGAACGCCAGAGCGGCGAGGTTCATCACCCTGTCCTCCATGGAACACCTCTGTCACGCACCGACCGCTTCCCAGACGACAATCGCGGCGCTTGCGACCTTGCGCCGCCTTCACAATCGCTTGTCACACCCATCTCCCGGATGTCAGCCATGGCGCAGACTACTCCTCTTGTCGTCGGGCTGGACGTCCACAAGGACAGCATGAGCGTCGCTCTTGCCGCAGGTAGGGAGGATGCGCCGCCTCTAGACAGGGTCCGCCGAGCCGTGTGAAGATCGCGGCGAACTTGGGAGACCTTCATGCGTCAGACGGTGCTCGCTGTGATCGCGCTACTGTTCGTTTCTGCCTGCAACTCTGGGGACACCACCACCGCGCCGGCCGCCACTGCAGCAGCTGCCACTGCTGGAGCGGCCTCTACCGCTGCGGATGGGTCAACAGTTCCTGCCCCCGCCGTTCCCCCGGTCTCGAAATGGGTCCTCGACCCTGAGAACTCCTCGGTGGGATTCGTCTGCAAGCACGTGTTATCCAACGTGCGGGGAATGTTCCAGCAGCCTTCCGGCGCCGTCACGCTGGATGAAGCCACACCAGCCAACTCCACAATCAATGCGACCATTGACGCGAGTTCGATCACGACGGGGGTAGAGGAGCGGGACACTCACCTCAAGAGTGCGGACTTCTTCGACGTGGCCAAGTACCCGACCATCACCTTCGTCTCGAGCAGCGTGACCAAGTCCAGTGCCACCTCGTACGCTGTGACGGGTAACCTGACCATGCACGGCGTGACCAAGCCGGTGACGCTCGCGGTCACAGCCTCGGCGCCGTTCATGCATGCGGGGGGCATACGCCGCGGCATCGAGGCCACCACGTCCGTCAATCGGAAGGACTTTGGCCTGGTCTGGGACTACCCGGGGGAGGGTCCCGGTATCGTGGTAGGAGACAACATCAAGATCACGATCGACGCTGAGCTGGTGCTTCAAGCGGAATGAGCAGAGACGGGTGAGAGCCACCAACGCCTGAGGCGCGCTGCGATGGTCCCACGCGCGCATCTCAGGTCAAGTAGGAGCCGTGCCGGGAATCCTTGAGCAGCGAGCGATCGGCTCGGGCCCTACAGGTCCTCTGGCTTCAGCCCGGTATGCTTCGCAATGCGGGCCAGCATCCGAGGACCGATTTCTTCGTTGTCGTGGAAGGCGAAGGCGAAATCGGGAAATCCCGGCCGGACCAGAACCTTGTGGGACCCCACCTGTCGCTTGATGGTCCACCCAATTCGCAGGAGAGCCGCAAGCACACGCTTCGCCCGCGTGCTCGGCCAAGTGCTCATGCAGCTTTGAAGGCAATCTCGAGGAACTCCCGGCCCGCCTCTCCTTGCTCAAGCCGATCCGCTACGACCCTGAGGGCCAGAGCCTGCACTCTGGCCAGCGCCTCATCCGCTGTTGCCCCGTAGGCCATGGCACCAGGTAAATCGACGACCTCGGCGAGCCACCGCCCGTCGATCTCTTGCTCAGTCTCCACTTTGAAGACAACCGACATCTTTACCTCGCTGAGCGGGAATACTACGCCGTTCCTGGTCTGCCCGCATAGCGCTCCGCCTGACGGTCGCACACCGTGGCGCGGCGCCCGCGGCCTTGTGCAAGCGCCGTGACGGGGCGGACCGTCAGCTTGATGCGATAGTTTTGGCGGCTCGCCGATTGCTGCGCGAATTCTCTGTGTTCGCGCCGAGAGTGCGCCGACGGACGGCCGAAAGCCGTGGTTGCGCGGCTCTCAGGCGTGAGGTGCCGGCTGGGCCGGGCGACCTCCGAACGCGATGACGTAGCCATCCGGATCCTCAACGTAGAAGTCCTTCGTGCCCCACGCTGTCGCCTGGAGCGGGCGGAGAATCGTGGCACCCTTCGCCATGCATTGCGCGTAGAACGCCTCGATGCCGTCCACCCCGGCTGCCGCGTCGAGATGTTCGTGGGTGCGCCGGTGCTCGCGGTCGGCGACTTGCTTGGGCGCCTCCTTTAGATGGAGCTCCAACCCATCCCGCTCCCCGATCGCGTAGAACCCTTGCCACGGCTCACCAAATGTGAAGCCGAGTCTCGCGTAGTAGGCCATCGAGCGCTCCAGGTCATCGACCAGGAACTGCGGAGCGAATGATGTCAGCCGCGTCTGTGCAGCCATTTTCGACCCTCCTTCGCCCTACTGGCCGCCTGACGCTCGGCTTCAGCGGCGGCGCGAAGCGCCGTCCGCTGCATCCCGTTGTTAGGCGGGGCAGCCGGCAAGCGCCGCCTTGGTCTGCTATGCGTCCTCGTACGCTCTTTCCAGTGCCGCCACGTCGAGCTTGACCATCTTCATCATCGCTTCCATCACAGCCTGTACCTTCTTTCCGTTCTTGTCGCCGATGAGTTCCATGAAACGTCTCGGGACGATCTGCCAAGTGATGCCGAACTGATCGGTGATCCAGCCACACTGCGATGGGGTTGCGCCGGCGCTGATGAGTGTGTTCCAGTACTCGTCAACTTCTTCCTGGTCTTTGCAGTCGACAAAGAGCGAGAAACCTTCGGAGAATTTGAAGTACGGGCCGCCATTGTAGCCCATGAAGGACTGACCACCGATGACGAATTCGGCGGAAGTGATTGGGCCGTCCTTGCCAGTGCGAGCGACGTTCTTGATCTCAGAGTCCGGGAATGTGATGGTGTAGAACGCGATGGCAGCTTCGAGCTGGTCGTTGAACATCAGGAAAGGTGTCACTTTGGTCATCTGTGTGTCTCCTTTGTTTTTCAGACTCCGCCTAACGGTGCAGCGCGTCCGCGGCGAGCGAGCGAAGTGAGCGTCCCGAGCGAAGCCGAGGGAGCGAGTCCGCTGCATGAGCGCGCTGAACTCTCCCGCGCGAGGCCGGCAGCTGCCCACGATGCGACGTTTCGCATCCTGACTTGGTCGAGGCTTTCGCCACGTTCGCTCATCCGCGTGCTCAGGTTCAAGACACCCCGATCATCTCTCGGGTGCCCATCCTCTGATGGATTTACGGTTGCGGGCGCCGAACTGCCGCCGCACGTCGGTTGTCCCCGAGAAGAGAGGCCCACCCTCTGGGACGACCGCAGTCGAAAACGCAGCCCGCGATTGGGCTCCCCTTGCATGCCGCCCCCCATGCGTCCTATACTACACCGGATGGTTCAGTATGGGCGGGCCCGCCTCGATGCCTCGTTCGCCGCGCTCTCGGATGCCACCCGACGCGGCGTTCTGGAGCAGCTGGGACGTTCCGACGCGTCGATCACGGACCTTGCCGAGAAGTTCCGCATGACCCTCACGGGCATGAAGAAGCATGTCGCCGTCCTGGAGCGGTCCGGGCTCGTCGCCACGGAAAAGCTCGGGCGCGTGCGGACCTGCAAGCTCGGCCCGCGCCGATTGGAGGAAGAGACGGCATGGCTCGAGAGGTACCGCCAGCTCTGGGACGCACGCTTCGACGAGTTGGACAAGGTTGTCGAGGAACTGAAACGGAAGGAGAAGGTCGATGGATGCAAAAAGAGAAAGTGAGCCCACCCCCGTGAAGAACCGCACGACGGCGGAACGGAAGTCCGAGCGTGAGCTGGTCGTCACGCGAACCATCAACGGCCCGGCGCGCATCGTGTTCGAGGCGTGGACCAAGCCGGAGCTGTTCAAGCAGTGGTGGGTACCGAAGTCCTTTGGCCTGTCCCTGCTTTCCTTCGACGCGGATGTTCGTGTCGGGGGCAGGTACCGTCTCGTGTTCAGCCACGAGGGCTCAGAGCCTATGGCGTTCTACGGTAGGTACCTCGAAGTGACACCGCACTCGCGCCTCGTCTGGACTAACGAAGAAGGGGAGGACGGTGGGGCCGTCACCACAGTGACCTTCGAGGAAAAAGGGAGCAAGACGCTGCTGGTCCTGCACGAGCTCTATCCCTCGAAGGAAGCGCTCGACGCTGCC
>Ga0070695_100000814_pt1 | contig 16811 bp, 20 predicted proteins | sample KBSK1252metaG_FD_65471 | JGI IMG/M metagenome (GOLD analysis project Ga0070695, IMG submission 65471) | Corn, switchgrass and miscanthus rhizosphere microbial communities from Kellogg Biological Station, Michigan, USA - KBS K1-25-2 metaG | ecosystem: Host-associated > Plants > Roots >...
GTCATCGTCCGGCCAATCCCAGCACGTCTACGGGCCCGTCGCCACTGCCGATCTCGACGAGGCCCTGCGCGACAGCGCCCGAGGCCGCAGCGGCGGCGCCGCGAGCCGCGTCGACCAGCGCCAGACCCCGCGCGAGGAGCGCGGCGAGCGTCGCCGAATGCGTGCACCCGGCGCCGTGGGTGGCTGCGACATCACTGCGCTCGAACGGAATCTCGAGGTGCTCCTTCCCGTCGTAGAAGTGGTCGGCAGCCTTCTCCCCGTGCCCGCCTGTGACGAGCGCGGCTCGAGCGCCCAGCCCGACGAGAGCCTCGGCCAGCTGATGCGGAGACCCCTCCGACGCGGTGAGCGCCCGCGCTTCGAGGAGGTTCGGCGTCACGACCGTCGCCAGCGGCAGGAGACGGTGGACGAGCGACCCTACGGCGTCGTCCTGCAGCAGCTGCGCGCCAGAGCTCGCAACCATCACCGGGTCGACGACGAGCGGCAGCGGGTGCTCTTCCAACCAGTCCGCAACGGCCTCGATCGTCGCCCGCGAAAACAGCATCCCGGTCTTCGCGGCGTCGAGCCCGATGTCACCGGCCACGGCGTCGAGCTGCGCCCGGACGAGCCAGGGCGGCAACTCGTAGACCGACATCACCTCGCGCGTGTTCTGGGCGGTGAGGGCGACGATCGCCGACATCCCGTGGACGCCCGCCGCGGCGAATGCCTTCAGGTCGGCCTGGATCCCGGCTCCTCCGCCGGAGTCGGAGCCTGCGATCGTGATGCAGCGTGGAACCAACGCGCTCCCTTCGCCGGCATGACCCGGATCAGGTTCGACGGGTGTGATCTCAGCCTCTCCGCGAGGCACCCCGGTACACGAACGTTAGCTTCTCCCTGTGCGAAGGCTGCCGCCTGCCCTGGCCGCGAGCGCGACGCCGCAGATCCTGGAGCTCCTCGGAGACGGGCCCGGCCGCGTGCTCGAGCTCGGCTTCGCAGGTATCCATGCGCGGCCGCTGGAGCTCGCCGGGTGGGAGGTCGTCGTCGTGGAGCCGGATCCGGCCCAGGCCGAGCGCGCACGGCAGCGGGGAGCACAACCGGTCGAGCGGCCCGAAGGGCGCTTCGACGCCGTGATCGCGCCGACCGGCGCCGACGTCGCCGGCATCGATACCCCGAAGATCGTCCTCGTGGACGAGCGCGGTGCCGCTTCAATGTCGGGATGACCACGGGCTCCCGCTACGACGGCATCGCCGACTGGTACGACACCGAGTTCCAGCCCGCGCCGCTCGAGAGCGAGACGTGGGAGGTGCTCGTCCGGTTGCTCGGCAAAGGGAGCGGCTCACTCATCGACGTGGGTTGTGGCACCGGCAGCTACGCGGCAGGGCTCGCGACTCTGGGCTGGGACTACACGGGTGTCGACGCGTCAGAGGACATGCTGCGTCGGGCGCGCGCCAAAGGCGTCACCGTGATCCAGGCGGACGCGACGTCACTCCCGTTCGGGGATGCGTCCTTCGATGCCGCGGTCTCGGTTTGCACGAACACGGATCTCGACGATCTCGCGGCAGCCGTGCGGGAGATCGTCCGAGTGCTCCGGCCGGGCGCTCCGTTCGCGTGCCTCGCCGTCCACCCGTGCTTCGTCGGGCCTCACTCGGTCTACGACCCCGAAGGCGGCGTCCCCGAGTTCCACGCCGGCTGGTACCGCCGTCTGGGGCGCTACGCCGAGGCCCCCGGAATCTGGCGATCGTCGGGCGTGCGAATCAGGGTCGGAGCGAATCACATGCCGCTTGGCCTCTTTCTCCAGACGTTCCTCGACGCCGGGCTCGGGCTCGAGCAGATCGAGGAGCCGGAGCAGCGCGAGTATCCATTCATCCTCGGCCTGAAGTGGCGCCGGTGAACGTGCGTGTCGTCCTCACGGTCCCGGACTTCGACGAGGCCGTTGCCTTCTACCGCGATGCCGTCGGGCTCGAGCAGCTCGCGGACTGGAGCGGCGACGACGGCCGCGTGATCCTGCTCGACGCCGGTCACGCGACGCTCGAGCTGTTCGACGAGCAGCAGGCCGCGAGCGTCGACCGGATCGAGGCCGGCAGCCGCGTCTCTGGGACGGTTCGACTCGCGCTCGAGGTCGACGACCTGGACGGCATCGCGCAGCGCCTGCTCGCGGCCGGCGCGAAGGCCGAAGCCGAGCCGGTCGGCCGCCCTGGGGAGGCCGCAACGCGCGGCTTCGCACGCCCGATGGGATGCAGCTCACGCTGTTCAACGAGACGTAGATGACAGCTACAGGCCTCTGGGACGAGCTGCTCGTCGGCGAGGAGCTTGCGCACCTCACGACCGAGCCGGCGCACGATGCGCGAACGGCGCCGCTCCCCGACTCCCTCCAGCCGACCCTGCGGCAAGCCCTCGCCGGCCGCGGGATCGGCGAGCTCTACGTGCACCAGGCCGAGGCGTACGCCGCCGCGCGCGGCGGCGGCAACGTCATCGTCACCACGGGCACCGCCTCGGGCAAGACGCTCGCCTTCAACCTGCCTGTCCTCGACGCGCTCGCGGCCGACCGGCACGCGCGCGCCCTCTACCTCTATCCGACGAAAGCGCTCGCGCAGGATCAGGCGCGCTCGCTCGGCGAGCTCGGGCTGGCGGCCGTCCGCGCCGCGATCTACGACGGCGACACCCCGACCGAGCGCCGCCGCCAGATCCGGGGCTGGGCGAACCTCGTGCTGACGAACCCGGACATGCTCCACATCGGCGTCCTGCCGCGTCACGACCTGTGGGGCGACTTCCTGCACAACCTCCAATTCGTCGTCGTGGACGAGGCGCACGTCTACCGCGGCGTGTTCGGCTCGCACGTCGCGAACGTCCTCCGCCGGTTGCGCCGGCTCGCGCGGATCTACGGAGCCGAGCCTCAGTTCCTGCTCGCCTCCGCGACGATCGCGAATGCAGGTGAGCTCGCGCGCGCGCTCACGGGCGAGGACGCGACAGTGGTGGAGGACGACGCGGCGCCGCGCGCGGAACGGACGGTCGCGCTCTGGAACCCGCCGCTCCTCGACGCGGAGCTCGGCCAGCGGGCGAGCGCGCTCGGCGAGGCGTCGTTGCTCTTGGCCGGCCTCGTCGGCCGCGGACTGCGGACGATCTGCTTCACCAAGAGCCGCAAGTCGGCCGAGCTGATCCACCGCTTCGCAAGTGACAGGGTCGACGCGACGACCGCCGCGCGACTGGCGCCGTACCGGGCCGGCTACACACCGCAGCAGCGACGGGGGATCGAGCAGCGGCTCGTCGAGGGCGAGCTGCTCGGTGTCACGTCCACCGACGCGCTCGAGCTCGGAATCGACATCGGCGATCTCGACTGCGCGATCTCGGTCGGCTTCCCCGGCACGGTGGCCAGCCTCCGTCAGCAATGGGGCCGCGCCGGTCGCCGCGGTCACGGCCTCGCGATCCTCGTGGCGTCGGAGGACGCGCTCGACCAGTACTTCATGCGCGAGCCTCGCGCGCTGCTCCAGCGCCGCGTCGAGGCGGCGATCCTCGACCACGCCAACCCGCGCGTCCTCGACGGGCACGTCGCCGCGGCCGCGTTCGAGGCTCCGCTCGACGAAGGAGACGCAGCGACGCTCGGCCCGGAGGCGCTCGAGCGGGCGCCGCACGTGCCGGAGCTGCGGGAGACGAAGCGGGGCTGGGTCTGGGCGGGAAAAGAAGCACCGGCCGCGCGCGTTCCGCTTCGCTCGACGTCAGCGGACACGTTCCTCGTCGTCGACGCCTCTACGGGAGACGTGCTCGGCCTCGCCGAGCAGGAGCGCGCCTACTCGACAGTCCACGAGGGGGCCGTCTATCTCCACCTCGGCCGCCAGTACGTCGTCCGCGAGCTCGATCTCGTCACGCGCCGCGCCGTCGTCGAGCCGTTCGACGGCGACTGGTACACGCAGGCGAAGAAGGAGACGGAGACCTCGATCGAGGAGCGGCTGCGCGTCGAGCGCCGGCTCGGGCTCGAGCTCTCGTTCGGCCGCGTTTCCGTCACGGAGCAGGTGGTCGTCTACCAGAAGAAGGCGGTCGCCGACGGCTCGACGCTCGCAACGATCCCGCTCGAGCTCCCTCCCTCGACCTTCGACACCGAGGCAGTCTGGTTCGTGCCTCGCCCACACCAGCTCGAGGGACTCGAGGGAATGCCGCTCCTCCTCTCGTCGCTCCACGCCGCCGAGCACGCGCTGATCGCGCTCCTCCCTCTCTGGGCGATGTGCGACCGCTGGGACATCGGCGGGCTCTCGACGAACCTCCACCTCGACACCGGCGCGCCGACCGTCTTCGTCTACGACGGCCACGCCGGCGGCGTCGGGATCGCAGCTCGGGGCTTCGACCAGTTCGAGGGCTGGGTCGCCGACACAGCCGAGCTCCTTGCGGGTTGCCCATGCGAGCGAGGCTGTCCGTCGTGTGTCCAGAGCCCGAAGTGCGGCAACCTGAACGAGTTCCTCGACAAGGCCGGGGCGCTCACGCTGCTGCGTCGTATGCTCGCGGCGTGACCAGGATCCTCGTCCGGCCGCCGGCGCTGGAAGACATGCGGTCGTGGCAGGCGCTCGGCTGGCGTGCCGAGCCGGACCCGATCGTTCTTGCGGACGAGCATGCGCGGTTCCGCGCCGCGCTCGCACACGCCGGTGCCGAGGTGATCGAGGCGCGGGGCGAGCCCGGAAACCTCGACTCGATCTACGTCTACGACCCGGTGCTCGTGACGCCAAAGGGAGCGATCCTGCTGCAGCCCGGCAAGGTCGGCCGGCGCGGCGAGCCCGAGGCGCTCGCGGGCGACCTGCCGCTCCCCGTGCTCGGCCAGCTCGCGGGCGACGAGCTCGCGGAGGGCGGCGACACGGTCTGGCTCGACGAGCGGACGCTCCTCGTCGGCCGGACGTACCGCACGAACGCGGCCGGGATCGACGCGCTCCGACGCCTGCTTCCTGGAGCGGATGTGCTCACCTTCGATCTCCCGCACTTCCACGGCCGCGGCGAGGTGCTCCACCTGCGCTCGCTGCTCAACCCGGTCGCGCCGAAGCTCGTCGTCGCGTACCTGCCTCTGATGCCGGTCGCCCTCGTCGAGCTGCTCGACGCGCGCGGTATCCAGATCGTCGAGGTACCGGACGAGGAGTTCGAGAGGATGGGACCGAACGTGCTCGGCCTACCGGGTGGGCGAGCTCTCGCCCTCGCCGGAAACCGCGTCACCAGGCAGCGGCTCGAGGACGCCGGAGTCGAGGTCGTCGAGTACGCGGGCGACGAGATCTCGCGCAAGGGCGACGGCGGTCCGACCTGTCTGACATTGCCTGTCGATTTCGACGCCTCCTCTTCGTCGTAGAGGCGTCAACCAACGCCCGAAGGAGGCGACGATGCAGTACCTACTCCTGATCAACGACGACGAGGCGCACTGGGGCGATATGCCCGAGGACGAGCGCAACGCGATCTACGGCGAGTACACGCAGTACACGCAGGAGTTGCAGGACCGCGGCATCCTCGTCGGCGCGAACCAGCTCCAGCCCTCTTCGACGGCGACGGTCGTCCATGTCGAGGACGGCAAGACGCTGACGACGGACGGCCCGTTCGCGGAGACGAAGGAAGTCCTCGGCGGCTACTACCTGATCGACGTCGACACCCTCGACGATGCGATCGAGTGGGCCGCGAAGCTCCCGTCCGCCCGCTACGGCCACATCGAGGTGCGCCCCATCGTGATGCGTGAGGCGGAGGTGGCCTCGTAGAGCAGCTCGCTCGCGCTTACCGCGACGAGCGGGCCCGCTCGATCGCGATCCTCGGCCGCGTCCTCGGTGACCTCGACCTCGCCGAGGACGCGGTGCAGGACGCATTCGTCAAGGCAGCGGAGCGCTGGCCGCGCGACGGAGTCCCGGCCAACCCGGGCGCCTGGATCGTGGCCACCGCCCGCAACCGCGCAATCGACCGGATTCGCCGCGAGCAAACGCTGGCACGGAAGACGGAGCTGCTCGCACGAGCCGAGGAGCTCCCGGCAGACGAGGAGGCTGTCATTCCCGACGAACGGCTCGAGCTGATCTTCGCCTGCTGCCATCCGGCCCTCGCGCCGGAGGCTCAGGTGGCGTTGACGCTGAGCCTCGTCGGCGGGCTCACGACGCCGGGGATCGCCCGCGCCTTCCTCGTGCCGGAGGCGACGCTCGCGCAGAGACTCGTCCGGGCAAAGCGGAAGATCCGCGACGCTGGGATCCCGCTGCGTGTGCCGCCCGAGCACCTCTTGCCCGACCGGTTGCGCACCGCACAGGCCACGATCTACCTGGTCTTCAACGCGGGCTACGGGCCGCCCGTGCGGCGCGAGCTGTGCGGTGAGGCGATCCGCCTCGCGGCCGTCCTCGCCACCTTGATGCCCGACGAGGCCGAGGCGCACGGGCTGCACGCGCTCCTTCTTCTGCAGGACGCTCGCCGCGAGGCACGCGTCTCGGCCGAGGGCGAGCTGGTGCTGCTCGACGAACAGGATCGGAGCCTCTGGGACGAGGACGAGATCGACCAGGGCCGGCGCGCGCTCGAGCGGGCGATGGCGTTGCGCGCAGCCGGCCCGTATCAGCTCCAGGCGGCAATCGCCTCGCTCCACGTCGAAGAAGCCACCGACTGGTTCCAGATCGCGCTCCTCTACAGCAGGCTCGCGGAGATCAATCCGTCACCCGTCGTGGAGCTGAACCGCGCGGTCGCGGTCACGATGGCCGAAGGGCCTGCGCGCGGCCTCGAGCTCGTCGACGCATTGACCGGCCTCGAGCGGTACCACCTTTGGCACTCGACCCGCGCCGAGCTCCTGCGCCGGCTGGGCCGGGACGAGGAGGCGGCTGTCGCCTACTCGCGTGCGCTCGAGCTCGCTCCGAGCGAGACCGAGCGCACGTTCCTCCGGGCGCGCCTCACCGCCTCCGCGTCCTAGTAAGCCGTCGCGAGCACCTGCTTACGCCGGAGCTCGAGCAGGGAGACGATCTGCGACGTCGGCTTGAAGGGGTCGTAGACCGTGGCCCCGTCGTCGACCGAGACCGCCGCGACTGGAACTCCGTCGATCTCGGCGACGAGCCAGTCGCCGTCGTGGAGCGGCCGCTCGCTCAGCGCCGCCAAACGCTCGAGCTCCTCACGGCACGCGCTGAGCCTGAGTTGGATCGCCGTCCGGACGGGCTGTGGCGCATGGAACGATGCCTGACGCGCTCTGCGATACCGCGCGGCGTCTCGCCGGAAGTCGGCCGTCCGGGCCATTGCGACCTGATGTAGCAACAAGGGATGCATCACAACTCCTCCTCTCCGTGCTACCCTAACCACTGTTCGGAGATTACCAGTTACGTAACTACCGACGCAAGGACAATGGTTACGGCTTTACATTCGCAACTCGACCTCGTCCGCGACTACGTCAACACGCTCGACTTCGAGACCGGGATCGACGTGATCTCGTCGCCGGACGAGCTGGCGATGTGGTTTTCCGAGCAGGGTCTCGTCGACGATCTCGTCGAACCGACCGAGAAGGAGCACGCTGACGCCCTCGCAGTGCGCGAGGCCATCCGCGACCTTCTCCTCGCGAACAACCGAGTCTCCGCCGACACCGAGGCGGCATCGCGGACCTTGGAAGCGGCGGGGCGCGCCGCCGACCTGGGCGTTCGTTTCGAGCACGGCCGCCCGCTGCTCGCCCCCGCTGGCGACGGCGCGCGCGCGGCGATCGGCCGCATCGTCGCGGCCGTCGCGGAGCTCGCACCCACCGACGAATGGAAGCGGCTGAAGGGTTGCCGCGACGACGACTGCCGCGTGGCCTTCTACGACAAGTCGCGCAACCGCTCGCGCGCCTGGTGCTCGATGGAGGTGTGCGGCAACCGCGAGAAGGCACGCAGCTTCCGCGCGCGCCACACGGCCAAGGCGAGCTAGGAGCTCCAGGGCAGGCGAGCCCGGTTCGGCGGCCGCTCTCGCCGGAACGACTCGACCGTCGCGTACGCCTGCCGCCAGTCCGAGGTTTCCTCCGCCACGCTCGCGCCGTAGCGCGCCGCGAGCTCCGACGCGGGGTAGCGCACTCCAGGGCCCGAGCGAGAACCGACCATCAGGATCGCGCACGGCTCCTCGCCCACGCCCGCGAAGCCGTGCTCGGTCCACGGAGGACAGTGGAAGAAGTCCCAGGCTCGCAGGCGCCGCTCTTCGCCTTCGACAATGAGCACACACTCGCCCGACAGGACGAGAAACGCCTCGTGGTTCGACTCGGCGTGGTAGAGGACCGACTGCCCTTGCTCCAGGACGGTGACGTTGATTCCGAGCTGGGCGAACTCGACCGGCGGGTCGCCATACTCGTTTTCGAACGCGCACCTCGCGCCTCTCGTCTCCGCGAACCACCACTCGGCGTCGCGCACGTTGACGACGAACCAGCCCTCGCCGACAGGCGTGAGTCCCGACCCGGAGTCCTCGAGCTGGGCTTCGCGCACGGACGCTAGGCCGAGCTGGCCAGGTCGTCCGGCCCGGCGACCGGCAGCGGCGAGGGGGTTTTCAGGAATCGGTAGACGAAGACCGCAAAGGCGGTCGCGCCGCACGTTGCCGGGATGAAGAAGACGAGATTGAGCAACAACACGTTCGTCATGTCACTCGCGCATTCCGCGCCGCGGCCAGGGCAAACTCGACCGCCTCTGCAGGCGTCTCCGCGCGCTGCGTACCCTCAACCTCCCAACCCGGCTCCAGCACGACGACCGAACGCCCCAACGTGAGTGCAAACCCGATCTCGGCCAAGGTGCCGTAGCGCCCTCCAACCGCGATCACCGCGTCTCCCGAGGCGACGACGGCGAGGTTGCGACCGTGCCCGATGCCCGTCACAACGACATGGTCGAGCCACCGGTTCCCATCGGCCCGCGACTCGCCCGGAAGGATTCCGATCGTCGTCCCGCCGGCGCTCTTGGCCCCGCGCGCCGCCGCCGCCATCACCTCGCCGAGCCCGCCGGTGACCACGGTCGCGCCGACCTCGGCGAGCAGCCGGCCGACCGTCTCGGCGCGTTCCTCGTGCTCTGAACCACTGCCGATCACGGAGACTTGCACCATGCAGGAGAGCCTAGAAGAGCGCGACGTGCTCATCATCGGCGGCGGCTTCGCGGGCGGATACGTCGCGCGACTCCTCCGCGGCCGCCACGCGACGATCGTCAGCCCCGAGAACTTCATGCTCTACACGCCGCTCCTTCCGGAGGCGGCGTCGGGAACGCTCGAGCCGAGGCATACCGTCGTACCGCTCCGCGCGATGTGCCCGCACGCCGACCTCCTGCTCGCGCGGGCGGAGAGCCTCGATCTCGAGGCCCGTACAGCGCCGGTCAGCGGCCGGACGATGCGCTGGCGAGACCTCGTCATCGCGCTAGGCGCCGTGCCGCGGACGCTCCCCGTTCCCGGCCTCTCCGAGCACGGGCTCGCCTTCAAGTCTCTCGCCGACGCGATCCACCTCCGCAACCACGTCCTCCAGCAGCTCGAGGCAGCCGACGGAGCGCTCGACGAGGAGACGCGGTCGCGACGCCTGAGCTTCGTCTTCGTCGGGGCCGGTTACGCAGGCGTGGAGGCTCTCGCCGAGCTCTCCGACCTGGTCGAGGACGCGATGCGGTACTACCCGCGCCTGCGCTCGACGCGCCGCCGCTGGGTGCTCGTCGACGCGGCACCGCGGATCCTGCCCGAGATCCCACCGCCGCTCGGCGACTACGCAGCCGCCGAGCTACGAAAGCGCGGGATCGAGATCCACGTCGACACGACGCTCGCCTCGGTCTCGACCGACGAGGTGGCGCTCGGAGATGGGACGAAGATCCCGACGAACACGCTCGTCTGGACGGCTGGCGTCGCGCCGAACCCGCTGCTGCGTGAGTGGGAGCTGCCGCTCGACGAGAAGGGTCGCGTCGAGGTCGACGACCTGCTCCGCGTACGGGGGCACGAGCACGTATGGGCACTCGGCGACTGCGCACGGGTCCCGAACACCCGCAGCGACACGCCCGATCCTCCGACCTGCCAGCACGCGCTTCGCCAGGCCCGCCGCCTCGCGAAGAACCTGACCGGGCCGCCCAAGCCCTACGGCTATCGCATGCTTGGCCAGGTCGCCACACTCGGCCGTCACAAGGGGATCGCAGAGGTGCTCGGCCTCCGCCTCCGCGGCTTCCTCGGCTGGTGGGTGACCCGGTCGTACCACCTGTACCAGCTCCCGCTCGCACAGCGGAAGCTCCGGGTCGTCGCCGACTGGACGGTGGCCCTCTTCTTCCGCCGCGACATCGCGGAGCTCGGCCAGCTCGGCCACCCGGAGAGGCTCGGCTGATCGACGTCCCGCCGCTCTTCGACGTTCGGCTACGGACGCCGCGAGGTCGCGCTCGGCGGAATCCATCCACCCGAGTTCATGCCGTTCACGGTTCCGTGGACGGATGACTCCGAGCTGATCCGAGTTCCTCGATTACCACGAGGTGCGACGGCTGGAGTGGCGCGCCGAGGCCTGGCACGTCGAGCCCGGGGTCTGGTTCGAGGGCGAGCTCGTCGGCGTACAGGCTCTCGAGAGCACGCGCTTCGCTGAAACGCGAACGGTGGGAACCGGGTCGTGGCTCGGCCGGCGATTCCAGGGAAGGGGCGTGGGTACCGAGATGCGGACGGCGGTGCTCGAGCTCGCGTTCCGCGGCCTCGGCGCGGAGCGCGCGTGCTCCGGTGCGGTCGACGGCAACGCCGGTTCGCTCGGCGTCTCGGAGAAGCTGGGCTACCGCATCGTCGGCCGCGACACTGTGGCACCGCGTGGCGTCGCGGTCGGCCACGCGAAGGTCGAGCTACGGCGCGAGGACTGGCGGCCGCCGTTCCGGGTCGAGATCGAAGGGCTCGAGCCCTGCCTGCCGCTCTTCGGCGCCGGCCCGGCACGCGCCTAGGCTGCGAACCGTGCCGCCTCAGGACTTCGCGAACACCAGGCGGAACGGCCGGAAGCGCCGTCTCGGCCGTGACGGCGACGCAGCGCCGCCCGCCGCCTCCGCGTCACGCAGGCGAGTGCGGAGTTCCTGTTCCCTCAGCGCGGCCGAGACACGCTCGGCGTAGTCGTACGCTCAGACGCGTGACGTGACGGGTGACGCAAGCATCGGTCGAAGCGTACTCCGCCAGACCTTTCCAGGCCCTTAATCCACTAGCTCGAGCGTGTCTCGACACTCATCGACTTCCGATCTACGATCCCGCTGTGGCTTCGCCCGGCGCCTCGATCGGCTGCCCTAGCTGCGGGACGGAAGTCCCTGTCTTCGAGCCGTACCTGACGTGGTGCCATGCATGCGGCTGGAACCTGAAAGCGCCCGATGTGGCTCCGCCGAAGACCCGGCTCGATTCACTCTACGGACGCGCAGGCGTCCGCCTCGATGCCCGACTCGTCGCGCAGCTCGCACAAGTCGACAACTTGTCGCCGCGACTTACGCCCAGCCGGGCCGCCGCGTTTCTGATCGCCGGATTGGTTCACCTCTTCAGCCTTGCCCTCATCGCGGCGATCGTCCTGGTTGCGCTCTTCGGAATCCACCATATCTGGGCGTTCGCGATCGTCCTGTTCCTAGCGGGCATTGCGCTCGTCCTGCGGCCGCGGCCGGGGAAGCTGCAAACCAAAGGCGTGCTCACGCGAGATGATGCTCCGACGCTTTACGCGCTCTGCGACGAGATCGCTGCGGCACTGGGGACGAAGCCGATCAACACGCTCGCGATCGACGAGAGGTTCAACGCGCAGTGGGCAATCCTCGGATGGTCGCGCCGCCGGACACTCACACTCGGACTTCCGCTCCTGGCGATGCTTCCACCTCAGCCGCGAGCCGCGCTGATCGCCCACGAGCTCGCCCATGCCCGCAACGGAGATTCGACGCGGGGTTTCTTCGTCGGCAGCGCCCTCAATGCGCTAGCCGACTGGTACGGGATGCTGGGGCCGCAGGAGGAGGGAGTCTTGACGACAGGGCTCGAACCTTTCGTCAACGCCTTGATGTGGGTTGTGTCCCGACCAATCTGGTGGCTGCTTCTTCTCGAACTTCATCTCGTACTGCGCGACTCGCAGCGCGCGGAATACCTCGCAGACCTCCTCGCCGCCGACGTCGCCGGCGGGTCGGCAGTGGTCGAGCTGCACGAACGACTCCTCCTGGAGACGGCGTTCTTCAGCGTCGTGCAGCAGGCCTCGCATGATTCGGCGCATGACCTCCTCATGCGTGCCCGCAGCGTGGTCGACTGCGTGCCCGAGCGTGAGCTCGAGCGCCGGCGCCGCGCGGCTCGTCTCGAGACAGTACGCCTACGAAGCTCCCATCCACCGACCGGGTCCCGCATCGATCTCGTGCAGAGGCGCGGAAACCTGCAGGCAAAGGTCGACGTGAGCGAGGAGCGGTCTGCTGCCGTCGACGCAGAACTTCAGGCGAGAGGACGATCAGTGGAGCTGGCGCTCGTCGAGAACTACCGCGCCTCGCTCTACTACTGAGTCACGAGCTCGAGGCGCGGGTTCTCGCGCAGCCGCCGCCCGAACTTGCCCGACGGCTGCCCGTCAGTCAGGACGACGTCGGCGGTGAAGTCGTTCGCGCCGCGGATGAGCGAGGAGCCGACGCCGTAAGCGTCCACCGGCACGCCCCTCTCCTCGAACAGACGGATCTTGTCCACCGTGAAGCCTCCGGAGGCGACGATCCGCACGTGGCCGAAGCCACCCGCGTCGAGCGCGTCGCGCACCTTCCCGACGAGCCGCTCGTTCACCCCGGTCGGCTTGAAGTCGCTCATCTCTTCCCACAATGATCGGTCGACGAGCGTCTCGGACGTGTCGAGGCGAACGCCCCAGAGCCGCTCGCCGAGGGCCTCCGCCACGGCGAGCGCCGTCTCCACGGAGTTGTTCACGAAGTCGACGAGAACCGTCACCGCCATGTCCAGCGGCGCCCACTCCGCGAACTTGCGCGCGGCGAGGACGGTGTCCCCGCCGTAGGCCGCGATGAGCGAGTGCGGCACCGTGCCGATGCCGCGTCCTCCCCACCACGACGCCTGCTCGTCGCTCGTGACGCCGATCTGAGAGCCGGTGATCTGCCCTGCGACGTACGCGGCGTAGCCGTCGCCGGCCTGCACGCGGTGATGGTCGAAGCGCGCAGGCATGAAGATGATCGGCTTGCCGTTCGCCGCCTCGAGCACGTGCACGACATTGGTCGTGATCAACGTCCGTCGCGCGAGGGTGCCGAGGTACACCGTCTCGAGGTGCGCGAACGTCGTGTAGTCGCCCTCGATCGTCAGCACCGTCTCCCACGGCTCGACGGCATCGCCGTCGTACAGCGCACGGATCGTGAGCCCGTCCGCGTCGTGGGCACAGAGACGAAGGATCGCGATTGCCTCGTCCATTCCGCCGAGCCACGCGTGGTGCTTCTGGAAGACCTGGACGACGACCTGCGGGTGCCGGCCGTCGGCGAGAAGCGTTGCGCGGGCGTGATCGAAGTACGCGTCGGTGTACCAGCCGGCGCGCATCTTCTCGACCGGAAGATCGAAGATCTCCGGAGCGAGGCGTGGTCTACGCAGAGGCGGCGGCATGCTCGAGCTCGAGACACGCCTTGAGTGCGGCCTCGGCGACTTCGAGCTGGTCGGCGGTCGGCTCCGCCGTCGAGAAGCGGTGCTGGAGCTCGTGCCCGGGCTTCGAGAGCGCCTGGGCAAGCGGGTTCGACGGGTGCCTCGTCATCCAGCCGAAGAGCTCGGTCGCAGCGGCGATCGCACCGAGCTGGGCCGCAGCCTGCGCCTGGCGCCGCAACCGCTCGGGTGCGAGCGTGGCGAGAGCGTTCCCGACCGCGGACGTGGCAACGAGCGGACCGACCAGGTGGCCGCCGCAGCGCTCGTGCTCGCGCGTCGCGCGCTTCCCGTGCTCGTAGCTGCCGATCGAGATGTGCTCCGCGCCGTGATACGCGGCGAGCTCACCGGAGCGCAGCGTGAGCACCGCCGGCATGACCGACGCGACCGCCGACAGCAGCTCTCGCGCAACCGGGCGCAGAGACGACTCGCGTAGACCTTTGATGAACACCGCCGCGCCGAGCATCGACGCGAGAGCGCGCGGGCTCTCCATGGGAAGCCGCGCCGCCGGAAGCTTGGCCTTCACCTGCGGCAGCAGCGCGATTGCCTCGGCGAGCCGGGCCGGGCCGCGCAGGAGGGGGTTCTCCACCCGGGACGCCCGGAAGCGCTTTCGCGCCGAGGCGACCTCGATCCGCCCGTCCTCATGGCGAATCGCGCACGCCCACGAGCTCGGCCCATGCACGAGCACGCCGTTCGGCATCGCCATGCCGCCGAGCCGGATCTTCTCCTTCTTGGCCATCACGGCGAAGGGTAGTCGCGCTACCCGAGGACGGCGTGCGCTGCGTGGCGCAGCCAATCGACGCCGAGTTCGAGGTCGGAGACCGGCACACGCTCGTCGGCCGAGTGGATGAGCAGCGTCGCCTCCTCCGGAGGCATGTCGCCCGTAATCGGGAAGAAGCCGTACGCGACAGTGCCGAAGGCCTCGCGCAGCCAGTGACTGTCCGTGAAGCCGGCACCGCACAGCGGAGCCGCCCTCGCGCCCGGCTCCACTTCGGCAACCCACTCCTCGAGCGCTCTCCATAGAGGTGTGTCGAGCGGAGAACGAGTGCCTCCCTCCGCCTCGAGCCACTCGAGGTCGTAGTCGACGTCTCCCCCGAGCACCGCGCGGATCATCGGGTCGACGTGCTCGGGATGCTGTCCCGGCAGAAGCCGGCAGTCGACCTCGATCGTGCACAGCGCGGGGATCACGTTCCGCTTGCCGGAGGCGGAGATGATCGTCGGAGAGAACGTCGCCCCGAGGAGCGCCTCGACGAAATCGGCACCGGGCTCCGAGAGCGCGCGTGTGCGCTCGACTGCCTCGACCGCCGGCGGCACCTCGCCGAGCACAGCGCGGAGGAATCCTTCGACCTCGGGACCGAGCTGCGGCTCCGGCTGGAACCCGGCGAGCCGCTCGATCAGCACGGCCGCCTTGACGAGCGCGTTGTCTGCGATTCCCGGCATCGAGGCATGGCCGGAGCGGCCATGCACGTGGATCCGGAAGGGCGCGGTCTTCTTCTCCGCCGTCGTGCACTCGTAGATCGCGGTGCCGTCCGCGAGCACGAGCCGGTCGCCCCCACCCTCGTTGATCGCGAAGTCGCAGCGAAGGGCGTCGGCATGCTCGCGGCAAAGCCAGGAGAGGCCGAAGTCGTCGCCGACTTCCTCGTCGGCCGTCGCGGCGAAGATCAGGTCGCCGCTCGGCCGGAACCCGTCGCGTGCGAGCGAGGCGATCGCCACTGCGCTCGCCGCCACCTGCCCTTTCATGTCGAGGGCGCCCCGGCCCCAGACCTCATCGTCACGCAGCTCGCCCGAGAAGGGCGGCACCGACCACTCGGCCGGGTCCGCGAGCACGACGTCCGTGTGCGAGAGGAAGAGGAGCGACGGCCCGTCGCCGCCGGGAATCCGAGCGACGAGGTTCGCCCGCTCCGGCACCTTCGCGATCAGCTCGCACGAGATCCCGTTCGCCTCGAGGTAGTCGCGCAGCAGCTCGGCCGCAGCGGTCTCGTTACCTGGTGGATTCGTCGTGTCGACGCGGATCAGCCGCTGTAGGAGATCCGTGACCTCCTCGCGCAGCGACGCCTCGCTCACAGGCGTGTCCCGAGTACGAGGACGTAGTTGCGCTCGAGGACGCCCGGCGCAAGGTAGTCGCGGTAGACCTGCTCGGCGTGCGCCCGGCCTTCGGGAGTCTGCTCCGCGAGCCAGGTCCGTAGCGGCGGCATGGAGGTCGACACGAATTCCCAGAGCCGTTCGCCCGAGTCGGCCTCGATCCGCCACTCGCCGGCCCGAAACTCGAGATCGAACGCGTCGCCGAGGAGCGCGCGAACGTGTTCCTCCCTCGCCCACTCTCGGGCGTCCGCACCCTCCGGGTATGTGCGCCCGGCGCGCACGCTCACCTCCGACCACTCGTCCTTCGGCCACGCGGTCAAGGCGAGCCGACCTGCCCGACGGGAGACGCGTGCGAGCTCGGAAGCAGCGCGCTGCTGGTCCGGGGCAAAGATCGCACCGAACGCCGACGCCACCGCGACGAACGCGCCATCCCAGTAGGGAAGCGCCTCGCAATCGCCCTCGTCGAACTGGATCTCGAGACCCTCGGACTCCGCTGCCCGCCGCGCCTTGCCGAGCTGGTCGGCGGAGATGTCGAGGCCCACCACGTCCGCGCCGGCACGTGCTGCGCGGAGCGCCACCCCGCCGGTACCGCACGCGACGTCGAGAACGCGGTCACCGGGCTCGATCTCCAACGCCTCGACGACGCGGTCGTGAATCCCCGCGAACGTCTCCGCGATGCGTTCGTAGCTCGCGCCGCTCCAGGCGTCCGCAACAGACCCGGTCACGCCGCGGAGCATACTGGCGTCATGGGCGACCTCTTCTCCGACGCGGCCGACGCGCGGGCCGGCGACGTGGCGCCGCTCGCGCAGCGCCTGCGGCCCACGAGCCTCGACGAATTCGTGGGTCAGGAGCACGTGCTCGGCGAAGGTTCAGCTCTGCGGCGCGCGATCGAGGAGGACCGCGTCCACTCGTCGATCTTCTACGGGCCGCCCGGAAGCGGGAAGACGACGCTCGCGCGAATCGTCGCCGCCTCGACCGGCGCGGCGTTCGAGGAGCTGTCGGCCGTCTCGGCGACGGTGAAGGACGTACGCGAGGTGCTCGCCCGCGCGCGAGAACGCCTCGGCACGAGCGGGAACCGCACGATCCTCTTCCTCGACGAGATCCACCGCTTCAACAAGGCACAGCAGGATGCGCTACTACCCGGCGTCGAGTCGGGGCTCCTCACGCTGATCGGCGCGACGACGGAGAATCCGTATTACGAGGTCAACTCCGCGCTCATCTCGCGGACGCAGGTCTACGAGCTCGAG
>Ga0070695_100000817_pt1 | contig 16786 bp, 10 predicted proteins | sample KBSK1252metaG_FD_65471 | JGI IMG/M metagenome (GOLD analysis project Ga0070695, IMG submission 65471) | Corn, switchgrass and miscanthus rhizosphere microbial communities from Kellogg Biological Station, Michigan, USA - KBS K1-25-2 metaG | ecosystem: Host-associated > Plants > Roots >...
CAGTCTCCGTAGGTCTTCCCTATTGCTGCCATATTCTTACGCGCCCGATCAACGGATTGCTGCGGCGGTGTGATTCCGCACGACTCGAAACGATTTGCTCGGACCCGCGAGAATCATCTAGGATGACTTATGCTCGCCGCAGTGCGTTCGGCTGCTCTCGTCGGCATTGACGCGTACGACGTCATCGTCGAGGTCGACGCGGCGCAGGGACTTCCGCAATGGACGATCGTCGGACTCGCCGCAAGCGCGGTCAAGGAGAGTCGCGAGCGGGTGGGCGCGGCACTCGTGAATTCCGGATTCAAAGTTCCACCGAAACGGATAACGATCAACCTTGCGCCGGCCGACGTGCGAAAGGAAGGAACGGCGTTCGATCTCCCGATCGCCATCGGAATTCTTGTCGCGACCGGCCAGCTTGCTTTCGATTCCGTCGCCAAGCGGATGTTCGTGGGAGAGCTCGGCCTCGATGGAGCTCTGCGGCCCACGCGCGGCGCTCTATCGGTGGCACGCCACGCGCTGCGTGTCGGTATTTCGACGCTCGTGCTTCCAGCGGCGAACGTCACGGAGGCTGCCCGCGTCAGCGCACTCGATCTGTCCGCGCCATTGACGCTCCGCGATCTAGTGCGCGAGCTGCGGGCCGGAGTGCTCACTCGCGCGTATGAGACCTCTACCGCGCTGTCAACAGGCAACGAGACAACCGATTTGTCAGACGTCGTTGGCCAGCAGGGCGCAAAGCGTGCGCTCGAAGTTGCCGCCGCCGGCGGCCACAATGTTCTACTCATCGGGCCTCCGGGTGCGGGTAAGACGATGCTTGCGCGGCGAATGCCCACAATCCTCCCGAAGCTGAGCGAAGAGGAAGCACTGGAGGTAATCGCCATTCATTCCGTGGCGGGCGTTCTCGCCAGGAGTAGGGTTGCCGAAGGAATGCGACCCTTCCGAGCGCCGCACCACTCGATCTCCAGCGCGGGACTGATCGGTGGAGGCTCCGTCCCCCGCCCCGGCGAAGTCAGCCTCGCTCATCATGGTGTGCTCTTTCTGGACGAGATGCTCGAGTTTCCTCGGCACGTTCTCGATGGCTTGAGACAACCGATGGAAGATGCGAGAGTAGTAATAGCGCGCGCGTCGCAGTCAGTCACATTTCCCGCGCGTTTCACGCTGATCGGCGCATCGAATCCCTGTCCGTGCGGAAAGGCCGATGATCCGCTCGGAGCGTGCACCTGCAGCGCTGCGGACGTTGAGGGCTACAAGGCCCGCATTTCCGGTCCGTTGGCGGACAGAATAGACATGCACGTTTTCGTCGGCGCGGTTGCGCTCGGCGACCTGGGCGGCCGGAGCAATGGTGATTCGTCACTGTCCATTCGTTCGCGGGTCGAGCTGGCCCGCGCGGCGCAACGAAGCCGATTCGCAGGAAAACAAGGCATTTCCTGCAATGCCTACGCAGTCGGCCGCTGGCTCGACATCAATACTCCCGTGCACACTGAAGCGAGAACGCTGCTTCAGTGTGCCGCGGAGCGTCTCGGCCTATCGGCGCGCGGCTATCACCGCGTCCTGAAAGTCGCCCGCACGATCGCCGACCTCGACGGCGCAAAAGAGATTGCGCCGCCCCACGTAGCAGAAGCTCTCCGCTACCGTGACTCTTCGAAGACGGCCTAGTGGCCGCCCTTTCGTCCAGGGTTCCCCGGCGTGCCGCCCCGTTCATCGTTCGATGGGTTGCGGTTGTTCGAGTTCCCGGGATCGCATCCTTCCGGTCCGTTCCCTACACCCTGATTGCATTTGGCTTTCACCGTTCCGCCGCCCCCCAACGAGCCCCCCGTGCAACCGGTGAGCGTGCCGCCGGTGATGGTCACCCCAGCCTTTCCAAGTGCTCGTCCAGTGAATGTTCCAACACCACCGCTCGTTACCGTGATGCCCGCTCCCGCCAGAATCGTCCCGATAAAGTTCGAGGTCGTCATCGTCGCGGCTTCGGCGACCCACCACGTGACGTTGCACGGGTCGGCGCCTCCGGACATGACGACCTTGAAATCGGTACCGGTGAGAGCACCAGTTCCGCTCGTGCCGATCTTGAAGAGCCACGTTGCATCAGCGGGTCCGCTGAGAGTCAACGTGCCCGTCAACGCCGCCGCAGCAGCGAAGCAGTAGACTCCTGGTGTGAGCGTCACGCCCGCGAGCGTGCCGGTGAGAAACTGGTCGCACGGTACGCCCGCGAGTCCATCGTACGCGCTGTTGAAGTCAGCCAGGACCTGCGCCGAAACTGGCGCGACGATCGCCCCATTGATCGTGCATCCGGTGTTGACCACGGAGGCCGCACCGCCTGATGAACCTACATCTCCGCTGATCGTTGTCGGTGGCGGCGTGTTCGTACAGGTGACCGCCCCACCGCCGTTAGCGGCAGCACTCAGCACTGCGAAGCTCGATGCCGCGCCCAACGAAAGGGCTCCGGACGATGAGCTCGCGCTCGCATCGCGATGGATCGGCGGCGCGCTGATTCGGGAACTGGAATCATTGCTGCAGGCCGCCGAGAGCATGACCAAGGTTGCGATTACCGCGGCGGCGAACCTGGTCGGAACAGGCATCCTTGTCAGGCGTTCTCGAAAATTCTTCACGTGCATGAGGGTCTCCATAGGTCCGGTTGCATCTCATAATCACTACTTTCCGCCCCCGCACCCAGTAGCCAAAAAGCAGTACGCAATTCGTGCTAGGGGATCAACGACGGAGATGCAGAAAGGCGGAGCGCCCTTACGGACGCTCCGCCTTTTAGTCTCCTGAACCGGACCTCCTTTCGGAGGCCCGGCCGGAGAAGGTGTTACTGCTGCGGTGGTACGACTATCTGATCGCTGCCGATCGTCACGATACGGAAGTCATCGCGACGGTTCTGCTGCCAGCAGGCTTCGTTGTGCTCGGTGCAAACCGGGCGCTCCTCGCCATAACTCACGAGGTCGAAGCGATCTGCTGCAATGCCGTGGTCAACGAGGTACCGCTTGGCCGAGGCCGCACGGCGCTGGCCTAGGGCCAGGTTGTACTCATCGGAGCCACGCTCGTCAGCGTTACCCTCGATACGAATTCTCATACCGGGGTTAGCCGTCAGATACGGAAGCTTCTTGTCGAGTGTAGCTGCAGCATCTGGTCTGATCGTCGACTTGTCGAAGTCGAAGTAGATCGGGCCAGTGATCGCGGCCGTATCAACCACTCTCACCTGTGGAGCAACGCAAGCCGGATCCGTCGCCAGGATGTTGCTGTTGTACTGGCAAGTTGGCGGCGGTGGCGGTGGCGGTGGCGGCGGTGGCGGCGCAACGCAGTTCGGGCTCGAAGCCGGAATGCTCTCGAGTCCTGCGTACGTGCACATGACCTCCGGACGCGCACCACCGATCAGGAAGCTCAGACCGGCGCGGGCGTGAATGTTCATATTCGCGCTCGGGCTGTGATTCGGCATGTAGTCGATCACGCCGTCGAGACGAAGCGCCGTGCGGTTTGCGACCGCGAGACGCAGACCGGCCAGGCCGCTGACACCGAAGTTGTAGGTGTAGCTGCCATCGGGAGGATTCGTGCCTCCTTCGAACTTGTAGCTGGTGCGAGTACCACCGGCACCGAGAATGAACTGGCTCTGCCGACCCATCAGGCGGATCGGGAAGTTGTAATTCAGCCGCGCGGCGAAAGCGTGCGCGTTCACGCTCTTCGACTGCACACCGGAGCAGCAAGGCTGTGCGTCGTTGTCCTGCGGCGAATAGTAGCCATCGCCTTCGATTTCCCACCGGGGATCGGATAGAAACACGCCGAGACGTCCGCCGTAGCCAAGCCCGTCCTTCGGAATGTTACCGGCCATTCCCGCGTTGTCATCGAACCAGGTCCACTGAGCAAACCCGCCGAGTTCGACCGTACCGGGAAGTGGGGCATCGAGATTGTCCCACCAAACATACGGAGCCCACATCACCGGGTTACCCGTCGCGCCACCGCCGAAAAGGTCGCGCAGATCCGGCGAAAGCTGGAGACCAGCCTGTGCGCCGAAATCGAACTTGCCGCCGTCAGAAGGCAGATAGTTCACGAGTCCGTCGACGCGGAGCGAGACGCCACCGAAACCGAGATTGAACCCGGCAAGGCCGTTCGCGCCGAATTGATAAGTTCCCGCTCCCGCATCGGTCGATCCGCGGAAGTTCTCGAGAACCCCACCAGCGCCGATGTGAATCGACGGGAGGTTACCGAGCGGGAAGCTGTACATGAGGCGCGCGGTGAATGCGCTCGCTTTCACATCGCCGTCAACGGCGTTGGAGAAAGAGCCAAGGAAACGCGTGCCAGCTGCCGACTGTGCCGGCGTGTACCAACCATCAGCTTCGACGTTCCAGTTCGGCGCGATGAAAGCTCCGACCCGCCCACCGTAGCCCCAGGAATTGCCAAAGCCGGTATCCAGGTTCCACTTGCTATCGAAGTGCGTCCACGTGCCGAACCCGCCTACCAACAACGTACCGGGCGACTGTGCTGCCGCCGTTCCGCCGAGGAGTAAGGCCGTCATCGCGCAGACGGTCCAACTTCTTCTCAACATGATTTGTTCCTCTCAAAGGGTGGAGATACTTACAGCGGTTACCGCGGTTGCACGTTGTGCCGTGAGGCAGGATGCATGCCCGGTGAGCGCGCAAGCACTCTCCAGACCGACCCCCTCACAACGGGACAAACTAGCAAAACTTTTCGGAGGCGCTAGTGATGCACGCCCTTAAAAAAACAACGCGACAAACATTCGTCACGCTCCGCCAATTTTGCGGCTGCGGCAGCCGTACTCGTCGTGGTGCGAACGGCTTGCAAGTGCCACGCCACCCAACGCTATTGGCCAGAAAACGCACGACTTTAGAACGATTTAGCAGAAATCAGGCCTGTGATCTCGCGCTTTCCACGGTCCGGGACGCTCCAGGGCCTGAATGCGTAAGTGCGCTCTGCACAACCAGCTACGCGCGTGCGGCGCCTTCGCTCTTCCATTCGTGCGCGTGAATTCCGACTACAATCAGGAGACGACGCGTCGCCACCACGGTCCACGCCGCCGCGCCAGCACTTTCTCGGTCGCGACTTCCCACGCTTTCTTCATCTCCATTCCGTCGCCGAAACGGTCTTCCGGCTTCGGAGCGAAAGCGATGCGAAACCAGTTGGCGATCACTGTCGGAAAAGGAACGAGATCGGCTTGCTCGCCGAGTTGTCGCCCAAGGATCGTGCGCGCATCGTCTTCGCCGAACGGCGCGTCACCGGTCAAGGTGAAGTACACGATCGCGGCGAGCGCGAAATTATCCGCGGCCGGTCCCTGCGCCTCGCCGAGGAGCTGCTCGGGAGACGCAAAGGCGGGCGTTCCCGTGGTGCCGGCCAAGTCCTCACCTGTGACATTCGCAATTCCGAAGTCGGTGATGCGCCACCGCTGATAGCGATCGATGAGAATGTTCTCTGGCTTGAGGTCGCGATGGAGGATTCCATTCGCGTGCGCCACGTTGAGACCGTCGAGTACCTGCTCGACCTGCGTTGCGATCTCGTTCACTTCGCGCGGACCCGAGCGAGCCACGAGACTGGCGACACTCCCTTCTTCGGCGAGCTCCATCGTGTACCACGAAAGATCTCCGCTCGAGTCCCAATCGTAAATCGGCACGATCGCCGGGTGCGCGAGCTGCGCTGCAAGTTTTGCTTCGCGCCAGAACGCTCTCACCGCCCTGCCGTCACGCGCGATCGCGGGATGGAGTGCCTTGAGCGCGACCTCTCGCTCGAGAGAAAGATCTCGCGCGCGCCATACCGTTCCGAAAGCACCGCTGCCGAGCTTTGACAGTATCTCATAATCGTCGCCCACTGCCCAACGGACGCGTGCTTCTGCTGACTCCTGGGCGCTGCTATCCGGCTCGCCGCGAACCATCACTACAGTTCTCGCTGGATCCCCGCGATCCACGGCGCGCAAGAGCACCGCTAGCGATGGAAAACGATCTGCAGGATCCGGCGAAAGCGCCCGGTCGAGCGCGCTTGCGAGTGATTCGGGTGTCTCGGGCCGCACCAGCTTGATCGGAGGTGCGCCTCGAGTTGGCGGCGCTTCGCCGGTGAGAGCAGTGAACGACATAGCGGCGAGCTGCCACTGGTCGCTCGCAGGTGTGGGAACCCATTCGTTCGATTCCCATTCGGGCGGCATCGGCAGCAGCTCTTCGCGCATCGGCCGCGATGTCTCGCGTGAACGTATTTCGAGCGGACCGTTGCCGGGCCTCACGTTGGGTGGGATTGCCTCGCGGGGGACGGCCCATTGCCACTCGAGCATCCAGAGGCGGCCGGTCGGCGTCGTCCACAGCGCGTCGCCGTTCAACCCGCCGTGCGCGATCCCCGTTTCATGAAGATACGAGAGCGTAGAGCACGCTCCGCGAAGCATCTGAAACACATAAGGAATGTCCGCGAGTCCAAGGCGAGCGAGTCGCGCGCGCACAGTCTCACCAGTCACCCAGCGGCGAAGGTAACCCGGCCCGCGACGAGCATCCGCGTACTTGGTCCAGTAGTGATAGGTCGTTGGAATCGACGGATGACTGCGCTGCGCGAGCTGTTTCGCTTCTTCGAACAGCCACGGCGTGTGCGCAGGATCGGGCGCTGTCACCAGCGACAACGAACGTCCGAGCGCGTCGACGACTTCCTGATAGTGACGGTAATCCCCGGTCATTCCGCCGGGTCCCCATGACCACTCTGGCGGCAGCTGCCAGTCAATGAGGTGCGCAGGCAGGACCTTGGTCGCACGTGGCGTTTCGACACCGCGATTCACGCCGGTCACGCTTCGCTCCGCGCCAGCACAATCAAGACCTTGGTTCCCTTTCCCTCTTCGCTGGTGATAGCGATTTCTCCCCCCCAGGCTTCGATGAGTCTCCGGCTTACGGCGAGTCCCAAACCGCTACCGGTCGTGCGGGTAGAAAAATGCGGCTCGAAGACCCGCGGCAACACTGCCGGGGAAATCCCCGACCCATCGTCGACCGTTTCAATCGTCACCCTTCGGTCTTCTCCGCGCAACGCAATATCGACGTGACGCGCTCCGGCGAGCCGCGCATTCTCGAACACGTTGAGCAGAACGTCCCGCATCTCGTCCTTTTGCCCCATCGCCCATAACGGGCGGTCAGCTCCATGCTGCTGCCACTTCACCTTTCGATCGCCCATTTGCTCGAGTGCGACGACATCCTTCACTATGGCCGCGACGTCGACAGCGACGGCCGGCGGTAGATCCGCTGGGGCGCTTCCATAGCGGCTGAAGGAGCGCGCAATCTCGTCGAGCCTGTCTATTTCGGCCAGGATTCGACGGACATTCTCGTTCAGCACCTGGTCGTAGTCCACGCGCGGATCGCTGCGGGCGCGTCGCAGGTGCTGGACTCCCAGTCGAATCGGCGTGAGCGGATTTTTTATTTCGTGCGCGATCTGACGCGCCATCTCGCCCCACGCAAGCACACGCTCCGCCCGCGCCACTTCGATCCTGCTCAGCTCGAGGTCGCGCGCCAGACGCTTCGCCGCAATACCACTTAGCCAGAGCGCCGCAAGGGCGCCGACCGCCGTTGCAAAGAGCACCAGCATCCCCAGATCCCGGCGCCGGCGGTCGAGCACGATGTCGTCGCTGCGAGCAGGCGCGGCCAGAACGTAACGCTCCTGTGTCGGGCCGAGCCCGGCGCTATAGCCGAAGAGCATTTTCGAGGGGCCGAGTTTCGCCTCCCACACCGCGGAAAGCTCACCCGCGATCCCCAGGCTCAGCTCCACCGGAGCTGGAAGTGCGCGTCCCGTTGGAGCGAGGACGTCCAGAAGGCTGTCGCTCGCGCGATCGAGAAACCCGTCGGAATAGAGGAACAACGGAGTATCGAAGCGGTGCGCTGCACCCGGCAGCTGCTGATACTCGTTCCCCGCCGCAACCGCGTTGAGCGTTTCCTGTACGAGAGCTTCCCGCGTCTGAAAATCGTCGCTTCGCAATCTCTGGTACGACCATACCGCGAACGCGATCGCCGGAATCACGAAGAACGCAAAAAGAGCGAGTGTGAGCCTCGCATGGTAAGTGTAGATCCATTTGGCGGCGCGCACTCGGAGCCAGCGGACGAAACCCTTTTCGGCGATTGCCCCGAGGAGCCAGAACAGCCCGGCGATCAGCAGGTCCAGCAGCAGCACGAGCGATCCACGTTCCGCTCTTGCCCACACCGATCGGAGATCGATCTCCACGTGAGCGCGCATGGTGCCAGTGCTCGTCGACACCAACCGGTCACCATGCACTTCGTCGCCGACGGAACGCCAGCGCATCTGGCTCGTGTCAGCGTGGACCGCCGGCGACACGTCGGTCAGCGCGACGTCGTAGGGCGAATCGCCGCCGGATGGCGCGGCCATGCCGAGCAGGGCAGCATAAGGATTTCGGCTCAGAAGCCTCGTGCGCGGTAACACCAGCACCGAGGTGGCCCCACCTGAAGGATGCGCAACCGCAGCAAGGATCTGAACGCCAGTGGGGCCAAGAATACTGCGCGCCACCGTTTGCTTCGTGGCGATCGCTTCTGCGACAGCGTGCGATACAGCGTCCGAGTCCGGCTCGGCGGGCGCCACGGCAAACTCTGAGATCTGCTTCCCTCCTCTATCCCACGAGGCGAGCGTCGCGGGATACTCGGCTGACGCGAGGTCCGACGTAGCGTAAGCCTTCAGCAAGTCCGCGCTGCTGACAGGCTGCGGAACCCGCGAAAGAGTTGTAACGAATCGACGCGTGAGCTGGACGGCATAGTCGTCCACGTGTCCGAGGGCGGCAACATCCTGCTCCGCGAGCTGCATACGCTCGCGCGATGTCGTGGACCAAAGGCCTCCAAGCGCGACAATCGCCGCGAGCGAAGCTATGACGAGGGCCGCGCGAAAACTGACCGTGCCCGCTTTTCCGAATGCCATGCGGAGCATCCAGTACGCGCCGACAAGCACGGCGAAGAGGAAGAGGAAAAGCGGAATTTCCCACGAGAGCCAGAGACCGGGAGTCGACCCCCACGGCGGCTGTCCGATGCCGCGGACGATGTTCGACGCGAACGGGATTCCCGCCCCGAGCATGACCACGGCGCCGATGCTGGCTGCGGGGCGGGGCCAGCGCGCCTCGGGGTGCGCGCGAATGACAGCGTACACCGCCATCAGAATCAAGGCTGCGCTGATGCACAGCGCCCCGGCGTTCGCAGTGAGCGGACCACCGAGCTTGGAGAAATAGTAGACCGGATCGAATAGGCGCGACGTGTTCGAAAACGAATTCCAGGGGATGAGCGCGGTGATGGCGAGCGCCACTGCCACCGCGAACAATCGTTCGCCGAGCGCGCGCCTATCACGCCAGGCGAACACTAGAAAGGCGAGCACCAGAATGACCAGGACCACAGCGCCTCTGGCGCGAAGCATTGACGCCCGACGGAAGCCCACCTCTTCCGAGGTCGCTACTTGCGCGCGTGCGCGCAGAATCGGATTGCCGTTCGCTGATAGCACCACCGGCCCACCGCGTGAGTCCGCGGCCGGTGACAAGTCATAGGACCCAACACCCTGAGCGGATGCGAGACGCTCGGCCACCGATTCCGTGAGTCGGTTCGCGGGTGGGGCAGCGTCAAGCACAGCGGACGCGATCGCGCGCCGGTTGGCGCGAGTCGCCACGACGTTCAGAGTTACGTAGAACGCACTGAAAGTGACGCTGACGGGGGCGCGAATCGTGTCCGGATCTATCCGCATCTCTCCCGACCATGCAATCGGCCGATCGTGGTCGAACAGGACCACCGACTCTCCATCTTTCTGGGGAGATCGCGCGGAGAGAAATGCAAAGGCGGCCGCGGGATCCGCCGGCGCGTCGAGGGCGCTGTTCACTCGCTCATCAAGGCGCTGGCGCGTCTCGCCGAGCGTGCGCTCGAGCGCGCGCAACGCGCCTTCAGCTGCATCGATACGCTCACTACCGTTCGGCGAAACCGGCCCGGCCGTGCGAGGAAGCGCGGGAGTTCTGACCCACATCGCAATCAGGAAGAGCGGAATTGCCGCAGCGACCAGGATTGCGCCCCGCGGCAGGTGACCGCTTCTTACATTGAGACTACCATCCGATGCGATGACTCTTCCCTCCTCCATTCCAGTTTCCGGGCCGCTACGCGTCAAGGAGCTCAATCCCGCGCAGATCAGCGCGATACTGGGCAACGATCCGCGCTTGATCATCCCGATCGGGACGTGTGAGCAGCATGGCCCTCACCTTCCGCTCGGCTGCGATACGATCATCGTCGAGCACATGGCAGATGATCTCTCAGCAGAATATGGCGTGTTGCGGGCCCCGACGGTGGAGTACGGAGTGAATGTCGACACGGAGCGCGGTTTCACCGGGAATGCGTCACTGAGAAAGAAGACGCTTCACCGCATGTTGAACGACCTGCTCGATTCGTGGGAAGCGACCGGCGTGCGCGAGTTCATTCTGCTCACAGCGCACGGACACGACCCGCATCAGGAAGCCCTGGCAACGGTGATCACCACCACGGCTCGCGTCAGAGTCGTGGACATGTTCGGCGTGAATCTCTCCGATCTCCTGGAAGGCCAGAAGGAAGCCATGCATGGCGACGAAGTCGACACATCGATCATGCTGTTCCTGGCCCCGCAGATGGTCAGTCTGGATCAGGCGCAGGATTATATGATGTCGCGCGAGCAGCTTAGGCGTTATCGCCGGGGCTGGCTCACGGTTCCGAGCGGAAGTGCCGGCTCAATCGGCAGGCCATCGCTTGCGTCGGCTGAAAAGGGTAAACTCATTTACGACCGGATCTATTCAAAGATCAGCGACCGCATTTTCCTGGCGCCCGCATCGACTGAATAAGCTCGCGCGCCGCAGCAGATTCAGCCTCCCGAGGCCTCTGCAGAACGAGGCAAGCTCTTAATTCAAATTTAAGGAAACTCGGTGTTTTCGTGACTGAAACTCTGTTGTATAGTTGCCCGTAAGTGTTCGAAAAGCCCACCTCTCAAACAATGATGCGATCACTGCTTCTCATAAGTCTCGTGGCAGGCGCCGTTCAGGCATCCGCCCAGGTTGTTCCGCGCGATTCGACGGGCCAGACCCTTACGATCGAACAAGCCGTCGAGCTCGCCAGGCGCAACAATCCAGAACTCCAGCAAATTCAGAATAACCGGATCGGTGCGCGCGCGGCGGTGCGAAGCGCGTATGGTGCGCTGTTGCCGACCGCGGACGCGTCGCTGAGCGCGCAAAGGCAGCAGGGTGGCCAGCAGATCTTCAGCGGCACGAGCCTCGGCGCCAGCTCGGACGTCAACCAGTCCAACTACCAGATCGGCTTCAACTATAGACTCAACAGCGCCACATTGATCACCCCGAGCCTGCAACGCGCCAATCGTGATGCGGTCGAGGCCGACATCTCCGGCGCCACGGAAACGCTACGCAGCAACGTGCGCCAGCAGTATCTGCAGGCGCTTCAGGCCGAGGCGAACGCCGATCTTCAGGACACGCTGGTCGTTGCATCGCAGCAGGAGCTGATTCTCGCCCAGGCGAGAGAGATCGTCGGCTCGGGGACGCAGCTCGATGTCCAGCGCGCGGAAGTCGCGCTCGGACTTCAGCAGGTGGCCGCGTTGAAGGCAAGAAGTCAGGTCGAGATCGAGAAGCTGAGACTCTTTCAGCAGATGGGAGTATCTCAGCCACCCAACGTGAAGCTCGTCAGTCAGTTTCCGGTCACACCCGTCGCACTCAACCTCCAGGATCTCATCGAGTCGGCGCGACGTCAGAACCCGGGCGTGCTGGCGCTGCGGTCGAGGGAGCACGTGTCCGAGCTGAACGTGAGACGCGAGAAGGGCGAATACTCCCCGACGCTGTCGCTCTCGACAGGCATCGGTGGCTATACGTACGGATACGCGAACTCGAACTTCCCGGTGCAACAGGCGGCGGCGCAGCTGGACGCGGCGCGTACGAGCTGCATCAGAACCGAGGAGGTCCGAGCGGCGCTCAACCTCTCGAACCAGCTGGCCGAGTGCAACTCGATGGCATTCACCGATGTTCAGGCGCAGGCGATTCGCGACAATAACGCGCGGTTCCCGTTCAACTTCACCAAGTCGCCGCGCTCGTTCACGGCCACTCTGTCTCTGCCGCTGTTCGATGGATTCTCGCGCGAGCAACGCTTGCAGGAGGCGATGTCGAGCCGGTCGGACGCGCGGTACAGCGTAAGAGCGAAGGAGCTCGCGCTCACCGCGGACGTGACCGCCGCATATCTGACGCTCGTGACCGCGGAAAAGACCGTGGCGCTCCAGGAGCAGAACGCGATCAAGGCAAAGCAGGAGCTGAAGCTGGTGCAGGACCGGTACAGAATCGGGGCGACGACGTTCGTCGACCTCACAGAGGCGCGAGCGACGTACGAGCGCTCGGAGAGTGATCGTATCACCGCCGTGTACGACTATCATAAGGCCTTCGCCGCCCTGGAAAGCGCCGTTAGTCATCCCCTTCGCTAATCGGATCGACATATATGAAGAAGCGCACCAAATGGACAGTCGTCGGCGCCATCGGTCTCGCGATCGTGATCATCGGCGTCACCAGCGCGATGAAGGGCCGCAACAAAGCGACCGAAGTCCGCATAGAGAAGGTGCAGCGGCGTGATCTGGTTGCATCGGTCACGGCGAGCGGGCAGGTACAGCCACACACCAAGGTCGACATCAGCGCCGACATCAGCGGACGCATCGTCAGGCTGGCGGTGAAGGAAGGCCAGATGGTCACGCAGGGCCAGTTCCTCCTCGAGATCGATCCATCGCAATACCGGGCGAGCGTCGAAAGAGCGACCGCCGCGGTAGCGTCGGCGCGATCACAGGCGGCGCAGGCAAAGCCGGCGTTGGCTCAGGCCCAGCGCAACTACGATCGGTTGCTGGCACTCAAGAAGGCGAACCCGACTCTCGTGTCGGACGAGCAGCTCGAGCAGCTCAGAACACAGGTAGATGTAAATGAGGCGACGCTCGAAGCGGCGAACCACGCTATCGATCAGGCAACGGCGTCCTATCGGGATGCGCAGTCGCTCCTCAGCAAGACGACGATATCCGCGCCCATGAGCGGCAGAGTGACGCGACTGAGCGTCGAGCAGGGTGAGACCGCGATCCAGGGAACGTTCAACAAGGATGCGGCGACGATGCTCACGATCAGCGACATGAGCGTTCTCGAGACGAAGGTGAAGGTCGACGAGACCGATGTCTCGCGCATCAAGATCGGCGACTCGACCGTCGTCCAGCTCGACGCGTTCCCGGACACGACCTTCATCGGCCGCGTCTCCGAGATCTCGAACAGCTCGGTCAAGGCTGCCAGCACCGGCGGCACGGGCGGGTCGACGGATCAGGCAATCGATTACGAAGTGACGATCCAGCTGCTCAACGTTCCGCCCGATACGCGGCCGGACTTCTCCTCGACGGCCAAGATCATCACGTCGACGAGGAACAACGTCATCGCCATTCCGATCATCGCGCTCACGGTCAGAGAGGACAGCGTGAAGCCGGACACCTCTCTCACGCTCGCGAAGAGAGCGCCGGTTAAAGAAGTCGGCAAGCGCGACGTGGAAGGCGTGTTCGTCGTAGGGGCCAACAACAAAGTCACCTTCCGCCCCGTAAAGGTCGGTATCGCGGGTGAGAAGTATTTCGAGGTCCTGTCCGGTCTTAAGGAAGGCGAGAACATCGTCGGCGGCACCTACCAGGCCATCCGCGAGCTCAAGGACGGCGCAACGGTGCGCGCACAGAAGGAACAACCGAAAAAGGCCGGCGACCCGGCAAAGACCTAATGCAGACAACCGATGAAATCCCGCTCAGCACGACCGCTGAGCGGCAGGCAGTCACGACCGTCGTCGGCGCTGCTCCCGAAAAAGACTGGGTCATAGTCACGCGCGGATTGAAGCGCGACTACGACATGGGCGGCGAAATCGTCCACGCGCTGCGCGGCGTCGACATCGCCATCCGGCGCAACGAGTACGTCGCGATCATGGGACCCTCGGGGTCGGGCAAATCGACTTTGATGAATCTGATCGGCTGCCTCGACACTCCAAACGGCGGCGAATACTGGCTGAACGGCGAGTTGGTGTCCGACAAGGACGAAGACGAGCTTGCCCGCGTCAGAAACCGGGAGATCGGCTTCGTGTTCCAGACGTTCAATCTGCTGCCGCGCGCGACCGCGCTGCACAACGTCGAGCTCCCTCTGGTTTACGCTGGCGTCGGATCGGACGAGCGTAGGAAGAGAGCGACGGAAGCACTCGAGCGCGTTCAGCTCGGAGACCGCATCCAGCACCGGCCGAACGAGCTGTCGGGCGGCCAGCGCCAACGCGTCGCGATCGCGCGTGCGCTCGTGAACCAGCCGTCGATTCTCCTCGCCGACGAGCCAACGGGAAATCTCGACTCAACGACATCCGAAGAGATCATGCGGGTGTTCGAGGGTCTCGCCGAACAGGGTCAGACCGTAATCATGGTGACGCACGAGCCGGACATCGCGGCCCACGCGCGACGCGTGATCGTCCTGCGCGACGGTCTCGTCTCCAGCGACGACAAGCGCGAAACATTCATCAAATCCGCCGGCATCGCTCCGCCCGACCTCAATCGGAAGCCGTAGCACATGCCGTTCGTCGAGGCCATCTGGCTCGCTCTGGCGCAGATCCGCGTTCAGAAGCTGAAAAGCTTCTTCACGCTCCTCGGCGTTTGCATCGGCGTGATGTTCCTGATCGCGGTCATCTCGATCGTCCAGGGAATGAGCAGCTACATGGAGAACGACTTCGCCGCGAAGCTGCTGGGCGTGAACACTTTCACGCTGCGCCGCTTCCCATGGTTCGGCGATGGCGCCAGCTCAGAAGAGGAGTGGCGAACCTGGCTCAGGCGCCCGCGCATTTATCATTCGGACCTCGCATTGGTCGCGAGCGTGCTGCCACCGGGATCCAGGTATGCGGTCGAAAGCCAGGAATTCCTCCAGGCACAGTCGCAGTACGCGCGCCCCAAACAGGTAGAGGCTCACGCCGTCGACGGGGACTATTTCACCATCAAGAAGTACGACGTCCGCTCCGGGCGTCTGTTCACGCAACAGGAGTCGACACTGGGCGCGCCCGTCGTCGTCATCGGCGACGAGGTTGCGACGTACTTCTTCAACGATCTCGATCCCCTTGGGCGCCAGCTTCGCATCAAAGGACTGCCCTACACCGTGATCGGTGTGCTCGAGAAGCAGGGCTCCGTGTTCGGGCTTTCCCTCGACCGCGTCGCCATCGCGCCGTACAACTCGCCGATGCACCACTTCACGAATCCGCGCGGTGATGTGGATGGAATAATGGTCCAGAGCCCCACAGCACTTACAATGGGCGATGCGATGGAGTCGGTGCGCGAGGTCATGCGCGGCCGGCGTAACCTGAGGCCAAGTGAGCCGGACAATTTCTTCATGGAGACATCGGAGAGCGCGCTGGCTTTCATGGATAAGCTGAAGAAAGTGATGACCATGGCCGGCACGGCGTTCCCCGCGATCGGATTGATCGTCGGTGGACTCGTGATCATGAACATCATGCTCGTTGCCGTCGCGGAGCGTACGCGAGAGATCGGCATCAGAAAATCATTGGGCGCGAGACGTCGTGACATCATGCGTCAGTTCCTGGTCGAAGCCGCCACGCTCAGCACTTTGGGCGCGGTCATCGGCATCATCCTCGGCATCGGGATAGCCAAAGTCGTCGAGTGGAAGACGCCGTTGCCAGCCGCCGTGGCACCATGGTCCATCGTGATGGCGACGCTTCTCGGAACGGTGGTCGGCATCATCTCGGGCGTGTACCCCGCGCGGCGAGCGGCATCGCTCGACCCGATCGAAGCTCTGAGGAAGGAATAGCATGCGTACCGGACAGCGCATTTTTAACGCGCTCGAGGGTGTCGGCATGGCCGTCGACTCCATCCGCTCGAACAAGGTGCGAGCCGCGCTCACCATCATGGGTGTCGCGATCGGCGTGTTCGTAGTCGTCGCGATGTCCTCGGTGGTGCGCGGCATCAACGAGAGCTTCGCGAAGGATCTCGAGGCTGCCGGTCCGACATCCTTCTACATCTATCGGCGTCCGATCAGCGGCTTTCAGGCGTGCGACGGATCGGACGCGACGTGCCCTGAGCGCCGGAACCCCGCGCTCACCATCGATGAAGCGACCGCAATCGAGCGGTTGCCGTCAATCAAAGCAGTCACGGCGCACCTCGGAAGCGGCGCCAAGTTCACCTACAAGGACAAGCAGGTGAGCACGGGGATGGAGATCTACACGCCGAATTGGGTGGATGTGGATGGTGGCGACATCTATCCTGGCCGCAGCTTCACCTACGCCGAGAACACAACGGCGGCGCGGGTGATCATCGTCAATCAGAAATTGGCCGAGCGGTTGTTCGGAACGTCGGACCCGATCGACAAGATGATCAACGTCGACGGCGTGGCGTTCCAGGTGATCGGCGTTTATCACTATACCGCGAGCCCAATGGGAACCCCCACATCGGCCGGGGGTGGAGATCAGGCGAAGGCGATCGTGCCATTCGAATCGGCGCGCCGGAGTCTCAATCCCTGGATGCGCGGAGTGGACTTCATCGTGAAGCCCGAGCCAGGAGTCACGACGGAGGAAGCGACCGACGACGTGACGGCGCTGATGCGCGCGAGACGCGGACTCCGTTCGACGGCCAAGAACAATTTCGAGATCGTGACGCAGGACCGGCTGATGGGGATCTACAACAAGCTGTTCGGTACGTTCTTCGTCGTTGGCATCGCTCTCTCGTCCGTCGGGTTGCTCGTGGGCGGAGTGGGTGTGGTGGCGATCATGATGATCAGCGTCACCGAGCGCACGCGCGAGATCGGCGT
>Ga0070695_100000823_pt1 | contig 16733 bp, 12 predicted proteins | sample KBSK1252metaG_FD_65471 | JGI IMG/M metagenome (GOLD analysis project Ga0070695, IMG submission 65471) | Corn, switchgrass and miscanthus rhizosphere microbial communities from Kellogg Biological Station, Michigan, USA - KBS K1-25-2 metaG | ecosystem: Host-associated > Plants > Roots >...
ATCACCTGGTGGATCATTGGCGAAAGCGCGGCCTGACGCTCGTGGCGCTCGACGGCGACGAGCTGCCGGCGGCGAACGATGCGGATCCGGCCGACGCCGCGCAGGCGCGCGAGGCGCTCGCGCGCTTCGCGGCGGCGCTCGACACGCTGCCCGCGCTGCAGCGCGAGGCGTTCTTGCTACATGAGGAAAGCGGCCTTAGCGTCGCGGAGATCGCTGCCGCCACCGGCAGCAATGAGGAAGCGGCGAAGAGCCGGCTGCGCTATGCCATGGCGAAGCTGAAGGCGGCACTCAACGATGCCTGACGAACGCGACGCGCAAATTTCGCGGCGCTACCGCGAGCTCGCCACCGAAGAGCCCTCGCCCGAGCTCGATCGCATCATCCTGGGCGCTGCACGGCGCGCGAGCACGCGCCACCGCTGGTATGCGTCGCTCGCCGCCGCGGCGGTGCTCATCTTCGCAGTAGCGATCGTCGTGCAAATCGAGCGCCAACCGCCGGATGAAATGCCCGTGAGCGCTCCGTCGACATCCACCGCGGCGCCGCCAACCCAGGACAAGATCGCCCCGCAGCGCCGCGCGGCGCCGCAGTTCACGCCCGAGCCGCCGCCACGTGCCGAGCAACCGGCGGCCGCGCCGCCGGCACCCGCCGCTCCGCCGGCGCCCGAGCCGAGCGCGAATATCGCCGCGCCGGCCCCGGGCGTCGCTGCCGGAGCGCAAGGCAGCCGCGCTGACGAAACGCGCGCCGCGCCGCAGCTCCAGCGTTCAATACCCGAGCGCCGCAGTGCCGCCGTCCAGCTGCACGCGGATGTCGCGGAAACGCCGGAGCAGTGGCTCGCGCGCATTGCGCGTATGCGGGACCTTGGCCAGCACGAAGAAGCGGACAAGGAGCTCGCGCGGTTCCGCGAGCGTTATCCGGATTACCGCATTCCGGAGGCGATGGCGAAGAAGGTCGAGAAGCAGGCGCCGGCCGCGCCGGCCAAATAGCTAGTGCTGCAGGATCTTGGAGAGGAATAGCTGGGCGCGCTCGGAGCGCGGCGTGCCGAAAAACTGGTCCTTGCTGTCGTCTTCGACGATGCGGCCGGCATCCATGAAGATCACGCGATGCGCCACCTTGCGCGCAAAGCCCATCTCGTGGGTCACCACCATCATGGTCATGCCCTCGCGCGCGAGCTCGACCATGACGTCGAGCACCTCATTGATCATCTCCGGGTCGAGCGCCGAGGTCGGCTCGTCGAAGAGCATCGCGATCGGGTCCATCGACAGCGCCCGCGCGATCGCCACGCGCTGCTGCTGGCCGCCGGAGAGCTGGCCCGGATACTTGTCCTTGTGCGCGGAAAGGCCCACCCGTTCGAGGAGCTTCAGGCCCTTGTCGCGCGCCTCCTGCTCGGAGCGGCCGAGCACCTTGATCTGCCCGAGCGTCAGGTTCTGCGTCACCGTCATGTGCGGGAAGAGCTCGAAGTGCTGGAACACCATGCCGACGCGCGAGCGCAGCTTCGGCAGATCGGTCTTCGGGTCGCCGACCGAGATGCCGTTGACGACGATCTCGCCCTTCTGGAACGGCTCGAGCGCGTTCACGCACTTGATGAGCGTGGACTTGCCGCTGCCGGAAGGGCCGCACACCACGACCACTTCGCCTTTGGCGACCTCGGTCGAGCACTCGGTGAGGACCTGGAAGCTGCCGTACCACTTGCTCACGTTCTTGATCGAGATCATCGGATGATGGCGATCCTGTCTTGAAGGCGTTTGACGAGCAGCGAGAGCGAGTACGAGATGATGAAGTACACCACGGCGACGAAGCTGTACATCTCGACCAGACGATAGTCGCGATTCGCGATTTTCGCCGCGGCGCCGAGGAAATCCGTGGCGGAGATGACGTAAACCAGCGAAGTGTCCTGGAACAGAATGATTGTCTGCGTCAGCAGCACCGGCAGCATGTTACGGAAGGCCTGCGGCAGGACGATCTGGCCCATGGTCTGCCAGTAGTTGAGCCCAAGGGCATAACCCGACCAGACCTGTCCGCGCGCAATGGACTGAATCCCGGCGCGCATGATCTCGCAGTAGTAGGCCGCCTCGAACATCGTGAAGGTGATCACCGCCGAAAGCCACGCCCCGACCTTGATCGGCTGGGACTCGCGGAAGATCCACGCGCCAATGTACGGCACAAGGAAGAAGAACCAGAAGATCACCAGCACCAGCGGAATCGAGCGCATCAGATTGACATAGGCGCCGGCGAGCATCGACACCAGCTTCAGCGCCGAGAGCCGCATCATGGCGAGCAGCGTGCCGAAAAAGATGCCGCCGGTCATCGCCAGCAGCGTGAGCGTTACCGTGAAGGTCATGCCATCGCGGAACAAGTACGGCAGCGAGCGCTCGATGACGTCGAAGTCGAAGCCCATCAGTGCCCCGCTTGCGGCGCATTGCCGCCGGCCGCGATGAGGCCCGGCACGCGGACTTTGGCTTCAAGCACGCGCATCAGCACCACCACCACCAGGTTGGTGAGCAGGTAGATCACCGTCGCGGCACTGAAGGCCTCGAATACGCGGAAGCTGAACTCCTGCATGGCGCGCGCGCGGCCGGTGAGCTCGAGCAGACCGATGGTGAGCGCGACCGACGAGTTCTTGATGATGTTCATCGTCTCGGAAGTGAGCGGCGGCAGGATGATGCGGAAGGCCTGCGGCAGGATCACGTAGCGATAGGCCTGCGCCTGCGTGAGGCCGAGCGCCGTGCCCGCCATGCGCTGGCCGCGCGGCAGCGAGCCGATGCCGGCGCGCACCTGCTCGGCGACGCGCACCGAGGTGAAGATGCCGAGGCACATCACCGCGGGCAGATACGAGCCCCACGGCGGCGGCATTTGCTTGATCCAGTTGCCGAGCGCCTCGGGCAGCAGCTCGGGCACGACAAAGAACCAGAGGAACATCTGCACGATGAGCGGGATGTTGCGGAAGATCTCGACATACAGATTGCCGAGCTGCACCGCCCAGCGCGAAGTGGTGGTGCGTATAGTGCCGACCAGCGCGCCGATGATGAGGGCAATCACCCAGGCGGCCGCCGCCGTGGCGAGCGTCCAGCCGAGGCCCACGATCAGGTAGTGGAGGTACGTGCCGGTGCCGCCGGGCTCCGCCTCGAGCAGGACCTTCCAATGCCAGCTGTAGTGCACGCGCCGTTACGATGAACTGCGCTGCGCCCGCTACGCGCTAATTATTTATAGTCGTTCGGATCGCCCGAGTCGGTGGGGTTCGCAACGACCTTCTTGAACTGCGGGCTCATCGGGATGTTCAGGTTGAGGCCCTTGGGCGGAATCGGATGCTGGAACCACTTCTCGTAGATCTTGTTGATCTGGCCTGACTTGTAGATGTTGACCATCGCCGCGTCGACCACCTTCTTGAAGGCGGTGTCGTCCTTCCTCAGCATGATGCCGTAGGGCTCCACCGACAGCGCCTCTGCCGAGATCTCGTAGTCCTTCGGGTTGCGCGACTGCGCGGCGAGGCTATAGAGCAGGATGTCATCCATGACGAACGCCACCGCGCGGCCGGTTTCCACCATCTGGAATGCTTCGGGATGCCCGTTCGCCGAGATGATGTTCATGCCGAGGTTCTGCTGGCCGTTGATCTCGGTGATCTGCTTGATGTTGGTGGTGCCGGCAGTGGAGACGATGGTCTTGCCTTTCAGGTCGGCGAGCTTGTGCAGCTTGGCGGATTTCTTCGACACCCAGCGGTTCGCCGTGACGAAGTGCGTGATCGTGAACCAGACCTGCTTCTGCCGCTCGAGATTGTTGGTGGTCGAGCCGCACTCGAGATCGATGGTGCCGTTCGCCATCAGCGGGATGCGGTTGGCGGACGTGACGAGCTGGTAGTTCACCTTGAGGTTCGGCATCTTCAGGTCGTTCTTCACCGCGTCGACGATCCGCAGGCACAGTTCCATCGCATAGCCCACCGGCTGCTGCTTGTCGTCGTAGTAGGAGAAAGGAATCGACGCATCGCGGTGGCCGATGGTGATCGCGCCCGCGTCCTTGATCTTCTTCAGCGTCCCTTCCTGCGCCAGCACCGGCGCGGAAACGGCCAGCGTCGCTGCTGCAAGCAGGGCAAATGCGCTCTTCATCGTCGTGCCTCCCCCAAAGAGATTAAAAATTCTACCTAGTTCAGCGCGGCCGCGGTATTGCGCAGCCGCTCGGCCATGGCCGACAGCAGGGCGATGCCGAAGGCGGGCTCCGACTTCACCAGGCTCAAGAAGACGTTGCGATTGATCGCGAGCAGCGCGCAGTCGGTCTCGGCCGCCGCGTTGGCCGCCCGTGGCGACTGGTCGACGAGCGCCATCTCGCCGAAGATGCCGCCCGGCCCGATGCGCTCGACCACGGCGCCGCGGATCGAGATGGCGATGCGTCCCTCAGTCACGACGTACATCAGCGCACCCGTTTGGCCGGCGACCATGATCACCTTGCCCTTGTCGTAGCGCACGATCGCCCGGTCGCCGAGGCCGTTGATCATGGTGGCGAGGAGCGCCTTGTCGAAGACGCGCGATTCCTTGACCTCGGCCGTGCTCGGCACGCCCGAGAGCTTGGCGATCATGCCGCGCAGCCGCAGGATCATCGTGCCGAGCATCATCAGCGCGAACTCGGGCTTCTTCTGCAGCGCCGCGGCGAAGCCCTTGTCGTCGAGCGAGATCACGCGGCAGATGGTCTTCGCCACCGCCGTTGCGCTGCGCGGCGAGTCGCTGAGCGCCGCCATCTCGCCGAAAATCTCACCGGCCTTGAGCATGCCGATCGGCTGGCCTTTCGCGGTGAGCGAGATCACGCCTTCGGCGAGGAAATACATCTTGTCGCGCTTCAGCAGCAGGCGGCTCGCCTTTTCGTTCTCGGCGAAGAGCACTGTGCCGGCGGGCAGCGACTCCTCCTTGCCGGCCGATTCGAAGAAGGCCCGAGCCACGGCGGGGACGTAGACCGGCGCGGCGGGCGGCGCGCCCGCGGGCAGGCGCAGCGAGCCGGTGAAATCGAGATCGTCGGGCATCAGTAACGGATGTTAGCGCGAGCTCAGGTTGCGCAGCTCCCGCATGGCGACCGAGAGCATCGCCAGGTCCGGCGTCTCGGCGGCGCGCAGCTCGCCGAGGACCTGGCGCACGCGTTCGTAGAGCACGGCGTTGCGCGCCTTCCATGCCGCGATCTGGCTCGCCGGGTCAGTCGCGCCATCGCCGCGCAGCGCTTCGGCGGCGAGCGCGCGCAGCATGCTCGCAAGATCGTCGCGCAACGCCGCCTTCGCCAGCGTGTGCCAGTGCGTTTCGGCGGGTAGCGCGCCGATGCGCGCGCGCATCCACGGAAACTCGAGCTCGCCCGCGAGCGCGAAGTGCAGGCGCGCCACCGGCTCGATGTCGCGCTGCATGGCATGCGCCACATCGACAATGTCGAGCGCGTAGAACAGCGCCTCGAGGCCGGCGCAGCGCGCGGCGAGCGCGCTCGGCACGCCTTCTTTCTGCAGCCGCGCCGCGGCGGCGGAGTACCCGGGTTTTTCAGACGCCGGCAGGATCTCCGGCAGCAATGCCGCCAGACGCTCGGCGCCGCCGCGGAAGCGTTCGATCGAGCGCGTGAGGTCGGCAAGGTGCGCGCGGTTGCGCAGGAACCAGAGCGTGGCGCGCACGATGAGCCGTCCGGCGTCGATCACCATCGCGCTCTGCACGCGGTCTGGCACCTTGTAGTCGAGCGCTTCGCTCGCCTGCCAGAGGTCCACCAGGCCGAACACTTCGCGCACGATGAGATAAGCGCGCACCACGTCGGGCGCGGGCGCGCCGGTCTCTTCCTGCATGCGGTGCACGAAGGTGCTGCCGACGCGGTTCACCATGCTGTTGGTCACGTGCGTCGCGATAATTTCGCGGCGCAGCGGATGAGCCTGGATCTGCGGCTTGTAACGGCTGCGCAGCTGCGCCGGGAAATAGCGCTCCAGTGCGGTGGAAATAAACGGGTCGTCCGGCACATTGGACGCCACCAACTCGTCGTAGAGCGCGATCTTCGCGTACGCCAGCAGCACGGCGCGCTCGGGCTGGGTCAGCCCGCGCTTCGCCGCGCGGCGCTCGGCGAACTCCTCGTCGTCCGGCAGATACTCGAGCGCCCGGTTGAGGCGCCCGGCCTTCTCGAGGTGCTTGATGAAGCGCTCCTGGGCATCGAGCAGCGCCGGAGCGAGCGCACTCGAAACCGACAGGCTCTGGGTCTGGAAGTAGTTGTCGCGCAGCACGAGCGCCGCCACTTCGTCGGTCATCGCGACGAGCAGCTTGTCGCGCTCAGGCAGACTGACCTTCGCCGTTCGCATTACGGCGTTGAGCGCGATCTTGATGTTCACCTCGTGGTCCGAGCAGTCGACGCCGGCCGAGTTGTCGATGGCGTCGGTGTTGATACGCCCGCCGGCGAGCGCGTACTCGACGCGTCCGAGTTGCGTGAAGCCGAGATTGCCGCCCTCGGCCACGACCTTGCAGCGCAGCTGCGCGCCGTTCACGCGGATGGCGTCGTTCGTCCGATCGCCGACTTCGGCGTGCGACTGGCGGGCGGCCTTTACGTACGTGCCGATGCCGCCGTTGTAGAGCAGCGCCACCGGTGCCTTGAGGATGGCGCTGATCAGCTCGTTCGGCGTCAGCGCGGTCGCGTCGATGCCAAGCGCCTGGCGCGTTTCCGGCGAGAGCGGCACCGACTTCGCGGCGCGCGGGAAGACGCCGCCGCCCTTGGAGATGAGTTTCACATCGTAGTCGGCCCACGACGAGCGCGGCAGCTTGAACAGCCGCTCCCGCTCCCGGTAGCTCGCCTCGGCGTCGGGCATTGGATCGAGAAAGATGTGCCGGTGGTCGAACGCCGCCACCAGGCGAATGTGGCGCGAGAGCAGCATGCCGTTGCCGAACACGTCGCCCGACATGTCGCCGATACCGACCACGGTGAAGTCGGTGCTCTGCGTATCGACTCCCAGCTCGCGGAAGTGGCGCTTCACCGATTCCCAGGCGCCACGCGCGGTGATGCCCATCTTCTTGTGGTCGTAGCCCGCCGAGCCGCCGGAGGCGAAGGCGTCGCCGAGCCAGAAGCCGTATTCCGCCGCGATGCCGTTGGCGATATCGGAGAAGGTCGCGGTGCCCTTGTCCGCGGCGACCACCAGATAGGCGTCGTCGCCGTCATGGCGCAGTACGCCCTTCGGCGGCACGATCTTGCCGTCGACCAGGTTGTCGGTGAGGTCGAGCATCCCGCGCAGGAAGGTCTGATAGCAGGCGATGCCTTCCTTCATGAGCGCATCGCGATCAGCCGCCGGTGGCGGCTGCTTCAGCACGAAGCCGCCTTTGGCACCGACCGGCACGATGACCACGTTCTTCACCATCTGCGCCTTCATCAGGCCGAGCACTTCGGTGCGGAAGTCCTCCATGCGGTCCGACCAGCGGATGCCACCGCGCGCGATGTAGCCGCCGCGCAGGTGTACCGCTTCAACCCGTGGAGAGTAGACCCAGATCTCGAACAGCGGTTTTGGCTCCGGCAGCCCCGGCACGCCTTTCGGGTCCAGCTTGAAGGAGACGTACGGCTTGTCCAGAAAGTAGTTCGTGCGCAGCGTGGCGCGGATGACCGCCAGGAAGCTGCGCAGGATGCGGTCCTCGTCGAGGTTCTGCACGGCGTCGAGTGCCGCCGTAAGCTCGGTGCCGACGTCGGCTTCGGACGCCGCGCCGCCTTCGCGCATGCGCGCCAGGAAGAGCCGCACCAGCAGCGCCGCGACGCGAGGATTCGTCGCCAGCGCCTGCTCGACATAAGGCAGGCTGAAGGTCGAGCCCGCCTGGCGCAGGTAGCGCGCATACGCGCGCAGGACGGTGATGTCGCGCGGGCTGAGCCCCGCGCTCAGCACCAGGCGGTTGAGGTTGTCGGCCTCGATGGCACGCGACCACATGCCGAAGAAGGCGGCGTGAAAGTTGTCGCGCACGCGCTCGAGCGGCAGCGCGCCGGCCGGCGGCATGAGACCGAAGTCCACCACCCAGACGGGTAGCGCGCCTGCCGGCTCGACCTTGTGCGGATGCTCGAACAGCACGCGCACGCCGAGGCGCTTGAACATCGGCACCGTGTCGGAGAGCGGCATGCGCTCGCCGCCGCGCCGGTAGATCTTGAAGCGCAGCATTCCCGGGTCTTCGGCACCGCCGGCGCGCAGGTTCATGCCGAAATCGAGCTGCGGGTCGAGCGCTTCGATCTTCCCGATGTCGAGCAGCGCATCACGCGCGCTGAACTCGTCGCGGTAGCCGGCGGGGAAGGCGTGCTGGTACTTCCTCCAAAGCAGGTTGGCGCGTTCTTCCCCGTCACGCTCGACAAGCGCGCCATAGAGATCGTCCTCCCAGCCGCGCATCGCCTGCACCAGGCGGCGTTCGAGGTCCTTGAGATCCGGGCGCGCCGCCATTTCCCCCGGCTTGGTGCGGATGCGCATCAGGATGCGTCCGAGCGCCGAGGCGGAGAGGTCGACGTCGAACTCCGACGATGCGCCATTGAAGGCTTCGGTGAGGATGGTTTGGAAACGCTGCCGCAGCTCGGTGTTGTAGCGTTCGCGCGGCACATAGATGAGGCAGGAGACGAAGCGCGAGTAGGCGTCCTGGCGCACCAGCAACCGCAGCCGCTGCCGCTCGCCGAGCTGCAGGATCGCCATCGCGTGCCGGTACAGATCGTCGGTGCTGATCTGCACCAGCTCGTCACGCGGGTACGACTCAAGAATGGAGGCGAGCGCCTTGCCGCTATATCCGGCCGGCAGCAGCCCCGCGCGCGCAATCACGTCGGCGAGCTTTCGCCGCAGCAGCGGCACCTGCATCGGGTTCTCGGCATACGCGGTGTGCGTGTACAGACCGAGGAAGCGCGTCTCGCCGGTCACCTCGCCCTTGGCGTCGAAGCGCTTCACGCCGACGTAGTCGAGATAGCCCGGTCGGTGGACCGTGGAGCGCGCGTTCGCCTTCGTCAGCACCAGCAGCTCCTTCACGCGCGCGCGCTTGCGCGCCTCGGGCGGCAGCGTGGCGAAGCTCGCAGACACGGTCTCGCCGCGCTCGCGCAGGATGCCAAGCCCCGAGCCGGCCACGATGCGCAGCACGTCCTCGCCGCCGTTTTTCTCGAGCGTGTAGTCGCGGCAGCCGAGAAAGGTGAAATGATGGTTCAGCAGCCAGGCGAGAAACGCGCGGCCTTCCTCGAGCTCGGTGTCCGGCAGGGCGGTGCGCGCGGACTCGACGCGGCTCATCACATCCACCATGCGCGCCTGCATGGCGCGCCAGTCCTCGACCGCCGCGCGCACGTCGCCGAGCACCTTGGCAATGCCGGTCTCGAGCTCGCGCAGCCGCTCCGGGTCGGTGACGCGGTCGACCTCGACGTGCATGAAGGACTCGAGCCGCCCGTCGGTCGACTCGGCGGGCGCCGCGACGTCGCGCAGCTCGCCCTTTGCATCACGCACCAGACGCAGCACCGGGTGGACCAGCAGATGCAGGGTCAGGCCCTGGCGGTTCACCTCCATCGTCACCGTATCGACGAGGAACGGCATGTCGTCGTTCACGATCTCGATCACGGTGTGCGTGCTTGTCCAGCCGTGCTGCTGGCGCGTCGGGTTATAGGCTCGCAGCTTGGCCTCACCGCCTTTGAAGCCGCGCGCGAACGCGAGATGTGCCGCGGCCGCGCCCTGCAGATCCGCCGGGTCGCGTGCCGCAAGCTCGTCAGGATCAACCTCGGCGTAATAGAGCTGCGCGAATTTCACGGCGAGATTGGTCTTGGGTTCCATTGCTAGACTACCGAGCGTGATGGAAGCATGCGCATTGTAGGTCTCCTTGCCGCGGCCGCGCTCGGCGTCGCCGCCTGGCTCGCGCCGGCCGCGGCGCAGCCCTATCCCTCAAAGCCGATCAAGATCGTGGTGCCTTTCCCGGCCGGCGGCATTGCCGATCTCTATGCGCGCCTCATCGGCAGCCGCGCTGCCGAAAGCTGGGGGCAGCCGATCGTGATCGAGAACCGCACGGGCGCCGGCGGCAACATCGGCGCGGATGCCGTCGCCAAGTCGGCGTCGGACGGCTACACGCTCGTGATGGGCAGCTTCGGCACGCACGCGGTGAACGTCAGCCTCTTCTCCAACATGCCCTACGACCCGGTGCGCGACTTCGCGCCGATTGCGCTGGTGCTCGAAGCCGAGGGTCTGCTGGTGGTGCATCCGTCGGTTCCGGCGCAGAGCGTCCTCGATCTCATCGCCTATGGCCGCGCGCATCCCGGGCGCCTTACCTTCGCTTCCGCCGGCATGGGCACGGCGAGCCATCTCGCCGGCGAGCTCTTCAAGACCATGGCACGCGTCGACATGACACACGTGCCTTACAAGGGCAACGTCCCGGCGATCACCGATCTCCTCGCCGGCCAAACGTCGCTCATCTTCGCCACCATGCCCACCGTGCTGCCGCACGTGAAAGCCGGAAAGCTGCGCGCCATCGCCACCATCGGCTCGGTGCGCTCAGCCGCCGCGCCCGATTTGCCCACCGTGGCCGAGTCGATTCCAGGTTTCGAAGTCAACAACTGGATCGGCCTCCTCGCACCCGCCGGCACGCCGGCCGAGATCGTGCGCATCTGGAATGGCCAAGTGAACAAGATCATGCAAGGCGCCGACCTCAAGCAGCGCCTGCTCACGGAAGGCGCGCGCTTCGCGCCTAATACGCCGGAGCAATTCGGCGCCTTCATCAAGGACGAAATCGCCAAATGGGCGCCGGTCGTCAAGGCGTCCGGGGCGCGGGTTGACTGAGTAATTCCGTGACGCCGCCGATGGCGGCGGTGTTGATGGTCAGCGTGCGCTCGGTGGCAAATCTCAGCATGTAATGCGGCCCGCCGGCCTTCGGGCCAGTGCCCGAGAGCCCTTCGCCGCCGAACGGCTGTACGCCAACGACCGCACCGATCATGCTGCGGTTCACATACGTATTGCCGACCCGCGTTGCTCCGACCACATCATCCACGAAGCTCTGAATGCGGCTATGAATGCCGAGCGTCAAGCCGAAGCCGGTGTCGCGCAGCCAGCGCAGCACGGTCTGCAGTTCCGCGCGCCGATAGGTGCATACATGCAACACCGGGCCAAAGACTTCCGTGCGCGGCAATTGCTCAAGCGGTAGTTGAAATGCGATCGGCGCAATGAACGTCCCCTTCGCGGCCGGCGCCTGCGCTTCGCCGATCAGCTTCGCTGACTGGCGCAGCTTCTCGACGTGGCGCGCGAGCGCCGCCTGCGCCGGCGCGTCGATGATCGGGCCGATGTCGGTGTCGGGCTCGGCCGGGTCGCCCACCTTGAGCTCGGCGAGTGCGCCAGCGAGGAGCTGCAGGATGCGCGGTGCGGCGCCTTCATCCACGAACAGAATGCGCTGAGCAGAGCAGCGTTGCCCGGCGCTCTGGAATGCCGAGATGACCGTATCGTCGACGACCTGCTCGGGCAGTGCGGAGGAGTCGACCAGCATGGCGTTCACGCCGCCGGTCTCGGCGATAAGCGGCACGATCGGTCCGTCGCGCGCGGCAAGCGCGGCGTTGATGCGCTGCGCAGTTTCGACGGAGCCGGTGAAGGCCACGCCGGCGATGCGCGGATCGGCCACGAGCGGCGCGCCGATCGTTTCGCCGTCGCCGATGGCGGCGATCGCCGCATCGGCGGGAATGCCGGCTTCGCGCAGGATCTCGATTGCACGCAGGCCGATGCGCGGCGTCTGCTCCGCGGGCTTCGCGATCACCGTGTTGCCGGCGGCGAGCGCGGCGGCGACCTGGCCGGTGAAGATGGCGAGCGGGAAGTTCCACGGACTGATGCAGGCGAAGACGCCGCGGCCGTGCAAATGCAGCTCGTTGCGCTCGCCAGCCGGCCCACAGAGGACGCGCGGCTCGGCGAAGTGCCGCCGCGCCTGCAGCGCGTAGTAACGGCAGAAGTCAGCCGCTTCGCGCACCTCGGCTACCGCGTCGGCGTAAGTGCGGCCGCCTTCGCGCACGATGAGCGAGACGAGCTCGGCGATGCGGCCTTCGAGCAGTTCCGCCGCGGACTCGAGGTGCGCGGCGCGCGCCGTCGCCGGTGTCTGCGACCAAGATTCGAATGCCCGTGCAGCGCGCGCAATAGACGCTTCCAATTCGCCTGCGCTCGACTGCGGCGCCGCTGCCAGCGGCGGGTCGCGCGTGATGCGCTGATGCAGTGCGTCGAGCACGTCGCGGCGCGCAAGGTCGAGGCCGAGCGAATTGAGCCGATCCGGATACAGGTTGCGCGGCAGCGTGATGCGCTCGTCTCCCGCGTAGGGCTCGGGCAATCGAGCGAACGGATCGGCCACCAACACTTCAAGGGGCACGTCCGGGTCGGCGATCTGGTGCACGAAGGACGTGTTCGCGCCGTTCTCGAGCATTCGGCGCACGAGATAGGGCAGGAGATCGGTGAAGCTGCCGACCGGGGCGTACATGCGCACGGTGACCGGGCGCTCGGCGAGCAGCGCTTCGTAGAGCGCGTCGCCCATGCCGACGAGCTTCTGGAATTCGAACTCGCGCCCGTCGGCCAGCGTGAGGATCGTCGCCACCGTGCGGCAGTTATGCGTCGCAAAGGCGGGGTAGATCGCCTCCGGCGCCCCGAGCAGCGTGGTGGCGCAGGCGATATAGGAGACATCGGTCGCGCTCTTGCGCGTGAACACCGGGTAGTCCGCCATGCCAAGCTGCTGAGCGCGTTTGATTTCGCTGTCCCAGTACGCGCCTTTGACGAGACGGATCGGCAGGCGGCGCCGGGTGCTGCGACCGAGGGACACCAGCCATTCGCACACCGGCAGGGCGCGCTTCTGGTAAGCCTGCACCGCAAGACCAGGCGTGTATTGATCGGTGAGCGCTGCGTGCAGATCGAGCGTGAGCTCGAGGCGCTCGGATTCCTCCGCGTCGATGGTGTAGCCGATGCCGCGCTCGGCGGCGAGGCGCGCCAGCTCGCGCAGCCGGGGTGCGAGCTCGGCCATGACGCGCGAGCGTTTTGCCTCCTCGAAGCGCGGATGCAGCGCCGAGAGCTTGATCGAGATGGTGTCGGGCGCGCGCACGGTGCGAATGGCGTGCGCATAGAGCTCCATATAGCGCGCGGCGTCCTCGGCGGTGCGGGCGGCCTCGCCCAGCATGTCGTAGGAATGAACGTACGGCGCGCGCTCAGCCCCGCGGCGCACCGCGTCCTCGATGGTCTCGGCGAGAACGAACTGCTCGGCAAGGATGCGCATCGCCTGTCGCACGGCCGCCCGCACCACCGGCTCGCCGAGGCGCGCGACGATCGACTTGAGCGGCGAGGGCTCGTCGCGCCAGCGCGCGAGCTTGCCGGTGAGGAGCAGCGCCCAGTCGGCGGCGTTCGCGAGCAGCGAATCGTCGCCGCTCGGCGTCCAGTCGCCTTGGCCGAGCTTGTCGCGCAGGAGCGCATCGGCGGTCGCGGCATCGGGGATGCGCAGCAGCGCCTCCGCGACGCACATCAGCGCCACGCCTTCCGGCGTGGAAAGACCGTAGTGGCGCAGGAACGATTCGGCGCTGAGCGGCCCCGGCGGCGTGGCGCGCACGCGCTCGGCGAGGCGCAGCGCCGTGCGCTGGATCTCGCCGCCGCCGGGCGGCTGCATGGCGCGCAGGCGTGCCACCGCCTCGGCTTCCGCCATGCGGTGATGCCGTCGAATCTCGGCGAGCGCGTCGGGCAATATAATCACCGCCCCGAATCGTAGGAGACCTGGCTTTGAGCCGCCAGCCCGACATGCTGTGGCAGCCGAGCGAGCGCGCGGTGGAAGACGCGAGCCTCACGCAGTTCGCGCGCCAGGTGATCCGCAAGCGCAAGCTCGACGTCAACAGCTATCCGGAGTTCTATGGCTGGTCGGTGGAGAACCCGGAAGAATTCTGGTCCGACGTCTGGGATTTCTGCGGCGTGCAGGCGGCGCGCAAAGGCGCCACGGTGCTGGTCGACGGCGACAAGATGCCGGGCGCGCACTGGTTCCCCGAGGCGCGGCTGAATCTCGCGCAGAACCTCCTGCGGCGCGGCGATCGCGGCGATGCATTCGTCTTCTGGGACGAAACCGGTTTTAAACGGCGCGTCAGCTACTCGGATCTGACGAGCGACGTATCGCGCGCGGCGCAGGCGCTGCAGGCGCTCGGCCTGCGCGCGGGCGACCGAGTCGCGGCGTTCATTCCCAATATCCCCGAGGCGGGGATGCTGGCGCTCGCGGCACTCTCGCAGGGCATCGTGTGGTCGTCCTGCTCGCCCGACTTCGCCGTCGAAGGCGTGCTCGATCGCTTTAGCCAGATCGAGCCGAAGGCGCTTTTCTGCGCGGACGGCTACCGCTACAACGGCCAGGAGCACGATTCGCTCGAGCGCGTGCGCGCGATCGCCGAAAAGCTGCCGAGCGTGCGCAAGGTCGTGGTCGTGCCGCACCTCGATCGGCGCGTCGACGTCTCGGATATTCCGAAAGCCGTAACGCTCGACGAATGGCTTCGGCGCTATCAGCCGGCCGACATCAACTATGCGCAGCTGCCGTTCGATCACCCGGTGTTCATCCTCTTCACCTCGGGCACCACGGGCACGCCCAAATGCATCGTGCACGGCGCGGGCGGCTCGCTGCTGCAGAGCGTAAAAACCTACAAGCTGCATTTCGATGTGCGGCCGGGCGATCGCTTCTTCTACTACTGCACCACCAACTGGGTGGTGTGGAACGTGCTTTTCATGGGACTCGCCGCCGAGGCGAGCGTGATGCTGTACGACGGCTCACCGTTCGCGCGCGGCGGTCGCATCCTTTTCGACTACGCGGAGAAGGAGCGCTTCAGCCATTTCGGCACCTCGGCGAAGTTCATCGACGCCTGTGCCAAGCGCGACCTGCGTCCGGTGGAGACGCATGACCTTGGCGCGCTGCGCATGGTGGTCTCCACCGGTTCTCCGCTCGTCGCGGAGAGTTACGACTATGTCTATGACGCCTGGAAAAAGGACGTGTGCCTATCGTCGATCTCCGGCGGCACCGACATCATGGGCGCCTTCGCAGATGCGAATGCGGTGCTGCCCGTATATCGCGGCGAGATGCAGTGCCGCTCGCTCGGCATGGCGATCGACGTCTACGACGAGGAAGGAAAGCCGGTGCTGAACGAGAAGGGCGAACTGGTCTGCACCAAGCCCTTCCCGTCGATGCCGCTCGGCTTCTGGAACGATCGCGGCGGCGAGCGCTATCACGCAGCGTACTTCGCCAGGTACGACAACGTCTGGTGCCACGGCGACTGGGCCGAGCTCACCGATCGCGGCACGATGATCATCTACGGGCGCTCGGACGCGACGCTGAATCCGGGCGGCGTGCGCATCGGCACGGCCGAGATCTATCGCGTGGTCGAGCGCGTGCACGAAGTCGAGGAGTCGGTCGCCATCGGCCAGCTCTGGCCGCCGGAGGAGCCCACGGATTCGCGCGTGGTGCTGTTCGTCAAGCTGAGGCCGGGTTACACGCTCGATGCGCCGCTCGAGGAGCGCCTGCGCGCGGAGATCAAGCGCAGCGCCTCGCCGCGCCACGTACCGGCGCGCATCGTGCAGGTGCCCGATATCCCGCGCACCAAGAACGGCAAGGTCGTCGAGCTCGCGGTGAAGGCGGTCGTGCACGGCATGCCGGTGCCGAACACCGACGCGCTGGCCAATCCCGAGGCTCTCGCTTACTTCGAGAACGTCGGCGAGCTCGCGAGCTAGCTTTCCACGCGCAGGATCTCGACCAACGGGGGCGAGGTCAGGATCTCGCTGAAGCTGTGCATCCAGTCGCCGGTCTCCTGCGCCGAGCCGACGCCGCGATGGCGCAATTGCTCCAGCTGCTCGAGCTTGGTGAGCTCCACTTCGAACTGCAGCGCCGGGCTGCCCTGGCCGCGAGTCAGCGGCACGAGCAGCCGGGCGCTGAGCCCGTTCGCGCGCGCGGCTTCGACCTCGCGATGAATCAGCTCGAGCGCCCGGTGCCGGTTCGCCGGCTGGATATCGTAGGAAAAGCGGGCGAGAAACATGGTCAGCCGAGCACCTCGAAGATGTGCTCGCGCTTGTCGAGCTCGCCGAGGAACGCCTCGAGTTCCGGACCGAGCGCATCGCGTGCGGAGACGACACCGAGCGGCGCGCCGCCGTCCACTACCGGCACGTGGCGAAAGCCGCCCTCGTGCATCATGTGCAGCGCATGGCCGAACGGGCGGTCCGGCGTGATGGTGCGCGGGTTCGCCGTCATCACGTCTTGCAGGTGGGTGTTTGCCGGGTCGCGGCCCTCGGCGATCACGCGAAACAGCGCATCGCGCTCGGTGAAGATGCCGGCAAGGCGGCCCTCGTGCATGACGAGGACCGCGCCGACGCGCCGATCTTTCATCAGGCGCGCGGCCTGGGCCACGCTCATCTCGCCGTTGGCGGTCACTGGGGTCTGGCTGGCAAGGATGCTGCGCACGGGTCTCTGGGGCATGAGCTACCTCCTCGTCGCCTGACTTTACACTTGGCCCTTTAATCTGCGTAGCGCGGAGCTTCATGAACGGCCCGCAGGGGCAAGCCGGCGGTCGTCACCCGTTCGACGAGCGGCATCGGGCTTGGTATTGCGCGCGCTTTAGGAAATGCGGGCGCTAACTTGGTACTGAGGGGCTTTGGTGGCGTCAGCGCAATCACGGCGGACGGGCGGTGGGACGCGTTTATCGTGTCGAGGCAAGCGCTCGCCGGGCTTTTCATCGCGCTCGCCGCGCATGCCGCCGAGCCGCTGCCGGCGCTGCATGCGGCGCCTGACGGCATCACCGTTTCCGGCGTCTCATCGGGCGG
>Ga0070695_100000830_pt1 | contig 16675 bp, 9 predicted proteins | sample KBSK1252metaG_FD_65471 | JGI IMG/M metagenome (GOLD analysis project Ga0070695, IMG submission 65471) | Corn, switchgrass and miscanthus rhizosphere microbial communities from Kellogg Biological Station, Michigan, USA - KBS K1-25-2 metaG | ecosystem: Host-associated > Plants > Roots >...
TCGCGACGCACGTGGCCGCAAGCAATACCGCTATCACCAGGCATGGCGCGCGGTGCGTGACTGCGCCAAATTCGACCGCATGGCGGACTTCGTGGCGGCACTGCCGGCGCTGCGTCGCAGGCTGAGGCGCGACCTGGGTCTGGCCGGACTGCCGCGCGAGAAGGTACTGGCATGTGTCGTATCGCTGCTCAGCACTTCGGCGGCTCGCATCGGCAACGCTGAATATGCGCGCGTCAATCACAGCTTCGGCATCACAACCCTGCGCAACCGGCACGTGAGCTTCGCGCGCGGCGGCCGTGCAGTCCTGGACTTTGCTGGCAAGGGCGGCGTGCGGCACGAGATCGTGGTGGATCAGAGGCGCATCGTACAGATCGTGCGTCGCTGCCATGCCTTGCCTGGTCAGCATCTGTTCCAGTACCTGGACGCCGAAGGCAACCGCCACGCGGTCGACTCGGGCATGGTGAATGACTACCTGTGCGAAACCATGGGTAGCGAGTTCACGGCCAAGGACTTCCGGACCTGGCATGCGACGGTGCATGCGATCGAGCTGCTCAAGGCGCTGCCCGTTCCGCGGCCGCTCAGCCGCTCTGCGGTGCGCCGCGCCTGCTCCCGGGTACTCGAAAGCGTGGCCAAGCTGCTGCGCAATACGCCGGCGGTCTGTCGTAAGTCATACGTCAACCCTGAGGTGTTCGCCGCCTGGCAAAACGGCAAGCTCAGCCGGCATTTTCACCACCTGACGCAGCTCAGCGGACGGTCCGGCGAGCGGGCGCTGGTGCGCTTCCTGCGTGTGAATTGACCATGCCGGGGCGCCGCGTGGGCAGGATGACCATTGGCCGGCGTTCGACTCCACGACGGCGCGCTACGCGAGGACAACACCCATGACGCATGAATCAGCAGCGCCGGGCTCCCGCGGTGCCCTGCCCAGGGTGCTGGATCTCATCCGCGATATCCGCGTCGCGCTGCTTACCACGCTCGACCGCGACGGCGCTTTCCATACACGGCCTGTGCAGACGCTGCGCGTAGAGGACGAGGGGACGCTCTGGTTCTTCACGGACGTGCGCAGTGACAAGGCGGAGGAAGTGCGCGTGGACACGCGGGTCAGCCTGGGATATGCAGATACGGCGGGTAATCGCTACGTCGCCGTGAGCGGCATGGGAGCGGTGCGGCGCGACCCGCACAAAGCTCAGGAACTCTGGCAGGTCGAGCAGCGCGCCTACTACCCTGACGGACCACGTGATCAGCGGCTGGGCTTGCTGAGGGTGGAGATCGACCGTGCCGAGTATTGGATCGCGCCGGGGCGAGCGTCGTACCTGTACGCAGCACTGAAGGCCGCGGCGACGGGCACGCCGGCCGGCGTGATTGGCACGAACGGGCAGCTGCGACGACGTACCCGCCCGCGGTGAGCCGGATCAACGTCTCGGGGGTCCGAGCCTCGCGTCGCGTTGGCTTCCGCGAACTGGGCGGGTTAGTGATGCGAGCACATCGCGAGCAGCAGAATGATCGGAATCGGCACTCCCAAAATCCAGAGTAAGATCCCTTTTCCCAGTCCCATGGGTCTCTCCTTGTAGCGCCTCGCCAGCGGTTCTGACGCCTGACGCTGCGCAGAATGACATGCATTCCACGGTAGCTTCGTCGGCGTTAAGTGCATTCCCCAGACGGCTGGATCTGACAACGCGCCCGATGCTGGCTGCCGCGTTGGTAAAGACCGGTGTGCCTCGGGAGGCAGGACCGATTGAGGCTACGAAGACGCGTAGGCGGCAGCGCCTAGCCGCGGGTTCCTCAAGGCGCAGGCTTGCGAAATGCTTTGCGCGGGCGTCTGGCGACTAAACCCGATCGACAACCGACTTCAGGTGGGTCGGTTGGCGCGATCCGGATGCGGGTTCGGCGCGTCGTAGCCGCTTGTCCAGGCGTTCGCGCGCGCTCGATCCCGAGGCCGAAGTTCCACCGGGTTAAGTTTGCACAGCATATGTTCAATCATGCTGTGGCTCGCGCTAATGAGCTTATCCTATCCATGCAGAATCAATAATGGTTGAGTCGCGTGCGGCGATTTCAGGGATGTTTTTTGGGGAAGTACGTTATGGACTACAGCGTTGAAGAGATTCAGCCGAACGTATGGCGTTTGCAGATCGCGAGCATCACTCGCATCATTCGCTATCGGGCCGACAGCAAGACCTTTGCGCCCTGGGACATCACGACTGCAGAAGGCCAGACACTGTGGAGCGCTTCGTCGCTCGAGTCGGCTTTCCGCTGGATACAGGCGCGCACCGGCTACCCGGCAGAGCCGCTGTTCGCTCAAGCGCTCTTGGAGCGCGGCTCGAGTACGGGGTCGGAGCGGCTGAAAGTTCCGGATGAAGCGACCGGAATTGAAGCCAGTCAGCGAGCGCTCGGTCATTGACCGGCGCCGGGTTGTTCAAGTGTCTTAGTGCCTAGCCTGCACTGTGACGACTGCCGCCGGAGTGCCGCTCAAACCCGGGTGAGCCTGGGTTCATGACGCCGGCCCGTACTTCGCCGCCATCCGTTCAACGATGCGCGAAGTGCTGACGACCATGCGTTCGTGGGTCCCGGAGCCGATCTCCTCGGTGCCATCAGTGGCCCATACGCGGAAGAAAACTCTGCGTCCCTCGGTCCCCCTGACCTGCGCATGGCCAACGACTTCGCGGCCGACCGGCGTTGCGACCAGGTGGCGCACGTCAATGTGCGTACCCACTGCGCTTTCGCCCGCCTCGAGGTATGCCTTGACGGCATTGAGTGCCGCATTTTCCATTATGAGAATCAGATACGGCGTGGAGAACACCGGCGGCAGGATGCTGTCCTTGAATGTGCTCGCCAGATGTCGAGACTCAACGTGCAGCACGTAGCTGCCTTGTGCGCCTAGCGGGATCGGCTGCATGAAATGCCTCGTGACTCCTGATCTTCGGCTTGTAGTAACCGACCAATCCTTGGCTGGGCCTGGACGTGCTACGGTCTATCTCACCCCGAGAACTAGTCGCAGGCTGTGGATGTTACCGTCATCCACCAGCGGGATACCCGATTCTGGAGCCGACGGCAGCGGCTCGCCATCCAGTTCGGCGTGCGCTACACCACCACTGACGCCCGTGGGGTTTTGGATTACGATTTCGTAGCGCGCCGACCGATACTTGAACACGATCTCGAGTCCCGGCCAAAGCTCCGGGATGCACGGTGTCATGAGCAAGGTGGTGCCCTGGACGCGAAACCCAAGGATCGCCTCGAGGCCGGCGCGGTACATCCAGCCCGCCGAACCGGAATACCAGGTCCAACCGCCACGCCCCACATGCGGACCGACCGAGTACACGTCTGCGGCGACAACGTAGGGCTCCACCTTGTAGCGATGCACATCCGCGCGGGTACTGGTCCGGTTGATTGGATTGATCAGCGAGAATAGCCCCCAGGCCTTGTCTCCCCGGCCGAGGAGCGCGTACGCGATCACCGACCAGGTGGCAGCGTGTGTGTACTGACCGCCGTTTTCACGAATGCCCGGCGGATATCCTTTGATATAGCCCGGGTCTGGCTCGCTCCGATCAAAGGGTGGAGTGAAGAGCAACGCCAGCCCCACGTCGGCTCGAATGAGCCGACTTTCAACGGCAGCCATCGCGCGCTCGGCGCGGGAGCGCTCGGCAGCCCCGGAAATGACGCTCCACGATTGCGCGATGGAATCGATCTGACATTCGGCATTTGTGACCGATCCGAGGGGGGTGCCATCGTCAAAATAGCCGCGCCGGTACCATTCACCATCCCAGGACTCTTGCTCCAGCGCGTGGCTGAGCGCCGCCGCATGTGCGAGCCAGGTGGCCCCGCGCTTCGGCTGTGCGCGTGCGCTCGCCAGGGGCGCGAACGCCACAAGCGCGGCGTGCAGAAACCACCCCAGCCAGACGCTTTCGCCCCGGCCCAGCTCGCCGACCCGGTTCATGCCATCGTTCCAGTCGCCCGCGCCGAACAGGGGCAGGCCGTGCACCCCAACGTGGAGGCTCTGGTCCAGCGCCCGTGCGCAGTGCTCGAAGAGCGACGCGCTGCTATCGGAGACGACAGGCTGAAAGTACGCGTCTTGCTCTCCTGCTCGCAGTGCCTGGCCCTCCAGAAACGGGACCTTCTCATCGAGAACCGCCAGGTCGCCGGTCGCGCCGACGTAGTGCGCGGTGGCGTATGCCAGCCAGACTCGATCATCAGCAATGCGAGTGCGCACACCGACGCCGTTCGAACCCTCTCCGGAGGGTGGGAGCCACCAATGCTGGACGTCGCCCTCGATGAACTGTCGGCCGGCGGCGCGTAACAGATGTTCGCGCGTCAGGTCCGGCCTGCTAAGAGTGAGCGCCATTCCGTCCTGAAGTTGATCGCGAAATCCGTAGGCGCCGCTCGCCTGGTAGAAGGCCGATCGTGCCCACATGCGGCAGGCGAGCGTCTGATAGAGCAGCCAGCGATTGAGGAGGATGTCCATGGAGCGGTCCGGCGTCTTCACTTGAACCACTCCGAGCACCTCGTCCCATTGCTGCAGCACTGCGCGAAGCACCGTGTCGAGGTCCAGCGACCGGTAGCGGAGCAGTAGCGCTTGTGCCGCCGCCCCGTTTGCAGCTTGACCCAAGAAGAAAACCACTTCCATCGTCTCGTCTGCCGCAAGGTCGAGGTCGGTCTGCAGTGCACAGCAAGGGTCGAGACCGGCACCTACGCGCTTCGACAGGGCCGCCTGCCCGCCCAGGGCAGCGGGGCGGTCCAGGGTTCCATGTCGGCCGAGAAATTCGCGCCGGTCGGCGGTCCATTGTGTTTGCTTTCCGGCTAGGTCCGCGAACGCTACGTGCGAGCCGAACGCCGCATTCCAGGGATTTTGGGCGAACAAAGCGCCCGTCGCGGGGTCGAGCGCGGTCAGAATAAATGGTGCCGAGGCAGCTCGCGAGGGACCGAGTACCCATTCGGCGTACGCCGTGACGGAGAGCCTGCGCGACCTTGGCGAGGCATTGTGGATCTTCAGGCGCGAGATCTTTATGGGATCGCCCGTGGGGACGTAGACGAGCAGATCGAGCTCAATGCCGCGTGAGGTGTGCTCGAAGCGGCTGTAGCCCTGCCCGTGCCGCGCGACATACTGCGCGCGGTTGTCCCTGATCGGCGCAGCCGTCGGCCCCCACAGGTCGCCGGTTTCTTGGTCGCGCACATACCAGACTTCGCCCGGGCGATCGGCGACGGGATCGTTTGACCAGGGCGTCAGCTGATTATCCCGGCTGTTGACGGCCCAGGTGTAGCCCCCGCCCTCAGCTGCGATCTGGAAGCCGAATCCGGGATTGGCAATAACGTTGATCCACGGAGCAGGCGTCGCCTGACCCGGACCGAGCAGGGTGACGTATTCGCGGCCGTCGGCCGCAAAACCGCCAAGCCCGTTGAAGAATTCAAGAGCCGCAGTGACCGGCGCGGTCGCTGCCGTTCCGACGGGCGCGCTGCTTCGCGAGCGCCGCGCGGCAAGCGCCGTGGGCGTGCGCAGCCGATCGAGTTGCTCGGCGAGCTCGCCGCGTTGCGCGACCAGGACCACCCGGGCCACGGCGGCGAGCCGCGCGCTGGTCTGCTCGGAGAGCAGGTCTGCGCGTAGCAGGAACACCGAGCCGCGTGCATTGTCCGTGGCGAGCTGTGGCTGCAACTGGCTCATGCGAAGCTGCGTGTCCAGGGCCAGCTGCAGGTCCTGCAGATAGGATGTCCGCTCGTTGAGGATTACGAGATCAACGTGCAGACGCTTCATTCGCCAGTACTCATGGGCGCGCAGCAATTGTCTCGCGATGGCGATGTCCTCGACATCGGCGATACGTAACAAGACGATCGGCAGGTCACCCGAAATGCCGTGAGCCCAGAGCGCGGCTGGGCTGCCAGCGCCGCGGCGTATTCTGTCGGACGACGGCCGCACCGCTGCATCAGCGTAGAGCACGTAACCCGCAAGTCGCTGAAAGAGGCTGGCTTCCGCAGCGTCGATGCCTATGTGTCGAAGTTGTACCTGAGCCTGCGTCCACGCCAAGGTGTTGGCACGCGCGAAAGCGTTGACCTCGTGGTGCTTGTCGACGAGATCCAACACGTCTTGTCGGGAAGCAGCAGCACCGGTCCAGAATGCCAGGCGCGCGGTCGCGCCCGCCGGGATGCGTACCCGGTGGCGGAGCACAAACACCGGATCCAGTACTGTGCCCACGGTGTTTGACAAGCGGCGCGCGTCCAGCATTGCGACGGCTGAGTGAATATCGCGGCCCCGGCCAAGGAATCGAGCCCGATCGGTTTCGATCTCCGGCTCGCCGAGGGTCTCGCCCTCAATCACTGCGTGATGCGCCACCCAGATCTCGGGCTCGGTGGGCGCACGGCGGCGTCGCGTTGCCAGGAGCACGCCCGTCCTTGCCACGTACTCGGTCTGCACGAACAGTTTGGAGAAAGCCGGATGGGCCGTATCCGCCGCCGGGGGCGCAAGCACAAGTTCGCAATAAGAGGTGACCTCCAGGTCCCGCGCCCGGCTGCTTGTATTCGTGATGGATACGCGACGTACTTCCGCGTCATCCTCCGGCGAGACGACCACTTCCAGGGTGGTAGTGATCGCGGCGTCGCTGCGAATGAATTCTGCGCGATCCTCGGTGAAGCTAACCTGATAGCTGTCCGGCTCCGCACCACTTGGTTGATAGCCGGCCGACCAGAGGGCTCCGCTTTCGATATCACGCAGAAAGCAATAGCTGCCGGCTTCGTCGCAGGTGGGGTCTTCGCGCCAGCGCGTCACTCCGAGGTCATGCCAGCGGCTGTAGCCCGACCCGACGCCGGTGAGCATCACAGAATACCGGCCATTCGAAAGCAAGTGGGTTTGGGGCGTCAGTTCGTGCGGACTTCTCAGACGCCGGACGTCGGGGAGCTGGACATCGTCAGTGCGCGCCGCCGTGGCGACTTCTTCCGCGCGCGGATGCGCAACGGAAACGTCACGCGGCGCGCGCTCCTGCAACAGCAGCTCCGTCGCCTGAACACGGGGCTCCGCATGAAACCGGTCGCGCATCCGTCCGTCGAAGAGAACGTTGGCGATGGCGACTATGCACATGCCTTGATGATGCGCCATGAACGCGCGAACGATCGCTACCGTAGATCCCTCGGGCAGCCGACTGCGCGTATAGTCGAGAGCCTCAAAGAAGCCATAGCGACCGCGTGCACCGATGGCGCTGAGCCGCGCGAAATTGCGAGCCGCGCGTTCCGGATCAACCATCGCAGCCAGGGCGGTGGCATAGGGCGCGATCACCGCGTTGGCGCTCAAGCCGCGTTTGAGTCCGAGGCCCGGCACACCGAAGTTTGCATACTGGTAGGTGAGCTCCACGTCGCGCGCGTTATACGCGGATTCCGACACGCCCCAGGGCAAGCCTAGTTCCGCACCGTACTGTATCTGTCGCTGCACGACCAGCCGATCGGTCTGCTCCAGAATGCTGCCGAACGGTGCGCGCATGACCAGCGACGGCATCAAATATTCGAACATCGATCCCGACCAGGAGATCAGCGCTGCGCCGTGGCCAATGGGTGTCGCTGCGCGGCCGAGTCGAAACCAGTGGCGAGCGGAGACTTCGTTCTTGGCGATAGCCACGAAGCTTGCCAGGCGTGCCTCTGAGGCCAGCAGGTCGTAGCAACTTGGATCCAGTGTGCCGTCGGCCGCGCGGTAGCCGATGGAGAACAGCCGACGCTCCGGATCGAACAGAAAACCGAAGTGCATCTCCTCGTACATCTCGCGCGCAGTTGATTCGAGCGTTTCCAGCCGTTGTCGCAGGCCCGCGAGGGCTTCGACCGTGAGGCTCAGGTCACGCTGCCAGCTCTCTATCGAACGTCGCGCTGCGTTGGCCCAGAAGAGTATTTCTCCGCCCAGGTCATCTCCCACCTCTGCGGTCAGTGCTGCCGCAATATCCGCGACGGCCGCGGCCAGAGGCGCACTGCACTTCAACCACGCTGCGCGGTCACCCGGCTGCGCCGCGGTGGCAAGCGCCGTGGCGAGCTGTTCGAGCGACTGTTCGAGGTGAATGCAGGCGGTCGTGTTTGTACGTACCTCGCTGGGCAGTTCCTGCAGCGCGGCGCGCGTGAGCTGCAGGGCGTCCATCACCCCATCACTAGACAGTCGATCCGCCATGGGCGTCTGCAGCCACTCATGGCAGCTGTTTGCCAGTGCGATCAGGTGCCCGGCGAGGTTCCCGCTATCGACGGAGGAAACGTATCGCGGATCAAGAGGGCGCAGGTCGCGCGTGTCGTACCAGTTGTAGAAATGACCACGACAGCGCTGCAAGCGGCTCATCGTCGTGAGCGTGGCCTCTAAGCGATCAACGATCTCACTCATGCCAGCCCAGCCAAAGTCGCGGGCACTCACCGCAGACAGGAGATACAGGCCGAGATTTGTGGGGGAGGTGCGATGCGCCAGGACCGGCCGTGGATCCTCCTGGAAGTTATCGGGGGGCAGCATCTGGTCGTCGGCCGTGACGAAGGTCTCGAAGTAGCGCCATGTGCGGCGGGCGACCAGCCGCAGCGCCTGGGAGTCGACCTCGGAGAGCGCTAGGCGACCCGCGATGCGCGGCGCGGCACTGATCCATACGGCGAGAGCCGGGGAAGCAATCCACAGCAGTAGGAATGGGACTGCGACTGGCCAGGCGCTGGGCCGAAAGTACCCAATGAGTGCGGCGGCGAATATCGCGATGGCCACGCCTCCGCTCATACGGCGATACGCGGTAGCGAGGTCTAGCCGGGGTCCGAGGTTCGCCTGCGCCACGGTGACCCACTGGAGCAGATTCCGCCGGCTGACGAAGAGGCGGAACAGCGTTCGCGCGATCGCGTCCAGCATCAGCCAAGCCTGGTACGCGAGAAAAGTGAGCAGGAAGGCACTGAGGGAGGCGCCGAGCCAGATCTCCTCGCGCAGCGCGCGCAGGTGGCTGCGCGCGTTTACGCCGGCGCGGCGGGGCGTGAGTGCTGCGAATATTGGCAGCAGTGCCGGCACGCAGGCCGCCAGTACGATGAAGGCGGTCCAGGCCAGCGCACTGTTGCGTGGCAGCAGCCACCCGGCCAGCAGGGCCGCAACACTCGCAGGTGCCGATAGCGTGCGCCGCAGATTGTCCAGCATTTTCCACAGGGCCATCAGAGACAAGCTGCGGCGGCGACGTGTGGCACCGGCGGCGTCGCCGCGTCCGAAGATCCACGGCAGCAGCTGCCAGTCGCCGCGCGCCCAGCGGTGCTGGCGTGCGGCAGCGACGTCGTACCTCGCTGGAAATTCCTCGACCACCTCGATGTCTGAGACCAGACCGGCGCGGGCAAAAATGCCTTCGAAGAGATCGTGACTGAGCAGCGTGCCGTCGGCCACACGGCCGGCAAGCGCGGCTTCGAAGGCGTCGACTTCATAGATGCCCTTGCCAGCGTATGAGCCTTCGCCGAAGAGATCCTGGTAGACATCCGAGACCGCCGAGGCATACGGATCGATGCCACTGGCGCTCGAGAAAACGCGCTGAAAGACGGATCCCTCGCGGCCGACGGGCAAGGACGGCGAGACCCGCGGCTGCAGAACCGCGTACCCCTCGACTACGCGTCCGGTGATGGCGTCGAATCGCGGGCGATTTAGCGGGTGCGCCAGTTTGCCCACCAGCCGGCGCGCCGTGTCGCGGGGCAGCCTGGTGTCGGAATCCAGAGTAATGACGTAGCGCACACCGGCCGGAACCTCCGGTGCCCGTCCATCGATACCCTGGAAGTTCGTGTCGGTCGCGCCGCGCAACAGCCGATTCAGCTCGTGGAGCTTGCCGCGTTTGCGTTCCCAGCCCATCCACTGTCCCTGCCCGTCGCTCCAGACCCGACGACGGTGCAGGAGCAGGAAGCGCCCCCCGGCCGAGCCGTTGCCGTGCAGTCTGTTCAGACGCGCGATCGCATCGCCCGCGACGCTCAGCAGCGCTGCGTCGCCGGCCGTGTTCTCGGTCGGGGCATCGGTCCAGTCCGACAGCAGCGCGAAGTACAGCTCGCGGTCCGGGGAGGCGAGATAGTGAATCTCGAGGTGATCGATCTGGGCTTCGAGTGCGGCGCGCGTGGTGAGCAAAGCGGGAACGACCACCATCGTTCTCATGTCCGACGGGATGCCGTCGCGTAAGGCGAGACCCGGCAGGGTTGTTGCACCGAACGCTCGCATCGCGGCGCGATTCACCAGCGCGACGGCCGCATCCAGGGCGGAGATCAGGCCGAGGCAGGCGAGCAGGGCAATCTCGGCGCCGGGGACGCTCCAGGCGTCGAGGAGCACTAACGGCAGCGACAGGGCGACGCCCGCCACCAATGCTATCGTGCCGACGTAGGTGCCAACCCCGGGCGTCGGCTTGAAACTGCTCGGCCAGCTGAAGCGTGGATCTCGGTAGCCGATGGTCTTCGCAAAAGCGCGCCGCCCGTTCGCGATCAGATAGTACCCGGGATCGCTGCAGCGACCATCGGCAGCCCCGCCGTGTCTTGAATCGGATTCATGGGCGGCCGCCAGCGCCGCTGCGGCCACTTCGAGTTCCGTCAGTTTCGACCCCCGAGCAAAACGCTCTATTGCCCGGCGGTAGAGATCGCGCGTGGGAAAGTCCGACGCGCAGAAATCGCTGCCCGAGCGCAGCAAGTCATCGACCAAACTGACGCTTTCGAAGAATTCGGGCCAGTCCACATCCGAGAGCGCTCGCATGCTCGTGATGAGGTTGCGTACCGTTACATTTGACGCACCTTGTCGCTGATGCTCGTCACGTACGATCTCGTCCGCCGTTGTTCCCTGCGCCGCCAGCAGCTCCTCCAGCCGATGCAGGCCCGGCGTAACTTGCGGGTCCTGATCACGCAGACGCTGAAGCAGCTGGACGGTAAACGCGGGCGAGAAGCGCCCACCTTCTGCGTCGCGGCGCAGCAGAGCGTCGGGCTCGAAAGCGGCACCGTTGACACCCAGGAGTCTATCTGCCAGGACATCCGCTTCCTGGCGTGCGGCGCGACTACTTACGATGCGCGCGGCGGTGCGGCGCAGGTTTTCCACCAACACTATCCGCAGCGTGATCGCGACCGCCCACAGCTCGCCGATGGTGAGCGGCTGAACGCGCTGATAGGCGCGCACGAAACAACGCAGCGACTCGGGATCGAAGCGGCTATCGGTGTGGGCAACAAACGCCCAAGCCACCCCGAGCACGCGCGGATACCCCTGCAAGGGCCCGCTGTCCAGCTTGGGCAGGCCTCGATAGAAGCTCGGCGGCAGATCTTGCCGGATCTCGCGGATTTGCTCCTCAACCAGGTGGTAGTTATCGAGTAGCCACTCGGCGGCCGGGGAGATCGTGCGCCCCTCGTCCGCCGCTGCCGCGATGGCCCGATAGGACGCGAGCAGCACCGATTCGTTGGCGCGAAGGCGTGCGCGCAGGGATTCGCGGGGAAGCTGCCGCTCCGCAACCTGTTGTGCAGCGGCGAGGCTCGCTGCATGCTGCTCCAGGCGCTGGATGCTGAACAGCTCCGCGCGCACAATCTCGTCGCTGTCCCAGGGGGAACACGGAGACCCGCGTTTGAAAATCTGGTGGCGGAGTGATTTCAAATCTGGGTCGGCTAGTTATATGCCGATGAGCAGAACCAGGATTCCGGGAGACTGAATGAGTCTGTCTGCCTCACCGCCGATGCCCGCAGAGGTCTTCTACGTCGTTCAAAGCACCGGCATGCTCGGACGGCGCGAGCACCGCCTGGCATCCGTCCTCTACGAAACACGTCCGCAAGCGTACAACGAGCTGGTCCGGCTCACCGCGCTGCGGCCGGCTGCCTACTCCATCTGGAGCGGCGCGACTTACATTGAACCGCCCCGGTGGGCGCATCCCGTGATCCGGGCCGACGGGACGGTAGTTCCCCCCGACGCGGGCCGCCGGGTTCCAGCCCCGGACTAAGTGCACGGTCGCAGACGCGGACGCGGTGCGCTACGTGGGTATGCGCAGGTGGACGTCCGTTGCCCAGTTGGCGGCAAGTCGGTCGGGGTCAGCGAGTCGGGCGGGGCGCGGTGGGCGAGGCGTCCCGGGATCGCCAGCGTTCCTTCAGTCGATCCTTGAACTGCTTCCAGTTGGCTTTAAGGCTACCCCAGTTCATGTCGCTCTCCGTGATATTGGCGCGTTCCGGTGCGGACACGCAGCCTCGGCGCGCGCAGCATGCGGGACCGCCGGGCAGCCATCTGTACGCTAGCACATATAGCAGGCGTTGACCGCGATCCGCGGCCCGGCTGCTGCTGCGGGAATCGCGCTGTCAGGCTTAAGCTGGCTCGCCGAGCGTTGCGGTGAGCGAATGAATCCCCCGCGTCACTGGCGCGCTCGGGATGGAGTCACGGCGGGATCGCTAGAGGGGTCTGCGCATCAGTTCGCGGCAGCAGACGATCGCCCTCTCTTTTGACCACCGCGTAGCACTCGCAACACAGTTGCTCCAACTTCGGGCGGTCCAATACCGTGATCTGTCCGCGGCTATATTCGATCACACCGAGCCTCTGGAGCTTGCCGGCCGCTTCGGTCACGCCTTCACGGCGGACGCCGAGCATGTTGGCGATGAGTTCCTGCGTCATGGTCAACTGGTTCACTGACAGGCGGTCCAGAGACAGCAACAACCAGCGACACAATTGCTGATCCACCGAGTGATGTCGATTGCACACCGCGGTTTGGGCCATCTGCGTGATCAGCGACTGCGTGTAGCGCAAAAGCAAGAGCTGCATGCCGCCGCTGCGATGGAACTCGTCCTTGAGCTGCTGTCCAATCAGCCGGTAGGCGTATCCGGCGCTCTGCACGATCGCCCGGCTCGGGGTGGTTTCACCGCCCATAAACAGCGCGATGCCGATGATCCCATCGTTGCCGACGACCGAGATTTCTGCCGACGCGCCGTCTGCCAGGACGTACAGCAGGGACACTATGGAGTTGGTTGGAAAATAAACGTGTCGCAGCCGGTCGCCGGACTCATACAACACCTTGCCGAGCGGCATCGCGACGAGCCGCAGGTGCGGGTAAAGTCGCTCCCGCTCGGCGGGCGACAGCGCGGCCAGCAGGTGATTGTGCTGCGGATCGTGGATTGGGCCGGGCATAGAGGCCGAGCCCGTGCCATGATCGTGCAAGGGCCGGACCACGCATTATAGACTAAGCCTCAGTCCGCTATCTGGCTGCGTACCGGGCGTCCTGGGGCTTGATCCGTCGGATTCGCCACCCCCGGGTCATCGCGCGATGCTCGCCGACGCCTCGACTCCCACCCCCGAGTGTGCGCAAGCGCACAGATGCTGTGAGCGACGGGACGCACGCTTAGCCGTCCTTGCGCCGGGCGCGGTCAATGGCAAATCCTGCGCCGACGTCAGTACGCGAGAGCAGTAGGTGGGTACAACTCCAATCGTAGCGGTGGCTTCGTCTGTGGGCGACATGGACGCCGTCTCCGAATTGCTGGCCGCTTTCCCTGATGTATGCGGCGCAGCTTTTGTTGTCGTTCAACACCACGATGCGGGGCGCGAGAAGATACTGGTGCGAAGGCTCGCGGCGGGGAAGACTTTCCCGGTGCTGCCGGCTCACGACGGCGTTGTCCCGGAGCGAGACCGGGTCTACGTGATGGCCGCAGGCACCACGCTGACGATGGAAGCCGGCCGCATCCGCGTGACACCCGCAGCCGGAGCACTCCATCAGCCCGGGGATATTCTGTTCACCTCGCTCGCCGAACAGTGCGGCGATCGCGCGATCGGTGTGGTGCTGTCGGGCACAGGGTCGGACGGCGCCCGTGGCGTATGCGCGATCAGTCAGAGTGGCGGGATCGCGCTGGCGCAGTACCCAGGATCCGCTCGTTTTCCCAGCATGCCAATCAATGCTATCGAGACCGGCTGCGTGCGGTTCGTGTTGCGGCCTAACGAGCTCGCTCGTGAGCTGATCCGGCTGAGTGGCTACATGCGCGCGACGTCTCCCCCGCGGGCGGCGGGGATGGTTGCGCCCAGGCCTGCAGATCCCAACCCGCAGGCGGTCGGTCATGGCGGCGGCTCGATTGGTACACTTCGCTGAGTGAGCGACGGCCGCAAATGACCCGGGCTGCGCGGGATCAGCAGGTTCGCGGCGTGGCTGCGCACGCAGAGGGAAGTGGCGCGGGACTCAGCCTGAGTGCCTCTTAGCTCGGGAGTTTGCCCTTGTGGCAGGAACCGCGCGGCGTGAAGTCGCCGCCCAAGACGTGATGCGCGCCCGTGTTACCGCGCTCTCCGCGACCAGCCAGTTCCTGAATCTCTGCACCGGGGGCCTGCGGCGGCTCTCCACGCGAAATCGAGCCTGAAAGGCGTGCTGTGCCAGCCCTCCCATGGACGGAGAAAATGGCAGCGCTAGCGTTCCGGCATCGACCGGGTCGTGTATCAGTGCTAGCCCACAGATCATAAGCCCGGCATTGGAAAGCACCGCTTCGACCGCCGGCGCGAGCCGTTGATACCGAATGCCGCGATTCGGTGCGGTGCGCTTGAGTCGGTGTGACGCGATCCAGTCAGGCCACCGCAGCGCTGCGGGATCATCCTTGTAGAAGTCCAAATGCAACAGCGGAAATCCCTCAAGCCGCGCTGGCCGGGCAATCTTCGCGAGTCGTTCGGCATTTTCCGGTGGGCGGATCGGCGTCAGAAAGTCATGGAACAGCAAGTCAACGCCCCGGCTCCGATCGGGAGGTGCGAAGCGAATTTCGCAGTCGATTCGACCCAGCCGCGGCCTTGCATCGCCTTCACCGTTGATGCAGAAGAGCAGATTGGGATGCAGCTGCCTGAATCGAGCGAGTCGAGGTTGCAGCCACAGCTCGGCGAAGTCCGATGGAGCGGCAATGTGTATTTCATCGCAGGCTGGATGAGTCGCCGACACCTGTTCGGACTTGCAGTCGTCAGCTGAACCAAGGCTGCCCTCAGCCCCGAGGAGGCCTACGCGGCTGCACCTGCCGTTGATCAGGAAGGAACGTCGGGCAGCGCTGGGACTTCCAGGGTTGCGGAGGAGAGCACCGCGGGCGATACAATCGCTCGAGACGGTGATGGTGACAGCCACGCCGCCTAGCGTCAGAAAGCGTGACGCGAGTTACTATCCGACTGCGTCGCGACGGCGACAGGCGAGCTAACCGCTGCCGGTTGAGTCTAGAATCCTAGACCATGATCACTGCGCACTTTGGCCCACCAGGTTCAGTAGCGTCTCGTCGTAATTCTTCGCGCCGCGTACGATTCCTCCCGCAGACGCGGATCGCGCGATGAGTCCTGGCAGCAACGTAGTTCCGCTCTACGTCTGGCTCACGCCCGCTCTGATTGCTCTCTTGCTCTATGGTCTTGGGCAGGGCCTCGTAAAGAAGTGGATTGGCGAGGTGCCGCCAGCGCGCTTCTGCCTCTACTACGTGCTCGCCACCACGATCGTCAATCTTGGCTTTTTCATCATGGATGATCACCCGCCGCTCCTGGCGGCTAGCGGCTTAGGATTCTTGGCTTTCGGGGTGCTAGCTTACCTATTCGATGGCGCGGCATGGATCTTGTACTTCCAGTCGATCGTGCTGGGACCGGTTGCCATCGTCGGGACGTTGTCGGCGGCGTACCCCGCGCTGACCATTGTATTCGCGCGCGTCTTCCTCCGTGAGAACCTCGCCCCCCTGCAGTATTTGGCGGTCACACTGGTCATCGCCGGCTGCCTCGGGCTCTCGTATACGCCCTCTGGCGGAGACAGCCAGACCACGAGCCGGCGATGGATCCCACTGTCATTGCTCGCGCTGGTCTGTTGGGCTACGTCCAACACGATTATCAAATACTCCTACTCTCTGCCCGGCGCGAACGAGGCAAATCTTGCTGTCTGCAGTTCGATCGGTGGCGCGCTCACACTCGGCGTTTTTGGACTATTACGCGGGCGTCGCGGGACGCACTCCGTTCGGGCTTGGGTCCATTCGTTCGTGCCGATGGGAATGATGGCCGGGGGCAGTCTCGGGCTGATTATCGCCGCGCGCCACGGACCGATCTCAATCGTCACACCGCTGATCGGCTCGTACCCGGTCGTCACACTCATCTATGCCGCGGCGGTGCTGAAGGAGCGGATTACACCCCTGCAGTACGGCTGCATCGGGTCGATACTCACAGGGATCACGCTCTGTTCCGTATAGGCAACGAGGGTTCAGTGCGGTGGTGAAACCTGCACTTCCCGAGTTTCCCGATAACCGACTGAACTGGGGCTTGTCGGAGCGCGGATAGCACCGCCGGAGAGACCCTCTGCCTACGATTCGCGGGCTCCATCCGGCCGGATGCGTGCATCGGCAGTGAGATCGAGAACGTCGATCTCAGCTTCCACCGCGTGGAAAGCATCGTCGCCGATCAACTCCTGCCGGCGCAGCTCGTGCAGCGCGGCGCGTTGCGCCCCGACGGCGGCCTGTTGCAGATCCGCAAGCGCCGACTCGCGCCGGACAGAGGCGTTAGCCTGCGCTTCGTCCTTGCCTAGCATCAGGCGCGCCTCATATTCCCGGCGCAGCATTTCCGCGGACTCGCGGTCGGGCGACTCTTCGAGGGCACGCAGCGCCGCCTTGGCCGTCTTGGCGCGCGCCACGCCGATCTCGCGCTCGACGGAATCATCGGGATTGAGATGCACGTGCCGCATGATCGGCCCTAGAGTCAGCCCCTGAATCACCAGGGTGCTGACGACCACGCAAAAAGCCGTCAACAGGATCAGATCGCGAAACGGGAATGGTGCAC
>Ga0070695_100000832_pt1 | contig 16666 bp, 10 predicted proteins | sample KBSK1252metaG_FD_65471 | JGI IMG/M metagenome (GOLD analysis project Ga0070695, IMG submission 65471) | Corn, switchgrass and miscanthus rhizosphere microbial communities from Kellogg Biological Station, Michigan, USA - KBS K1-25-2 metaG | ecosystem: Host-associated > Plants > Roots >...
AAGAAATCAGCGAGGCGTGCCCCGGAGTTCCGAGGAGGCGTTGTCGGTCACAACGTGCTGTGGCCGCGTTGTCGAAACGTCGTGACCTTGCGGCTCAGGAGGAGAGCCGGGCAGCGTGCACGGCGGGAATCACGTGTTGCTCGATCAGCGTCAACAGCGACCGGCGATAACCCCGCCGTTCGTCGCTGATGGCCGTCGACGACGTCGCGGCGATCACGAGCTCCAGGTCGCGCACGACGAAGATGTATTGGCCGCCGAAGCCCATCGAGAACCGGCCGCGGCCGCGAGGATTGCGTCGCCGCTGACACACTCGTCAGAGAGACGGCGACGATCAGGGCTGCCCGGAGCCGGAGCATTCGTTCAGTTTACGCGCGAACGGTGCGGGCCGGATTCGCGGCGGGAGCGCGCCGGGGCCAGGACGGCACGAGCATCGGTACGCGCCGGCGATACTCGGCGTAATCGGGATGCGCGCTCATCCGATCGCGTTCTTCGAGCTGGATCACGTAGGTGACAGCGCCGTACGCCAACGTCAGGACTCTGCTCATGGTGTCTTTCCTCGCTCTGTCGTCTTGCCAAGCCTGCGGTCTCCGCGGCCTTTGCATTCTTGATCCTGGTCAGCGACTAGTTCTGTCCGGAGAATCCGTCACACGACACCTTGCTGTGCCAGTTCACGAACGTCCCGGTGGGATTCTCTTTCCAGGCCCAGACATGCAGCGTGTAGAACGGCGGCAGCCCGAAGCGATTGGGACTCTCGAACAGGTGAAAGAGCTGTCCCATGAGCTGCGGTGGACCCTCCGGGTGCTTGGCATCCCAGTCGGCCGCGATCACCAGATAATCCGCGCCGATGAGCCGCAGGCGTCCGTTCGCCGTTGGCTCGTAGATCACGATCTCGGGATCGGCGGCGTCCAGTTTGCCTCCGTCGAACGCCTTGGCCACGTTCACGAAGTGCATCCCCATCGCCCCCGCCTCGTCGCCGCTGACGCAGCCGAACATCAGCCGATAACCCTCGGCTTCCGCCACCGACACGTCACGGAAGCGCTCGGTCGCCTCCCGGACAACTTTGACGAGCGCGCTCGCCCTGCTCTTCTGAGCTGTCGCGTGCACGTGATCATCCTGCGCGAAAGCGCGCAGGGGCCCAGAGCTCACGAGAACAAACGCGCTCACTACGACTAGACTCACTTTCATGGATCCTCCTGACATTGAAAACATCGTGACGACCTGCTCCACGTCGTAGTGAGGGCCGCCGCAAAAATATGCCGGCGTGCTGTCGAGAGATGACGGGCGTGCCATCGGAAGTCCCGGGACGCCGGCGGGATTTCGCCGGGATTTCGACGGCGCAGACGAGCAGCCCGCGACATGCCGAATCTGCAGCTGGAGGATCCGGGACATGCGACACAACACGTGTTGGAGAATCGCCACGGCGTGGTCGATGTTTCTCGCCGTCGCCGCGGCGATCGCACCGGTCTCCGCCCAGGTCCGCGGTGCGCGCCGCACCGCTGTTGTCCGAGGCGAAGGAAGAAGGGAGGGCCGCGGCGGTTCGCCCGCGAGGACGAACGTCAGGTCTGGTTGCGGCGCATTTATGTGGGAACGTTCGTCGCGGTCCTCTTTTACACAGAAGTACCGTGGGCGGGCCTGCTCCTCGAGCTGGGTCGATGACGGGTTACTAGTAGATCTGCTGGGTCTTGGCGTTGACCGTTTTCGGCGGCGTGACGCCGGCGGCGATCATCACTTCACGGATCGAGGCTTCTGTGTCAGGCGAGGGTTTGAAATTCCCGAAGCGGTACCCGACGGCGATCGCCAACGGCGTCCATCCGAACTTGTCCGGCCGGTTCCACACGTCGATCCTGGCGCCCTTGGACGCGAGGAACTTCACGACCTTGGGGAGGTTCTTGTAGGCGGCGGCGTGCATCGCGGTTTCGCCGTTGTTGTCGATCGCATTGATGTCGTTGCCGAGATCGAGAGCGACCTGCACGGCTTCCAGGACTTCGCTTTCGGTTCCGGCGTCCTCGCCGGGCGATCGCGTGGCGAGGCCGGCGGCGACGATCAGCGGTGTGCTGTTGTCGGCGTTCGGGAGCAGCGGATCGGCGCCGAGCGCGGCGAGCGTCTTCATCAACTCGGCGTCCGCCGTCTGCGACGCCAGCAGGAAAGGCGTCGCCCCGTTCTCGTTCAGGCGCGTATTGGTCAGGTTCGAGCGCTTCGTCATCCGCGCGTTCACGTTCGCGCCATGCTTCACCAGCTTCTTCACGAGATCGAGACTGCTCATGCTGCCTGAGCCTTCCGGCGCCGGATCGTTGTCGCCGACGCCGGGTTTGCGGACGGCGGCGATCGCATGCAGGACGGTGTATCCAGTCAGGCTCGCATTCGGATCGGCGCCCGCGTCCAGCAACTGCGCCGCGAGCTCGAAATGCGCGTTCGCGACCGCCACGAGCAGCGCGCTCGCGCCCGCCGGCGGCAGCCGCCCGCCGAAGCCGCGCCGGCGTCCGCCCTCGACCGGTACGGTCTCGTTCACGTCCGCGCCCGCCTTCAGCAGCACGCGAACGACGTCAGAGCGCCCTTCTCTGATGGCGAACAACAGCGGTGTGAAGCCGGACGGCAGACGGTTGTGAAAGTCGGCACCGACCTCGAGGAGCATCTCCACGACCTTCGCGTGGCCTTCCGCGGCCGCCCACATCAGCGCGGTCTGGCCGCGCCGGTCATCTTTGTTCTCGACGATGGCGCCGCGTGCGAGCAGCGCCTTGACAGCCGGAAGCGAGCCGACGCGCGCGGCGGTCATCAGCGGCGTTTCACCGCCGGGCAGAGCGGCGTTCGGATCGGCGCCGGCCAGCAACAGCATTTCGACCATTCCGCCGTTGCCGTTCGTGCAGGCCAGCGAGAGCGGCGTCACGCCGTACCGGTTCGTGGCTTTGACGTTGGCGCCCGCGCGCACCAGCAGCGTCGCCGTGTCGAGATCGTCCTGGTAGGTCGCCCAGTGCAGCGCCGTCATCCCGTCGACCTGCGGCGCGTTCACGTCGACACGCCGCTGCAGCAAGGTCTTGATGAGCGCGCGGTCCATGCGCTCCGTCGCATCCGCCAGCGGCGCCTCGACGTTGCCAGGGCTGACAGCCGCCATCCCGTGCAGACTGACTGCGGACAGCAACAACGCCGCGCCGTACATGCCGATCCATTTCACGCGCATGATGAACTCAGTTGAAAAGCGCACACCGCGCCGCGCGACGTTCTCAGAGCGACAGCACTTCGTCGATCTTGCCCTTGCTGTCGGCGAAGGCATCGAGACGGACGCCCACCTTGTCGAGCAGCGTCAGGTGAAGATCGGCGAGCGGCCTCGGCTCCGTATACTTGATGTGACGCGCGCCCTTGACCTTGCCCGCTGCGCCGCCGGCGACGAGAATCGGCAGGTTCACGTGGTCGTGCACGTTGGGATTGCCCATCCCGCTGCCGTACAGCACGAGCGCATGATCGAGCAACGTGCCGTCGCCGTCCTGCGTCGCCTTCAGCTTCTCGAGGTAATAGGCGAACAGCGACACGTGGAACGCGTTGATCTTCGCCATCCTCGCGATTTTTTCCGGATCGTTCCCGTGGTGGGTGAGCGGGTGATGCGGATCGGGCACGCCGATTTCCGTATAGGTCCGCGTGCTCGTCTCGCGCGCGAGCTGGAACGTGATGATTCTGGTGACGTCGCCCTGCATCGCCAGCACCTGCAAGTCGAACATCAAGCGCGCGTGATCGGCGTAGGACGCCGGCACGCCGACGGGGCGATCCAGATCCGGCAACTGGTCGTCCGCCGTCTCGGCTTCCGCCTTTTGAATGCGGCGCTCGACTTCGCGGATGCTGTCCAGGTACTGGCCCACGCGGGCGCGATCCTCCGGCCCGAGCCTCTTCTGGAGACGAGCCATGTCGTCGCGCACCCAATCGAGCAGGCTGGACCGTCTTTTCAGCGCGGCGCGTCGTTCGGCGGCGCTCCCACCCTCGCCGAACAGGCGCTCGAACACGATGCGCGGATGCGCTTCAGCCGGAAGCGGCGTCGTCGGCGAAGACCAGGAGAGATTGTTTTGATAGACGCAGGCATAGCCGTTGTCGCACTGGCCGACCGTCTGGAGTAAGTCCATGGCCAGCTCGAGCGACGGCAGAACGGTCTGCTGACCGATCTGCTGCGCAGCGATTTGATCCGCGGTGGTGCCGAGGTGATAGTCGGTGCTCTCGGTCCATTTCGCCTTCGCCGCGCTGAGGAAGGCGGCGTTGGAGGTCGCATGCGTGCCCGGATAGGCGTTCTTCAACTCCATGTTGGTGAGGACCGTCAGTTGGTCCATCACCGGCGTGAGCGACTGGAGCGCGTGCGACAAGTCAGTCAGCCTGCCTTCACCCGTCGGAGTCCAGCGGCCAATGTCGCATCCCATCGGCATGTACACGTACCCCAGCCGGCGCACGGGCTCGCCCGGCGTTTTGGCGAGGGCCGTCATCGATGGGACCATGGCATCGAGCAGCGGAAGCGCCAGGCTCGCGCCCATCCCACGAAGGAACGTCCGGCGCGGCAGGGCTTTCTTGGTGATGATCATCGTGACATCCTCATCTCAAAAGGCGCGCTCTTCACGATACCGAGAATGAGCGACGAGACGCGGTAATCCTGGGCTCGCGCCTCGCGTACGATCGCGCGTATCGCCGGCGCGTCGTACGTCTCCACTCCTCGTCCCAATGCGTACGTCAGAAGCTTTTCAGCAAAGGTGCCAACGAAAATCTCCGGGTGGCTCAGCAGCGCCTGTTCGAGTCCGTCGACGTCGGTGAAGTGGCTGCCGTCGGGAAGACCTCCCGATGCGTCGATGGGGATCCCGGCTTCGGCGGTTCGCCGGCGGCCGATCGCGTCATATTTTTCGAGCGACAGTCCCACCGGATCCATGAGGTTGTGGCACGCGGAGCAGACCGGGTTGGTCCGGTGCTCAGCCAGCCGCTTGCGCACGGTCAGATTCCCGTCGACGGTGTTGTCCTTCAGCGCCGGCACGTCGGGAAGCGGCGGCGGTGGAGGCACGCCGACGATATTGTCGAGGACCCACTTTCCGCGCAGCACCGGCGAGGTCCTCGTCGCGTACGAGGTGACCGTCAGAATGCTGGCGTGGCGAAGCAGCCCGCCGCGGCGGCTGTCTTCGTCCAGCGTAATGCGCCGGAAGCGGCTGCCGTACACGTGGGGGATGCCGTAGTGCTTCGCCAGCCGCTCGTTGACGAACGTGTAGTTCGCTCTCAGCAGATCGAGCGCGCTTCGATCCTCGTGCAGGATGCTTTCGAAAAAGAGCTCCGTTTCCTCGCGGAAGGCCTGACGGAGGTTGTCGTCGAAGTCCGGGAACAGACGCATGTCCGGAGTGATCGACGCGAGATTGCGCAAGTGCAGCCACTGCGAGGCGAAGTTGTTCACGAGCGCGCGCGCGCGCGAGTCCGCGAGCATTCGCCGCACCTGCCGCTCGAGCACCGCCGGCTCGTGGAGCTTTCCGGCAACGGCCGCGTCGAGCAGTTGGTCGTCCGGAATACTGCTCCATAAGAAAAAGGAGAGCCGGGACGCGAGCTCGAGATCGCTGATGCGATAGACGGTTTTCGGCGCGACGCCGGGCGGATCTTCTTCGACGCGGAACAGGAAGTCGGGACTCACCAGCACGGCGGACAGAGCCATTTCGATGCCCGCATCGAAGTCGCCGTCGACGCGCGCGTTCCGGTAGAGGGCGAGCGGGCCCTCGAGGTCTGCGCTCGTCACCGGGCGGCGGTAGGCTCGCCGCATCAACGACGAGAGGATGCGTCGGGCAGACGCTTCTTCTTCGCCCGCATTCGCCGGCCGCGACACGAAAATCCGGCGGCGGCTCGGCGTATCGCCGGGACCCTTCGCGGCATAGGGTCCGATGATCGAGATTGCGTAGACGGCCGGCTGGATCCGTGGATGCCGGTAGGAGTTGAAGTGTGCCTGATACGGTTGACGCGCGGTCTCGAGCAGCGCCGTCGGATTCTTCAGAAATGCCACGCCGACGGCGTGCGGACCCGCGGTGACCGGCACGCGGATCTTCAGGTGCTGATCGACCTTGTCGTGGTTCGGTTGATAGTCCTCGGAGAATCCTGCCTCGCGCGTCGGCGGCTTCACGTTGAACAACTGCACGCGCTCCCGGTCGAGGAGCAATTCCAGATCGTGGGGCTCGTTCAGACCCTCGACGTGCTCGTTGCGGTCTCGCGTCAGCCGAATCTGGATTTCGTACTCGCCGTCGAGCGGAAAGGTGTAGCGCACCAGCGCGCCGCCGCGCGTGCCGATCGGCAGCCCTTCGAGATGTTCTTCCTGTGTGAGGTCCGGCTGGATCCTGATGGTGTCGCCGTCCGGAGAACGGCTGGGACGTCCGACCGCGACGCGGCTGATCTTCTCCGACGCCGAAATGTAGCGATCTAATAATGTAGGCGAGAGATCGCCGACCGTCACGTTGTCGAAGCCATAACTCGCTTCGTCGGCGGGCAGCAGCGACGCGACATCGATTTCCAGCGCGAGGAGATCCCGGACCGCGTTCTGGTACTCGGTTCGAGTGAGCCGCCGAAGCGTCGACGTCCGGCCAGGATTCGGCGCGGCCGCAGCCGCGCGGTCGAGCGCCGTCTCCAGCGACGCGATCGCGGTTTCGTAGGTCGTTTCGTCCGGGCGCGGCAGGCCGATTGGCGGCATCTGACGCGCGCGAATCTTCCGCAGAACTTTCTCCCAGACGTCCGCGTCCTGGGCGACCTCGTGCGTGGCCGCCGCGTGGAGCGTCAGCCCGCCCGTTTTCAAACGGTCGCTGTGACACGACACGCAATATCGATTGACGAGGGCGTGATGCGCGGTAGTCGCCGCAGGCGGACCGGCCGCTGGCTGCTGTGCTTCCAGCGTGAAGATGAAGCTGCCAGCCGCCACCAAACTCGCCACGCAGCCCGAAATCGACACGTTCCGCGCATTGACGATAGACATGTGCAGGCCAAATGATACGCGCCGCATCTCACACATTCAACACACATTGCGCGGAAGAGCGTACCGCGCGGCCGCGAAGATAAACGGTGACATCACACGTTCAGGGCTCCGCCGTATTGTGCACTTCCGTTCGCGGGAGCGCCGACGCGGCGCGCGACGTGCGCCGGCCGATGGTGAAGAAAAGACCGCCCTCGTGTCCGATCGCGCGAATCCAGCCGAGTTGCGCCAGCCAGCCCTCGAGACGCCAGTTGTCGGCGGCGCGCGCGAAGAGGTGCTCCGGCTCTTCGCCGAGGACCGCGCTCGGGTACGCGCGGACATACTCGACGCGGTTCTCGGTGAACCAGCCCTGCACCTCTGCGAGCGTGTGCACGTGCTCTTCTGGATGTTGATACTGATCGCGGAGCCACGCCTCGCGCCGCGCGGGCTCGGTGCGCCGATCGCGCAGCACCGGATCGAACGGGATCGAACGGAACCCCGACAACCGCGCCACGAGACGGCGAAGCCGCAGCGGCGCGCGCGCGAAGGCGTTGTAGACGCCGAGGACGATCGTGCCGCCCGGCCGGGCGAGCTCGGCGAGCCGTGCGAACGCCGCGCGCGGATCCGGCGTGTGGTGCAGGACGCCTGACGAGTAGACCACGTCGAACGATCCCGCCTTCAAGCCGGGCCGCAGCAGATCGGTTTCGACAAACCGGACGCGGTCGAGCTCGAAGCGATGCGCCGCCTCGGCGGCGAGCCGCAACGCGGCGCGCGTCAGATCGGCACCGACGATGAGGCGATCCGCGCGCGCGAGATAGAGACACAGCTGACCGGTGCCGCATCCGACGTCGACGATTCGCGCGTCGCCGGGAATGGCGTGATTGAGCAGACGCGCGAACGCGCTCCGTTCCGCGCGCGCGTGAAGCGCGTGGAGACTCTCGCGCGCCGCGTAGCCGGGGAACGGCGCGCAGTCGTAGAAGCGGCGGACGGCGTCGGTCCGCGCGTCGCCCGGCAGCCGCAGGTTGGGGATCCCGTCAGGCGCGTCGAAGCGCGCGCCGCACGCGCCGCACGACCAATCGGCGGCGAGCACCCCGGCGCACGCCGGGCAGGCGAGCAGTTCGCGAAAATCGTCCATCATCTCGATTTGGCGCGCCCCGCGGAGACCTTAGTCTGCCCCGAACGCTACAACACAACGCGCCCCATTGTTTTCGCCCATACCAGGACGTTCCCGGGACGTGGCCCTGGTCTTGCGATTCCGCGGAGGTTAACCGCAAGCCTCCGCTCGCATCATGAAACGCGTCGCACTCTTCTGCGTGCTGCTGCTCGCCGCGGCCTCGATCGTCGGTGCGTCGTGGTACGGCCGTCGCGAGGCGGTCGCCGCCTCTCAGCCGGCCGCGCGCAAGATCCTTTATTACATCGACCCGATGCACCCGCAGTACACGGCGGACCGGCCCGGGAACGCGCCGGATTGCGGCATGAAGCTCGAACCGGTCTACGTGGGCGGTGCGCACGCGGCGTCACGCACGACCGATCTCCAGGGCGGAGTCCGGGTCAGCCCCGACATGCAGCGGCTCGTCGGCGTTCGCGTCGAACCCGCGCAGAAAGTGCCGCGAACCGAGACGCTGCGGTTGTACGGACGCGTCGCGCCCGATGAGACGCGCATGTATCGGGTCAACGCCGGCACCGACGGGTACATCCGGGAGATCTCGAACGTCACGACCGGAAGCCACGTCGGCAGCGGCGAATGGCTCGCGACCCTGGCGGCGCCCGACGCACGGACACCGATTCAGGCGTATCTCGTCGCGCTCGAGGCCATGGAGCGCGGCGCGCTGCGGCCCGTGGACGTTCCCGGACCGCTCGACGCCGGCGTCGAGCAGGCGGCCGACCGTCTGATGACGCTCGGTATGTCGCGGATGCAGATCGACGAGATCAAGCGGACGCGCACCGTCCCGACCTCGATCCGCATCACATCGCCGTCGGCGGGATTTGTCGTCGCGCGAAATCTGACGGCCGGCGAGAAGATCGCGAGCGGCGAAGAGCTGTTCCGAATCGCGGATCTCCGGCGCGTCTGGATTCTCGCGGACCTGCCGGGGCGCGACGCGGACTACGTCCGGGCCGGCATGACCGCCGACGTCACCGTTCCTGGTCGCGGCATGACGATTCGCGCGACGATCGGCAGCGCGGTCCTCCTGCAGTTCGACGCGCTGAGTCAATCGGCGAGGGTCCGGCTCGACGCCGATAATCCCGGATCCGTGCTGCGGCCGGACATGCTGGTCGACGTACATCTGCCGATCACCCTGTCGCCGGCCATCGCCGTCCCTGTCGACGCCGTCCTCAACGCAGGCCTGAGCAAGCGCGTCTTCGTCGAACGCGCCGACGGTGCATTCGAGCCGCGCGACGTCGAAACGGGATGGCGGTTCGGCGATCGCGTCGAGATCGTCAACGGCCTGGCCGAAGGTGATCGCGTCGTGGTATCGGGAACGTTCCTGCTCGACTCTGAAAGCCGCATGCGGCACGCGCCGGCTGCCGCGGCGCCGCCGCGATGATCGATCGCATCATCGAGTGGTCCGCAACGAATCGGGCGGCGGTCATCGTCGTCGCGCTTTTCGCCGCCGCGGCAGGCTGGTGGTCGCTGCGCCACGTGCCGCTCGACGCCGTGCCCGACCTGAGCGAAACGCAGGTCATCGTCTACTCGCGCTGGGATCGCAGTCCTGAGGTCCTCGAAGATCAGGTCACCTCTCCGATTGTCACCGCCCTGGTCGGCGCGCCGCGCGTCAAGACGGTCCGCGGCGTGTCGGATTTCGGTTATTCGTTCGTCTACGTCGTCTTCGAAGAGGGCACAGACCTGTACTGGGCCCGCTCCCGCACGCTCGAATACCTGTCTCCTGTGATCCCACGCCTGCCGCAAGGCGCGACGACGGAACTTGGACCGGATGCAACCGGGCTCGGCTGGGTGTTTCAGTACGCGCTGGTCGACGCATCGGGGACGCACAACCCCGCCGAGCTGCGATCGCTGCAGGACTGGTATCTGCGCACGCATCTGAAGACCGTCCGCGGCGTTGCCGATGTCGCGTCGCTCGGCGGCTACGTGCGGCAGTACCAGGTGAACGTGGACCCGCATCGCCTGCGCGCCTACGGGTTGCCGATCGCGCGCGTCGTCGAGGCGGTGCGCAGCGGCAACAGCGACGTCGGCGGACGGGTCATCGAGCTCGGCGGCGCCGAGTTCACGGTGCGCGGGCACGGGTATCTCACGTCGCATCGCGATCTCGAGAACATCGTGCTGGCGCCTGGAGATCAGGGCGCGCCGATTCGCGTGAGAGACGTCGGTGAAGTCGTCCTCGGCCCGGACCAGCGGCGCGGTGCGGCAGACCTCGACGGCGCCGGCGACGTCGTCTCGGGCATCGTCATCATGCGCCACGGCGAGAACGCCTTCGACGTCGTCGCGCGCGTGAAGGACAAGATTCGCGGCCTGGAGCCGTCGCTCCCCGGCGGCGTCACCGTCGTGCCGATCTACGACCGTTCGGAGTTGATCGGAAAGTCGATCGACACCATCAGGTCGACGCTGGTCGAAATCATGCTGACGGTCGCCGTCGTGATTCTGCTGTTCCTGTGGCACATCCCGAGCGCGCTGATTCCGCTGCTGACGATTCCGATCGCCGTGCTGATTGCCTTCGTCCCGTTTCGGCTGACGGGCCTCAGCGCCAACATCATGTCGCTCGGCGGCCTCGCGATCGCCGTCGGCGCGCTGGTCGATGCATCGATCGTCGTCGTCGAGCAGACGCACAAGAAGCTCGAGCTCTGGGAACGCTCCCCACCGGGCGACAGGCGCGTCGATTCCCGGCGCGTGGTCCTCGACGCCATCAAGGAAGTCGGCGCGCCGGGATTTTTCGCGCTGCTGGTGATCGCCGTCTCATTCCTTCCGGTGCTCACGCTCGAGGCTCAGGAAGGGCGGCTGTTCAAGCCGCTGGCGTACACGAAATCGCTGGCGATGATCGTCGCGGCGATCCTGGCCATCACGCTCGACCCGGCGCTGCGGATGCTGTTCACGCGGCGGGAGCTCTTCACCTTCGATCGGCCGTGGCTCCGCCGCGCGGCGAATGCGCTGCTGGTCGGACGGATTCGCCCGGAAGAGCAGCATCCCGTCAGCCGCGGGCTCGCGCGAGTCTATCGTCCGGTTGCGATGTGGTCGCTCGGTCATCCGATGGTCGTCACAGGCGCCGCCGTCATCATGCTGCTTGCGACGATTCCCATCTATGGCCGCCTCGGTTCGGAATTCATGCCGCCGCTCGACGAGGGCACGCTCCTTTACATGCCGTCGACGATGCCGGGGATTTCGATCGCGAATGCGCAGAAGCTGCTGCAGACGACCGACCGGATCATCAAACAGTTCCCCGAAGTGGACCGCGTGCTCGGCAAGACCGGACGGGCAGAGACGCCGACCGATCCGGCGCCGCTCTCGATGCTCGAAACGGTGATCACGCTCAAGCCGACGTCAGCGTGGCGCAAGGTGGACACGTGGTACTCCGCGTGGGCGCCGGCGTGGGCGGCGGCGATGTTCCGCCGCGTGACGCCGGATCACATCTCGCAGCAGACGCTCGTGCGCGAGTTGGACGAGGCGCTGCAGATTCCGGGAGTGTCGAACGCGTGGACGATGCCGATCAAGGCCCGGACGTCGATGCTCACGACCGGCATGCGAACCGCGGTGGGGCTGAAGATCACGGGCCCGAATCTGCAGACGATCGACGCGGTGGGATCGAGGATCGAAGCCGTGCTGCCCGGCGTGCGCGGCACGCGAAGCGTTTTCGCCGAGCGGAGCAGCGGCGGATATTTCCTCGACATCGACTGGAAGCGCGAAGAGCTCGCGCGTTTCGGACTGAGCGTGGACGAGGCGCAGACGATCGTGCAGCACGCGATCGGAGGCGAGAACGTCACGACGGCGATCGAGGGACGCGAGCGCTACCCGGTCAACGTGCGCTACATGCCGGACTTCCGGAGCGAGGTGGGCGATCTGGGACGGCTCCTCGTGCCGGCGGCCGACGGCCGCCGGCAGGTGCCGCTCGCGCAGCTCGCGACAATCAAGACCACGACCGGGCCATCGATGGTGCGGAACGAAGACGGATTGCTGACCGGCTATGTCTACGTCGACCTCGCCGACCGCGACGTCCGCGGCTACGTCGAAGACGCGAAGCGCGCGCTGGCCGCCGGGATCGAGTTGCCGCCCGGCACCACGATCGCGTGGAGCGGACAATACGCCGAGATGATCCGCGTCAAAGAGCGACTGCTCGTGATCGTGCCGCTGACGCTGGCGCTGATCGTCGGCCTGCTGTACCTGAACACCCGCTCGATCGTGCGGACGTCGATCGTGCTTCTGGCGGTGCCGTTTTCTGCGATCGGCGCCGTGTGGTTTCTGTACTTGCTCGGCTACAACATGAGCGTCGGCGTCTGGGTCGGCCTCATCGCGCTTCTCGGCGTCGACGCGGAAACCGGCGTGTTCATGCTGCTGTACTTGGACCTCGCATACGCGCAGGCCAAACGCGAAGGACGCCTGCGAAGTCTGTTCGAGCTCCGCGAGGCGATCATGGAGGGCGCAGTGAGGCGCCTCCGGCCGAAGTTCATGACCGTCGCGACGATGACGCTGGGTCTGGTACCGATCATGTTATCGACGGGCACGGGCTCCGACGTGATGAAGCGCATCGCCGCGCCGCTGCTCGGAGGGATCCTGACGTCATTTCTGCTGGAATTAATCGTTTATCCGCCGCTGTTTCAGATGTGGAAGTGGCATTCGGAAGTCCGCCGGCAAATCGCTAAGTAATCTGCGGCGCAGCACTTTTTCTGCTTTTCTGCCTCCCGAGCCTTGTGCTCGCGGACCTGCTGTCTCGTTCGCCGAAGAAACCCGTTTCGAAACGACACTCCAGAACGGCCGCGGCCTTGCACGAACATGCCATGTCCGGCGAACGTTCCTCGCACTGCTGGACACCTCTACACGCACGCAGCAAGGCACATTACTCCCGACGTCGGTTGTCGATTCGGAGATACGCGATGAAACGTGTCGTTCTTGGTGCGACTCTGTTCGCCGCGGTCGTTCTCGCCGGGCGCGTGAAAGTATCAACGGCTGCTGACCCGGCGTTGGTCGGCCAATGGTCTGCCGTCCTGCCATGGTCGGCAATCGCAGTGCATTCCCAGCTGCTGAACACCGGCAGGGTCGTGAATTGGGAGCGAGGGTCGCAGGCGAACGTCTGGGACCCGGCGACTGGATCTTTCGCGGCGGTGCCCAATCCGTGGGCGGATCTCCTCTGTGCCGGACACACGTTTCTCTCTGACGGCCGCTTGATCACGCTCGGCGGATGGGACCGATCGGGCGCGTCGCTTGGTTTGAACGAAGTCGACATCTTCGACCCGAACACGCAGGCGTGGATTCGGGCGCAGCCGATGGCGTTCAAGCGGTGGTATCCCACCGCCACGCGGCTTCCTGATGGCCGCATCCTCGCGGTCTCCGGCTCGCGGAACTCACTCGCCGACGTTGTGAACGTCCCTGAAGTCTACGATCCCGCGACCGACACGTGGACGACGCTGACGGCGGCCACGAACCCGATACCGCTGTATCCGTTTCTGTTCGTCCTGCCCGACGGCCGCGTGATCACGGTCGGTACGTCGGAAGTGGCATCGAGCACCCAGGTCCTCACGCTCTCGACGTGGACATGGACCGTCGTGGACGACCGGCTGATTGACGGCGGCTCCGCCGTGATGTTCCAGCCCGGCAAATTCCTGAAGGCCGGAACCGCCGCCGACAGCGGAGATTCCGGTCTGGCCGCGCCGACGGCATTCGTGCTGGACATGACGCAGCCGGCGCCGGCGTGGCAGCCGACCGGGTCGATGGCGTTTCCGCGTTCGTTTCACAACTTGACGATGCTGCCCGACGGCACGGCGCTCGTGACCGGAGGAGGCACCGATCGATCGTCGTTCAACACCGCGAGCGCCATTCTCGCGGCGGAAATCTGGTCGCCGGCCACCGGTGCCTGGACGACAATGGCGAGCATGGTGACGCCGCGGCTGTATCACTCGACCGCGGTGCTGTTGCCCGATGCGCGAGTGCTCGTTGCCGGCGGTGGTGCGGATTCGGGCGTCGCGGATCAGCCGACGGCCGAGATCTTTTCGCCGCCGTACCTCTTCAAGGGTCCACGGCCGACGATTGCCTCCGTCCCGTCGACGCTGGCATACGGATCATCATTCACAGTGGCCACGCCGGATAACGCGAGCATCGCGTCCGTCGCGCTCGTCGCACCCGCGTCCGTCACGCATGCCTTCAACGAGAATCAGGCCTTCCAGACGCTTCCGTTCGGAGCGGCTCCCGACGGTTTGACGGTGACCGCGCCGGCGAATGCGAACCTGGCGCCTCCGGGGCCTTACATGCTGTTCGTCGTCAACAGCAGCGGCGTGCCGTCGGTCGCCGCGTTCGTGAATCTCACGGGCAATCCGCCGGCGATGGTTGCGGTGCCGAACGTCGTCGATGCGACGCAAGCGGCGGCCACGACGACGATCACGAACGCTGGTCTGACGGTCGGCAACGTGACCACCGAATCGAGCACAACGGTGCCTGCTGGTTCCGTCATCGGTCAGACGCCGGTCGGCGGCGCGCACGTGGTGAGCGGCAGCGCTGTCGCGCTCGTCGTGTCGTCTGGTCCAGCGGTCACGCCGGGTTCGTTGACCGTCGATGCCACGGTCGTTGTCGACGGCCGCGGAACGGTCATCACGCCGCCGATCACCACGACCGCCGCCGGCGATCTGCTCGTCGCGTTCGCCGCCTCCGATGGACCGGCGGCGGGATCGACTCAGACGCTGACGGTCTCCGGCGCCGGGTTGACGTGGACGTTGACCGAGCGATCGAACACGCAGTTCGGCACGTCGGAGATCTGGACAGCAACCGCTTCCACGGTGCTGACCGGCGCCAGCGTGACCGCAGCGCAGACGTTCAGTGGATTCGATCAATCGCTGACGGTCATCGCGTTCCGCGGTGCCGGTGGGACCGGCGCGGCCGCGGCTGCCGGCGCGGCCAGCGGCGCGCCGGGCGTATCGCTGACGACGACGCGGGCCGGTTCGCTCGTCTACGGCGTCGGCAACGATTGGAACACGGCGACTCCTCGCGTCGTCGGCGCGGGCCAGACGATGGTGCACGAGTGGATTGACGGCGGGGTGGGTGACACGTTCTGGGTCCAGGCGCGCTCGGCGCCCGTGGCGGCTGGCGGCACGATCGCGACGATCGACGATGCGTCGCCGACGGCGGATCAATGGAACCTCGCAGCGATTGAGATCCTGACCGCGGCGCCGTCGCAGGTCGCGGTGCCGAATGTCGTCGGGCTGACGCAAGCCGTGGCGACGACAGCGATCACCGCCGCGAATCTCACAGTCGGCGCGGCGACGAATGAATCGAGCACCACGGTCCCGTCAGGTTCGGTGATCAGTCAGTCTCCGATCGCGGGCGCGCAGGTCGCGGCGGGGAGTGCGGTCGCCCTCGCCGTGTCGTCGGGTCCGCCGGAGGTCGTGGTGCCGAATGTCGTCGGCATGCCGCAGGCGGCCGCGACGTCGGCGATCGCCGCCGCGAATCTCACAGTCGGCGCGGTGACGAATGAATCGAGCACCACGGTCCCGTCCGGTTCGGTGATCGGTCAGTCTCCGATCGCTGGCACGCAGGTCGCGACGGCGAGTGCGGTCGCCCTCGCCGTGTCCTCAGGTCCGCCGCAGGTCGCAGTGCCGAATGTCGTGGGCATGACGCAGGCGGTGGCGGCGACGGCAATCGCGGGCGCGAATCTCGCAGTCGGCGCGGTCACGACCGCGTCGAGTACGACTGTTTCCGCAGGAACGGTGATGAGTCAGACGCCGCTCGCCGGCGTGGCAGTCGCGCCAGGCAGCGAGGTGGCGCTCGTCGTCTCGTCCGGGCCGCCGGCGCCGTCGTTGGCTGTCGATACGGTTGTCTTCTCTGATGGAATTGGCACCCGCGTGACGCGTCCATTCAGCACTGCCGCGCCCGGCGAGCTGCTTGTCGCCTTCGTGGCTTGCAACGGTTCGAACAATGGTAATCAGGCGCAGACAGTCACCGTGTCCGGTGCGGGGCTCGCCTGGAGTCTCGTGGCACGCGCAAATACGCAGTCCGGCACCGCGGAGATCTGGTCGGCGACCGCGTCGGCGAAACTCGTCAACGTCACCGTCCGAGCGACGCAGTCAAACAACGGAGGACTCGGTCAGTCCCTCACCGTCATCGCGTTCGCCGGCGCCGCAGGGACCGGCGCATCGGTCACGGGGAGCGGCAACCGCACGGCGCCGCCGAGTGTCTCGTTGAGAACGACCGCTGCCGGATCGTTGGTGTTCGGCGTCGGCAACGATCCCGAGCGGAGGACTTCCCGCACGCCCGAGGCGGGGCAGACGATTGTGCATCAGTGGCTCGACTCCGATTCCAGCGCGACGTACTGGGTTCAGACGCGCTCCGCGCCGACAGAGTCCGCCGGCGGCATCGTCAAGATCAGTGACGCGTCGACGAACAGCCGCTGGAATCTTGCGGCGGTCGAGATCGTGCCTCGTTGAGGCGACGACGCCGGGTCTGGTACCGATCATGTTGTCGACGGCACGGACTCCGGCGTGACGCGCATCGCCGCGCCGCCGCTCGGAGGGATCCTGACTTCGTTCCTGCTCGAATTGCTTGATATATCCGACGCTATATCAGATTCGGAAGTGGAATTCAGCAGT
>Ga0070695_100000833_pt1 | contig 16640 bp, 17 predicted proteins | sample KBSK1252metaG_FD_65471 | JGI IMG/M metagenome (GOLD analysis project Ga0070695, IMG submission 65471) | Corn, switchgrass and miscanthus rhizosphere microbial communities from Kellogg Biological Station, Michigan, USA - KBS K1-25-2 metaG | ecosystem: Host-associated > Plants > Roots >...
GCCATCATGCTCGAGACCTACCGCGAGGCCTTCGTGGACGAGGTGCAGCGCCTGGAGCGGCTCGAGCGCCACGTGCTGGAGAACCAGCTCGCCCTCTCCGAGGCCCGCTACCAGGAGATCGTGGAGAAGTCCGAGGCGCTGATCGCCACCTGCGATGCGGCGGGGACGGTCCTCCTGTTCAACCGCCGCTGCGAGGAGATCCGGGGCATCGCCCGGGAGGAGGCCCTGGGGCGGAACTTCGTGGACCTCTTCTCCACGGAGGAGCGGCGGCCGCAGCTCCTGGCCGCGTTCCGCGACGTGCTGCAGGGCCGCCGTCCGCCGCCCTTCGAGGGGATGGTCCCCGGAGGGGAAGGCCGCGGCGACAGCAGGGTGCGCTGGCAGTTCGCCAGCCTTCCCGGGGGGAGCGGCGACGTCGTCTGCGCCTTCGGCCTGGATGTGACCGAGGAGCACGATCTGGCTTTGCGCACCGGCCGCGCCGAGCGCCTGGCGGCGCTGGGCACGATGGCCGCCGGTCTGGCCCACGAGATCCGCAACCCTCTGAACGCCGCCTCCCTCCAGCTCACGGTGGTGCAGCGCCGCTTGAAGCGGGCCAGCGGACCGGACGTGCCGGGGGCGCTGGAGGCGGCTCAGGTGGTGAGCGGGGAGATGGCCCGCCTGGCTGGCCTCGTGCGGGAGTTCCTCGACTTCGCGCGTCCCCAGCCCCTCCGCCTGAGCCGCGTGGACCTGCGCGCCACGGCCGAGGAGGTGGGGGCCCTTCTCTTGCCGGAGGCGGAGGCCTCGGGCGTGAATCTCGCATTGGACGTGGGACCGGAGGTCCGCGTCGAGTTGGACGCCGAGCGGATCAAGCAGGTGATCCTGAACCTCGTCCAGAACGCGGCGGAGGCAACGGGCCCGGGGGGCCATGTTCGCCTGCGCGTCTCCCCGCGCGAGGGCGGCGCCATGCTGGAGGTGGAGGACGACGGACCGGGCCTCCCCGAGGACACGGCCCTGGTCTTCGAGCCCTTCTTCACGACGAAGCCGGGAGGGACGGGCCTGGGCCTGGCCATCGTGCACCGCATCGTCTCCGATCACGGTGGCCGGATCGACTGCGAGAGCCGGCCCGGCGCCACCCGCTTCTCTGTCTTCCTTCCCAGCGCCATCGTTCCCGCCGGGAGCAGATTGGAGTCCTGATGGAACCGCGCGGCCGCATCCTGGTGGTGGACGACGAGGTCAACGCCCGCACCGCGCTCGCGGAGCTGCTCCGGGACGAGGGCTACACGGTGGAGACCGCCGCCGACGGGTTCAAGGCCCTCCCCAAGCTCGAGGACTTCTCCCCCGACCTGGTGGTGACGGACCTGCGCATGCCGGGCATGGACGGGCTGCAGCTCCTGAAGAAGGCGCACGAGCGCGACCCCGACTGCGCGGTGATCGTGATGACCGCCTACGGAGCCGTCGACACCGCGGTGGCGGCCATGCGGGAGGGTGCCGCCGACTACGTGACCAAGCCCGTGAACGTGGAGGAGCTGGTGCTGGTGATCGACCGCGCCCTGGAGCGGCGGCGGGTGCTGGCCGAGTCCCGGCACCTGCGGGAGCGCCTCTCCGAGCACCAGCGCATCGACAACATCGTGGGGAGCAGCCCGGTCATGCGCGCGGTCCTGAGCGACGTGCTCCGGGTGGCGCCCTCCAAGGCCACCGTGCTCATCACCGGCGAGAGCGGGACGGGGAAGGAGCTGGTGGCGGCCGCCATCCACCAGCACAGCACGCGCGCCTCGGGGCCTTTCGTCAAGCTGCACTGCGCCGCCCTGGCGGAAACCCTGCTGGAGAGCGAGCTGTTCGGGCACGAGCGGGGCGCCTTCACGGGGGCAACCTCCCGGCGGGACGGCCGCTTCCAGCAGGCGGACGGCGGTACGCTCTTCCTGGACGAGATCGGCGACATCTCGCCATCCATCCAGATCAAGCTCCTCCGCTTCCTGCAGGAGCACGAGTTCCAGCGCGTGGGAGGGAACCAGACGGTCAAGGTGGACGTGCGGGTGGTGGCCGCCACCAACCGCGACCTGGCCGCCCGCGTGCGCAGCGGTGAGCTCCGCGAAGATCTCTTCTACCGGCTGAACGTGGTGTCCATCGAGGTGCCGCCGCTGCGCGCCCGGCCCACGGACGTCCCCCTGCTCGCCATGTTCTTCCTGGGTCGCTATGCGAAGGAGAACGGGAAGACCGTCACCTGCTTCAGCGAGGAGGCGCTGGAGCGTCTGACGCGGCATCGCTGGCCGGGCAACGTGCGCGAGCTGGAGAACGCCGTGGAGCGAGCGGTGGTGATCTCCCAGGGAGAGGTGGTGCGTCCGGAGGACCTGCCCAGCACCGTCACCCCCGCCCCCCAGGAGTCGGGCATGCCCCAGGTGCCGGGGGCGAGCCTGGCCGACCTGGAGCGCTACGCCATCCTGAAGACGCTGGAGTTCACCGGCGGCTCCACCTCGCGGGCCGCGGACATCCTGGGGATCTCCGTGCGCAAGATCCAGTACAAGCTCCACGAGTACCAGGGCGAGGCGCCCAAGCAGGCGTGACCGGATGCGCAGGCGATGCGCCGCGCGCACGGCTCTTCGGCAGCGTTTGCATGCATCCTTCCGCCCAGCCACTCCGGCCCTGCACGCCCCTTGCCGCACAACCAGAACTTGATCCGGACCGGATCGGTGCAGAGTGCGGTTTTCGGCACACACGTTGCTGCACTGGGGCCCAGCTCCGTCCACCGGAGGTGTGCCATGAAGCACGTGATCCTGTGCGCCCATGACCTGACCGAGAGCTCCGACCCCGCCCTGCGGCTGGCGCTCGACTACGCCCGGCGCCTGCAGGCCGAGCTGACCGTGCTCTTCGTCGCCACGCCGCCCTATCCCGCCCCGCCCGGCCTCTGGTTCGCCGTGGAGGAGGCCAACTTCGAAGGGCTGGCGGAGCGCATCGCCGCCGCGGGCCGCGTGGAGCTGGAGCGGCGGGTGAAGACCTTCCGCCGGACCGACGATGGGCCCGTGCACGTCGCGGTGGAGAGCGGCGAGCCGGGCGAGACCGTCCTGGCCGTGGCGAAGAAGATGGGAGCCACCCTGCTCGTCCTGGGAACCCACGGCCGCAAGGGCTGGCAGCATCTCATGCTGGGCTCCATCGCGGAGCGGATCGTGCGCACGGCGGTCGTACCGGTGCTCACCGTGGGGCCGGGCGTCATCCTCCCGGAACTGGGGAAGGAAGCCAGGGGAACCGAGGCGCGCGCGTGAGCCTCCTCTGCTGCACCGATCTCTCCCACCGGTCACGTCCCGCTTTGCAGGAGGCTCAGCGCCTCGCCGAGGCGCTGCGCGCAGCGGTCACGGTGCTCCACGTCTGTCCGCCGCCCTATCCCGACCCGGGCTATCTCTCCCTGGCGGTCGAGGACGCCGATCTCCTCGATCTCGCGGGCACCCGCATGCGCAGGGCCGCCCAGTCCACGCTGGAAGCGCTGGTCCGGGAAACCGGGGAGTCGCTGGGCCTGGCGCGCGTCCCCATCCGCACCATGGTGCGGGAGGGGATGGTGGCCAAGACCATCGTGGAGGAGGCCGAGCTCGAAGACGCGGAGCTGATCGTGATGGGGACGCACGCCAGCAGCGGGCTCCCCCATCTCCTGCTGGGGTCGGTCGCCGAGCGCGTGATGCGCACGGCGGCGCGGCCCGTCCTCACGGTGCCGCCGGGCCTCCGCTGAGGGCGGCGGCGGCGCGCAGGGCGGCCTCGAAGACCGGGTCGCGGCCGTCGCGCTGCAGCTCGCCGTGCAGCAGCGCCAGGTCGTCCAGGGGCTGGATCCGGCGGAGGCTGGGAGGGCGGCCGCCGCTCACGACGCGCACGCCGGGCCCTTCGCACCGGGTCCGGCTGGCCTCGAAAGCGTGGCCCCCGTCGGTGTGCAGGCGCACCTGCGTGATGCGGCCGGGAACGGAGGAGGTCCCCGGGCGCAGCTCGATCTGCACCAGCTCGCCGTCGGGGCGGCGCACCAGGTCGGGCCGCTCCACCGTCCATCCCAGGCGCGAGGCGAGCCAGCCCGCAAGGTAGAGCCCGGGGGAGCCGCAGCCCTCGCCGCCGGCGCAGTCGATCTGCACCGCGCGCAGGCCAGGCAGACCGGAGCGTGCGTCGGGATCGTCGAACATGGCCGCCACGATCTCGCGCCACGGCTCCGTGCGCATCCAGGCCAGGTCTCCCACGCAGCCCCGCCAGCCCGGATGCCCGGTCATCCAGGCGAGGACGGGAAGGGCGCGGTCCTCGTCCTCCTGCGTGGCGCTGTTCAAGATGAAGCGATCCGCCAGCTCGAGGATGGGGACCAAGAGGCGCTGCCCAACGACCGGCGCCCGCCACCAGACGAACACGGGCATGTCGCTGACCAGCAGGCGCCGCACCGCCTCGGGAACGCGTTCCCGCGCGGCCCCGGCCACCTCCAGCACGACCTGCTCGCTACAGACGGGGTGACCGCCGGGGCCCATGTGGCAGTGCGCCGCGATCCACGGCGTGAAGCTGTCCGCGCCCTGCTCCTCCCGGACGGAAACGACGAGAACGCGTCCGGGGGACATGTCCGTGACTTTCCCCAGATCCTCGAGCAGGCCCGCCAGCGCGTCCCCGGGCGCGGGGACGACCACCAGGTTCATCTTGCCGGCGCGAAGGACGGCCTTTCCGTCCTTGGCGAGCTCGGACCACATCTGCACGAGCTGCCGCTCCACCTCGTCCAGCGTGGGAATCTCGCGCAGCGGCACCTCGGGCATCTTCAGAGCCTCCGCCAGGCGCGGCCGTCCCGCTCCAGGAGCGCGTCGGCGTCGGCCGGGCCCCAGCTCCCGGCGGCGTAGATCCTCGGTCCCTCCCCTGGATTGCCCGCCCAACCCTCCAGGATGCGGTCCATGTAGGCCCAGGAGGCCTCGACCTCGTCGGCGCGGATGAACAGCGTGGGATCCCCGAGCATGGCGTCCAGCAGCAGCCGCTCGTAGGCCTCGGGCGGGTCCATCCCCCAGGCCGTGCCGTAGTGGAACTCCATGGAGACCGGCTCGATCTGGGGCCTGGACCCGGGAACCTTGGCGTCGAACTTGAGCGAGATCCCCTCCTGGGGCTGGATGCGGAGCACCAGCGTGTTGGGGACGATGCGGTCGTCGGGCCCGGCACGGAACAGCCGGTGGGGGACGTCGCGGAACTGCAGGGCCACCTCGGTCACGCGCTTGGGGAGCCGCTTGCCCGCGCGCAGGTAGAAGGGAACGCTCGCCCACCGCCAGTTGTCCACGTAGAGGCGGTGCGCGACGTAGGTCTCCGTGCGCGAGTCCGGGGCCACGCCCTTTTCCTCCAGGTATCCGGGGACGGCGTTGCCCCCGGCGGAGCCCGGACCGTACTGGCCGCGTACCGTGGAGGCATCCACCTCTTCGGGCCGGAGCGGCCGCAGCGCGCGCAGCACCTTCACCTTCTCGTCCCGCACCGCATCCGCGTCCAGGGAGACCGGCGGCTCCATGCCGATGAGGCACAGGAGCTGGCAGATGTGGTTCTGCACGATGTCCCGGAGGAGGCCGGCCTCCTCGTAGTAGCTGCCGCGGCCCTCCACGCCGATGGCCTCCGCCACCGTGATCTGCACGTGATCCACGTACTTCTGGTTCCACAGCGGCTCGAAGATGCCGTTGGCGAAGCGGAAGACCAGCAGGTTCTGGACGGTCTCCTTCCCCAGGTAGTGATCGATGCGGAAGATGTGTCTCTCGTCGAAGGCGCGGTGGATGGCGGCGTTCAGAGCCCGGGCGGAGGCGAGATCGTGCCCGAAGGGCTTCTCCACCAGCATGCGCGCCCACTTTCCCCCCGTCCCCGGCACGTTCAGCCCCGCCTCGGCCAGCCCGGTGACGATGCCCTCGAACGCGGATGGCGGCGTCGCCAGGTAGAAGAGCCGGTTCCCCGCGGTGTGGAACGTGCGATCGACCTCCTCGAGCTGGCCGGCCAGGCCACGGAAGTCCTGGGGGCGGTCGTACTCGGCCTGCACGTAGCGCAGGCGCGGCGCCATCTCGTTCCACATCTCGTCGTCCAGGGGCCGACGCGAGTGCTCCTCCACCGCCTGGCGCATGGCGGCGGCGAACTCTCCGTCCTTCATGGGGCGCCGTCCCGCGCCCACCAGCGCGAACTCCGCGGGGAGCAGCCGGTCCAGCAGCAAGTTGTAGAGCGCGGGCACCAGCTTGCGGCTGGCGAGGTCTCCCCCGGCGCCGAAGATCACGAGCGTACAGGGATCCGCCGTCCGCTCCCGCCGCAGCCCCGCCCGCAGCGGGTTCTCCTGGGCGACCTGCGCCGTCATTCCGCCTTCTTCACGGCGTGCCCACCGAACTCGTTGCGCAGCGCCGCGATCACCTTGGCGGAGAAGGACGCGTCCTGGCGGGAGACGAAGCGGGCCTGCAGGGAGAGGGTGAGCACCGGCGCCGGCACGTTGAGATCGATCGCCTCCTGCACCGTCCAGCGCCCCTCGCCCGAGTCCTCGACGTATCCGCGGATGGACTGGAGGCGCGCGTCCTTGCCGAAGGCGCGTTCCGCCAGCTCGAGCAGCCACGAGCGCACGACGCTTCCCTGGTTCCACAGGTGCGCCACCCGGGCGAGGTCGAAGGGGAAGGCGCTCTTCTCCAGGATCTCGAATCCTTCGCCGTAGGCCTGGAGCATGCCGTACTCGATGCCGTTGTGGACCATCTTGCAGTAGTGGCCGGAGCCGGCCGGTCCGGTATGCAGGAACCCGTCCGGGGGTGCCAGGTCGCGGAGCACCGGCGTCAGCCGCGCCACGTCCTGGGCGGGCCCTCCGACCATCATGCAGTAGCCGTTCTCCAGGCCCCAGATGCCCCCGCTGGTCCCGGCGTCCACGAACCCGATCTGCCGGGCGGCGAAGGCCTGCGCGCGGGCCATGGAGTCCGTGTACTTCGAGTTCCCACCGTCCACGACGAGGTCGCCCGCGGCCAGCAGAGGCTGCAGTCCATCGAGCACCGCCTGCGTGGCCTCCCCGGCGGGGACCATCAGCCAGACCGTCCGGGGCGGCGCCAGCGCATGCACGAGGCTGGCGAGATCGGGGAAGGCCTTGCCGCCCTCCCGCTCCAGGATGGGGAAGCCCTCGGTGCTCCGAGCGGTTCCCACGACGTCGTGACCGCGCCTCAACAGGCGCACGGCCATGTTGAGCCCCATGCGGCCCAGGCCGACCATTCCCAACTGCATGACGTCTCCAGTGCGATGAACCCCCATAATAAGCGCATGGCGCTGGGGGGGGAGATGTCCTGGGTCCTGGCGCTCGCCGTCGTCGTGTGCGCGGCCCTGGGCCTGCCGCTGGCCTCGCGTGGCGGGCGGTTCCGGGCGCTGCCGGGCTGGGTCGCCTTCTGCGTCAGCTTCGCGATCCTGCTCTTCGCGCTCACGCGGCTCCCCCTCGCCGCCGCGCTGGTCCTGCTGGGCGTGGTGATGTTCGGCGCCCTGCGCGAGTACTTCTTCGTGGCGCCGGTGCGCCCGCGCGACCGCCGCGCCATTCTCGTCTGCTACCTCACGATCCCCGTGGTGCTGGTCCCGGTGTACCTGGACTCCTACGGCGCTTTCCTGACCGGCGTGCTGTTGTCGCTGCTGCTGGTGCAGCCGACGGCGCTGTCGCTGGGAGTCCCCACTCCGGGACTGCTGGACGCCCTGGGCCGCGTCCTGCTCGGCCTGCTGGTGTTCGTCTTCTGCGCCGCGCACCTGGGGTGGATGGCGCGCTGGGGGAGCGGCCGCCTGGAGCTCTTCGGCGTGCTGGTGCTGGCGTCGGAGCTTCCCCAGCGGCTGCTGGGACGGCTCCGGGCCGGCGAGCCGAAGGGTGGCCCCCTCCTGGGCCTGCTGCTGAGCGTGGCGCTGGCGTGCGGGCTCGCGGCCTGGCTGGTGCCCGCCCTGGGCATCACGCCCCGCCACGGCCTGGCGCTCGGTCTCCTGGTGGTCGCCTCCGTGACGGCCGGACGGGCGGTGACGGAGGCCGTCTCCCAGGATCTCGCCATGGCCCCCGCCTCCTCCCGTCTCGGACGCGGCGCCCTGCTGGACCGCACCATGCCGGCGGTCTACGCTGCCCCCCTGTTCTTCCACTACGTGAACTACCTGACGTGACCTCGCTCCGCCGCGCGCTCGCCCACGTCCTCATGCTCGCGTTCCACGCCGGGTTCGTGCGCCCCGTGCTGACCGTGATGGGCGTGCGCGTGCGCCGGCGCGCGCTGATCCCGCCGGGACCCTGTCTCGTGGTGGCGAACCACAACTCGCACCTGGACGCGGCCGTGCTCATGAGCCTGTTCCCGCTGCGGCGCCTGCCTCGGGTGCACCCGGTGGCGGCTGCCGACTACTTCGGGAAGAACCTGGTGCGGCGCACCATGGCCATGGTGCTGATGAACGGCATCCCCATCGAGCGGCGGCCGCTGGCGGGCATGGATCCGCTGGCGCCCATCGTGGAAGGGATCGCGCGCGGCGAGTCCTTCATCTTCTTCCCGGAGGGGAGTCGGGGGGAGCCGGGGGTGGTCGCCCCCTTCCGCGGCGGCATCGGGCGCCTGGTGCGGCAGGTGCAAGAGCTGGTGGTGGTCCCCGTGTTCCTCTCGGGGGCCGAGCGCATCTGGCCGCGGGGCGAGGCCATCCCCGTGCCGCTGGGGATCGACGTCTCGGTGGGAAAGCCGCGCAGCTACGCTCCCTCAGGGGAGCCGCCGGAGATCGCCGCCCGCGTGCGCGAGGACGTGCTGGCGCTCGCCCCCCCGCCCCCTCCGGTCCCCGGCCCTCGACCCACGCCCCCGGTGCGGGTGGCGGTCTGCGCCGTGCGCCCCGAGCCTCGCCGCGCCTACTTCCTGGCGGTGCTGGAGCGCCTGGGCCGCACCGGCTACACGCTCGGTCTCACCGAGCCGATGCTGGAGGCCGATCCCGAGGGCGTGCGCGAGGCCTCGGGGGTGCCTTTCACGGGACGGCGTGCCTGGCCCTCGCTCGTTGCCTGGCTCTTCCACCGCGGGGGAGCGCACGCTCGCGCCCGCTTCGCGGAGATGGTGGAGCGCGCGCAGGTGGACGAGGCGCTGGAGCACGGGCGCACCACCCGGTTCGTGGCCACGGACGGAAACGCGCTCGTGGACCTGCTGGCCTTCGCCGAGGCCACCTTCTACGCCGGCAAGTTCGACGAGACGGAGATGCGGCGCCTGCTCGACTACCTGCGCGGGGAGCGCCGGATCCCCGTGGGGCAGTGGCCCCGGTTCCTGGGGAAGGCGACCGAGGTCTGGCTTCTGAACGTGCTCGACCTGGTGCGCCCGCCGGCCCCCGACGTCCTCGTCCTCCTGCGCTTTCCCGCCGGGGAGCTGGCCCCGGCGCAGGCCCGGCTGCAGGATGCCTATGCTTTCGTGGGGGGGGCGCTGCGCCGGCGGCGGGTCCAGGTCCTCGAGGTGGACCCCTCCCAGCGGACCCCGGAGCAGGTGGGGGAGGAGATCGAGGCCGCCCTGGCGCGGGCCGCCGCCCCGGAGCAGGCGCGCCTGCTCACTTGACGGCGCCTCCGCCGCGAGTGAAGTTAAGCGGTGGGGAAGGGAGGCCTCGATGTCCGGCTCGCCTGCATTCCAGCACCTCACCGTGCAGAACCTGGAGGAGCACCGCCAGGTCCACTTCTACCTCGACCGGCTGACGCAGATGCTGGCGGAAATCGACGCCGGCGTTCCGGAGGCGTCCGCCCGTCTGTCCGCGGAGCTGGGGAGCCTGATCGAGCGCTTGACCGAGCACTTCGCGGGGGAGGAGCAGGGCGGGCTCTACCACGGCGTGCTGGACCTGCTCCCGGGCACCACCGTCGAGGTGCGGCGCCTCTCCGAGCAGCACGCCCGCCTGCTGGACACGCTGGAGATGGCGAGACTGCATGCCCAGCGCTGCGCACCGGCCGAGATGCCGTCGCTGCGCCAGGACCTGGCCACGTTTCTGGATGTGCTCCGCGCCCACGAGGAAGCCGAGGACGAGCTTCTGCGCCGGGCGCTCGAGATCGAAAGCCGCGCCTAGCTAGCCCGGGGGGGCCTTGCTCAACGGCGTCTTCGTCGCCGCCGTCCTCTTGGCCGTCGTCTTCGCCGCCTGGAGCCCCCACGGGATGGAGGGGGTCACCCAGGGTGCGCTGGGCGGGGCGCGCAGCGCGGCGGACCTGGCGCTGGGGCTGACGGGCGCCCTCGCGCTGTTCCTCGGTCTCATGCGCGTCGCCTCCGAAGCGGGGCTGCTGGCGCGTCTGGCCCGGCTCCTGGCCCCGGTCCTGAGGCGCCTCTTCCCGGGGATCCCCGACGGGCACCCCGCCCTCTCCGCGGTGGTCTTGAACCTCTCGGCCACCGCGCTGGGCCTGGGGAACGCGGCGACGCCGTTCGGCGTCCAGGCCATGCGGGAGATGGATCGCCTGAACGCGCGCCCGGGGACCGCCACGGACGCCATGGTGCTGTTCCTCGCCCTCAACACCGCCGGCTTCGGCCTCATCCCCACCACGCTCCTGAGCCTGCGCGTCTCCGCGGGGAGCGCGGCGCCCGCGTCCATTCTCGTCCCCACCTGGATCGCCGCCGGCGTGGGCACCGTGACGGCGGCCCTGGCGGCCACGCTGCTCGCGCGGCTTCCGCGCTTCCGCCTGCCGCCTGCAGAGCGCGCCGCCCCCGCGGTGGTGGAGGAGGAGACCGCGGCGGCGCCTCCCAGGCTCTCCCGTGGGGCCGCCCTCCTCGTGGCCCTCGCCGGGCTCGCCGTGCTGGCCGGTCTCGTCGTGCACGGCGCGCGGACGGGGGCGCGCGACCTGTTGGCGTCCTGGCCGCTCCCCCTCCTGATCGGCGGCCTCGTCGCCGCCGGGTGGGCCGCGGGGGTGCGCGTCTACGACACCCTGGTGGAGGGGGCCAAGGAAGGGTTCCAGGTGGCGCTGCGCATCCTCCCGTATCTCGTGGCCATCCTGGTCATGGTCGGCATCGTGCGGGGCTCGGGGATGCTCGACCTCGTGGTCTCCGCGCTCTCCCCGCTCACCGCGCACGTCGGGGTCCCGGCGGAGCTCCTCCCCGTGATGCTGCTGCGGCCCCTGTCCGGGAGCGGCGCCCTCGGGCTCACCGCGGAGATCCTGAAGACCCACGGCCCCGATAGCCCGCTGGGATTGATGGCCAGCACCATCCAGGGGAGCACCGAGACCACGTTCTACGTGCTCGCGGTCTACTGCGGCGCCGTGGGGGTGAAGCGCACGCGGCACGCTCTCCTCGCCTGCCTGCTCGCGGATGCGGTGGCCATGGCGGTGGCCCTCCTCGCCGTGCGACTCCTCCTGCTCTGAGTTGACGGAGAAGGTCCCCAATGGTAAGGTCCCACGGCACATGAAGTTAAAGCGCTACCAGCGGTCGTTCTGCCCGTGGGAGCCCGATCGAACGAGCCCACGCGGGGAACGCTCCCGCCGGCGGTTGCCATCAAAGGGCGCTCGAAGACCGAGCGCCCTTCGTGTTTCGAGGGACCCGTGGACGCCAAGGAACAGCTCAAGCGGCTCCTGAGGATCCAAGACCTGGCGCTGGAGATCCGCCGCGCGCGCGCCGTCGCGGAGGGCGCTCCAGCGAGGATCGAGGAGATCGAGGCGCGCTTCCGCGAGCGCAATGCGGAGTACGTCGCCATCCAGGCCCGCCACGACGAGCTGGACAAGGACCAGAAGACGCGCACGCAGTCCTTGACCGAGCTCGAGGAATCGAGGCGCAAGTTCACCGACCAGCTCATGCAGGTGAAGAACCAGCGCGAGTACGCGGCCGTGCTCAAGGAGATCGACGCCGTGAAGGCGCACGCGGCCGAGCACGAGGACGCCGTGCTGAAGGCGATGGACGAGCTCGAGACCCTGAGCTCCGACCTCGAGGGGCGCGCCTCCCACATCCAGGAGGAGCGGGCCAAGGTGGCGGCCGAGGTGGCCGGCGTGGAGCGGGAGGCGGGTCTCGCCTCCGAGGAGGCGGCCAAGGCCGACGCGGAGCGAACGGCGATCGAGGTCGAGCTCCCGCGGGACCTGGTGGACGCCGTGCGGCGGGTGGAGGAGGCGCGGGCCGGCATCTTCCTGGCCCGGGCGGAGTCCCAGGTCTGCCAGTCCTGCTACGTGAGGATCCGGCCCCAGGTGTTCCAGGAGATCAAGATGGCGGCGCGCATCCACTCCTGCGGGAACTGCCGCCGCTTCCTCTACTACGAGCCGGTGCTGCGGTCGGGGACCGCCCCCGAGATCCCGGTGGGGAACGGCCAGGTGACGGCCACCCATGGCGGCTCGGTTTAGAGCCGCCGTCGACGGCGGCTCGCGGGGGAATCCCGGCCCCGCCGCATGGGGCGTGGCCGTGCTGGGGGAGGACGACGCCTACCTCGAGGGGCGCGCCGGCACCCTGGGGCGGACCACCAACAACGCCGCCGAGTACGAGGGCCTGCTGGCCGCGCTGGACATGGCGGCCCAGCGGGGCGCGGAGGAGGTCGAGATCCGCGCCGACTCGGAGCTGATCGTCCGCCAGGTGCAGGGTCTCTACAAGGTGCGCCACCCCGACCTGAAGCCGCTGCACGCGGAGGCCATGCGCCGCATCCGGCTCTTTCCCCGTTTCCGCATCGTCCACGTCCCGCGCGAGGACAACCGACACGCCGACCGCCTGGTGAACCTCGCGCTCGACCGGGGCGAGGCCGGCGTGCTCGTGGACCCTTGACAGAGGAGGCCGGCGCGCGGGCGGCGATCGTGGCCCGCATCGAGGCCGCCTGCCGCCGGGCCGGACGGGACCCGCGCGGGGTCACGTTGGTGGCGGTGACCAAGACCGTGCCGGCGCCCCGGGTGCGTGCGATGGCGGAGGCGGGGCAGGTCGTCTTCGGCGAGAACCGGGTACAGGAGGCGCTGGCCAAGATGGGGGAGGTCGGTCCTCCCGCGCGCTGGCACCTGGTCGGGCACCTGCAGCGCAACAAGGCGCGGCACGCGGTGGGGGCCTTCGAGCTCATCCACTCCGTGGACGGCCTGGAGCTGGCGCGCGAGATCGACCGCCGGGCGGCGGCGCGTGGGATCGTCCAGCCGGTGCTCGTCGAGGTGAACGTGGCCGGCGAGGAGACGAAGGAGGGAGTGGCGCCCGCCGCCCTTCCGGCGCTGATGGAGGGGATGGCGCCGCTTGCCGCCCTGGACCTCCAGGGCCTGATGGCGATCCCGCCGCCCTCGGAAGATCCCGGGGCCTCGCGTCCCTGGTTCCAGCGTCTGTGCCGGCTCCGGGACGAGGCGGCCCGGCGTCACGGACGCCCCCTTCCCCACCTCTCCATGGGAATGAGCGACGATTTCGAGGTGGCGATCGAGGAGGGGGCGACGCTGTTGCGGGTGGGGCGCGCGCTCTTCGGGGAACGCTTGCCATGATGGAAACGTCGCATTATGTTCCACGCGGGTTCCCCCCGATATCGTTGGAGGTCACCGTGAGCGCCCGCCTGACCGCCATGGACGTCGAGCAACAGGAGTTCACGCGCAAGGTGCGCGGCTACGACCCCGACGAGGTGAAGCTCTACCTGAAGTCGGTGGCGGAGGAGATCGAGCGCCTGAACCTCGAGAACGCCACCGTGCGGGAGGAGATGGGCCAGCTCCGGGAGCGCCTGGAGGACTACCGGCAGCGGGAGCGCATGCTGCAGGACACCCTGCTCACCGCCCAGCGCATGGCCGAGGAGCACCGCGAGAACTCGCGCGTGGAGTCCGAGCTGCTGGTGAAGGAGGCCCGCATCAAGGCGGAGCGCCTCCTGGAGCAGGCGCAGGATCAGCTGGCCGCCCTGGAGAGCGAGATCGCGCAGGCCCGCCTGGAGCGCGACGTCTTCGAGAACCGCCTGAGGAGCGCGGTGCAGGAGCACCTCTCCCTGCTCGACCTGCGGAAGACCGAGCGCGCCGAGGTCGACAACCTTCGGTTCCTGCGCCGCCGGACCGGCTCCGAAGTCGGATGATCGACGCGGACCTCGTCGTCGCCGGCATCGGGGAGCTGGCGACGTCGGAGGGCCGGACCCCTCGCCTGGGCCGGGACCTCGACCGCTTGCGCGTGGTGCAGGATGCGGCGGTCGCTTGCCGGGACGGACACATCGTCTTCGCCGGCTCCCGTCAGGAATTCCAGGCCCGCGTGCGCCCCCTCCCCGGTGCCACGACCGTGGATGCGGAGGGCGGTACGGTCCTCCCCGGCTTCGTGGACGCCCACACGCATCTGCCCTTCGCAGGATGGCGGGAGCGCGAGTTCGACCAGCGCCTGCGGGGGGACACCTACCAGGCCATCGCCGCCCGGGGGGGCGGCATCCTCTCCACCGTGGCGGCGACCAGGGTGGCGAGCGAGGACACCCTCGCCGCCCTCGTGCGCGCGCGTCTGGACGCCATGCTGGCCCGCGGGACCACCACGGTGGAGGCCAAGAGCGGCTACGGGCTCACCCTCGAGGCCGAGCTGCGCCAGCTCCGGGCCCTGCGCCGTGGGGCCGCCGGCCATCCCGTGGAGGTGGTCCCCACCTTCCTGGGGGCGCACACGGTTCCCCCCGAGCATCGGCAGGACCGGGCCGCCTGGGTGCGCCTCCTCGTGGAAGAGGCCCTCCCCGCCGTGGCCGCGGAGGGCCTGGCGGAGTACGCCGACGCCTTCGTGGACGCGCACGCCTTCACCCCGGAGGAGGCCCGGGCCGTGCTGGAGGCGGCGGGCCGGGCGGGCCTCGGTGTCCGCCTCCACGCGGATCAGCTCGCCGACGACGGCGGTGCCGCGCTCGCGGCCTCCCTGCGGGCCGCTTCCGCCGACCATCTGGAGCACGTCTCCCCGGAGGGGATCGACGCACTGGCCCGGGCGGGAACGACGGCGGTGCTGCTCCCCGCCGCCGGCTTCTTCCTGCGGTCCGCGCAGCGACCCCCGGCACGGCGGCTGATCGAGGCCGGCGTCCCGGTGGCGCTGGCCACCGACTTCAACCCCGGCACCTGCCCCACCGAGTCCATGCCCCTGATCCTGGTCTTTGGCTGCCTGTGGGCGGGGCTCACCGTGGACGAGGCCATCACCGCCGCCACGCTCAACGCCGCCCACGCCCTGGGGCGCGCCGACCGGACGGGGAGCCTGGAGGAGGGGAAGCGCGCGGACCTGGTGGTGCACGGCGTCCCCGGCCGGCATCACCTGGTCTACCGGTTCGGGGACTCCCGCGTGCGGACGGTGATCGCGGGCGGGAAGGTGGTCTACGAGGCGCCTAGAACAGCGGCGCCCGCGTATTGACCTCGTAGTGGAAGTTGTAGGTCGTCACCTTCAGGTCGATGGGCATCTCGAAGAATGCCTTGATGATCATCTCGCTGCTGCTCCGCTTGAGCTGGAGGTTCTTGCGCTGAAGCGGGAGCTCCAGGTCGTCGGCCTTCTCCATGATCTCCTTGGCGATCTTCTTGTCGTCGTGGGTGAGGGCGGCGGTGCGGCACTGCTGCTCCACGAAGTCGCGGAATTCGTAGGCGTTGATCCGCACGGGCACGATCTTCACGCCCAGGAAGGCGCCGATCCCCACGATCGCCGCGGCAATCAGGAGTCCGAGCCGGCCTTCTCCACGCTCTCCGTTGCGCATCCCCTCACCTCATGCCAATGGCGGGGCGGGAATATAGGGTCCGGCCGGGGCCGGGACAAGCCGCCCCGGCCACCGGAAAAGGAGCCGTCGGCATGCGATCCGCCACCCGCTACCTGACCTTCGAGATCCCCGCCCGGATGGACTTCGTCAACATCACCCCCCAGGTGGAAGGGGTGGTGGCGGGGAGCGGCGTCCGGGAGGGGCTGTGCCTGGTCAACGCCATGCACATCACGGCCAGCGTCTTCATCAACGACGACGAGCCCGGGCTGCACGAGGACTACAAGAAGTGGCTGGAGGGGCTGGCACCCCACGATCCCGCGCGCTACCGCCACAACCGCACGGGGGAGGACAACGGGGACGCGCACCACAAGCGCCAGATCATGGGGCGGGAGGTGGTGGTGGCGGTCACGGGCGGGAAGCTCGACTTCGGTCCCTGGGAGCAGATCTTCTACGGTGAGTTCGACGGCCGCCGCCCCAAGCGCGTGCTGGTCAAGGTGATCGGGGAGTGAGGGGAGCCGCCGCCACCGCCCGCGCCACGAAGGCCGCGTCCAGCACGCCGCCCTCGGCCAGAGTGCGGTCCACGAGCGGCAGCAGCGCCTTCGCGTAACGGTCCACGTCCGGCTTGTGGTACCAGCGCAAGGCGGTGGACCAGTCGGCGGAGAAGGCGCGGTCGGCCACCCCCTGGCCGAGCGCCGTGGGCAGTGCCTCGTGCAGGAGCTCCCAGGCGTCGCCCCCTCCCGGGGAGGCGGCGCGCGCCGCCGCCTCCAGCGCCTCCTGGCGCGGGGCGGGCATGCGCGAGAACAGGAAGTGCGCGTTCTCGTGCACGATCACGGAGGCCTGGTCGGCCAGCCGGTCTCCCTTGCGGATCTCCAGCAGCAGCGTGCGGCGCAGCGCGTAGGCGTGCGTCCCCCAGCCCCCGGGCACGGGCACGAGGAGGAGGCGGGGGCGGGGCGCGCCGTCCGGGGGCACGCCGTAGAACCGCGCCAGCCGCACCAGCAGAGCGTCCAGCTGCGCCCGCGCGGGATCCTCGCGGGCCGTGCGCAGGAACGCCTGCGGCACCTCTCCATCCCGCCAGATGCGGGCGTACTTGGGGGCGAACCAGGCCAGGCTCTTCCGCAGCGTCGCCATGTCCTCGGCGCTCAGCTCCCTGGCGA
>Ga0070695_100000836_pt1 | contig 16627 bp, 11 predicted proteins | sample KBSK1252metaG_FD_65471 | JGI IMG/M metagenome (GOLD analysis project Ga0070695, IMG submission 65471) | Corn, switchgrass and miscanthus rhizosphere microbial communities from Kellogg Biological Station, Michigan, USA - KBS K1-25-2 metaG | ecosystem: Host-associated > Plants > Roots >...
TGGTGATGGGGGTCGTGCTGGCGTTTTTCGGCCGAACGATCCCGATCGTCGCGACAGGCGTGACCATTCCCCTTGCCTTCGCCGGTACGTTCATTGGCATGTGGCTCGCCGGCTTCAGCATCGACAATCTATCGCTGATGGCTCTCGGTATTTCGGTTGGCTTCGTCGTCGACGATGCGATCGTGGTGATAGAGACTGTCATGCGGCGCATCGAGCGAGGCGATGCGCCACTGCAAGCGGCGATTGCGGGTGTGGGCAGGGTTGCGTTCACGGTATCGACAATCAGCTTGTCGATGGCCGCTGCTTTCCTGCCCTTGATGTTTGCCGGCGGGGTCCTCGGCAAGTATCTGCAACCGTTTGCGCTCACCGTCACGTTTGCCGTGCTCGTCTCGACCATCGTTGCGCTCACGGTGACGCCGATGCTGTGTGCCCGCTACATGGCGGCGAAGCCGCATGTCTTTCGGCGCCCCTCTCTCATCGATCGCGCCATGGCCGTGTTGACCAGGGCATACGCGGCCTCGCTCCGCGTCACGCTGCGCCATATCTGGGTAGTTCTCCTGGCATTTGTGGTGACAGTCATTTTGACCGTTGAGCTGTTCGGAGAGCGTCCGAAGGGCTATTTGCCGGGCAATGACGATACTGGGCTGCTGATGGGTTGGACAGGCGGCAGCAAAGACATGTCATTCAGCGAAATGCAGCGCTTGCAACAGATGGCCGCCAAGGTCATTGCTGCCCACCCTGCCGTCGCTCATGTCGGCTCCTTTATCACTAGCTCGTCGACCAGCGGCCAGTTCTACGTGACGCTGAAACCGATGTCAGAGCGGCGGCTGCAGGCCTGGCACGTCGTCGCCAACTTGCGCGAGGAGCTGAAGGCAGTTAGCGGCATCTGGGTCTCGCTGATCGCGGCTCAGGACGCGAGGATCAGCACTCGTCTCGCTCCATCGGAATATGAGTTCACCCTCTGGAGTGCCGATCTCGACCTGTTGCGGCGGACCGCGCCGCTGGTCGTGGAGCGGTTGCGCAAGGTGCCCGGCCTCGTCGACCCATGGCATGATCAGGAGGGCGGCGGGCTACAGGCCAACGTGACCATCGACCGCGGAACGGCGGCGCGACTCGGCGTCGATGCTCGGGCGATTACCGGGACCCTCAACGACGTTTACGCGCAGCGCCAAATTTCGACCATCTTCGGGCCGCGCAATCAATACCGGGTCGTGCTCGGCGCCGAGCCCCACCTCGCGCTCGGACCCGAACACCTCAGCGAGCTCTACGTTGCGGCAAGGGATGGAAAGCAGGTACCGTTCACGTCGGTCGCGCGCGTCGACACGGCACTCGCGCCGTTGTCGGTCTATCATCAGGGACAGTTCGCAGCCGCCACAATCGGGTTCAGCATCACACCCGAGACGACGCTCGCGGCCGTCACGCCACTGATTCGACAGGCTGTCGCTGGCATGGCGCTCCCTGAAGAAATCCGGGCGGACTTTACAGGAGATGCCGCGGTTAGCGATCGGTCCGGCGACAGTCAGCTCATGCTGCTACTGGCGGCGCTCGTTGCGATCTATATTCTGCTCGGTATCCTCTACGAAAGCCTACTACACCCGTTGACGATCCTTTCGACCTTGCCACCGGCCGGGCTCGGAGCGCTGATCGCACTGAAATACACCAATACAGATCTGACGCTGATCGCCTTCATCGGCATCATCCTACTGATCGGCATCGTCAAGAAAAACGGCATTATGCTGGTCGATCAGGCGCTCGAGCTTGAGCATCGCCAAGGCCGTGATCCCCATACTGCGATCATTGAGGCGGCGGCGCGGCGTTTTCGACCAATCCTCATGACGACACTTGCAGCATTGCTCGGCGCCCTGCCGCTGCTGCTTGGAACGGGACCGGGCTCGGAGTTGAGGCGCCCGCTGGGCATCGCCGTCGTCGGCGGACTGCTAGTGTCGCAGGCGCTGACGCTCTACACCACGCCCGCCATCTACCTGGCCCTTGCCCGCCTCGCCGCGCGACGGCCATGGCGGCGTCTGTCATAGAGGGATCGATCGGCGCGGCACTTCTGCCAGCGCGCAATGGCCTCGTCGATCGGAATCATCTTTCTCAGCCTCTTCGGCGTCTTGCTCACGCTCGTCCGCGGCCGTTTCCTTCTCGGCAGGTCGCAATCGTTCAACATGTCCCTCGTCGGCTAGCCAGACTAGCTTCGTTGCCGTCGCCAAGGTTCGCACCGTCGATGCCTCGTGCGTGGCCCGTGCGACTGCCGCGCTGGAAGCCCGGATTGGTGTGCGGCTGTTCCAACGCTCAACACGCAGCATGAAGCTTACCGAGGCCGGCGCGTACTACCTGGCCAAGGTCGTGCCTCGGGTGGACGAGATTGAGCGGGTGGAGGCAGAGGTGCGCGGGCTCAGATCTTCGCCGCGCGGCACGTTGCGCCTCACCGCTTCAGTGAGCTTCGCCGTACGTGGCGTTGCGAAGCTCAGCATTGACCTCGCTTGCTGCTGCACTGCCTAGCTTCTCCGCTGAACGGCTCCGTATGGAGACCGTCGAGCGACCTTGGCCAGCGTCTCTCCGCGCTGGAGCAGAATTACGGGCGGCTGAAGGCTGACGGTGCATCCTCCGCCCAGCGCGAGGAGCCAACTACTTGGGGCCGTGGTCCGGCCCATCTCGTGACCCGCCTCGGTGCTCCTCTTCGCGCGAGCCTTCGCTTCGTCTCCTCGCCCGTTTCAGGCCTGCCCGCCTGGGCATCACGGCACGGAAACCCGATGTTGCGTCGCGTAGCGCACGGTAGCGGCGGCGCAGGGCCGCAGTCGATGCGGAGATCGCGCGGCTCGCCGCTGGCGGGACATTCCGTGCGCGACGATGCAGCTATCCGCTACCGCTTCCAGCTTTGGGGTCCACCGCCCCTCCCGATGAGCTATCGCCCCTTCACATAGTCGGTGAATGCCTCTGCATAATCGGGATGCCAGCGCGAGAGGGCTGGGCGGTTCTCGACGATGTCACCGGCCGACCAAAGAATGCGAGCCTCATCCAGGGGCCTGGGCGCATCGTTGTCTGGACACAGTATGTAAAAATCCCCAACCGCCAGCCGCTCCAGCATAAAATCGACGGTCTGTTCTGGCGTCCATGCGCCCGCCGGCTTCTCGGTGCGGCCTTTGGCGGTCAGCTCTGTGAAGACGAAACCGGGGATCAGCAGATGCGCGCTGGTTCGGCAGCCGGGCGTGTTCCGCAATTCGTGCTGAAGCGCTTCGGTGAAAACCCTCACGCCAGCCTTGGCCACATTATAGGCCGGGTCTCCGGGCGGGGTGGTAATCCCTTGCTTGGACCCAGTGTTGATGATCAGGCCCGGACGCCCGCGATCGATCATGCCGGGCGCGAACACTTGCGAACCGTTGATCACGCCCCACAAGTTGACGCCAAGCACTCGTTCCCAACTCGCGGCCGCTCCGAACATGCGGCTTCCTGGCTGCACGCCGGCATTATTGATCAAGATATCGGTTCCGCCGAACCGCTGGCGGACCGCTGCTTCCAGCCGCCGAACCTCATCTACGCTACTGACATCGGCCGCCACGGTCAGAACGTTGGCCGCACCATCCGGCGATGCGGCGGAGAGTGCCTCAGCAGCTCGAGAAAGCCGGTCCTCACCGAGATCGGCGATGCAGATCCGTAGGCCGAGACGGGCGAAACGCGTAGCTGCGGCAAAGCCGATGCCGGCGGCGCCACCCGTGATGACGGCAACCGCTTCGGGGGTCAGGGCAGGATGTGACAAGCTGGTCCCTCCTAACTATTTTGGGAACGATGAGGAATGCTGCAACCTTCAAACTGCGAACTAACGAAAGACATGCCCCACGAATATAATCTCGCCCGCGCGCTCTTGTAGTAGCCGCGACCTTCAGGATCGCTACCGGTCTGTCCCGGGGAGCCGCTAGCCCTCCCCCGTCACCGCGGCCAAGGCATTAGGGCCACCCTGGTCTGGTGCCGCGTCCGCTCGTAACCTAACCAGCCCACGAGGGATATGTGGTGCGCCAATGCAACTCGTTCGGCGCCCTGGGCGAAAATCACATTTCGACTCGTGGCCAAGCAATGCGGGACATCGCCCTTCTCTTGATGGCTCCCTCAACATGGAAATGTTTCGACATATTGGCTGAGGGCGTGCCGCAAGGACCGCTCAAGCACGCCTGCTTCACTGACTTCACCAAAGGTCACGACCGACGCGCATCCTTGCAGGCGCCGGCCGACGAAACCAGCGCGGGCGGCAAGCCGTTTCCGGGATCCCGCGGTCGTGCAAACGATCGACACCACGAGCGAGTGCCAAGCATGCCGAACGAAGGGCTTGGTTTCAATTGACGTCAGGCAGACGGCGGTGGACATGGAACGGCGCACGTGCGTGCGCCAGACAGAAATGCCCAACGAGATCTTGGAAGGGCTCGGCAGCCGCTTTAGCTCCGGCGTTGGCTGCATCAAGCCGCTCAACCGCCGCCTCGACCTGGCGCCGCAGGCGGGTTTCGTCGAGGGTCAGCATGCGGCCTGCGCGCAGCACGAAACGACCATCAATCATCACGCTGTCAATCGCCGCACCGTTCTCTGCAAGCACCAACTGCCGCAGCGGATCGCGCAGTGGTACGTAGTTGATGTGAGCGATGTCGAGAAAGACGATGTCTGCCCGATAGTCAGGCTCCAGGCGGCCGATGTGGTCGAAGCCGAGAATCGAGGCACTTCCCTCGGTCGCGGCGCGAAACGCCTCTTCGACCGACAGCCAGCGTACGGGGTCGGCGTCGGCGACGCGCGACAGCAGGGCCGCCAGGCGTTGCGCCTCGAACATGTTCTGTCCGTCGGAGGTATTGCTGGCATCGGTGCCGATCCCAACTCGTACGCCGGCGTCGAGAAGCGCGCGCGCAGGTGCAACACCAGAGCCAAGCCGAAGGTTGCTCATTGGATTGTGGACGACACCGGCGCCCGCATCCGCGAGGCGAGCGATATCATCACCGTCTAGCCAGATGCCGTGCGCAGCGCTGAAGCGAGGGCCAAGTACGCCCAGCCCCTGCAGATGCGCCACTAGGCTCTTGCCGTATTTCTGCAATCCGAGCGCGGCCTGCGCCTTGCTCTCTGCCACGTGCGTCTGCACCACAACGTCACACTCTTCCGCCAGTCGCGCGCACGCCAGCAGAAATGCATCACTGCAATGCAGCGGAATGGTTGGTCCAAGCGCAGGTCGCAACAGGTCTCGGTCGAAATGCCAGTTACCGAGGATCTCCCGGGCGGCCCCCACGCTGGCCTCGTAGGGAGCCGCCTTGATTTGGCGCGCGCGCTGCTGTAGCTGCAGCGGCAGGGCCTCCATCAGCCCCGGCAACGCCGAATATAGGGTGCGATCGGCCATCATGGGCGCGATTACGGCGCGCATTCCGACCTCACCATAGGCCTCGGCCACCGCATCCATTCCTTCGCGAGACGGTATCGGGTATTCGACAAATAGGTCGTAGGCGGCGGTGCAACCCTTGCGGACCAATTCGACCGCGGTCAGTGTCGCGCTGAGGCGCTTGTCCTCGATGGTGCGGTTGCCATTGATGGCACCGCTGGCGCTGAGGAATACCTCGAGCGGCACGCGATCGGCCACAGCGCCCTTGCCCAGTCCGCCATGCCCATGGGTATGACCGTTGACGAGGCCGGGCACCAGCAAACGATCGCTTGCCTCGATGCGCTCGAGGCTCCCGCGCGTGATTTGCCCAGGCGGCTCAATCGCACGGATGAAGCCGTCCTCGATCAACACATCCGCCGGCCTGCAAGTCTTTAGGTCAGCACGGAGTACGTGCCCACCACTGATTAACATCGTGGTCATGCCGACAGCCTCGCCATCCCTTCTGTCATGTGTCGCCCGATCTCATAGCGGTCGGCGCCGGCACGATCCGTTTCATAGCTAATGCGTCCGCTGGCCATCACCAGCACGCGGTCAGACAGCTCAAGCACCTCATCGAGGTCCTCGCTGATTAACAGTACCGCGGCCCCATCGTTGCGCGCGCGCATGATCTGGCGCCGAATTTCGCCGGCGGCGGCGACGTCGAGCCCAAAGCACGGGTTCTGCATGATCAGCAGTCGCACTGCGCGCGCCAGTTCGCGCGCCAGCACCGTGCGCTGGATGTTACCCCCAGACAGCGTCTGCAGCGGCGCTGAAGCCGAGCCGGTGCGGATGCCATAGCGCGAGATCAGCGCGTGCGCGAACGGGTATAATGCGCGCCGCTTCAGCACGAATCCAGCGATTGCGATGGGCGGTCGATCGAATTGCCGCAGAGCCAGGTTTTCCATTACCGACATGGAAGGGACAGCGGCATTGGCGAGTGGTTCTTCGATCAGCAGGGACACGCCCCATCGCTCCAGTTCGCGCCGCGTACCGCGAAACGCCTGTCCGCCCACGCGCACGCTTCCGGCGTGCCTATCGCGCTGACCAGCGAGGATCTGCACCAGTTCTTTCTGGCCATTGCCGGAGACACCGGCGACACCAACAATCTCGCCCGGGCAAACGCTGAGGCTCGCGCCGATCACGGCCGGCGTGCCTCGGTCGCCGACCGCGTGAATGCCTGCGAGTTCGAGATAGGGATCGGTGGCCCGCGACGCGCTCCTGCGGGAACGGTCGGTCTTTTCGGCCGATGCGGGTGCGTCGAACATCATCCGTGCCAAGCTCGGTTCCGACGCTGCAACGACCTCGGTTTGCGCCACCACCTTGCCGCCGCGTAAAATGGATACGTCCTGGGCAAATCGTACCACTTCGCGCAGCTTATGCGTGATGAACACGACGGTGAGCAGGCTGGCATCGGCCAGGCGGCGGATCTCGCCCAGCACTTCGTCGGCCTCGGCAGGGGTTAGAACAGACGTCGGTTCATCGAGCACGATGAAGCGTCGGTTGAGGTAGAGCTGCTTCAAGATCTCGAGTTTTTGTTTCTCGCCAGCCGCCAGCGTCGCCACGAGGCGCCGCGGATCAAGCCGGAACGGCATGCGTGTCATGAATGCATCCAGCGCGGCGTGCTCCCTGCCCCAGTCAATTATGGCCGGGAGGCGCTCACGCCCGAGCAGGAAGTTCTCCGCCACGGTCATCTGTGGCACCAGCGTGAAATGCTGATAAACCATGCCGAGCCCGAGGGCATGCGCGTCGCGCGGATGCAACATGAGGCGCTGACGCCCGTCCACCAGAATCTGTCCGCCGTCGGCGCGGTAGTAGCCCATCAGACACTTGACGAGCGTGCTCTTTCCGGCGCCGTTTTCGCCGAGTATGGCGTGCACGCGACCGGCACGAAATCTCACCGACACCCGGTCGAGCGCGCGCACGGCAGCAAAGCTTTTAGATAGGTCGGCAATCTCGACCTCGGGCGGGGAGGGTGTCGGTGTGCTATTCATCGCGAAATCGACAGCTCGCTCGGTGCGCCGGCCAGAGTGCGAGTGCGTGAGGAGCTGTAGATCAGCAGCCCGAGCGTCAACAGATAGGGGGCGGCGTAGAACAGATAATAACCTTCGCTGATACCGACTGTCTGTACCGCCGGCCCGATGGCCGTGGCGCCCCCGAACAGCAAAGAGGCGTAAAAGCAGCGCAACGGTCTCCAGCGCGCGAAAATCACCAGAGCTATCGCCATCAGACCCTGGCCGCTGGACAAACCCTCGTTCCAGTTTCCGGGGTAATACAGAGACAGGAAACCGCCGCCGAGCCCGGAAAGGAAGCCACCGGCCATGGTAGCCAGCGTGCGGACACGATGCACGGAAAGGCCGATGGCGCGCGCGGCATCGGCGCTCTCGCCGGCAATACGAAGAATTAGACCCCAGCGCGTGTTTGTAAAGCCCCACTCCAAAATGATGGCCAGGGCAATGCCGACGAAGAACATCGGGCTGATTTCAAAGGCCGAGCGGATGGCCGGATTGTCGCTCCAGTTGCCGAGGGGGAGTCCAGGCAGCATCGCCGCACGCGGCTCGATGAATGGCTTGCCGAGAAAGAACGCCAGGCCGATGCCGAAGATGAACAGCGCGATGCCGACGGCGATGTCGTTGACGCGAGGCAAATTGCAGATGGTGGCGTGTAGCAAGCCCAGCGCACTGCCCGCGACGCCCGCAGCAAGCATGCCGAGCCAGGGTGAGCCCGTCAGGTAACACGTCGCAAACGCGCTCATGGCGCCCAGCACCAGCGTGCCTTCCAGACCGAGGTTCACCCGGCCGCTCTTCTCGGTCAGGGTCTCGCCGAGACTCACCAGCAGATAGGGCGTGGAAACGCGAATCGCTCCGGCAACAATGGCGAGCGGCACGCCCCACCAGCCGAGATCGAAGGTGCCGGTCATGCAGCCCACCGGCGGGGCAGGAGCCGCCCGCGAAAGGTGCCACTAGCGAGCACGCAGAGGAAGATCAGTCCCTGCAGCACAGTGGTCGCTGCGTGCGGAATGTCGAAGCGGCGCTGCAGCAGACCACCGCTGGCCGAGATACCGCCGAGCACCAGGGCTACCAGGACCACTGCCAGGGCATTTTGGCGCGCAAGAAAAGCCACGAGAATGCCGGCGTAGCCGAGTCCGACAACCAGGGATTCGCTGGCGGCGCCGTGCACCGCCACGATCTCAATGGCGCCCGCGAGCCCGGCGGCTGCGCCGCCTAGGAAGCAGGGGATCAGAATGAGCCGGCCAATCGGCAGGCCGGTCATTTGTGCCGCGCGCCGATTGCCACCGAGTATATCCATCGCAAACCCGAACGTGGTGTGGCGCACAAGCAGGTGCAGCGCAGCACAGACCACGAGGCCGATGAGCAAACCCCAATGCACCGACAAGCCCGGAATATTGCCGATCATGAAGCCTTTAGGGATCGACCAGCTCTGAGCCTTGAGAGTCTGGGAGAAGTCGCGGATCGGACCGCTCACCAGATGGTTGAGCAGGGCAATGGCGATATAATTGAGCAGCAGGGTGGAAATGGTCTCGTTAACGCCACGAAAATGCTTGAGCGCGCCAGCAGCGCCGATCCACAATCCCCCGGCCAATGCGCCGGCGGCAATTGTCAGCACGGTTCCGACCACTTCGGACGCACCGCCGAGGGCAACCCCGGCCAGCGCCGCGCCAAGGCCACCAAGTACAACCGCCCCTTCGCCCCCGATCACCAGGAGGCCAACCCGCGCGGGGATCAAGGTGCATAGCGCCGTCAACAGTAGCGGCGCCGCTTGCGTCAATGTGCTCTCGATTGAAAAGCGCGTGCCAAAGGCGCCGAGGTAGAGGGTTCGGTAGACAGCGAGCGCATCATGCCCCTGCGCTGCTAGGAAGACTCCGAACAGGAGGCCCGCCGCGGCCATTGCGATCAGCGATAACAGGAGCGACTCGAGGGTGTCGGTCGAAAAGCCGCGTTCCCGCCTGGGCCACGGCTGGGCGTCGCGCGATGCCGGTCCTTGCGCGGTGGCCGGCATTGCACGCGGCTCCTCCATTTTTGTGGAGCTCATTGCCTTCGGTCTGTGTCGGTGTGCCCTCTACTGCAAGCCGGTCGAGCCGATTGCGCCTTCGACAAGCCATTTGACGCTCAATTTGAATGGATTGTCGGTGTTGGCTATCTCCTGCCCGGCAGCCAATACCTGGTTGCCTTTATTGTCCTTCAGCGGACCTTTGTAGAGCTTCAGCGTATCGTCGATGAAGCCTTGCCGCGCCGCAAGCACGCTATCCTGCACGTTGTTCGGCACGTTCTTGCCGAAGGGGCTGATGGCGACCATGTTCTGCCGGAACCCGCCGCGAAACAGATTCGGATAGGCGCCACCGGTCTGCCAGGCCTGCACGAAATCGCCGGCCTTGGCCCAGTTCCACTCGGCTCCCGTGAGGAAACCCTTGGGTGCCAGCGCCGATAGGTCGGTATGATACCCACAACTCATGATGCCCCGTCGCTCTGCGGTTTCCACCGCCACCTTGGGACTGTCGACGTTGGCGACGATCACGTCCACGCCCTGATCGACCAGCGAATTGACGGTTTCCGCCTCCTTGACCGGATTGTCCCAGTCGCCGGTGATGACCACCTGACAGGCGGTGTCGGGCCGCACCGATCGTGCGCCCATGACAAAGCCATTGCAATTGTTGAAAATGAAGTAGAGCGGTTTGGAGCCGATGAAGCCGAGCTTGCCGGTCTTGCTCATCATGCCCGCGGCGATGCCGCAGAGGTAGTGCGGCTCTTCCATATAGCCGCGATAACCGATGGTGTTCTTGGGATCGGAATCCTTCCAAAGTCCACCGGCATGGACAAACAGCACATCGGGATACTTGGGAGCGATTTTCTGGATGAAGGGCCAGAAGCCGAACGACGTCGGAAACACCACCTTGGCACCATCGAGCTGGATCATGCTTTCCATGACGCGCTCAACCTCCACCGTCTCGGGTACCCGTTCTTGCTCGATCAGCTTAACGCCGGGAAGCTGGGCGATACGCTTGGCGGCTACGGCGTGTGCCTGGTTCCAGCCGAAATCGTTGCGCGTGGCAGCATAGATGAAGCCGACGGTGATGGGCTTGGGGGTCTGCGCAAGGCCGCGCAGCGGCAGGCCCGAAAGCAGCGTGCCGGCCCCGACGACATTGGTGGCGCCTGCCAGCACGCGCCGGCGCGAGATCGACTTGGTCATGATGGTCTCCCCCTGCCATGCGCGAGAGTATGGCTTGTCGCGCCGCACTGGCAGCAATTAGATCGGCCACGGCCGATGCCGTCAACTGCTTACAGCATCATCAGAGCGCGACCAGAGCCGAGTTCGAGAGCAGGCCCAGCGGCTAGCGACGACTACAGGTTGCGACGGACCCAGCCGAATTTATGGCAAGCGAACCCGGCGGGTCGGGGTTGGCACCTGCACCAACGCCGAAACCCAGTCGCACAACAAGGCGCCAAGCCAGCCGGTCACGCACAGGAGGCGTGCCCAGGAGCAATAGTAGCGGCGCCGCGCCGTCTGCAGGAGGTGTGCTTCCGCTTCGCCCCTGCAACTCTGCGCAAATAGCAAAACGACCACGACATTCCCAAGCCTTCAACAGTTGCGGGATGTGGTGAACTCATTTGGAGGGCGCCACGCACTGTCAGCAATCCACAGACAAATCACCCCATGGACACTTGCGGCCCGAATCACGTCGCACGCTGCGCGTCAAGAAGCGTGGAGTGGTTGCAATGAAGTCGTCGATATTGCTGGTTGGTCTCCTCCCATTTCTTTTGGGCGGATGCGCGGCGACAGAGCAGGATATGCTCGCATTTGCAACTGATGATGTGCGCCAGCGCGCCACCCAGCGGCAGGTTGAGCGTCGTGCGAAAACCAAAACTGCAAAGCAGCTCCAACCCCAACTACCAGCAGCTCCATTGGTCGGCGCCTCAGAGCCTAGTCTTCCGCCGTGGAGCGTACCGTCCCCAAAGCCTTTGAGGGTCCTTCGCTCCACGCTGACGCCAAGCGAATTGTTCACAAAAGTGAGCCCGGCCGTCTATGCGCTGGCGGCCGAAGGACAACCCCCGCGACAACGAACCTCCCATGGATCAGCGGTTGCTATTTCCTCGAAGGAAGCGATCACCAACTGTCACGTGGTGGCCAATGCCAAGTCTATCATCCTCGCCAATGCGGCCAGGACACTTAGGGCGGAGGTCGTTTCAGCGGATCCCTTGCCAGATCGATGCTATCTTAGAGTGCCGGAGGGCGAGCTGGACCCCGTTTCAGGCATCCGGGACTACACCACTCTGGCAGTCGGCGAAGCCGTCTTCACGATTGGCTCGCCGAAAGGTCTTGTCAACACGCTAGGCAGCGGCCTGTTGTCCGGCTTGCGAAAATCAGAAGGCGAGGCTGAGTACATCCAAATCACCGCACCAGTATCGGAAGGTTCCTCTGGAGGCGGCCTCTTTGATGACCGCGGCAACTTAATCGGCGTCACAACATTCACAGTTCGCGACTCTCAGAACCTCAACTTCGCGATTGCTGCGTCGGAGTTCTGGAGGTGATCCGCGCAGCCATGTTGGCACTGAAGCGGAGACGGCGATGGCCCAAGCGGACCGCGGCAGTCGCTAGACGTCGTGGCATCCTCGACCCGCCGAAGCGCAGCAAGTTGGCGGAACGGGGCGCTTCGCCACTGCTAGCGGCAACGGCGGCTGGGCTCGGGACTGATCCAGCATTTTATCGGGCGAGGGCAGACCTTCGCACCTCGACACAGCATTTGTTACGCACGTGAGCGAACCGGGAGAGCTGGAGCAGCGTGCTCTGAACGGTTGAACAATCGCCAGTTGTCAAGTAAGCCAACGCTGAGGCGCCGGTGTCGATCACCGACCCGCCGTACCCGGCTTTGGGGGCCGCAATGAAGCGTTTGCTCATCCTGTTGCTTTTGGTCTCATTCAGTGGCTCAGCAGGCGCTGAATTCAACGTTGTCGAATCCAATATCGCTGATATGCAACGGGCCATGCAGAATGGCAGCGCCACATCGCGCGAGATGGTTCAGCAATACCTGGCAAGGATCGCCTTTTACGACAAGAAGCTCAACGCAGTCATCACAGTCAATCCAAACGCGCTGCGCGAGGCCGATGAGCGCGATCGCGAACGCGCTCAAGGCACGCTGCGCGGCCCCTTGCACGGCATTCCTATCGCCGTGAAGGACAATATCCATACCACCGACATGCCCACGACCGGCGGCGCGCTTGCGTTTGATGGGTTTGTGCCGCCCTACGAGGCGACAGTCGTGAAGGCTCTGCGCGATGCGGGTGCCGTAATTATCGCCAAGACCAGCATGACCGAGCTGGCCAATTGGATAGCCGGACCACCGACGCCGATGCCGGGCGGGTACAATGCGATCACCGGCTTCGGCATGAATCCCTATGACCCGCGGCGCGACCCGCGCGATGCGACCTTCGATGGGCGACCGGTACTCCTGGTAGGCGGTTCGAGTTCCGGTATCGGGACCTCCGCGAATTTCTGGGCCGCCAACGTCGGAACCGAAACCTCGGGCTCGCTTTTGGTGCCCGCCAATTTGGCGATGTTGGTCACGATTAAACCCACCGTGGGGCGCATCAGCCGCTACGGCATTATCCCGCTCACTGCCGACCAGGATACTGCGGGGCCGATGGCGCGGACCGTCGCCGATGCTGCCACGCTCCTGGGTGTGCTCGAGGATCCCCAGCAGGATCCGGGGGACCCGGTCAAGGCTTGTCAGCCGCCGCCGAACCGCGACTACACACGCTTTCTCAAGCGCGACGCGCTCGCGGGAGCGCGGATCGGCGTTCCGCGCGCCTTCTACTACGACCGCATCGCACCGCCCGGGTCGACCGAGCTGCGCGGCGGACTTAATTCCGAGCAGGCAAACGTCATGCGCGAAGCCATCGACGTTCTCAAGCAACAGGGCGCGATCATCATCGATCCCGCTGACATCCCGAGTGTCGTCGATCAGGATGAGAACAAGAATTTCTTGCGCTGGCCGGTTTGCAGTGGCGCCGATGGTCCCAAGGGCAAAGATTCCCAATGCTCCGTGGTGTTCAAGTACGGCATGAAGCGTGATTTCAACAAGTGGCTCACCAGCCTCGGGCCTACGGCGCCGGTGAAGTCACTGACTGAGCTACGCAATTGGAACCTCGCGCACCGGAACGCCGGAGCGCTCAAATTCGGCCAGGGTCAACTCGACAACTCGGACGAGATGGATCTCGAGGCCGACCGTGAGCGCTATGAGGCCGATCGCGCCAAGGACGTCGCGCTGTCCGCGGCGTATGGCATCGATGCGATTATGAAATCGGAACACCTCGATGCGCTGCTGTTCCCGGGCGCGTCGGGCGCCCTTTTGTCGGCACGGCCAGGCTATCCCACGGTCATGGTGCCTTTTGGGATGGTGCTGAATGTGCCAAGTCCCCCACTTCCCGAGGGGTTCAACGCCAAGTCGTCACCGTTTGGGGTCAGCTTCGCTGGCAGCGCCTGCAGCGAGCCGCGGCTCATCGAGCTCGCCTACGCGTTCGAACAAGTGACTAGGAAGCGCATCCCACCTGCTGCCACCAACCCGTAGCTTACCGTGGATCAGTGCGACGATCATGAACCTCACGTTTTCTTCTCGTGCGGGTGAGGGGTGGACGACGTTCTGCGCAACAGTAGGCCTCCGCATACGCTCAATTCCCGTTTCGACCCAGTGCCTAGGCTTTGATCCGGGATCCCAGGGACAATGCATGAAGAGGCAAGAGGCAAAATGGGCATTGAAATCATTGAACTTTGACCGGCTTTTCAATCTGAAAACGCGGGTCGGGAGCGCCAATTGTCCCAATGATTAGGACGATGAGCTGCGGACCAGTACGGGGTCTGCAACCGCCCTGCAACCTTCAGAGTTCTTCGAGCCTATCTCAGGTGGGAAAAATAGCCCCCGCGATTTTCCTACGGGAGCCTGCCACACCATCGGCACCCACGAGTTGGAGGTGACTGCTGAGCAGAGTTTCAACGATAACCGGCGTCGTCCCAGAATGTCGGCGCGGCTGCATACCTTGATAATCCGACTGACCAGTGCTCGGCGCCCGCCCGCGTGCGGCTCACGTCTACTTCGACACGCCGCAAGCGGCTCGGCGACCAGGAGTGTCTCCACGAACGCAGGTGCGACCGTTCGCGCGGGGGCGGCCCAAATGGGTCCGCGATGCACGAGCTGTTCGCTATCGCGCTGATTGGCTCGATCAGTGGACCGAAGACAACACAGTCTACCTCTCATGAGCCTGCACAGGCGCGATGCTGAGAGCGGTCGCATGCGGCCCGCGAGCAGTCGTGCGCCCGTACAACTCAATCTCGAACGATCGACCGGCATGCTGGGTCATTGCGCCGGGCGGCATGCTGCCTCAGTAACGATCGGCGGCAGCGAAATCGCTCGAGAACCATCATAAGAGGCGAGGAGAAAAGGATTGCGGAGAACTGCCACGCCTGCGCGGGCTGGTTGCATGCAGCAGCATGACCAGGGGGTGAGGCGTGTTGGTGCTATGCGGTGCCGCCGATACTATTGCGGTCTCGGTTTCAGGCTAATGTGTTCGCGCCGGGTGGTTGGATGGGGCAGTGACTTCCGGCGGGCGCGTTCAGCCTCGACGAACGTTCGCCAGTTCTCGCACAGCGTTTCGAAACGTAGAAGCTCCTCGTCATCGAGTTCGGCCAGATCGCCAGCAGAACGGTCGTTAAGGAGCTTGAGGAGATCGTACATAGTTTCGCTCCGAGACGATTGATATGACCTTATTTGAGAAACCCCAACAGGGTTTGCAAGATTGTCCGAAGGATGCGGGCTCACTGCCGTCGCCGCATTGGCCTTCGCGGGCACTAACTTGGATTAGTGCAGCGAAACTCAACTATGACCTGATACGCATTGACTTAAGTTGATCGCGTGTCCAGCGCTGTCATTTTCGCGCCCATGACCGATCCACGATGGAGCTGAAGGCCCAAGTGCACAAATTGGTCTGAGCAATCTGCGGACGAATTCCGCTCATGATACAATCGGCCCCCGTCAACCGTGCCGATCAGATACTGCGCGACCAGGGTATCAACCGTGGGCACTGCGGTGAGGTCGAAAATAGCGATCTCAGCGCCGGGTGGCGATGATTTGGTTCAGCAAGTTTTAGATCACAGTCTGGGTGCGCTCGCTATCCAGCGTACCGATGAGCGGAAGCGCGAGGATTGGGTTACGTCGAAGCATTTTGCAGTCTCGGACCCTGCTTCGCATCGGAGCGAAACATGAGAACCATAAGGTTCGCTTCCGCCTGATGATGATCATATTTCGGGAGCAGCGGAACATACTGAGGGGCACCTGCTTGATCTTCAAAGCAAGCTGGAGAAAACAGATGCCCAAATACCATTATCGAAGCGCCTTTAGCCTTGTGATTGCTTCCGCGGCTGCAGCGGTCGCCCTCGCTGTCATGATGCCACCGCTCGCAGCTCAGGAACGCGGAGGTGGTGGCGGCGGTGGCACCAGCGCCTCACCAGGCGGTGGTGGCGGCGGCATGAGCGCCTCGCCGGGGGGTGGGGGCGGCAGCAACAAGAGCGCCTCACCAGATGGTGGTGCCGGTGGTCCCTCCGCTAACGCGCCGGGAGGTGACAGAGGTGGGCGCACTATGTCGGGCGGAAATGGTCGCGACCGCTCAGCCTCGGGAAGCTCCCGCAGCCGCAATGGTTCTGCGTCAAACAATGAGAGAACTTCCCGTTCGTTTTCGAATGAGCGCCGCCGGGATGCCGATAATCGGCGGCACCACCGCCGCAACGGCGTCGGTGTTACCTTCGGTTACGATAGTGGCGACGACTCGGGGAGCTGCCGCTACTACCACCGTCGTGCCGTAGCTACTGGCAGCGGCTACTGGTGGCGACGTTATCACCGATGCATTGGTGGCTAGGACAGTATCGTTACGGACAGAGCAAGGGCGAGCTAGGTTAATTGTACCGGCCGTTGCTCTGTCTGCCTTCGCGTCGTGAACCCGCTCGGCGGCGAGGTCACCTGTAAAGTCGCGGCCGGCCTGGTCGTCATCTGCGACCGAAAAGTCATTGGTCAACCAAAGCTGTTCATAGCTGCGGACGTCTATCGGGTTCACCGCGCCCACCGCCGTAAGTTCGCTCCTCCGCTTATGGGATGGTCCGGCCGCGCTCCCCCTTTCCACCGGCGTATGCTGGTGGAGAGGAAATCAGGAGCAAGGAGTACGCCATGACCCGCCCAAGCAC
>Ga0070695_100000837_pt1 | contig 16613 bp, 19 predicted proteins | sample KBSK1252metaG_FD_65471 | JGI IMG/M metagenome (GOLD analysis project Ga0070695, IMG submission 65471) | Corn, switchgrass and miscanthus rhizosphere microbial communities from Kellogg Biological Station, Michigan, USA - KBS K1-25-2 metaG | ecosystem: Host-associated > Plants > Roots >...
GAGCCGGTGGCCGGCGGAGACGACTTCGCCGGCGTCGCGTCCGGTGTCGTCGCACGCCTTCTTGCAGAGCCTCGTGTGGTCCTCACTCTCCTCACCGGTGACGAGCCGCCGCCGCCGCTCGACGGGCTGCTCGAACACCTTGCGTCCGCGCATCCGGAGCTCGAGATCGAGGTGCACGAAGGCGGGCAGCCCCACTACCCGCTCTTGCTCGGCGCGGAATAGGCTGACCGCGTGCCGCCGGTCCGGATCCTGCTCGTGGAGGACAACGAGGTGTTTCGCGAGGCGCTCGAGCTCCTGCTCGGGATGCGTGACGAAGTCCAGGTCGTCGCGTCCGTGGGGGACGGCGGGGCTGCTGTCTCCGCGGCGATCGAGCATCGGCCGGACGTCGTGCTCATGGACTACCGCCTGCCGACCCTCGACGGCATCCAGGCGACGGCGCAGGTGGTCGAGGCGGTCCCAGGCATTGCGGTCGTCGCCTTGACCGCGTCCGCGGACGACGCCGAGCGGGAAGCGCTCGTCGAGGCGGGAGCGGTCGTGTGCCTGAACAAGGATCAGGAGCTCGACGAAATCGTCGGCGCGATCCTCCAGGCCGCCGCAACCGTCGGGTGAGATCTCCTCACGTTTCTGGGGCGGCGTTGGCAAGGGAGCCGAGTACGAGGTGCGAAGGGAAGTACATGAGGTACGACCAAGTGCCGAGCGCGAGAGATCCCGCCGCCAACGTCGTCAGCCTGCCGCGGAGCCCGGCTCTGCCGGGCGGGAGCGTGAGGCGCCCAGGGACGTGAGGCTCACCGCCGAGAACACGGCGATCGTCCTCGATTCGACCGCCGACCTGCCGGACGCCGCCGACCGCTTCCCCAACTGGCGCGTCGTTCCGCTCTACGTCCGGTTCGGCGACGAGAGCCTGCGCGACGGCGTCGACATCGACTCAGCGGACTTCTACGCGCGACTGCGCCGCGAGACGAGCGTCTTCCCGACGACATCGCAACCGACGCCGGGCGACGTCCGCGCCTGCTACGAGGAGCTCGGCGCGTACGAGCGGATCCTGTCGCTGCACGTCTCGGCTCGCGTGTCCGGCACCTATGCGAGCGCCGAGGCCGCGGCGGCCGATCTCGCGGACCGCCGTGTCCGTGCAATCGACAGCGAGACCGCGTCGGCTTCGATCGCGATGCTCGCGCTGGCGATTCAGCGGCGGCTCGGGCGCGGCACGAGCGACGAGGAAGTCGATGCGCTCGTCGAGCGCTACAAGCGGGAGCGGGGTCTTCTGTTCACGGTCGACACGCTCGAGTTCCTCGCCCGCGGCGGCCGCATCGGCAAGGCGGCCGCCTTCGCGGGGACGCTTCTCCACGTCAAGCCGATCCTCTCGATCCGCGAGGGTGAGGTCGTGCCCGTGAAGCGGGTGCGCGGAGAGCGCAACGCGTTCGCCGAGCTCGCCGCAGCGCTCGAGGGCGAGACTCGAGACGAGCCGGGCTTCCGGCTCGGCGTTGCGCACGCCGCCGCGCCGGAGCGGGCGGCGGAACTCGAAGCTCTCATCCACGAGAGGCGGCCACACGCCGAGCTCGAGCTCGTCCTCACCCTGGGCGCGGTGATCGGCGCGCACGCCGGCCCAGGCACGCTCGCGCTCTTCTGGTTCCGCGATGACGACGCCTGAAGCATCGCAGCGGCAACCGTTCGACGGCCCGCGACTCGTCGTCGCGACTGCTCTGACCGCGGGGCTCGGCGTCGCTGTTGCAGCCGTGTTCCTTCACTCCTACCCTCGCGCGAATGACGTCGGGCCGACCGCGGCGGCGCTGGGGGATGCCTTCGCCTGGATCTTCGGGGCCTCCCTCGGGCTGTCCATCGGGAGCATCGCGACAGTCTTGTTCGTCCGGGCCGGTTCCCGCTTCTTCGCAGGCTTTCTCGCCGGGGTGGTGGGATTCTGGATCGGTGTGATGCCGTATCTGGTGGCCACCGCGCCGTCAGATGTGAGCTCGTCCGCCGCGCTCGGCTTCTCGTTCGTCGCCTTTGCGCCTGCCCTCGTCTTCGTGACGGCCGGCTCGGCTGTGGGCGTCGCCCTGCGACGCGCACTCCGACGACGCTCGGCCTGACGTCCGGTCCACGCGAAATACTCCGATTCGCTCGGTGCCGCGGACGATGACACGCATCCGTCGACAGACGGTCTTTGCAGGCCTGGACCAACCCGGGGCCTGGCCGCCGACCCCGCGTGCGCATCGGCCGGACCGCCTCGAGCTCGGGCTCGACTGCCTGCCGGGTGTTGCCGCAGTGACTCAGCGGAAGCTCGGCAAGCTCGGGCTCGGGACCGTGCGCGACGTGCTGGAGCACGGGCCGCGCCGCTACGAGACGGCCGCGGACGAGGTGCCGATCGCAGCGCTCCGCCAGGCCGAGGAGGTCGTTGTGACAGGACGCGTCCTCAACGTCGAGAAACGCCCGATGCGCGGACGTCGGCGCACACGGATCGTCGCGCGAGTCGACGACGGCACCGCGACGGTCAGCGTCACCTGGTTCAACCAGCCGTGGCTCGCCGATCGCCTCAAGCCCGGCACGGAGGTCCGGCTGCGCGGCAAGCTCGGCCGCTGGGGCTTCGAGCCGCGCGCCTACGACATCGGCGACGAAGCGCGTGCGACGGCGGACTTCGCTCCCGTGTATCCGGCTGCCGAGGAGATCGCCGCCGCGACGGTGCGGCGCGTCGTCGATACCGCGCTTCCGCTCGCGGTGCACATCCCCGATCCGCTTCCCGCCGAGCTGCGCGAGCGGGAGGGCCTGGCGTTGAAGCGGGACGCGCTCGCCGCCGTACACCGGCCGCGCGACCTCGACGAGGCGGAGACGGGGCGGCAACGGCTCGCGTTCGAGGAGCTGCTCGTCCTCCAGATAGGGATCGCGCGCCGTGTCGCCGAGCGCGAGCGCACGCTCGCGCCGGCACTCGGCGAGCCGGGCGAGCTCATCCATCGCTACCGGGAGGCGCTGCCGTTCGCGCTCACGCCGTACCAGGAGCAGGCGATTCGGGAGATCGACGGCGACCTCGCCCGCACCGTCCCGATGCAGCGGCTGCTGCAAGGGGACGTCGGCTCGGGCAAGACGGTCGTCGCGCTGTACGGGCTTTTGCGCGCGGTTGAGAGCGGCCGCCAGGGCGCTCTCATGGCCCCCACCGAAACCCTCGCTGAGCAGCACTTTTTGACCGTTGCGGACATCTGCCTCGAGCTCGGAGTGAGCTGCGCGCTCCTCACGAGCTCGTCGGCCAAGCGCGAGCGCGAGGCAGCCCTCGGCGCCGACGTCGTGGTGGGCACGCATGCGCTCATCCAGGAAGGCTTCGAGCTGCGGGATCTCGCGGTCGCCGTCGTCGATGAGCAGCACCGCTTCGGCGTCGAGCAGCGCTCGGCGCTCGCGGCCGGCCGCTCGCCGCACGTGCTGCACATGACGGCGACGCCGATTCCGCGCACGCTCGCGCTCACCGTGTACGGCGACCTCGCCGTCTCTGAGATCGCCATGCCGCCTGCGTCGCGCAAGCCCGTGATCACGAGCTGGATCACCGAGGACCGGGCGTCCGAGGCGTACACGCGGCTGACGCGGCTGCTGCGAGAGGGGCGGCAGGCGTACGTCGTCTGCCCGCTCATCGAGGCGTCGGAGACCTCGCTCGCGCGCGCCGCCGAGGAGGAGGCCGAGCGATTGCGGCGCGCCGAGCTGCACGACTTCCGGGTCGGCTGCCTGCACGGCCGGCTCAAGGCCGCCGAGCGGCGCGACCTGATGGCCCGCTTCAAGGCGCGCGAGCTCGACGTGCTCGTGGCGACGACGGTGATCGAGGTCGGCGTCGACGTCCCAAACGCGACGGTGATGATCGTCCAGGAGGCCGACCGCTTCGGGCTCGCGCAGCTCCACCAGTTGCGCGGGCGGGTCGGGCGCGGCGCCGAGCAGTCGTACTGCGTGCTCGTGTCGCGCGCGAAAGAGGAGCTGACCGAGTCGGCGCACGCCCGTCTTCAGGCGCTTTGCGCGACGAGCGACGGCTTCGAGCTCGCGGAGGTCGACCTCGAGCTGCGCGGCGGCGGCGCGTTGCTCGGCACGCGCCAGTCGGGCCTTTCCGATCTCCGGTTCGCCCATCTCCGCAAGGACCGCGACTTGCTCCAGCGCGCGCGCGACGCGGCACCCGCCGTCGGGCCCGGTCCGCTGCAGGACACTGCCGCCGTGCTCTTCGCAGAGGTCGAGCCCGAGGCGCTCGCGTAGTGCGACGATCCTCGCGTGAGGGTCATCGCCGGCAGCCGAAAGGGACACAAGCTCGCCGCACCGCGCGGGCTCGAGACGCGGCCGACGTCCGACCGCGTCCGTGAGAACGTCTTCAACCTCATCGGCCCGGTCGACGGCGCGCGCGTGCTCGACCTCTTCGCCGGCTCGGGCGCGCTCGGGATCGAGTCGCTCTCCCGCGGTGCAGCGAGCGCCGTCTTCGTCGAGCGCGATCCCGAGGCCGTGCGCACGATCGAGCGGAACCTCGACCGGCTGCGGCTGACCGGTGCGCGCGTCGTCCCCGGAGACGTCCTTCGCACGATCGCGCAGGAGGTGACTGCGGGCGCGAAGTACGATCTCGTGCTGGTCGACCCTCCCTACGGCATGCTCAACGAGATCCAGCCCCGCCTCGCGCGCCACCTGCCGCCGCTGCTCGCAACGGACGGCCTCCTCGTCGTCGAGACGGATGCACGGACCGAGCCCGAGCTCCCGTTGCCCGTGCGCACGAGCCGCAGGTACGGCCAGACGCGCGTCACGCTGTTCGAGGCACAGCCGTGATCACGGCGATCGCACCGGGGAGCTACGACCCCGTCACGAACGGCCACGTCGACGTGATCACCCGCGCGGCCGGGATCTTCGACCGCGTCGTCGTGGGCGTCGTCGGGATGCCGCACCACAAGCAGCCGACCTTCGCCGTCGAGGAACGGGTCGAGTTCCTCCGCGGTGCCCTCTCCGGCCTCGGCAACGTCGAGATCGACGTGTTCCGGGAGCTCGTGGTCGAGTTCGCGCGCAAGTGGGACGCAAAGGCGATCGTCAAGGGGCTCCGCGTGATCTCGGACTTCGAATGGGAGTATCAGATGAACCAGCTCAACCGCACGCTGGCCCCTGACGTGGAGACCGTCTACGTGATGGCGAGCGCGCAGGTGAGCTTCGTCTCCTCGAGCGGCGTGAAGGAGATCGCGGCGTTCGGCGGGGACGTCTCGGAGCTCGTTCCGGCTCCCGTAGCGCGCCGGCTCGCGGAGCTCTTCCCCAACGGGCGTCCCGGAACGCCGGAAAGGCCGGGCGAATGACCGAGCTCGACGTAACGCTCCGCGATGGACGGACGCTGCACGTCTACGACGACGGCGATCCGGACGGGAACGCCGTCGTTCAGCACCACGGCACCCCGGGGAGCGGTCTCACCTATCCGCCCGACATCGAGCGAGCTCGCGAGCGTGGTTTGCGTCTCGTCTCCTACGACCGCGCCGGTTACGGCGGCTCGACGACGAAGCCCGGGCGCTCGGTCGTGGACGTCGTCGCCGACATCGAGGACGTGCTCGACTCACTCGAGATCGAACGCTACGTCTCGCTCGGCGGCTCCGGCGGGTGCCCGCACTCGTTCGCGTGCGGCGCCCGCTCGGAGCGCTGCCTGGCAGCGGCGGCCATCGCGTCACCGACGCCGTATCCGGCCGAGGGGATCGACTTCATGGCCGGCATGGGCCAACTGAACATCGAGGAGTTCGGCCTCGCCCTGGAGGGCCCCGAGAAGCTCGAGCCCTATCTCGAGCGCGAAGCCGCCGAGTTCCGCCAGGCGACACCCGAGCAGATCAAGGACGTGCTGGCGAGCGTGTTGCCGCCGGTCGACGCAGCTGTCCTCACCGGGGAGCGCGCCGAGCACGTGAAGCGGAACTTCGATCGGGCCATCGCGCCCGGAATCGTGGGTTGGCGCGACGACGACATCGCGTTCACCAAGCCGTGGGGCTTCGAGCTGAGCGAAATTCGCGTCCCCACGCTTCTCTGGCAGGGCGTGCAGGACAAGATGGTTCCCGTCGCCCACGCTCGCTGGCTCGCAGAGCGGATTCCGGGCGTCGAGGCCCATATCAGCGAGGAGGACGGCCACGTCTCGATCTCCGTCGGGCGCCTCGGCGAGATCTACGACTGGCTCGCAGCGAAGTTCTGAGTAGGTTCCCTCCGCTCCGGGGGCTACACTGCGCAACCAATGGACGTCCTTGTTCTAATCGACAAGCTCGACGACCTCGTGCACAACGCCAAGGCCGTGCCCCTCACCGACCAGGTGCGCATCGACCGCGAGGAGATCTACGACATCCTCGACCAGATGCGCGCGACGATTCCGGAGGAGATCAAGCAGGCTCGCTGGATCGTCAAGGAGCGGCAAGAGATGCTGGCCGAGGCGAAGCGGGAGGTCGATCGGTTGCTCGCCGAGGCGCGGGAACAAGCCGTGCGCGAGGCATCGCAGACCGAGATCGTCAAGATCGCGGAGCGGCAGGCCGACGAGATCGTGGACGACGCCCGGCGCGGCGCGCGCGAGATGAAGCTCGAGATGGAGGACTGGGCCGACAACCAGCTCGCCTCCCTCGAGGTCAATCTCGAGCGGTTCCTCACCGCTGTCCGGCGTGGTCGCGACCGGCTGCACGAGCGTTCGCAGGAGACGGTCGTTGCGGGTCTCGGCGCGAACGGCGACATCGCCGACGACGAGCGCTTCTAGGTCTCGGTCTCAGTCGCCGCGACCTCGCGCGCGAGCTCGACGAACGCTTGCGCTGCCTGCGAGCGGTAGCGATCGCGGTGCCACGCGAGCACGAGCGTGCGAGGGGCAATCCGCGAGCCGAACGGCAGCATCTTCACGTCGCGGTCGCGCGGATCGACGACGAGGCGGGGCTCGATCGAGACTCCGAGGTTCTCGGCGACGAGCGCCGCCAGCGTGCCGTTGTCGTCCGTCCTGAAGATGACGTTCAGCTCGGGAACGCGGCCCGCGAGGAAGCGGTCGGGCTCGTCGGTGCTCCGGCGGCCGATCAGCGGAAGCTTCGCGACATCGCGGAACGACGGGGCAGCCTCGAGATCGGCCAGCTCGGAGCGGGCGGAGACGAGCAAGACATAGGGATCCTGCAACAGCTCGGCCCACTCGAACGGCCCCTCTCGTAACGGCAGCTCGGCAAATGTGAGGTCGAGCTCTCCGTGCTCGAGCAGGCGCAGCAGGTCGGCGGCTGCGCTTTCCTCGCGAACGCGGACAGCCACGCGCGGCCACTGTGCGCGGAAGCGCCGGACGAGTGTGGGGAGGAGGCGAGCTCCGACGCTCTGGTAGATCCCGACCCGAAGGGTTCCGACTTCACCTTCGGCGAGTGCGGCCATGTCCGCCCGGGCCGCGTCGAGCTGGGCGACGATCGCGTCGGCGTGTCGCAGCAAGAGGAGGCCGGCTTCCGTGGCCTCTACGCGTCGAGGGCCGCCGGGGCGGTGGAAGAGCCGTTGCCCGACGATGCGCTCGAGCTGCGCGATCTGCTGGCTGACGGCCGACTGCGTGTAGCCGAGCTCGCGTGCGGCGCGGCCGAACGAGCCGCTGCGTGAGACGGCTTCCAGAGCCGCGAAATGGCGCATTTCAACTCCAAGCCAATCATTAGCGCTCATGATCGACACGAACGATAACTCAACTTGCCCTGATCGATACCCCTCGGCACCATGGAGCCATGAGGACGAAGATCGCCATCGCGCTCGGGATCGTCTACGTCGTCTGGGGATCGACGTATTTCGCGATCGCTGTAGCCGACCGGACGCTACCGCCGCTGCTCATGCTGGCCGCGCGCTTCGCGCTCGCCGGGGGACTCCTCTACGGCTGGTCCGCGTGGCGCGGCGAGGTCGCTGCCACCCGGCCGGGACGGCGCGAGTGGACTTCCGCGGCGATCATCGGCGGGCTGCTTCTGTTCGTCGACACGGGCGGGGTTGCCTGGGCCGAGCAGCGCGTCGCCTCCGGGTTCACGGCTCTCTTGATCGCGACCGTACCGCTGTTCACGGCCGTCCTCGACCGCACCGTCTTCGGCGTTCGGCTGTCGCCGGGCGCGCTCGCCGGGATCGCGACCGGCCTGTTCGGGGTCGCTCTGCTCGTGGGGCAGAGCGCGCACATCGATCCGGTCGGCGCTGCAGTGATTCTCGGTGCCGGGCTTGCCTGGGCGGTCGGATCCGCGTACGCGCGCGTCGCGCCGCTGCCGAAGGCGCCGTTCCTCTCCGCCGCGATGCAGATGCTGTGCGGAGCGGTGCTGCTCGCCGTCGCGGGCGCCTCGATGGGCGAGGTCGGGCGTGTGCATCCCGCGGCGATCTCGACCGGCTCGCTGGCGGCGTTCGGCTTCCTCGTCGTCTTCGGCTCGCTCGTGGCCTTCACGGCGTACGGCTGGCTCCTGCAGAGCGGTGCGCCGAGCGTCGTCGTCTCGACGTACGCCTACGTCAACCCCGGGGTCGCCGTGCTGCTCGGCTGGCTGTTCGCCGGCGAGGCGGTCGGCGGCCGCGAGCTTGCGGCGGGCGCCGTCATCCTCGCTTCTGTCGGCATGCTCGTCCTCGCCCGGCATGCTCCGCGCGAGGGCGTCGAGCCGCTGCCGGAGACGATCCGGCGGTATCTCAGGGACATGAGGGCGTAGGCGGAGCTTCGCTCGATAGCGCGATTTGACGCTGGGCGCCCGCGCTCGCCATGATTGGCGCGGTGCGCGGGCGATTCCCGATCCCGCGGTCTAGGCGGGGACTGCTCGTCGCAGGCGCGGCACTCGCCGTCGTACTCGGCGGCGCGGCCGCCGGCATCGCGATTGCTCTGACCGGTGGGAGTGCCGGCGACAGTGGCTTGGCGAGGGCGAGCTTCGCGGGCTACGGATTCGACTTCCGCTATCCGTCGGGGTGGGAGCGTGAGGACTGGTGCTGGCTCGGAACTTCTGTGTTTCCTCTCCTGCTCTTGAGCACGGCCCAAAACCCTCCGCCGTGTCAGTCGAACATTCAGTTCGGGAGCGGGACGCCGCTTCCACCGCCGCAGCGGGTCGAGCGCAACGGTGTCTCAGTGTGGTGGTTCGCTTCCGACCACGTCCGGACGCCGCTCAGACCGAACGCAACTCTCGATGGACAGCCTGCGCGCATCACCGTTCGGCAAGAATCGACCCGCCGCACGCAGAAGTCGTATGTGAACTGCAGCACGGGAACGACGCAGCAATTCCTGACGGCTCTCATCCACGGCCCGAGCTCGATTGTGAAACAGATCGAGGTCGGCGCGGTCATCTGCGGACCCGACTTCGCGTCGGGCCTCGCCGATGTGCGCAAGATGCTCGACAGCGTCCGCTTCACGGGCTGAAACCGGCGCTACGGTGGCGGGGTGACCACCTTCGACCTCCGCACCCTTCGCATTCGCAGCGGAGACCAGGCTCACGAGCGCGTCGAGATCGAGCTCGAGCCGCTCCTCCTCGGCGGCCAGGCCTATGAGCCACGGCCAAATCCCGCGCCCGCGGAGCTCGCGGTCACGCGCGCTTCGAGTGGCACCGTGCTTGAGCTCGCGTTCGACGTCTCACTCGAAGGGCCGTGCTTCCGCTGCCTCACCGACGCCGCGCTGCCCGTCTCGCTCCGCCTCCGCGAGTACGAGGCGACGAAGCCCGAGAGCGACGAGGAGCGCACGGAATACCTCGCCGACGACCGGCTCGACCTCTCCGCCTGGGCGCACGACGCGATCGTGCTCGCGCTGCCGGACAAGATCCTCTGCCGGCCCGACTGCGCCGGCCTCTGCCCCGTCTGCGGCAAGGACCTCAACGCCGAGCCGCACGAGCACGCTGACGAAAGGCCCGATCCGCGCTGGGCGAAGCTCAGCGAGTTGCGGCAGGAATGAGAAACGGGGTCGTCGTCGTGATCGCGACGAAGCCGAGTCGCTCGAGGATCGGGCGGCTCGTGGGCAGCGCGTCGGAGTAGAGCCAGCGGTAGCCGCGCTCGCGCGTAAGCTCCGCGCGCTTGGCGACGGTCGCGCGGTAGAGCCCGCGCCCGCGGTACTCCGGTAGCGTGATGCCGCCGAACAGGCCGGCGAACTCGACGCCCTCCTCGAAGTCGACCCGCCCTCCCGAGACCGGCTGCCCGTCGACCACCGCGACGACCGCGACGGCCTTTTCCGGCAGGTCGAAACGGTCGCCGAATACCGACGCCGCGAGGTCGACGAACTCCTCGTTCACGATCCGAAGCTCGACGTCGTCGGGCGGGGGCGGGATCGACGCTGCGTCGGCCACGACAACCGTCTCCTCGTCGTCGGGCTCGAGCCCGGCCGCGACGAGGCGCTCGCGGAGCTCCGGTCCGTCGTGGGAGTAGTACTTCCACTCGACGTGCCCGGGCAGCTCGCGCATCCGCGCGACGAGCGGCTCGACCACGCCGTCGTCGGGCCGCCAGAGCACGGCGCTCCAGCCCTTGCCGACGAACATGGAGTCGGGCGCCGCTCCGCGCCGCATCTGCTCGTCGAAGTGCTCGAGGATCTCCGTCGTCTCCACAGGCGCAGGCTATAGTGGCGCGCGGCCATGGCTGTCCCGAAGCGGAAAACCTCGAAATCGCGCCGCGACAAGCGGCGCGCCACGCACGCGATCAGCGCGCCGAAGGTCAACGTCTGCCCGACGTGCGGCCAGCCGAAGCGCCCGCACCGCGTCTGCCCGACCTGCGGCACGTACAAAGGCCGCGAGGTCGAGCCGTTCCGCGTCCAGGCTCCGTAAGTACCTAAGCTCCGGCCATGGTCCGGGTTGCCGTCGATGCGATGGGCAGCGACCGCGGCGCGCGCGCGGTGATCGAGGGTGCGCACCAAGCTGCGGCGGACGGTGTGCAGCCGGTCATCTTCGGCTCGGAGGAGCTCGACACCGGCGGGCTCGCGCTCGTCCCGACGACCCAGGTCGTCGGGATGGACGAGAAGCCTGCCGACGCACTCCGCACGAAGAAAGACAGCTCGCTCGTCCGGGCAGTCAAGGCGGTCGCCGACGGAGAGGCCGACGCCGTCGTGTCCCCCGGCAACACGGGGGCGATGCTCGCGGCCGGCCTCGTCCTGTTGCGGCGGGTGGCGGGCGTTCGCCGCCCGGCGATCGCCGTGCCCATCCCTTCCCGCCAGGGTCCCTCGATCCTGATCGACGCCGGCGCGAACGCCGACTGCCGCGCCGAGCACCTGCTCCAGTTCGCGACTATGGGAGCGGTTTTCGCCGAGGAGATTCTCGGCATCGCAAAGCCGCGCGTACGCCTCCTCTCGATCGGCGAGGAGCCGGAGAAGGGGAACCAGCTCACCCTCGAGGCGCGCGACCTGCTCGCGGCGTCAGATCTCGATTTCCGCGGCAATGCCGAAGGTCGCGACATCCTCGAAGGAGCCGCGGACGTCCTTGTCACCGACGGCTTCACGGGCAACGTGGCCCTGAAGTCGGTGGAGGGGTCGATCCGCACGCTGCTCCAGCTGCTCCGCGAGGAGATCACCGCGAGCACGTCGGGCACGCTCGGCGGGTTCCTCATCAAGCCCGCCGCTCGTCGACTGCGCAAGCGCCTCGACCCGGACACGTACGGAGGCGCCTATCTTCTCGGCCTGCGCGGGCTCGTCGTGATCGCGCACGGGAACTCGTCCGCGACGGCGATCGCGAACGCGATCCGTCTTGCCGCCCGCGGTGTTGACCACGACGTCGTCGGCCGCCTCGCCGGCCGTCTCGCTCAGCCGCAACCCGCGGAGCTTGTATGATCGGCGCGCTTTCCAGCCCCGACAACACAACGAGGTGACATGGCAGCGTCGCGCGAGGAAGTCTACGAGCGGGTCAAGGAGGTCCTCACCGAGCAGCTCGGCATCGAAGAGGCGGACATCACGGAGGAGGCTTCCTTCCAGGATGACCTCGACGCCGACTCCCTCGACCTCGTCGAGCTGATCATGGAGCTCGAGGACCAGTTCGGGATCAAGATCTCGGACGAGGACGCGCAGAAGATCCAGACCGTCGGCCAGGCCGTCGACTACGTCTCTTCGCACCAGTAGCCGCGGCTAGCGACCTCGCGCAGCTGATCGACGCGCTCCCGCCGGAGCTGGCGGAGCCCGTCTTCACGCACACGTCGTGGGCGAGCGAGCGGAGCGCCTCGTACGAGCGGCTCGAGTTCCTCGGCGACAGCGTCCTCGAGCTCGCGGTTGCGCATGCCCTCTACACGCGGCACCCCGACTTCACGGAGGGGCGGCTCGCGAAGGTGCGCTCGCACGTCGTCTCGCGCGCAACGTGTGCGCTGGTGGCACGCGAGCTCGACCTCGGGACGCGTCTCATCGAACGGGCTCAGGCCTCCTCGGAGGAGGAGTTCGAGCGGCTCGCGGGGAACCGCAACGTCCTCGCGGCGGTCATCGAGGCGGCGCTCGGCGCGCTCTTCCTCCAGCACGGCTTCGCGGCGATCGAGGACGCGGTCGTCGCCGCGTTCTCGGAGCAGATCGAGCATGCGCTGACGACGCGCGTCGACCAGAAGACCGACCTGCAGGAGCTGCTCGCTCGCAGCGGCCGCCACGTGACGTACGTCGAGGTCTCGGTCGAAGGGCCGCCGCACGAGCGGAGGTTCACCTGTGCCGCCGTCATCGACGGCGAGGAATTCGGTCGCGGCGAGGGCCAGACGAAAAAGGCTGCCGAGCAGGAAGCCGCTCGCGAAGCGCTCGCGAAGCTCGATACCCCGATCCCGGGCTGATTTCTGGCATCCTGGTCCGCCTCATGGGTGAGCGGCGGCCTAGCAACTCGGAGCTGCGCCTGCGGCGGCTCACGGCGGAGGAACCCGATTCTGCGCCTCGCGGGATCCTCGAGATCTTCGCCGAAGGCGAGCCCGCCGACGAGGACGCGGCCCTCGCGCGCGACGAAGACCACGACGAGTAGCGTCCGCGCTCCTCGTTAGGGTCACCGGCGCGTGCACCTCCGTGCGATCAAGCTGCGTGGCTTCAAGTCGTTTCCCGACCCGGTCGAGGTCCGGCTCGAGCCGGGCGTGGGGGTGATCGTCGGACCGAACGGCTCCGGCAAGTCGAACGTCTCCGACGCGATCCGCTGGGCGGCAGGCTCCCTCAGCCCGAGCGAGCTGCGCGCCGAGAAGCCGGACGACGTTCTCTTCGCCGGCGGCGGCTCGCGCGGCGTTGCCGACTTCTGCGAGGTCGAGCTTCTCTTCGACAACGCGGACGGCGCCCTGCCCGTCGACTACGCGGAGCTCTCGGTCGCGCGCAGGCTGCACCGCGGCGGCGAGGGGCAGTACCTCGTCAATCGGTCCGCCGTGCGCCGCCTCGACCTCGTGGAGCTGCTCGCCGACCTCGGGCTGGGCCAGGGCATGCACTCGATCATCAGCCAGGGGAAGGTCGAGGCGATCCTCGCCTCGCGGCCGGCCGAACGGCGCGCGCTGATCGAGGAGGCCGCAGGGCTTGGCCGCTTCAAGGCGCGCCGCCACCGGGCCGAGCTCAAGCTCGCTCGCGTCGCGATCGAAGTCGATCGTGCACGCGATGTCGAGGCGGAGGTTCGCAAGCGTCTCCGGCCGCTCGCGCTACAGGCAACCGCGGCCGAGCGGGCGCAGAAGCTCGGGCTCGAGCTCGCGCGGCTCCGGGCTCGTATCGCGCAGATCGACCTCGCTGGGCTGGAAGAGCGGCTCGTGGCGCTCGGGACGCGGCGCGGTTCCGCAGCCGCCGGGCGGCGCGGAGTGGAGGAGAGGCTCGAAGCGCTGCTCGCCGAGCGCGGGCGTGCCGAAGAGGAGCTTGCCGACGCGGCGGGCGCGCGTGAGCAGGCGCTGCAGGCTCTCTACCGGCTTCGCAGCGCGGCCGAGCGGCTCGAGCTGCGGCGCGAGTCCGCGGAGGCGCGGGTTCTGCGGCTCCGCGACGAGCTCGCCCGTCCCCGGCGGGTTCTCGACGAGCGCGTTCGCGCGGAGCGGACAGCGGTCGCCGACGAGGCTCGCTTGCTCGAGGAACGCCTTCGGACCCTCGACCGGGCTCTCGCCGAGCGCGAGGGGCTGCCGCCGGCGGCACGCGCGCTCGCGGAGGACGGCGAGCGGATCGCTCTTTCGCTGCTCGAAGTCGAGCCTGGTCGCGAGCGCGCCGTCGCGGCTGCGCTCGGACGCTCGGCCTCTGCGGTCGTCCGCGACGAGACGGCCGGAGCGCTCGCGCTCCTGGAGCGAGCGCGGGACGCCGGCCTCGGCAGTCTCGTCGTCCTCGTCGGTCGCGACCCCGCACAGCTCGTTGCTCAGATGCCCGTCGTCGCGAAGGAAGAGCTGCTGTCGTCGCGGGTCCCCGCTGTGACGCCGGAAGGCTTCGGCTACGACCCGGAGCGCGGCGAGCTGTGGTTCGCGGGCGAGACCGCCGAGGCGCTTCTGCTCGAGCTCCAGGCGCGCCGGCGGTCGCTCGCGTCCGAGCTCGACGAGCTTCGCGCGCGGCTCGAGGTTCCGATCCCCGACACTGCGTATTCGCTCGAGCGCGATCCGCTCTCCGAACGCAGCCTCAAGCTCGCCGAGCGGCTCCTCGGCGCGCTCGAAGTCTCGGTCGCGCACCTCGAAGCTCCGCTGCGCGAGGACGTCGACGCCGGTGCTGCGCGCAACGGTGAGCTCGGCGCGGAGCTCCGCCGGCTAGGTGCGGCGGAGGTCGAACTGCGGCAGGAGCTCGCAGCAGCGTCCGAGGCCGTGTCGACGATCGAGGTGGAGGCAGCGCGTCTCGAGGCGGAGGCCGACGAGGCGCGTCGGCGTCTCGAGGCGGCGAACGCAGAGCTGGGAGCATCGGCGGCGGAGCCGCCGACGCCCGGCGGTAAGACCGCGGCGCCCTTGGCGCCGCCCGGCGAGCCTGCGGAAGGCGACGACGCAGAACAGCTCGCCGCGACGGTCGAGCGGCTCGAGCGGAAGCGCGAGGCGCTGGGCCAGGTCAACCCGCTCGCGCACGAGGAGTACGAAGCCGAGAAGGAACGGCTCGAGGAGCTCGTCGCGCAGCGGGCCGATCTCGAGGCGAGCCTCGACGAGCTCGAGAAGCTGCGCAACGAGCTGACCGAAACCGTGGAGCGCCGCTTCGCCGAGACGTTCGACGCCGTTCGCGGCCATTTCGCGGATGTGACTGCGACCGTCTTCCCCGGAGGCGAGGGCCACCTGCGGCTGACCGAGGCCGAGGAGGAGGACGAAGAGCCCGGCGTCGAGGTCGAGCTCCGCCCCGCCGGCAAGCGCGTGCAGCGGCTCTCGCTCCTTTCCGGCGGCGAGAAAGCGCTGGGCGCCATCGCGTTTCTCTTTGCTCTCTTCCTCGCGCGGCCGTGCCCGTTCTATCTCCTCGACGAGGTGGAGGCGGCGCTCGACGACACGAACATCGGCCGCTTCGTCGAGCTCCTGCGCCGCTACTCCGACCGCGCCCAGTTCGTCGTGATCACGCACCAGAAGCGGACGATGGAGGCCGCCGACATCCTCTACGGCGTGACGATGGGCGGCGACGGCGTCTCGCAGGTCGTCTCGCGCCGCCTGCCGCGCGAGGAAGCCAAGCTCGCCGGCGCGGCCTAGCTCGCTAACGTCCAGCTGTGCTGTACGCCCCAGCCGCTTTCGAGCCGCTGACCGACGAGCCGTGGTACGAGGCGCGCGTGCGCGACGCCGTCGCGGCAATCGTGGCGGATGCCGATGCGGCGTTCGACCCGGAGGAGCTCTGGCCGGCGGACGAGTGGGACGGCTACGAGGCTCGGCTGCCGCTCAAGAACCTGTATGTCGGTGCCGCAGGCGTCGTGTTCGCTCTTGATGAGTTGCGGCGCGGTGGCCTCGCCGAGACCACGCTCGACCTCTTCGCCGTCGCCGCGAGTGCTCTCGAACGCTGGCGCGCGGAACCGGACGTCATGGTCGCAGACCTTCCCGAGCCGCCCGAGTGCGCACTGCTCACAGGGGAGACGGGGATCCTGCTCATCGCGTGCAAGCTCGGGCACGGCCTCGAGGACGATCTGCGCGACCGCATCCGCGGCAATCTCGTGAGCGAGGCCGACGAGCTCATGTTCGGGATTCCGGGGACGCTCGTAGCGGCCGTCGCCATGGGCTGGGAGGAGCTTGCTCGTGAATCAGCCGCCATGCTCGCGTCCCGCCGCGGGGCGAGCGGCCTCTGGACCCAACGGATCTGGGGCACGAGCTTCCAGGGCGTCGGCACGGTGCACGGCCTCGCCGGCAATGTGCGGGCGTTGCTGCAGGTCGACGATCCGCGCAACGAGTCGCTTCGCACCGAGTCCGCGGCTGTGCTGGCGCGCCTGGCGACGCGCGAGGACGGGCTGGCGAACTGGCACGGCGAGGGGAAGCTTCAGTGGTGCGCGGGAGCGCCGGGAATCGTCTCCGCCGCCCGCGACTACCTCGACGAGGAGCTCCTACTCGCCGGAGCGGAGCTCGTCTGGCGCGCCGGGCCTCCCGGTGAGGAGAAGGGGCACGGCATCTGTCACGGCACCTCCGGGAACGGCTTCGCGCTGCTCGGCGCGTTCGAGCGAACACAGGACGAGCTCTGGCTCGAGCGCGCCCGCCGCTTCGCGATGCACGCGCTCGCCCAGGCAGAGCGCATGCCGGGCCGCTACTCGCTCTTCACAGGCGGCGTTGGCACCGCGCTCTTCGCCGCCGCGTGCGTCGACGGCGACGCGCGCTACCCGGTGCTCGAGCTCCGCTAGGCGAGCGCGCGCTCGAGGGCAGCGCGATCC
>Ga0070695_100000838_pt1 | contig 16590 bp, 17 predicted proteins | sample KBSK1252metaG_FD_65471 | JGI IMG/M metagenome (GOLD analysis project Ga0070695, IMG submission 65471) | Corn, switchgrass and miscanthus rhizosphere microbial communities from Kellogg Biological Station, Michigan, USA - KBS K1-25-2 metaG | ecosystem: Host-associated > Plants > Roots >...
GTGGCTCTTCACCTGAAAGGTTTATCCTGGTCTTAAGAGCAACCCTCCATGCGACAGGCATTCCGGGTCTATGGGATCGCGCTCGCGCTGCTCGTGGCGGCCGTAGGCCTCCGCTGGCTGCTCGACCCCGTGCTGGGCGACGCCCTGCCCCTGGTCACCCTCTTCGGGGCCGTGGCCGCCGCGGTGTGGACGGGTGGCAGGCGTCCCGCCGTCCTCGTCGCCGTCCTTGGCTACGTCGCGTGCTACTACCTGTTCATCCCACCCCGGGGAGCCCTGAACGGATGGAGCGCGGCCAACATCGTCGGCCTCGTCGCCTACCTGCTCACGTCCTCCATCATCATCATGATCGGCGGGACCATGCGGCGCGTGCAGCAGCACGCCTTACGGAGCAGCGAGCTGGTGCGGGTCACCCTGGCCAGCATCGGGGACGCGGTCATCACCACCGACACTCAGGGCCGCGTCACCTACATGAACCCCGTGGCCGAGAGCCTGACGGGCTGGAAGGACGGCGAGGCGCGCGGGCGGTCCCTGGAGATGGTGTTCCGCATCATCGATGAGGACACCCGCCAGCCGGTACAGAGCCCCGCGCAGCGAGCCCTGCAGGAAGGGATGGTGGTGGGGCTCGCCAACCACAGCCTTCTGGTGGGAAGGGACGGCGTGGAGCGCGCCATCGACGACAGCGCCGCCCCCATCCGCGACGAGGAGCGACGGGTGTCGGGCTGCATCCTCGTCTTCCGGGACATCACCGCAAGGCGGCAGATCGAGAGGGACGAGGCGGACCGGCTGCTGGCCGCCCGCATGCTCGCCGCCATCGTGGAGACCTCCGACGACGCCATCGTCAGCAAGTCGCTGGAGGGGATCATCCAGAGCTGGAACGGGGGCGCGGAGCGGATGTTCGGCTACACCGCGGAGGAGGCGGTGGGCCGACACATCTCCCTGATCATTCCCCCCGAGCGCCTGGCCGAGGAGGACGAGATCATCGCCAGCCTCAAGGCCGGCAACAGGGTCGACCACATCGAGACGGAGCGCCTGCGCCGCGATGGCCAGCACCTGCTGGTCTCGCTCACCATCTCCCCCCTCAAGGACGCGTCGGGCAACGTGGTGGGCGCGTCCAAGATCGCCCGGGACGTCACCCGCCAGAGGCAGGCGGAGGCGGACCGGCAGATGTTCACCATCCTGCTGGAGAACAGCGCGGACTTCGTGGGGATCTGCGACCTGCAGGGCGTCCCTTTCTACGTGAACCGCGCCGGGCTGGCCATGGTGGGCCTGGAGAGCGTGGAGGAGGCACGGCACAAGAACCTCCGCGACTTCTTCTTCCCCGAGGATCAGGCGAAGGTGGTGGAGGAGTTCGTCCCCGCCGTGCTGGAGAGGGGCCACGGCGAGATGGAGGTGCGGTTCCGGAACTTCAAGACCGGCCAGGGCCGCTGGATGGTCTACAAGGTTCTGAAGCTCTCCGATGCCGCCGGCCGCACGATGGCCATCGGGACCGTCAGCCACGACGTCACCGGCCGCAAGTTGCTGGAGGACAGCCTGCGCAAGGTGGCGGCGGACCTCTCGGAAGCCAACCGGAGGAAGAACGAGTTCCTGGCCACGCTCTCCCACGAGCTCCGGAACCCGCTGGCGCCCCTCACCCACATGCTGGAGGTCCTGAAGCGCGGCGGCGAGCAGCCGGAGCTGCGCGACCGGGCGGTGGAGAGCATGAAGCGCCAGCTGGGGCAGCTCGTCCGGCTGGTCGACGACCTCCTGGACCTCAACCGCATCACGCACAACCGCATCGAGCTGCGCAAGGGACCGGTGGACCTGTCCACGGTGATCCGCCAGGCGGCGGAAGCCTGGCGCCCCCTGGCCGCGTCGGCCGGGCAGGACCTCCAGGTGACGCTGCCGGAGGAACCCCTCCTCCTGAAGGCGGACCCGGCGCGGCTGGCGCAGGTGTTCGGAAACCTCATGCACAACGCCTGCAAGTACACATCCCCCGGGGGCAGGATCGAGGTGCGCGCCGAGCGGCAGGGTGAGGAGGCGTGGGTGACGGTGGAGGACACCGGGGTGGGCATCGAGGCCGATCAGCTCGGCAGCATCTTCGACATGTTCGCCCAGGTGGGAGGTGCGGCTCGGCGCTCCCAGGGAGGCCTGGGCATCGGGCTGACGCTGGTGAAGCGGCTGGTGGAGATGCACGGGGGAACCGTGGAGGCCCAGAGCGAAGGGGCCGGCCAAGGCAGCACCTTCCTGGTGCGCCTTCCCCTGGGGAGCGAGGTTTCTCCGATCCCCGACGCGCCTCTCGAGGCCAGGAGCGTCCCCGCCACGAACCGCCGCGTCCTGGTGGTGGACGACAACGAGGACGCCGCCGGCGTGCTCACCATGCTCCTCAAGATGAGCGGGAACGAGGTCCACACCGCATACGACGGGGCGGTGGCCCTGGAGGCGGTGGATCGCCTGCATCCCGACGTGGTGCTGCTGGATATCGGTCTCCCCTCGCTGAACGGGTACGAGGTCTGCCGCCGCATCCGACAGCGGCCCTGGGGTCGGAACACGGTCCTCATCGCCCTCACGGGGTGGGGACAGGCCGAGGATCGCCGCCTCTCCCAGGAAGCGGGCTTCGACGGTCACCTGGTCAAGCCCGTGGACTTCATGGCTCTCCAGGTGCTCATGGATTCCCTGGCGGCCTCCAAAGGCTCCTGACGATCGTGGGACAATGCCTCCCACCGGAGGGTCCCCCATGCTGCGCAAGACCGCCCACGACTACGACCAGGAGCTGCTCGTCCTCTTCGACGCCTACGTCCACGGGGTCATCGACCGCCGCACCTTCCTCGACAAGGCCGCCCGCTTCGCCGTGGGCGGGGTCACGGCGGCCGTGCTGCTCGCCGAGCTGAGCCCCGACTTCGCGGCGCAGGTGGTGGCTCCCGAGGACAAGCGGGTGCAGGCCGGCTTCGTCGAATTCGACTCTCCCAAGGGGTACGGGAAGGCCCGCGGCTACCTGGTGAAGCCGGCCCACGGCAAGGGGAAGCTGCCGGGCATCCTCGTCGTCCACGAGAACCGCGGCTTGAACCTGCACATCGAGGACATCGCGCGGCGCCTGGCGCTCGCCCACTACGTGGCCTTCGCCCCGGACGCGCTCGCTCCGCTGGGAGGCTACCCGGGGGACGAGGACAAGGCGCGCGAGCTCTTCCAGAAGCTCGACCAGGCCAAGACCAAAGAGGACTTCGTGGCCGCCGCCTCCTTCCTCAAGGGGCGGCCGGAGGTCAGCGGCAAGATGGGAGCGGTGGGCTTCTGCTACGGCGGCGGCATGGTGAACTACCTGGCCACGCGCCTGGGGAGCGACCTCGCCGCGGGGGTCGCGTTCTACGGATCGGCGCCCGACCTCGAGGACGTGCCCAGGATCAAGACACCGCTGCTGATCCAGTCCGCCGAGCAGGACGACCGCATCAACGCCAGCTGGCCCGACTACGAGAAGGCGCTGCAGGCGGCCAAGGTCTCCTACCAGCGCTTCCTCTACCCGAGGACGCAGCACGGGTTCAACAACGACACCACCCCGCGCTACGACGCCGAGGCGGCCAAGCTCGCCTGGGAGCGCACGCTCGCCTTCTTCGAGAAGCACCTGCGCTGATCGGGGTCGCGGCGCCGAAAGCTGTATCCCCATTTGACTTCGCGTCCACGCAGGCGTAGGAAAGCGCGGAGGAGGATTCCCGGCCATGCATGAGAAGAAGGTCCCGTCCCTCGAACTCGAGGTGGTGGAGCTGGAGAAAGGCCGCAAGCCCGGCGGCTGCTCCACGTCCTCGAGCACCTCGCTGATGTGCACCTGCGCCTGCCGCGAGACCACCACACTCGACTGGGTCGCCAAGGTCTGATCGGGGGTACGCTTCAGGGCGTGCTCTACCGTCCCAAGCTGACGCGCCGGCAGCTCCTCGAGCTGGGGGCCATGTGCCTGGCGGGCGCGGTCATGCCCTCGTGGGCCCGGGCGCCGCTGCGCGTGCGCGGTGTGGTGCGTGCGGGCGGGAAAGGCGTGCCCGGGGTCGCGGTCAGCGACGGCCTCGACGTGGTGGCCACCGGGGCCGACGGCACCTACGAGCTGATCACGGCTGCCCCCTGCGAGGCGCTGCAGATCTGCCTCCCTGCACACCACCGCGTGCCCCGCGACGCCCGGAACATCGCGCGCCTCACGGCCTCCGTGCGCGCCCGGGGGAGCGGCGAGGGGGAGGCGGTCTGGGACCTGGAGCGGGCGCCGGAGAGGAGCGACCGGCACGCTCTGCTCGTCCTCGCGGACATCCAGACCCAGGACGCCGAGGAGATGAAGCGCTTCCAGGAGGAGACGGTCCCCGACCTGCAGGAGACCACGCGCTCCCTCTCCGGGGTGGAGACCTTCGCCGTGGCCTGCGGCGACATCATGTACGACCACCTGGATCTGTTCCCGGACTACGAGCGGGGGACGACCCGGGTGCCGCTCCCGTTCCTGCAGGTGGTGGGGAACCACGATCTCGATCGCCCGGCCGGCACCGATCCCCTCTCCACCCGTACCTTCGTCGCGCGCTACGGCCCGCGCTACTACTCCTTCGAGCGCGGCGACGTGCACTACGTCGTGCTCGACGACGTCTTCTGGTACGGCGACGACTACATCGGGCACCTGGAGGCCGAGCAGCTGCAGTGGCTGGCCGCCGATTTGAGGCTGGTGGAGCCCGGGCGCACGGTGATCGTGCTCCTCCACATCCCCGCCATGGGAACCCACCAGCTCCGGGAGGGGAAGAAGGCACTGCCTTCCTTCACGCTCACCAACCGGGAGATGCTGCTGCACCTCCTCGAGCCCTACCGCGCGCACCTCCTGGCCGGCCACACCCACGAGTCGGAGCACGGCTTCGGCCGCGGCTATCACGAGCACGTGGCGGGGGCCGTCTGCGGCGCCTGGTGGACGGGCCCCATCTGCGCGGACGGCACGCCCAACGGGTATGCCATCTACGAGGTGGCGGGGGAGAAGGTCTCCTGGAGGTACAAGGCCACGGGGAAGCCGCTCTCCCACCAGATGCGCCTCTACCCGAAAGGGACGCGGCCCCAGGCACCGGACGAGGTCCTGGCCAACGTGTGGGACTGGGACCCGGAGTGGAAGGTCGTCTGGTTCGAGGACGGCGAGGCGCGCGGTCCCATGGAGCGCCGGCGCGGCACCGATCCCATCAGCGAGGAGCTGTTCGCCGGCGCGGACAGGCCGCGCAAGCACACCTTCGTCGATCCCTACGTGACGGACCACCTGTTCGTGGCCAAGCCGCGCGCGAGCGCGAAGGCCGTCACGGTGGAGGCCACGGACCGATTCGGGCGCGTGTCCACCGAGCGCCTCGCCCTGGCATGAGATGAGCTGGCAGCGGCCTCAGGTGGAGACCTACCGCATCCGACCCGCCACGCGCCGGGACCTGGCGGTGGTCCTCCATCACCGCCGCCGCATGTTCGAGGACATGGGCCACACGGACCCGCAGGCGCTGGACGTCATGCTGGCGGTCTCCACGCCGCTGATCGAGCGCGGAGTGGAGGACGGCACCTACCGCGGCTGGCTGGTGGAAGGAGGGGAGGGCGTCGTCGCCGGCGGGGGCGTGATCCTCCTCCAGTTCCAGCCCCACCCCATGGATCCCCGGCCGCAGCGGGCCTGGGTCGTGAACATGTTCACGGAGCCGGAGCACCGCCGGCGCGGTCTGGCGCGCCTGCTCATGGACACCATCGTGACCTGGTGTCGCGAGGAGGGCCTGCGCTTCCTCTACCTGCACGCCAGCGACGAGGGGCGGCCCCTCTACCAGAGCCTGGGCTTCGTGCCCAGCAACGAGATGCGGCTTCAGCTCTAGCCGCGGTTCGTCCCCGCCAGGATCCGTCTCGTCACTTTCCCCGGCCGTGCGGCGGGCCCGGGCGCTACGGTCACCTCCTCGAAAGGAGGTCTCCATGTGCCTGACTGTTGCCGTCCTCGACGCCACGCTCGTCGCACCCGCTCCCTCCTTGGTGGCGGAGCCCGCGGCGGACGTGGCCATCGCCCGGGAGAAGCCGGCGCAGTCGTTCCGGATCGTCTCCGCGGTGCTCGGCCAGACCCGCCAGGTGAGGGTGGCCCTGCCCGCCTCCTTTGCCAGGAGCGCGCCCGACCGGCGGTATCCGGTGGTCGTGGTGCTGGACGGGGCGTGGCTCCTGGGCAAGGTCGCCGCGGCGGCGGACGAGCTGAGCGGAAACGGGCTGATCCCGGAGACGGTCCTGGTGGCGGTCGAGAACACCGACGACGAGAGCGGCCGCGTGCACGACCTCACGCCGCCGGGACTGTCCGTCAGCGGCAGCAGCGTGCAGGAGGGCGGGGACCGCTTCCTCGACTTCCTGGAGCGCGAGCTGCTGCCGGCCGTGGACCGGCAGTTCCGGGGGGGCGAGCCGCGCACTCTGGTGGGCACCTCCTCCGGCGGCGTGCTCGCGACCTATGCCGCCGCCACGCGCGCGACCTACCGCTGCGTGCTGGCGCTGGACACGCCCATCCACCTGGGGAGCAACTGGCTGGCGCAGAAGCTCCTCGGCCGCGAGAAGGAGCCGGCAGCACTTCCTCTGCGGTATGTCTCGTACGAGGCTCGCTTCGGCTGGCCGGAGGATCTGTGGGCGGCGCTTGTGGCCGGGGCGCCCGTCTCCTGGAGCCTGCACCGGGAGAAGCTGCCGCTGGAGATGCACGAGACGATGCAGATGCTGGGCGCCTACCTCGGTCTCCGCGAGGTCTTCCGCGATTATTCACGGATGGCGGCGCCGTTTTCGCCCACCACGGCCACCCTGCCGTATTACGAGAAGCTGGCGGGGACGTTCGGGGCGACCCTGATTCCGCCCCGGCGCCTGGTGGCGAACGTGGTGGAGGACCTGCTGATGGAGGGGAGGGGAGCGGCGGCGCGGGACGCGTACGCGTTGCTGGTGCGCGGCTACGGCCCTCCCGAGGATGCGCAGCACCTGCTGGCGCAGATCGCCGAGGTGGAGAAGCGGCCCCCGCCCAAGGAGACGGTGGAGGGCTTGCTGGCGACACCGTTCCCCACGCCGGAGGAGGCGAAGCCCTTCCTGGGCACGTGGGTGGGGGAAACCTGGCACAACGCCGACGAGCCGCACCACCCGCAGACGCTGCGGATCGCCGTCGAGAACGGCCGGGTCGTCGGAGAGACCGTCTACCCCGACGCGCCGCCCGAGTACCGCGTCCAGGGCTGGGAGTACTTCCGCGTCACGCCGGAGGGGATGACCTGGGGGAAGATGAACGGCATGCGGCCGCGTGGCGTGATCCTCTACGAGGCCACGCGGAAGGGAGACACGCTGACCGGGCAGTCCCGCTTCGGCGGCATCGACTTCCGCCGGCCCGACGGCTCGCCGGCACCGCCGGAGTACTTCACCTTCCAGCGGGCCCCGTGAGGAAGGACGGCCCCGGCTGGGGAGCGGCGGCACTCCTCTTCGCCTGTGGCGTCGCCCTGGGCTCCTTGGTGGTGCGCGCACCGGTGCGGCAGCGGCTGCCCTACGTGGGAGCGCAGCCATTGAGGAAGACGGCGGCGCCGCCGTTCCCGCTCCCCGAGCTCCTGCCGTTCTATGCGGCGGCACTGGCGCTGCCCCTCTTCCTCGTGCTCGCGCGCCGCACCCCCCTGTCGCGAGAAACCTGGATGCGGGCCACGCCTCTGTGGGCCGGGGCCGTGCTCGCCCTGTCCCTCCTCCCCGAGCTGGCGCTCTTCCTCTGGATGGGAGGAAGGCCGGGCTCGCTCGCCGTCTTCCTGGGCATGCGCCTGCTGGGGACCGGCCCCCTCGTGCTGGGGTCGGCGGCTCTGGCGCATGCCATCGAGCATCGCCGTCGGGCCCGTGTCTCCGAGGCCGAGCTGACGGAGGCCCGTCTGGCCGCGCTCACCGCGCAGCTGCGACCCCATTTCCTGTTCAACACGCTGCAGAGCGTCTCCACGCTGGTGCACCGCGATCCGGAGGCCGCCGACGCCATGATCGGCAGACTGGGGGAGCTGCTGCGGGCCTCGCTGGAGGCTGCGGACACCCCGCTGATCCCGCTGGAGGAGGAGCTGCGCCTGACCGCGGCTTACCTCGAGATCATGCGCGAACGCTTCGGCGAGCGCTTGCGCTTCTCCATCGAGGCGGACGGCGACACCGGGGCGCTGGTGCCGCCGCTCCTGCTGCAGCCCGTGGTGGAGAACGCGGTCCGGCACGGGATCGAGCCGCGGCGGGAAGGAGGCGAGGTCCGCGTGCGCGTGGCCGCGGGGAACGGGGAGGTGGTGCTGGAGGTGACGAACACCGGAGGAGGGGAAACGATCCATGTGGAGCCCGGGATCGGGCTGGGGAACACGCGGCAGCGGCTCCATGCCCTGTATGGCGGCGCCGCAGAGCTGTCCTTCCATTCCGATGGGGAGAGCGGGACGCGCGTCGTCTTCCGCATCCCAGGCAGGAGATCCCATGCCCAGAGCACTCGTCGTTGACGACGAGCCGCTGGCGCGGGAGCGGATCCGCACGCTGCTGCGAGGCCACCCCGGCGTGGAGGTCGCCGGCGAGTGCGGGGACGGCGTCGAGGCGTTGGCCGCTGTTCGCCGGGAACGCCCGCACCTCCTGCTGCTGGACGTGCAGATGCCGGGGCTCGACGGCTTCGGCGTCCTCGCGCACCTGACGCCGCGGGAGATCCCGGTGACGGTGTTCATCACCGCCTACGACCGGCACGCCCTGCGCGCCTTCGAGGTGGGTGCGGCCGACTACGTGCTGAAGCCCATCGTGCGGGCCCGGTTCGACCTCGCCCTGGGGCGTGCCCTGCGACGGCTCGACCGGGGGGCCGAGGGCATGCCCTCGGTCCTCCGCAGGCACAGGGCGGGGCCCTGGCTCGATCGCCTGGTCGTGGAGCGCCGCGGACGCCTGGTGATCGTCCCCCTGGCGGAGGTGCGCTGGCTCGCCTCGGAAGGGAACTACGTACGCGTCCACACCGCAAGCGACGCCTACCTCATGCGCGCCACGCTGCGCATGCTGGAGTCCCGCCTCGACCCCGAGGAGTTCACCCGCATCCACCGCTCGGCCATCGTCGGTCTGCGCCACCTCGCGTCCGTCGTCCCCGGTCCCCACGGCGAGGGAACCCTGCTCTTGCATGACGGAACGGTGCTGGCCGCGTCACGGACCTGCATGCCCGTGCTGCGCACCTGCATCGTCGGGGGGGCAGGCGCGTTCTTGCGCCCGAAGCAAGGCCGTTGAGCCTACGGCATGGCCGTCCTGCAAGGCGTCGGCGCCCTCGGAGGTGACGGCCGGAACGTCCGCTGCGCGCAAAGTTGCTTCTGCACCATCCGCAGGAATCTAAACGCGGACCGCATCCGCCCTTGACCCGGCGACAATCGCGCCGTAGGAAGCGCCAGGGGGGACTTTCGATGCGCCATACTGTCCTGTTCGCCGCCAGCCTCGTCTGCTTCGCTCTTCCATCCTTCGCGCGCGAACCCATCGGCGCGCTCGGCCTGCAGGTGAGGCCGGTAGGCGGCGCGGGCGGCTCACGGATCGCGGTCCTTCTCGAAGCCGCGGTCCCGCTCGAGCACGTGCGTGTGAGCTTCCTGCGCTCGGACGGCACGCCCCTGACGAAGGCCACGCGACCCATCGATCCCGGACCCGTCTCCTGGCGGCGCCCCGGCGCGACCGACCCCGAGGAACCGGGGGATCTCGCCCTGGCGGCGGGGACGGTGCTGCAGACGACGCTCCATGTGCCGCTCCCCCACAAGGGAAGCTACGAGATCGTGGTCCATGCCGAAGGGGACGGCCCCGACGGTCCCGTGGTCACGGAGGGGATGGTGCGCATCGACTTCGGCGTCTCGTCCACGACCTACGTGGAGCGCGACGGGGTGGCCGAGTTCACGGCGAAGGAGGTGCGGCCATGAGGCGCCTGTCGCTCGCGCTCGCTCTCCTCTGCTGCGCGGCCTCCCCCGCGCTCGCCAACTGGACGGCGACTGGTTGCCTGGCTTACGAGGACCGGCCGCAGGATTCGACGGGCTTCACCGGCGCCATCGTGCAGCTTCCGGTGCGGAGCGCCGACCTGGAGATCATCGACGCCAACAAGTCCGGCGCCAAGGCCACCCTGCAGAGGGGGAAGACGGGGGTGGACGGCTGCTTCAGCCTGGCCGTCTCCGACACCTCCACCCGCACCATCTACCTGCGCGGGCTGACCACCTCCACCCAGACCACGGGTCTCCTGATCAAGGTGGCCGCCCCCGGCGGTGCCGTCTACGCCCTGCGCTCGGCCAACCTCGCGAACCATGGGCCCAACACCAACGTCAACTTCGGGACGCTGGTGGCGACGGTGGGGAACGGCGGCGAGGCCTTCAACGTCTTCGACCAGCTGAAGGACGGGGCGGAGTTCGTCAAGGTCATCCGGGGGTCCTACCCCAGCCCCACGGTGACCGTGCAGTGGGCGAGCAACGCCGGGGAGCTGGGCGCCTCCTACCTGTCCGGCTGCTGCACCGTCATCCTGCGCGACTACGCGGCCTACGATGACACGGTAGCGCTCCACGAGTGGGGGCACTACGTCGAGTACCAGTACTGGGGCAATCAGAACCCCACCGGTACCCACGCCCTGGCCGACTGCAACCAGCCCCTGAAGCTGGCCTTCCCCGAGGGCCGCGCCTCCTGGTTCGGCAACAGCGTCAGGCGTTACTTCAACCGGGCTGCGTCGAACGTGTACGTGCGCACCACGGGAGCCTCGGGTCCGGGCGGAGTGCAGAACTGGTTCGACCTGGAAGCGGAGACACAGTACGCATGCGACGGGTACGCCTCCGAGGTGGCCGTGGCCCGGGCCATGTGGGACATCCACGACGGGCCGGGGACGACCGACGACACACCCGGCGTGGACGACCCGGCCGATGGCCTGGTGCTCGCCGATCTGGAGTCCTGGCAGGTGAACGCCGGGCCGGCGCGCACCGCCACCAGCATCACCTACGAGTCCTTCTGGGACGGGTGGTTCGATCCCTCGATCAACAACGGTTTCCTCTCGCAGATGCGGGCCATCCACGACGACCTGGGGATGCAGTTCCGCCCCGATGTCTACGAGCCCAACGAGACACCGGCCCAGAGCCCGTCCATCGTCTCCAACGGTGGTCCCTGGCCGCTCACGTTCTTCTCCGATCCGGATGGCAACGGCAAAGGCCAGGCGGACACGGACGTCTTCCGCATCGCGGCCACAGGCGGCGTCGTCTACACCATCACCACCGCGAACCTGGTCTCGGACGCCAACACCAACCTGGAGATCCTCGACACCAACGGCACCACCGTCCTCGCCTCCAACAACGACTGCCCGAACACCACGGACGGTTCGTCGTGCCTGACGGTGACGGCGCCCCGCACCGACACCTTCTACATCCGCGTGAAGCACGCGACGGACGCGGGAATCTACGGGTCCTACAACCTTCAGGTGACGAACCCCTAGGATTTGCCATGGCCGGAAGCCGTCCCAGCATTTGCCTTGGACCGAGGCCAGGGGTAGGAAGGGCTCAACGGAGGTTCCATGAACGAGAAGAAGATCACGTCCCTCGACCTGGAGGTTGTGGAGCTGGAGCGCGGGCGCAAGCCCGGCGGCTGTTCCACCTCGTCCAGCACGTCCCGCCTGTGCACCTGTCCTTGCATCCTGACGACTCTGGGAAGCGCGAACACGGTCTGATCCAGCCCGGGCGGGAGGTCCGCCTCCCGCCCCACGCGGAGACGTGATCTTGCGCCCGGTCGTGTGAGCTCCGGAGAGTCCTGGCGAACCCGGCTGGCCCGCTGGGGCTTCAACTGCTTTCCCGCCTACCGTGGCACCGGGGCGCGGATCGAGCACATCGCCGCGGATTGGCGGGAGGTGCGGATCCGGCTCTCCCTCAACTGGCGCACGCGAAACTACGTGGGGACGATCTTCGGCGGCAGCCTGTACGGCGCCGTGGATCCCATCTACATGATCCAGCTCATCAAGGTCCTCGGTCCCGCCTATGAGGTGTGGGACAAGGCGGCCAGCATCCGCTTCCTCCGCCCCGGACGGTCCACGCTGCGCGCGACCTTCCGCCTGGAGGACGCGGAGCTTCAGGCCATCCGGGCGGAGGTGGCCGCCGCGGGGAAGACGGAGCGCGTGTACACGGTGGAGCTGCTGGACGAGGCGGGAGTCCCCTGCGCCCGCTGCGAGAAGCGGCTGAGCATCCGGGCGCGCCCACCGAAAAGTTAGGCGGGCTTCTCCACGAGGTACACGATGCGAGAGAGCCGCCTCTCCCCGGTGAGGCGGTGCACGGCGTCGAAGAACCACTGCAAGCCTTGGAAGCGCTCCTCTCCCTCGATGCGCAGCAGGGCCTCGCGGTGCCGCTGCCGCGCGTCGCGCCAGCGCCCGGAGATCGCGGCGCAGTTCTCGCTGCCGTCGTCACTCCTCAGGAGGCGGAAGCCCGCCTGCTCCATCCAGGCCTCGTTCACGCCGGGAGGCACGAACAGGAAGAGGCCGATGGAGCTCCGCAGCGCCAGCTCGTCGTTGGTCACGGCCCCGGTGATCACCACGGGATCGGTGAAGACGGCGCGCCGGCCCGGGCGGAGCACGCGGTGCCACTCGCGCAAGACGGCGGCCCGGTCGGGGAAATGGTTCATGGAGTCGATGCAGAGGAGCCCGTCGAAGGTGCCGTCCGGGAAGGGAAGCGGGGCGTTGGCATCGGCCACGGCGAAGTCCAGGCGCGCGCCCCCCGCCGCCCGCGCGGTGTCCACCCCGCTCTGGTTGGCGTCGATCCCCGTGACCCGGCAGCCGATCCGCTCCGCCAGGTAGCGGGCGGGTCCGCCCGATCCACTCGCCACCTCAAGCGCGTGATGCTCGGGCCTCAGGTCGAGCCAGGACAGGAAGCGGTCGAACTCGTCGGCGGTGAGCCAGCTGTTCTGCCCGATGTCGCGGCCGTAGGTCTCACGCCTCACCGCGGCCAGGACGTCCTCCGTGAAGTGGCCGTAGGTGCTGTCGAAGAGGTCGACGCGCCCGCTCATCGCGTGCCGCTCCGGTCCGCCGTCCGGCGTGCGCCGGGACGGGGATGGAGCACGTCCCCACCGCGGCGGCCGCCGGTTGGGAGGGGGGCGACCTCGAAGGCACCGATGTCCTCGACGGCCGTCCCGTCCTGGTCGCCGTCGGCCGGCCGGATCGTCCCGTCCAGATCGAGGCGGAGGACCTGGTCCTGGGGATCGGCGGCGTCCACCAGCACCGAGCCGGGGTCGAGGTGAAAGTCCCCGGGGAAGGCGCCGGGGGCGAGGAACCCCGAGGCCAGGTCGCGGTTCCCCCCGCCGGCACCGGAGCCGTTGACGTCCTGTCCCGTGGCGAAGCACGTGTCCCCGAAGCACAGGGCGTCGCCCACGCTGTCGAAGTTGTTGAAGGAGACCTCGGGCTTCTGGCCACCGTCCGCCACACGGATGGCCGCTCCGCCGATGGCGTAGAACGCGTTCCCACGGAGGCGGACATGCCCGGATCCGTCGTCCGGGAGCGTCACCGCATCCAAGACCGAGCGGGCGAAGGTGTTGTAGGCGACGTCGGCGACGACACTGCTTCCCGGCGCCACGGACAGGGCGGTGTAGTCGGTGTCGTAGCCGTCGAAGGTGTTGCCGGACAGCGTCAGCGCAACGTCGTTCGAGGAGAGTACCTGGATGCCCAGTCCCGGATCCTTCCAGTACGAGGCGTAGGTGAACCGATTGCGCAGGACGTGGATCTCGCAGGCCGAGCTGTTGACTACGGTGATCGCCCCGTCGGGAGGGAGGGAGAAGGTGTTGTGCTCGAGCACGAGCACCCCGTCGCCGCCGCACCTGGCGACGGCGCCTTGGTAGAAGTAGCCGCTTTCCAGCTGGCTGTCGGAGACAACGAGCTTTCCTCCCGGGCGTACGGTCGCGTCCAGAAGACCGTCGTTGGCGTCGTTATTCTCGTTCCCCCCGAAGCTGGTCCTCTTGATGGAGCCCGAGGCCGGGCCCAGCCCCAGCCCGGCGGAGAACCACGCGTCCGAGATCCGAACCCGAACCGGTCCCGGGATCTCCGTTGTGTTGACGAAGCCGGCCCCGCGAATCTCCACGAGGTCGCGCTGGGGCAGGAGGATGCCGGGCCCCTGGTCGTCGGTGAGGTCGAGCGACAGGTCGTGGATGACCAGACGCGGGCCTCCGGCTGCGCACTCCGCGCGGTCGGTGAGTTGCACGGGGACCCCGGGTCCAAGGATCCAGGAGACCGCACTCCCCGCTCCCAGGAGGCGGGTGTCCGGCCACAGGCCGACGGAGACGCCGCTCGTGGGGGGGATGGGTCCCGGGACGGGAACGGTTTCCACCCGGCAGGTGCCCGGCAAGACGTGCACCTCGACCGGGCGGTTGCAGCCGTCCGGGACCCCCGCCAGAGCGGCCTGGAGCGTGCGCCTGGGCGTGGACGGGGTCTTCCCGTCGTTGCTGTCGTCGCCGTCGTCACAGTCCAGGTAGCGCACGGCCAGGTTGACCTGGGCGTGGACGGGCAGGCAGGTCAAGGCCAGGCCGGCAACAGCGAGCAAGGACTTGAGCATTCCCGGCCCCCGAGGTGAAGTAGCCCTACTCTGAGCCGCCCTCCCCATCCCGGCAAGGAAAATGTCAGCCCTCGAACTCCGCCTGGATGTCCGCCTCGTCGGTTTCCGGGTCGAGGGTGACGCGGAGGACGTTGGGCCGGCAGCAGACGGTGCAGTCCTCGACGTACCGCTGCGACGGCCCGGCGCTCACGTCCACCGTGGTCGCCACCACCTCGCCACAGAACCCGCACACGTAGGATGCGTTCACGCTCCACCGCGACAGCATGGCCTTCGATGCGATGGAGGCCGCCGTCTGTCAAGATCCTCGCATGATCGTCTCCGCCGAGCTGCGCTGGTTCTGGGAGGGGTCGGCGCCGAAGTCCCTGGAGCGGTGGTTCGCCGGGTCCGGATGCCCGCCCGGCGGGGGCACGCCCCGGGAGGACGTCTACCTGCTGGAGCCTGGACAGGAGGATCTCGGGCTCAAGCAGCGGGGACGTCGGGGAGGGGTGGAGGTCAAGGGGCTCGTGCGCCGCGCCGAGCACCCGCTGTCCGCGGGCCCCTTCGCCGGCCACGTGGAGATCTGGTCGAAGTGGACCAGCGAGGCTTTGCGGCTATCGGACTTCCCTTCCATCGTCGTCCGCAAGGTGCGCCGCCTCCGCAAGCTCGACACGCGCAGCGCCCACGTGACCGAGATCGCGCTCGGGGCCGACGAGAGGCCGCGGCAGGGCACGCTCCCGGAAGAGGGATGCAACGTGGAGCTGACCGAGGTCGGCATCGTGGGGCGGAGCGACGTCTGGTCCACGCTGGGCTTGGAGGCCTTCGGGTCCCTGGAGCGCGTGGAGGTGCACCTGGAGCGCGCGGTCGGATACCTGATCGGCACGGACGTGCCGGAGTTCCCGCGGGGAACGGAGCAGAGCTACCCGGGGTGGATCCGTGCGCGGGGGATGGCTGAGGCGGGTGGGTTCGAACCACCATGACCGCATTAACAGTGCGGCAGGTTACCAGTTACCTCACACCTCAGTGCGCCGGGCCCGAGGAATGTGCTTCAAGTCGCCGGTGGAGGCAAGTGCCGTGTACGTCGCCGAGCTGTGGCGCTATCCGGTCAAGTCGCTGGCGGGGGAGCGCTTGTCCGAAGTCGAGGTCACGCCGACGGGGCTTGTCGGGGATCGGCTCGTCCAGGTCTGGGCCGGAGACAGGATCGTAACCTCGCGCACGCGGCCCAAGCTGCTGGCGCTCCGCGCGCTGTGGGACGCGGACAGCGGCGAGCCCACGATCGACGGCCTCCCCTGGCATGCGCCGGAGGCGCTGGAGGCGGTGCGGCGCGCCGCCGGTCCGGGCGCGCGCCTGGAGCGGCTCGACGAGGTCGAGGCGCGCTTCGACGTGCTCCCGCTCCTGGTGGCGACGGACGGCGCCATCGCGGCGCTGGGGGAGGACGGCCGGCGCCTTCGGCCGAACATCGTCGTGGGGGGCGTGGAAGGTCTTGCCGAGCGGACCTGGCCGGGGAAGCGTCTTCGCCTGGGCGAGGTCGTGATCGAGGTGGCGAAGCTCCGCGACCGCTGCGTGATGACCACCTACCATCCCGACACGCAGGTGCAGGATTCGGGCGTGCTGCGGCGCATCGTGCAGGAGTTCGAGGGGAAGATAGCGCTCGACTGCTTCGTGCTGCGCAGGGGCCGGCTCAGGGTGGGGGATCCGGTGGAGCTGCTATGAACGAGAGCCTGCGGCCCTCGGAGCGGAGAAGGCGGCGTTGGCACCATCATGTTTCTTCGCCCAAACCCTAGTAGTATGGGCGAACGGAGGATGCCGTGAGCGTTGGAACTCGCATTGAGTGGACCGACGTCACTTGGAATCCAACGACAGGCTGCCGCAAAGTCTCGCCCGGTTGCGATCACTGCTATGCAGCAACCCTTGCCGCACGGCTCAAGGCGGCGGGGAGTCTGCGGTACCAGAAGGATGGGCCCGATGGGCCTGGATTCGGTCTAACGCTCCATCCCGACAAGCTCGACGAGCCGTTGCGATGGCGCAACCCTCGGCGAGTCTTTGTGAACAGCATGTCCGATCTGTTTCATTCGGATGTTCCGGAACATTTCATTACCGCGGTCTTCCAAACAATGGCAGCCAGTCCGCA
>Ga0070695_100000841_pt1 | contig 16570 bp, 21 predicted proteins | sample KBSK1252metaG_FD_65471 | JGI IMG/M metagenome (GOLD analysis project Ga0070695, IMG submission 65471) | Corn, switchgrass and miscanthus rhizosphere microbial communities from Kellogg Biological Station, Michigan, USA - KBS K1-25-2 metaG | ecosystem: Host-associated > Plants > Roots >...
ACACAAGGCCCCCTGCATCATTCCGCATAGTGGCAATGTGATGGGGCTTTACATGCTCCGCTGCGACTACCATGTCTATCTCATTCTCGCGCCCCTTGTCATCGTGGACGAGTACGAACCTTCCAGCCTTGAGAGCGGCCATCGCTTCAGTAAGGGACAATGGATAGCTTTTGTCGACAAATCTTATTAAAAGATTACTAAAAGGTTGGTTATTACCATCATTTTGGTAGGTTGTTGGTAACATACTTGCCAAGAATATCTGTCTCGATGTTAACACTTTCGCCTTTGCGCCTCAAGCCAAGCGTTGTTACAATCAAGGTATGGGGTATGAGCGAAACGGAGACGCGGTCGGATTGAACGTCGACCACCGTGAGACTGACACCATCGACTGCTATTGAGCCTTTTGAGACAAGCGATTTTGCTAGTTCTCTATCTAGCTGTATCCAGATTTTTGTCTCGGAAGGCAAGTTTTCTATTTCCTCAATGATACCGGTGCCGTCCACATGACCCAAGACGAAATGGCCCTCAAGCCTGTCGCCAACTTTCATGGACCTTTCGATGTTCACCATGTCGCCAGGCTTGACTTCGCCAAGGTTCGTCCTCCTTATTGTTTCGGCCACCATCTCAAACTCGGCCTCACCTTTTGACAATCCCGTCACAGTGAGGCAGGCGCCGTTTATGCAGACGCTGTTGCCGCGCTTGAGGTGACGCCCAAGCCTTCCAAGCCTGACCCTGAGAGCGGTGTCAGCTCCTTTCTTGCTCCTTGAGACAGACTCGACTTTGCCCATGCCCTCGACGATCCCGGTGAACATCGATCAAGTCTAAAGGATTTTGAATATTTAACATCAACTCTTTAACAATTCAAAAAAATGCGTGATATGGTTAGAGGTCCATTCATGTGGTTACTTCACGCGAGGACAAGGAAAGGCTTTTCCTGTTTGTTGAGCTTGCTTCTGTGGTTAGCATTTCTGGGGTGGCTTCGAAGCTTCAGCCCGCAACACGGACACCACACTCCTGGCCAATTCATGAACATCATGCAAGTCTGACATCGTTTCTGGCCAAGAGAATATCGTCCTACGCCAGCTTCTGCCGTCGGCCTAAAGGTCCTGTGACGTTCGCAGATTCCTTTGCATGCCAAACCATCTGATGACCTGTTGTGGTCATTTTTGTTAGCGTTCCATATATGATGCACTAATTATCCCAGCTGATTTTTACAATTCAGTGAAGAATCAAGGTAATTATCCAGCAAGTCAAGATGACGACCTAATCTGGACCGCCAAGCTTTTAATCCACTAAATGTACATTCTTCCAATGGAGTATCAGCGCATCCATCAAGATATCATGAATCTGGACCCACAGATACGACTTGTCACCATCTGTGATATCAGTGGTAAGATAATTTTCTCTGACCACAGGTCTGGTGTGAAAAATCTTCTGACTCCAGAGGAAAGCAGGAGATCGCTCGAGATGGCGGTCAACGCATGGAAAGAACGAGGTAAGCTGTCTTCAAAGATTGGAAGGGTCAAATATGTTTTGGCAGAATATGAGAAGATCAAGCGTATCACAATTCCTTTGGGCGATGATATTCACCTTCTCTACATAACCGCTGAGCCCGGAGCAGATCATGACAGGATAATACAAGGAATTGCCAGAATAACTGGGAAGATCTTGATCAAAAAATAATAACGAAGCGAATGCATATCCGATAACTAAATAGAGAATTTCTCGTTTATTAATGGAAAATCTATGCTATTTATGTATCCTCTGACAGTCATAGATAAATAGTTGTGAAATGTCCTGGATCTATGGAAATTTCATTAGAGTCGCAAGGTAATGGAGGAAATAGCGGCGCTAACGCTTTCCCGACCAGCATTTCGGGCTTGCTCGCATCTCCTATTGGGAATGCAATGAACACTGATGTAATAATTCGTGAGGCCGATTCTACAATTCAGGAATGCATCGGCATAATAAAGGAAAAGAATCAGCGCAGTATTCTTGCTTCCTACAAGGGCGAGGTAGTGGGCTTGGTGAGCAAAACAGACATTCTTTACAAAGTCACTTTTGAAGGCAGAAACCCATCCAAAGTGAAGTTAAGGGAAATAATGACGAGTCCAGTGCTTGCGGTTGATCCTCAGACCACGGTAAAGGATGCCTTGGAGCTAATGAACAAGAAAAATGTAAGGCAAGTGATGGTTCACGCATACTCTGCTGTATTGGGGATGGTTTATCGAGAAGATATCTACAGAATGATGGAGACAATATCTCTTTGTTCCGAAGACACTGCATTGCATGGGACACCAGTTTGTATAATCGACCAGAAAGCAATTTCGTTTGTCAAAGACACAAGCAAAGCAAAGTTCGTTTGTGCATATTGCGAATCAACATTTGATTCAATTGAAGCGTTATCTAGGCATATTGACCGATTACATATTGGTGCCGGAGTTCTAGAAGGCGATGTGCGGCGGATGACGGATTGAGGAGATTGACATGATCTTTGTGGTAGGTGACATGAGGTAAATGCCATTAACATCTACTCAGAGGGTAGCACTCGAATCCTCTATAAGCAGTGCCATTTCTAATATTCCAAATCTGCTAGACAAATGGAATCAGACATCATATATTAGGAAATATCAGATCGAAAATATCAATGAATTTGTTTATGGACACATGGTTGGATCCATATCCAATGCTTTCCATAACATAATTTTCATTTCTGAAGGAAGAATTGCTACACGCGAGGACTGGCAAGAAGCCGAAGAGATGATTTTTAGACGCCAACCTGAAATAAGAAATACAATAGGAAGAGAGATTCACTACCACCGGCTTCGATAATAGAAGACCTTGGGGCCTTGTAAAGTTTCGTCGTGTAATATTTATTTGCAATCATCCGCATTGTTCTCCCATGTGCCAGACAGCTGTGTTTTATGGCAAGGCGCTAGAAAAATACGGGTTTGGCGGTTCTCATCCGCTCGGCACCGACAGGCTGGGCGCATTCTGGCGCAAGCTGCAAGACGAGCATATTGGCAATGTCGTGGTGGAAGATCCGGCGCTTGGAAGCGATCGGGACGCGCTGTCGTTCCACGACAAAGAGTATGTTGATCTTGTCAAGGTGTCGTCAAAGCATGGCGGCGTTTTGCTTGACAGTGGCGACACGCCGGCTTTCAAGGGCGTTTTTGAGGCGTCGCTATACGTCGTTGGCTCGACCCTAGCGGCGCTTGAATATGTGATAGCCGGTATGGACTGCAAGGGAAGAAAAGTCGATCATGCGTTCAACCCGATCGGAGGACTGCACCACGCCCGGCGTGACACTGCCGGTGGCTTTTGCGTATTCAACGACATCGGCGTAGCAATATTGGCAGCGCGGGAAAAATATGAGATAAAGCGGATTGCGTACGTCGACATTGACGCGCACCACGGCGACGGTGTCTTTTACGAATTTGAACATGATCCATTCCTGTTCTTCGCAGACATTCACGAAGACGGGCGATATCTGTATCCGGGCACGGGCTCTGCCACTGAAACAGGCAAAGGTGTGGCAAAGGGCACCAAGCTAAACATATCACTAGAGTCGGGTGCCGGAGACAAAGAGTTCATACAAGCATTTGGCAAGATCGAGCATTTTGTCGATAATGCTAGGCCAGAACTGATAATACTTCAGTGCGGCGCCGACGGGCTTGCCGGAGATCCGATAACGCACCTGCAATACACGCCCCAGGTGCACAAACACGCGGCCGACGTGCTGCACGAGCTGGCTCACAAGCACTGCATAGGGCGAATAATAGCTCTTGGCGGGGGCGGCTACAATAGGGCAAACATTGGAAGCGCCTGGACCGAGGTCGTAAAGTCATTCACAGGTCAATGACTTTCATGATGTTCTCTTGTACAGCCTGTTCGAATTTCTTTTTACATACATCACACTATGTAGCTATCTACAGCATATCATTTGAAATAGATAGATAATGCCATTTGGCCTCAGGAAGAAAAAGGCACAGGTTACGGTAGATAGGCAAAGGCAGGTGGATATCTGCTATGCCACCAGGCAGCTAGAGCAGGGCAACTTGTCATTTGTTGCAATGAGCAATCCTGAAAGGCCTATTGTTTTGTCGTTCCAAAATATATCGCTTGCAGAGCCTAGGTTGGCTCAAAAAACCTTGGAAGGCGGAATAAAAGAGAGGATAGCAAAAGGCTTGTACTTCTATGTTGGTCAGGCGCAAGACTCAGAGCCCGCTGAAGAGCTAGAACAACTCGACATTGGCACGATGACAATCACCTCAAATGGGATAGCTTTTGTCGGCAACTCTAAGCACATCAATATGGATTTTGGTGACATTGATTCGATGGGACACACGCAAAATGGAATAACAATTTCAGCTAGAACCCACTTGCAAAAGCTACACTTTGAAGGAGCTGACAAGGTTGTCGTTCCCCTGAAGGTTCAGGACAGGATGTACAGCCAGCGCCTTTCCGGCAGACTCATGCGGATTCTGCTTGAAGCGGTGATGAAGACTTCTCTTGACAGGAGGAGATGAACTTAAGCAACTATTACATCCTATTGGGGATTTCACCTGGCGCCACTGAGGACGAAGTAAGGCAGGCTTACCACAGACTTGCCAAAATATATCACCCCGACAAAAACAAGGCGCCCGATGCTACGAAAAAGATGGCAGAGATCAACCTGGCGTACGAAACTCTGTGCGATGGCCATAGGCGCAAGAAGTACGATCTTGAAAACAACATCGATGTAATAAGCGGGGTTCAAAAGGATGTGCCGGGACAGGAAGCTCCCAAGTCATACACAGGTCCAATTTATGATGTAAGCTGCCCAACATGCGGGTCCAAGTCAAGGATGGGTGACAGGTTCTGTTCGCAATGCGGCACATCTTTAAGTCATGGCAGGTGCGTACAGTGCAATTTTGTCAACAACTCTGGCACATTTGTCTGCTTGACGTGTGGGTATATTTTTGAACCGAAAGCCAATATGTACGAGCAAAAGGAACAGCTGGAGGATGACGACATTCATTATGAAGAACCTGAGGACAGAGGTCAAGAAGTGACTGGGGACGACCTGTCGGAAATAATACGCTGTCCCCTTTGCAACGAAATCAATCTATATAGCCGCGGCTCGTGCTGGCACTGCGGGCTGCATTTTGAAATAGATGAACTTGCATGATAGAATAGAGTCGTTTAATTATTCCCGTTGCTACCCGATATTTGTAGTTAGAATTAATGCCCGGCAAGAAAACATTGATCAGAAAATCGCGGCGGACGATCTGCAACGCATGCGGTAGGGCAATTTCCAAAAAAAATGTCGCCGTTGCTAAAACATTTGACGGATTTACGTGTCATTTTGATTCAGATGATTGCTTGTTGATTTTCAAAAAATTGAGGGCGTTATATGGGAAGAATTTCTTCAGGAAGTTGTCAGCTTAGCTCTGATATTCGGGTTGGTATCGAAGGGTTGCCAAAATCTTTCGAATATGCGGAATACAACTTTAGCTGCTGACCGTGTTTGATCTTGTATCCCATCCCTATCGGTCTTATCACTTGTCTATATTCATCCTTAAGATTCATGAGTGCTTCTGCAATGTTGTCTGCTAGCAAAATATGGTTGTTATCTCCTAGGTCCATAACCCTTCTGGCAAGGATAATGCCCGGTCCCCATACGTTTTGATTATTGTTGATGTCACTTACAACGAAGACTGGACCTGAGCTGAGGCCGATTCTGACGCCTACGGCTCTATCCGAAGTCGCCTTTGCATTAAAAGCAAAAAGTTTACGGTGAAGCTGTATACTCAACTGCAATGGATGCTCTGGGTTTATCAGAAATCCAATGGCCATTCCATCTCCAGTGGGGAGGACTATTTTCTTGTCCTTTGGCACCCTGCTGTAGACATCGCAGGAACCGATAAGCGCATTCAAATCTTCAATCTTTCCAATCTGCTTTTCGACAGAAAGAAGAGGGTCAGATAGGCCAACTATATCTATAAAGAAAAAGTTGGCATTTACAACGCCCGGCTGCAGCGCGTAAAGAATATGAGAACCATAAATGTCGCCGAGCTTTCGATACGTATCAAGGCAATGTGGATGGAATGGGGATTCTGATTCCGCAGTGGCAACTGTGCCAATGATAGGTCCGTTACATAATTTACATACGAAGTCATCTCGAGACACCTTGTTATCTTGTGCGAATTGCAAGTTGCCATCTTGCTTGATGCTGAACTTTACCCATTTCGGTGTATTAAGAGCTGTTTTGAGAGAAAGAAGCCTGGCACTCCTTTGCACTTCATCGCCAGAATCGTCAATTCTTAGCTGGATGATTCCATCAACTAATGATCCCAGCGTATCAACCGTCGGTGCCGAAGGGTTGCCTGCAATCGTAAAGAGGGCGATTGAGTTGTGTATCTTTAAAAGATCATAAAGTTCTGCCACAAACTTTTGCACTGCTTCATTTGGGAATCTTGCAATCATATCTGTAAGCGAATCGAGGACTACCCTCGTTGTCGATTCACTATTTTGCTCAGATTGCGGCAACAAACTAGTAATACGTTCAAGCAAATTAGATAAGTTTTCAAATTGACTTAGTCCTGGTCTTTGTCCAGAAAATAAGCTTACAAATGCTGGACCTTTTGTTGTTGGCTTTGGAAAATAGGAATCAAATCTTGCTTGCGTAAGTGCTTGGCTGCAATTTATGTACAGGGAATGATCGTCAGTGGAGATGCCCTCTTTGAGAAATTGTATGCTATAGGCAGTTTTGCCAGAACCTGAGGGCCCGACCAGCAGCATAATGGATTTTGGAAATTCACCGGACCCTGAAAAGAGCTGGTTTTGGCCTGGAATGAACATCTTATTTTCAATCAGGCGTCATCACTTTCCCATGGTAATTCAGAGTTTGGTCGCGATTGCGTTGACTAACGCTTCCAGCTGTTTTGTAAAAGGATGAGCAGGGTACCTGAGGGCGGTAAGGAATTCTTTTCTGCTGAATTGTATGTCGCAATAGCACGGTATAGCAGAAATTACATCCATCTTTGTTTCCTTTGATAGCATATTTTCAGCATTGTCAATTTCATAATTATCTATCACTCGGTCATTCTGACTCCTACTTTCTGATGTTTCAGCGTGACTGGGAAGGCAATAACCTGCAACCCGGTTAAACAAGAGAAATGATCTTGTTCCGTATTTTGTTAAGGAACCATAGATTTCAGACGCAAGTCTTTTTGTTCCTTCTACATCGATGTCACCCGTCTTCAGGGTCAAGAAAAGAGTATCCGCCACAGCAAGGGCGTTTATGGACCAGTATCTGATGCCCGGGCTGGTATCTATAAGGATATAATCGAGATCATAATCTCTTATTAAATTCTCACGAAGAAGGATGAATCTTCTCAGTTGCGATTTTGAACTATCTGAGGTGGTGGCTTCTATCTTGTATACCTCTTCCTTCTTTACGTTGCAGAATGCTATCCATAACTTCCCTTTAATTTCCACTGCATTGTCGTACTGTTTGCTGTAATCCTGTATGCTATCTGTAACAGAGGTCATGACTTCGTCCACTTCCGCTTGACCGAGAAGGTAGTCATTTAGCCATTTCTTAGGCTGTCTCTGGAAATAGGCCAGAAGACTTGGTGCATAAACATCCAGATCCAACAATGCCACTTTGAAGCCCCTCTTTGCTAGGAGAGCGGCACAATTTGACGCGATCGTTGTTTTGCCTGTACCACCCTTGTACGAATGAAAGGCAATGCTCTTGGCGGCCATAGCATAACTCTAGGAAACTAGAATATAGCGTTTCTCTCTTTTTGTATTAGTCATAGATTCTTCCGTTGTGGGGACTAATCTTTTGCTTTTTCTTCCTTTTCGCGACTGGATGACCAACGACGAGTGTAGATTTCATCCTTGAGTCTGAATCCCTTGAAAAGCTGAAAGTACGCCTGTCTTGCCTTATTCTGCTTGTCTAGTTCAGACTGGATCCATAGTGATTCAAACATCGAAACGTTGGAGAACACGGTCGATTCACTGTTTGAATAGGTGGACAGACCTACCGCCTCCTGAAAAGTTTCTCTAGTATCGTCATTCACTTCTAAAGTCAGAGTTATGACTTGGTCAATTATAAGCGTAGTAATTCTGGTTGGAAGAAGTTGTTGTAAGTAGTTTACTTGAATATTCTGGCTGGGGACCTTTAGTTTTGAATTGGATATTTCCTTCACGGTTTCATCATGCATCACGAGTATCCTCACTCTTATTCCATGTGCAGATACCTGGCCGATTTCTTCAAGGATGCCCTCATGCTCTGCTATGAGAAACGAGTTCTTTGTTGAAAAGAGGATTGCAATTTCATAGACTGCGGATCTTACGAGATCGGATATGAGAGACTTGACACGGAGTGGATCCCTAATGGTCTCGATGAATTCTTCTCCCGTTCCCCTCCCGATTTCCATGATTCTCTGCCTTGCAGGAAGGGCCTTGTCGATCATGGTATTGACAAGAAATCTCTGGGCATCCACAAAAGACTGATTGACTATGCGCAATAGCTTCTCTTCGCCTTTCGCGGACGTCAGGTATCCAACGTACTCCTGCTGATCGGCTATCATGAAGCTGCCTGTCAGGCAGGAAGTGTGGAACAGTTCAAAATCATTCATTAACTCTTTGCAATGCGGTAGGTTTTCCCGGCTGATTTCGGTAATGCACCGTAATATTGCCCCTTCACTCTTAAGAGCCTTAATCTTCAGGCTGTTTGCAGACAGGATTTTTATCAGCAGAGGAAGATTCCTGGTGTCAAAGTAGCAGTCGATACTTTTCTGCAGATTGGAAATGACTCCAGACATTGCCTTGAAGACGTCCTGGTTAGCGACGACCTGGATATCTTCGGGTTTTGCTGCAGTGGTATCCACCTTGAATAGTTGTGACAATGAGCTTATAAAGTCGCGTGCAAATCAGAACTGCCGGAAAACAAATATTAGTTTGTATATTGTGGTAAGTCCCGTTGCCCATATTCCTCGACGTCCACAAGGTCCCTTTTACCGAAGACAACCTCAGAGAGCTTTGCAAATCCCCTCCGGACGAATTCGGGGTCACACATGTGAACCTGTTTTACAACAAAGAAGCCAGTGTTTGTTTCTGCCTCCTGAATGCTCCAAGTTTGGAAGCGGTTGATAAACATCACAAGAAGGTAAACATACAGTGCGAATGGATCACGGAAGTAACAAACATCGTGAATGACGCATTCAAGATGAACCTGCCCAAATAGTTATCATTACCGCAGGAGGTTTATGAGAACGTAGATTTGGTAGATGCATAATGAGGATCACTTGGGACGACGAGATCTGCCAACATGCGGGCGTCTGTGTAAAAACTCTGCATTCCGTCTTTCAAGTTAAGGATGGCAAATTCGTAATTATCCAGGACGGAGCAAGCGAAAGCAAAATACGTGAAGTTGTTAGTAAGTGTCCGTCTGGCGCTCTCCAGATCCGGTAAAGCGATAACTTAAAAGAACCAATTCCTCACAACAGGAGCGATGAGTGCCAAGAGGGCTTATGACGATGTTTTAAGGTTGATGCGCGAGCATCACGAATGGTTTGACAGGTCCATACCGCTCATTGCGAGCGAAAACGTCCCGAGCCCCGCGGTAAGAGAAGCTTTGATGTCTGACTTTGGCAACCGCTACGCGGAAGGGTGGCCCGGCGAGCGCGTGTACGCCGGTTGCATTTACATTGATCAAGTGGAATTGATCTGCAACGAACTTGCACGCAAGGTGTTCCGTTCAGAGTTTGCTGACTGTAGAGCGACTTCGGGCGTTGTCGCGAACCTTGCTATCTATGCTGCGTTTTCGAACCCGGGTGACTGGATGATGGCCGCTTCAATACCGTCAGGGGGACACATCTCCCACGGGAAGAAAGAGCACGCCGGCACAGCCGGGCTGGTTCATGGATTGAACATCGAGCATTACCCGTTTTCCAAGGAAGAGATGACGATTGACGTTGATTTGACGAAGAAAAAGATAGAGGAGATGGGACGCGACGGCAAGGCGCCCAAGATGGCTATGTTCGGCGGCAGCTTGTTCTTGTTCCCGCACCCGGTGCAGGAATTGGCCGGCTTCATGCACGACCATGGCATGTACGTCAACTACGACGGGGCGCACGTTGCAGGGTTGATAGCCGGAGGCGAATTCCAGGACCCGCTCAAGGAAGGAGCCGACTCGATGACAATGAGCTCGCACAAGACGCTGTGGGGCCCGCAGGGAGGCATTATAGTATCATACGAAAAGAATGCCGAGCCGATCAAGAAGGCGATATTCCCCGGCAACACCAGTAGTCACCACCTGCATCATGTTGCGGGCAAGGCGATCGCGCTTGCAGAATCGCTAGAGTTTGGCAAGGCGTATGCAAAGCAGGTGATTAGGAACGCAAAGGCGCTTGCAGAGGCTCTTGCCGGCTATGGCTTTGGCGTGCTGGGAGAAAGGCGCGGCTATACTGCGTCGCACCAGATCGCTGTCGACGTGACAAAGTTTGGCGACGGAGGCGCCATTGAGAAGGACCTGGAGAAGTCCGGAATCATACTGAACCGGCAGCTGCTGCCGGGCGACATCAAGGCCGGCAGGCACTACATGCACCCCGGCGGCGTGAGGATAGGGGTGCCGGAGACGACACGCCTTGGCATGAAGGAGAGCGAGATGAAAGAGATTGCTAACTTTATCAAGCGCGTTGTCGTTGATAAACAAGATCCGGCCAGGGTCGCGGATGATGTGGCTGAATTCAGGAAACAGTTCCAGAGGGTGCAGTTTGCGTTTGACAACGCAGTGAAGGCATACGAATACATCAGCCTGACTGGGCGGAAATGAGCATGATGAGTAATGTTAGTTGCGAATCTCCTAAACCATAATGTGGATGTAAGGCTTCATAGAACCTTAGGTCATGGACATCACTGAAAGATTAACTAGGCAAGCTCTCATTCAACATGAGCGCCAATAGAGCGGCCCTCAGCTCCTTCCCGTAGGACGCCTGTTTGAAATATATCGCATTTTTAGTATGATCAATAGATTGTGAAATCTCGTCGAGCCTCGGTAGCGGGTGCATCACCGCGACGTCTTTCTTTGCCCTTGCAAGGGTCTTCTCATCAATGGTGTAAGTGCCCTTGACCTTTTCATACTCCTGCACGTCGGGAAAGCGTTCGCGCTGGATCCGAGTCACATAGACGACATCCACTTCATGTAGTACTTCGTCAAGCTCGCTGTGCTCCTTTATCTTCATCTTTCCATGCAGCTCGTAAATTGACTCCTTCCTTACCTGCAGCGTCGGAGGCGACACAAGGTGTATGTCCACGTCATAGTTGGCAAGCCCGTACAGCAAAGAATACACCGTCCTGCCGTACTTCAGGTCGCCCACGATTGCAATCGACAACCCATCTATCCTCCCCTTCTCCTTCAAGATAGTATACAAATCAAGCAATGCCTGCGTAGGGTGCTCTTCGCTTCCGCTCCCGGCATTTATGATTGGGTTCTGCGACAGTTCGGCTGCAAACCTACTAGAGCCGTCCATCGGGTGCCTGAGTACGATGACATCTGAATATAGATCAATGATTCTTATCGTATCGGCCAGGCTCTCGCCCTTCTCAACCGATGACGATTTCAGGTCGGCAATGCCGATAGAGCTGCCGCCAAGTGACGCCATCGCAGCTTCAAAGCTCATCCTCGTCCTGGTCGATGGCTCGTAAAAGATGTAGCCAAGAGCTCTCCCCTTTCCAAGCTCGCCCCTCTCGCTGTGCTTGAGACTGCTTATAGTGTCTGTCGCTTCAAACACGTACTCCAGATCATTCTTTATGAAATCTTTTATCGAAACAATGTCTTTATCAAAGAACGGGTTTGCGCCCATCATTACCTTAGCGAAAAGAGGTTGTTATAAACACTTCTTGCTACCTAGTACACTGTGATTTCCTTTCTTCTTCCATCAAGGCATATCTTGTAATTGTCGAGCAAATCCCTACCCAAAAGCGCCGTCGCCGGTGTCCGCTCTGGCAAGTCCAGGCACCCTATGTGCATGTTGTCATAGAGCTTGCCGAACAGCTCTATCGACACTTCATAATAAGGGATGTAGATTATTCCTGCTCCGGTCACTGTCTCGTCGCTGCCAGCAAACGACAGGTTCATCTCGTTTGCGATGTACGTGGGTATTATAGTCTTTGAAGAGGCAAAATCAAGGTGTGCGTCCACTACAATTTTCTTATTGCTTCCTGCGTCAATGATCCCCATGCTGACCAGAGGCAGATTGTTCTTGTATTGAATGATTATTGCTTCTGTCATGCCCTCCATCGACTATACAGGCGCATATCTAGAATAAGTAGATGTTCATGACCCGCGCCAAAAATAGATTGAAACATTAAAGTACTTGGACCAACCTTGTATGAGGTATGACACGTAAGTTTGATGATTGGTGGAAGACGGTTCCAGCTGACTTGAAGGCAAAGGCTCGCAAGGGCGACGAATCAAACAAACCGCTGCTCAACCAAATTAACTATGTTCTTCTGCATCTTCACCTGGCAGGCAAACACGACCTGAAACCAAGTCATGAAGAGCTGAAGGATTGGTTACACAGCGGCCAAGTAGACGTTCTCCGAATGAACAAGTAATGCAAGAACATGTTCACGCAAGCGCTGGGAACATATGCCTAATAGGTACTGTTGCCTGTTGTGATTTCTACTTTTTGCCTAATAGGTCAATGCAATCGCGGTTAGTTAACTACTGCAAGCTCTACAATTAGCCCATCGTCCCACCCATATTTTGTCTTCATCAACTTCCTGACTTCAGCAGCTACAGGTTCTTTGCTTTCAATTACTTGTCCAGTGCCTGCATAACTCTTGTTCCCTACTTTGAATGAAACTTTGGAATTGTGAACAATATTTTGAACCCAGTGCGCGCGCTGCTTGCCTTCCGACATTACGTAATACCTTTCTTTGTATTTTACAAACCAGATCTCTATTGTGTGCTGCCTTCCGGTCTTCCACCCCGTAGTGGTGATGTAAATGAACTGAACCTCTGGCAAGTATCATGAACAGCGCGACAATGTCTAATAAGTGCACTGCACTTGTCCAGACGACATTGCAACCTGATGAAAAATTGTTCGAGATCGTCTTATACATACAACCCAATAGATGGTACCCTTGGGAGACTAGTCTTCCTCCACTTCCAATATATCCTAGTATGCAGGAGTACAGGCGCGACAATGTCAAGACGCTGGAGTCATGGTATTTCCTCAGGACCGTTGATAATAGCGGCAGCTCTGGTCGTGTCCCTCTACCTACAGCCTAGCAACATCCTGTCCCCCAGAGATGCGTACGCTGCCGATGCCACAGCCCCACTAAGTCGGCCATTCAATCTTGCAGTCAACCAGACCGCGTATATCGAGTCTGCAGACCTTGCTGTGAAGTTCGTCAAAGTGACAGAAGACTCTCGGTGTCCATCTGACGTAGTCTGCGTATGGGAGGGGCGGGTTTCAATCCTAGTTGATCTGATGCAGGTCTCTAGCGGCAGCGGCATCGACCAGTTCACCCTGAGCCTTGGAGGAGGCCAGGTGTCAACAGGGTCATTTGGCAATTATTCGATAACGCTTTTGGATGTCCAGCCGTACCCGGTGAGCACAGTGGAGATATCGCCAACCGATTATGTGACCACACTAGTGATTGATTCTTCCGGCGGAGGACAGGTTCTGTCACACGGAGTTCTTGTAAAGGCAGTGACATCTAGCGAGCCTGTCTCTGCCATCGTCTCTGGATGGAGCGTGGAGAAAGGGAAAGGAGCCGTGGTCCTATTCATGCAGGGCGACAATGTGGGCCCAAAAAGAGTGATCATAAAGTTCGATCCTTCCTACGCCAGCAGCTGTTCCCACGGGCCAGATCCGGCGGAGTGCATCGACGGTCAGATAACGTTGACGAACAACAATGATCCCTTGATGGAAGAGGGCGGTAAGCTTCACCTAGAAGTAGATACTTCGAAAACGCGATTGTTCCTGACATTCGCAAACGCGGGAGAAATGGGCAAGGAATACATGTTGAATATAACAAATTTCAAGACATGGCTCAAGCCTATTCCAATGGACAACAACACTTCCAAAGTGTCTCTGAAAGAAGGACAGCGTGACGGCCCATTGTTGGTGCAAAGGATTTACCCCGACCGTATAGAAGGGCTGAACTTTCCGGAATATCCTATCGCCACTGATCAGGGCTTCCCGATAACCTTGCGCATCGGGGAAAAGGCAAGCAATGGCTGCACAGTCATGCTTACTCTTGTCAGTATTGAAGACAGCACAGCCGTATTCTTGAAGACCGTGGACGAAGACAGGCCATGCCCGATCTGCTGGCTACAAGTAGCTTTGTTGTCAGGCTAAAAATAAATAGTGACCAAAACACTTACCTGGATTGAACGACCTACTTTCCTAGCGCGCTAAAAAATATACAGCACGGCTATATAGGTGATTCCACTGCTAGCCCGAAACGCCGGCTGCCTGCAATAGGTTCATATCGGATATTTCATAACGCTGTACAATTCATGGCAATATACCGCTACACATTCTACAAGAGCCCCAACATCGGCATCTTTGTCAAAGCAAACGACAGCATCATACTCATCCCGCATGGGTTTGCCGAGACAAAATCTGAAAAGCTTGCCGAGTACCTTCAGGTGAGGGAGACGCGCTCCTCGATTGCGGGCACTCGGCTCCTTGGTCCAATGTCGGTCATGAACAACAACGGCATCCTGTTGCCGTCGATAGCGTCTGACGACGAAGTTGAGTCGATCAGGCAGGCAACCCAGCTCAAGATCGAGCGGGCAACAAGCAAGTTCACCGCCATTGGCAACCTCGTCGCCGCCAACGACAACGGCGCGCTGGCATCGCCCCTCCTCAGGGGCGAGCTTGACTATCAAATTCAAGAAGTGCTAGGCGTACCTGCATATACGATGGCAATCGGTGGCTTTGTGCAGACTGGATCCATGATCACAGCGACAAATGTTGGCGCTGGAGTGACCCCAAGGGCAACCGAGGAAGAAGTAAGGATAGTCTCGGAAGTGCTACAGGTGCCGACAGAGCCGGTGACCGTGAACGGCGGCATGCCCTTCCCGACGTCCGGCATAGTGGCAAATAGCAAGTCCGTCGTGGTAGGCACACTCACAAGCGGCCCTGAGCTTATCATGATGAGCAGAGTCTTCCAGGCATGATTATTGAAATACTGTGCATAGGCAATGAGCTTCTCTCCGGCATAACCCTTAATTCAAACGCCCATTGGCTTGCAGACCAGGCTGCAAGCGCAGGTGGAATTGTAAAACGTGTGACAGTGGTACGCGACGACCTTGGCGAAATATCGGCTGTGGTGAACGAAATACTTGCGAGAAAACCGGACATTCTGGTGACGACGGGCGGCCTTGGAGCCACATACGATGACCTGACGCTTGAAGGCGTGGCCATCGCGCTTGGCAAAAAAATAATGCTTGATGGCCGCGCGGTAGAAATGCTAAGGAAAAGCTATGCGGTTCGCAAGCTTGATTATGATTTGACAGAGGCGCGACTGAAGATGGCGAAAATCCCGGAGGACTCGACGCCCATACAGAACCTGTTGGGAAGCGCGCCAGGGGTCTTCTTGCAGGCTGGGGTTACGAAAATCTTTTGCCTTCAGGGTGTTCCAACAGAGATGAAGGGCATTTTTGAAAAGCATGTCATGCCACTGGTAAAGAAGGGCGTTGGCAGGTTTGTCGCACAAGAGGTCAACTACAGCGTGAGGGGCGTGACTGAAGCCATGATTGCGCCTTCACTGGCCAGGATAGTCGACTCACATCCCAGAGAAGCAATCTACCTCAAGACCCATCCGCTGGGTTACTACAGGAAAAAGACGCCGCAGATAAGGATTCAGCTGATATCGCGTGGCAAAGACAAAAAGGAGGTAAAGAGGCGACTTGACGCAATAGCAAAAACTGTTGAAAAAGAAATTGCAAGGCTGGGCGGCAGGGTATGCTGATCTTTCTGGTCATCGGAATCGCTGCCGGCGTTGCAAGCGCTGTCTACCTTGCCTACAATTATCATCCACTGCTGCTAAATGGCGTCATACACGCAGGGATTTTTGCGTCAGGACTTGTAGTAATGTATTTTACAAAGAAATTGACTGCACGAAGTGCCGGCTGGTACCTGGCCGGCGCGCTCCCTGTGCATCTGGCTATACATTTCACGATAATAGGAGACCTTGCTCAGTTGATCGGGGTGAGCCACGCCTTACTGAATTTCTTGTCCTTGCCGTAAACCGCGGCTTCAAAGAATGATTTCAGCTGCTTTGTAACCTTGCCTACTTTGCCGTCGCCTATCATTCGATTGTCTATTTCGCCCACCGGCTTAACCTCCGCCGCGGTGCCTGTAAGGAACACTTCGCCAGCGATGTACAATTCGTCGCGGGAAATGTCGCGTATTTCGTAGCTAATGCCATTTTCTTTTGCGATCGCCAGTATGCTGTCTCTTGTAATGCCTGCGAGCGCGCCCGAAGTTGTTGGCGGCGTCGCAAGCACTCCGTTCCTGACTATGAATATATTTTCGGCGCTTGCCTCGAC
>Ga0070695_100000843_pt1 | contig 16522 bp, 9 predicted proteins | sample KBSK1252metaG_FD_65471 | JGI IMG/M metagenome (GOLD analysis project Ga0070695, IMG submission 65471) | Corn, switchgrass and miscanthus rhizosphere microbial communities from Kellogg Biological Station, Michigan, USA - KBS K1-25-2 metaG | ecosystem: Host-associated > Plants > Roots >...
GGGAGCCGGCACGGCTGGCGGCCGCGCTGGTCCCTGCGGGTGGGGAGCGGGACGCCTTCCCCCCCGGTGCTGATCAACGGGCGCCTGATCTTCGGGGCGCTGGACGACCAGGTCTACGCGGTGCGCGCCGACAACGGACACCGTCTGTGGATGATGGACGTGGGAGACCGCGTCTCCCGGCCGCTCGCTCTGTGGCACGGCACCTTCGAGGTGGAGGGGAAGCCGCGGGAGGTGGACGTGCTCCTGGTGGCCCCCGACGACTCCCTCTCCGTCTTCGCCCTCGACGTCTTCGACGGCGCGCGCCTGGCCCGCTTCGCCGCGGACAAGCTCCCGGACGGGGACGCCATCGTGTCGGCGCCCATGGTGACGGAGGACGGGAAGATCGTGGTGGCCCACCAGGGGTACGCCCCCGAGGACGCCTCGGTGCTGGTGCTGCGTCTCGAGCACCACACGACGGCCCCCGCTCCGGCCGCCACTGGGGACGCCCCCGCCGCACCCCTATAATGCGTCGCTCACAGGAGATCCCCGTGGCGGCAAAGACCCAGTCCCGCAGCCTGAGCGGCCTCGACCGAGAGGCGCTGCTGCGCCTCTACCGGAACATGCTCCTGTCCCGCCGGGTGGACGAGAAGGAGATCCAGCTCAAGCGGCAGAACCGGATCTACTTCCAGATCAACGGCGTGGGGCACGAGGCCATCGGCGCAGCCGTGGGCGAGACCTTCCGGCCCGGGCACGATTGGTTCTTCTTCTATTACAGGGACCGCGCCGCTTCCCTCGCGCTCGGGCTCACTGCCAAGGACATGTTCCTGCAGGCGGTGGGCGACGCCCGCGAGCCCCAGAGCGGCGCCCGCCAGATGCCGTCCCACTTCTCCTCCGTGCCCCTGCACATCGCCAACATGTCCTCCCCCACGGGGACGCAGTTCCTGCAAGCGGTGGGGTGCGCCGAGGCCGGGATCTACGCCGCCCGCCGCGGCGACCTCTCCTCCGTCCCCTTCCAGGACGACGAGGTCGTGCTGGTGACGTCGGGGGACGGCACCACCAGCGAGGGAGAGTTCTGGGAGGCGCTGAACACCGCCAGCAACCGGAAGCTCCCCGTCATCTTCCTCGTCGAGGACAACGGCTACGCCATCTCCGTCCCCGTGGAGGTGAACACCGCCGGCGGCAGCATCTCGAAGCTCGTGGCCTCCTTCCCCGACCTGCTGCTGCGGGAGGTGGACGGCTGCGATCCCCTGGCCTCGGTGGAGGCGCTGCGGGCAGCCGTCGCCCACGCCCGCGCCCGCCGGGGCCCAGCACTCGTGCACGCGCACGTCATCCGACCCTTCAGCCACTCGCTGTCCGACGATGAGTCGCAGTACCGCACCACCGAGGAGCGGGAGAGCGAGGCCAAGCGCGATCCCCTTGCCACGTTCCCTCAGCGCCTGCTCCTGGAGGGGATCGCGGACGAGGGGGAGCTGAAGACGATCGAGGCGGAGGTCGAGGCCGAGGTGCGCGAGGCGGCGGACGCCGCCGTGGACGGCCGCCAGGCCCCCTCCCCCGAGTCGGCCCTCCTCTACGTCTACTCCCCCACCATGGATCCCACCGCGCGCGGCCTGGAGACCGCTCCCCGCCCGGAGGGGCAGCCGGGGACCATGGTGGACCTCCTGAACCGCTGCCTGCGCGACGAGATGGCCCGCGATCCCCGCATCGTGATGTTCGGGGAGGACGTCGCCGACGCCAGCCGCGAGGGCGTGATCGACAAGGTGAAGGGGAAGGGCGGCGTCTTCAAGGTGACCTGGGGCCTGCAGCGCGAGTTCGGGGGGGACCGCGTCTTCAACTCCCCGCTGGCCGAGGCCAACATCGTGGGCCGTGCCATCGGCATGGCCCTGCGGGGCCTGAAGCCGGTGGTGGAGATCCAGTTCTTCGATTACATCTGGCCCGCCTACATGCAGATCCGGGACGAGCTGGCCACCATGCGCTGGCGCTCGAACAACACCTTCTCCTGTCCGCTCGTCATCCGCGTGGCCTACGGCGGCTACATCAGCGGCGGCGCCATCTACCACAGCCAGAGCGGGGCGGCCCTGTTCACGGCGAACCCGGGCCTGCGCGTGGTCTGCCCCAGCAACGCCCTCGACGCCAACGGCCTCCTGCGCACCGCCATCCGCTGCGACGACCCCGTGCTCTTCTTCGAGCACAAGCACCTGTACCGGCAGACCCACAACAAGGCCCCCTATCCCGGTCCCGATTTCGTCGTCCCCTTCGGGAAGGCGTCCCTGGTGCGCGAAGGGCGGGACGTCACGGTCGTGACCTACGGGGCCACCGTGTACCGGGCCCTGCAGGCGGCGCGGCAGGCGGAGGAGGAAGGCCTGTCGGTGGAGATCCTGGACCTGCGCTCCCTCTCGCCGGTGGACTGGGAGGCCATCGAGGCCTCCGCCCGCAAGACGAGCAAGGTGCTGGTCCTCACCGAGGACTCGCTCTCCTGGGGGTACGGCGCCGAGCTGGCGGCCCGCATCGGGGAGTCGCTCTACACCGAGCTCGACGGCCCCGTGCGGCGCCTGGCGGCCACGGACACCTTCGTCCCCTACGCCCCGGAGCTCGAGGACTTCGTGCTCCCGCAGGTGGCGGACATCCTCAAGGCCGTGCGGGAGCTGGCGGCCTGGTAGCTTCCGCTCTAGGGACAGGTTGCGGGGCCCTACTTCGTCAGTACCACCATCCCTTCTTCCAGTACACCCCCCAGGTCTCCCCCTTCTTGTTCGTCTCGCACGTGCATTTCTGCGTGTCCCTCCCCAGCGCGTTCTGCCACGAGTACTCCGTCTTGGCAGTGTTCCCGTTCACCGTGGCTTCGCAGTAGCAGAGCACACTGCAGGCGGTGATCGGCTCGAAAGCGTTGTCCGTGATCGCCTTCAGCATCTTCTCGAGCCCCTTCTCGGTCAGCTTCTTCGCAAGCTCCTTGGCAGCCTCCTTCGTCAAGCGCTCCTTGATCCAGTCCTTCACGATTTCCTTGATCGTTTTCTTCGCACATTCCTTGCAGCCTTCCTTCGCCACCGCTCCTGCGCCCGCGGTCGCCACCGCTCCCACAGCGCCCACCGCATCGATGGCGGCCGTCCCTACCGCGTACAGGAAGCAGGAGGTCATGTACTGGTGGAACAGCTGGCAAGCGTTCTCCCCGAACGGATCCACGCGAGAGCCTGGGTTGTTCCCCACGAACGCAAATGCATTCCCGTGATTCCCTGGGTCGCCCCATATACCGGACCGATCCCGGGTGGTGAACCGCGCGCTGCGAGGATCGAGGCTCCGGGTGCGGTAGAAGTACCAGCCGGTCTCGGCATCGTACCTGTGACCATTGAAAAGGAAGGGATTGCCGAAGGCGGAAGGAGGCCCGACCACCGGCGCCAGTGTCGTGGGAGATAGCGGACGTCCGTAGTCGTCGTATTCGTAGCGCTCTATGACGGTCCCGCTGGCATCGGTCAGGGCCATGACGTTGTATAGATCGTCTTCGTGCAGATAGGCATCTCCACCTGCCCGCCGAATACTCACGATCTCGTCGATGTAGTTCCCTTGCACGTAGGAGGCCAGCACGCCCCCCGATGCATCCTCTTCCTCGATCTCGTGCGGTCCATCGAGCAGGAACCGCGTGCGTACAGGAGGGCCGCCCACCCCGTCGGCATTCTCGACTTTGACAACGCGGCGCCCGAGCGCATCGTAGACGTACAGGTGCCTCTTCCCCGACGTCAGATCGGAGTACTCCACCATCCGGTTGTCATAGTCGTACTTCAGGACTGCCTGACCAGCCATCGTCTTCAGGTTCCCGTTCTCGTCGTACGTGCGTGAGCTCACCGGGGTCGTGGTGTACTGATTCATCTCGTAGTCGGCCACGGGACAGACCGGATCCGCGCCATAACTGCCTGCGTCCCAGGTTCCGGCTCCTGTCACGCTTACTCGGTTTCCCACGCCGTCCAGTGCATACACCGTGTCCCGCACCGTCACGCTCGCGGAATCGAGAACCGTCGTCTGCACCAGCCGGTCAGCGGCGTCGGCCACGAAGTTGTGGGTGAATCCGGGGCCGCCCGATCGCACGTCCTTCCGGCGCACCTTGTTGCCTTCCCCATCCCAAGCATAGGTGCGGTCGTCGACGATCGTGCCCGAGGCCACGTGCCTGTGGGTGGTGCGAGCCACTTGCCGCAGCCCCTGGTCACCCGGAGGATTGGGGAGGATTCCGTCATACTGCCAATCGGTCCGGGTGCCGTTTCCGTACGATCGGCGTTCCACTCGAGCGGGGCCGATGTAGTCATAGCTAGCGATCGGGCCGGAACCGTCGGAAATGGTCTTCTTCCGATCGAGGGCGTCATAGCTGGTGGCCACCACGCGCCCGCCTGGGTATGCGCATAGCGTCTGATTACCTACTCCATCAAAGACCGCGTTGATCACCGCGGCAGGACCGCCTCCGGTGACGGACTGTGTCTCCCGTAGAACTCCCCCGAGCGAGTCGTACTCGCGGGTCACACTCGTCCGGTCGTTTTGCGCCTGCACCAGCCGTGACAGCCCATCGTACCGGTAGTCCTCGAACGTCGTGTCCGTGGCCACGCCGGAACCGGCGGCGATCGTCTTGTGCACCAGCCGGTTCAAGTCATCGTAGGTGTAGTTGACGACGGTCCCGTTGGCGTCGGTGTCCGTGAGCCGGTTCCCGTGAACGTCGTAGGTCGTCGTGGGCTGCGTACAGTCGGCCATGTCCTCGCCCGTCTCGCGGTCCAGGGCGTCCAGCATCAGCGCCGTGGTATGGCCGTTGTCGTCGCTCTGCGCAGTCAGCCGCGAAGATGCATCCCAGGCGTTCCCGGTCACGATGTCGGCGGAATCGCTCGGACTCGCGCCAGACCCGTTCATGTCCACGATCTCCTGCAACCTCCGGTTCGCGCCATCGTAGGTGGTGCGACTCTCCCGGTTGAGCGCATCGGTGGTCCTCACCCGGTTGCCTCGCGAGTCGTAGGCGTAGGAGCGGACGTTCCCGACGTTGTCCGTCTCCTGAATCATGCGGTTGAGACCGTCGTAGGCGTACTGCGTGGCAAACACCTGGTCGAGGTTCCCCAGGTCAGACTTCTCCGTTTCCGTGACCGTGGTGACGTTGCCGTTCGCGTCGTAGGCGAAGCCTACGGTGTTTCCCTTCGCGTCCGTGCGCAACGCTCGTCGGCGCGCCCCATCGAAAGTCGTGGAGGTTGCGTGGGCATTGTCGTCCACCACTTGGTTCACGTCACCCAGTGCGGTGTACAAGGTCTGCGTCGTCGCCTGTCCGTCACCGATGGGCGCCTGCGTCTGCGCATTGAAGAAGGCCTTTGCGATCGCGGTCGAGCGATCCATGGGGTCGTACTGATAGGTCGTCTCCGAGAGCCTGACGTTACCGGCGCTCCCCGGAACGTCCAGCAGCTCTCCGTCCGTTCGCTCGGATAGGACGTTGCCGTTCCCGTCATAGTGCCAGGTGGTCACGTTCCCCATGGCATCCGTGCCCGTGGTCCTCCGGTCGAGCCCATCGTAGGTCAGGACCGTCACGCGAGGGCTGCTCTCCACGCCTTCCCGCAGCGTCCTCACGTTGCCGTTGCCGTCGTAGTCGGACTGCGTGGTGGATTGGTCGGGGTCGCTCTGCGCCCGAATGCGCCGGAATACCAGGTCGCGCTCGTCGTAGAGCGTCTTCACCGTGTTTGCAGGCTGGCCGCCGCCGACCGCCTCCCCGGCCTGGTTGAGCTGGACGTTGTCGTTCGCGTCATATCCGTAGCCTTCGGTGATCGTCGTCCCGGAATCCACCTCCTGTCCCCTGCTGAGGCGGCGATCGAGCGCGTCGTACTGGAAAGTCCTGCTGAGGTAAGCATTGGGCAGGATGGCGCCGCTCTCGTCACGGTTCTGCAGGTCCTCCCGGAACATCCGACTGGCGGCGTCGTAGTACAGATCCCGCAGGTAGCGCACGCCGCTGCCCGGCGATGTCTCGGGGGTCCGCTCGCGGACGAGCTGGTTCAAGGCGTTAACGGCGAAAAGGGCGTCGAATCCCCGCGGGTCGACGACCCTGACGACGTTCCCCGCCGCGTCGTATTCGTACGTCGTGGTGAGGTTCAGACCCGATGCATCGACCCTTTCACTCTGCAGGTACCCCAGTTGCAGCCCGGTCGCGTAGTAGGTGAACTCGTCCCGCCTTCGATAGCCGCTGCCGTTGTCAGGCAGGACGTGGGCGGTCACCTGGCCAAAACCGTTGTACTCCCAGTCGTGCAGGATGCTAGGGAGGCGTTCCTGGGTGTGCGTCCTGTTGCCGGCGGGATCATAGGTGTGCGCCGCGAAGTTCCCGCGCCCATCGGTCTCCTGATTGACAAAGTTGTGAGCGCCCTCGTACTGCCAGGACTCGACGATCGATCCCTGATCCGCTCCCAGAGGTCCGGGATTCCTCTGCCGTGTGAGGAGGTTGCCCTGCGACCGTCGGGATGCCGCAGCGCTGTCGTAAGTGTAAAGCGTGAAATCGCCGTTCGGCCGATCCAGGCGCGTGCGCAGGGAGTCCGCGTTGTACGCGTAACGCGTCTCGAAGAACGAAGGATCGGTCGGCCGCAGCGGGCCCACCGGACGGTTGAACGTGTCGTCCGTGGGCTGGGCCGCATTGGGGGCACGGCCTGTGAACTCCCGCAGCATCACCAGCCGCCCACCGGTGTCGAAGAAGGCCTCCCGGACGTTGCCGGCGCGGTCGTTGACGATGGTCTTGGCACTGGCGAGGTTGTTGCCGGGACCGGGAGTCTGGGGCAGGTAGGTGTAGTTGATCGTTCCGTTGTGGAAGATCTCCGCTTCCAGCCGATCCAGCGGGTTGTCTCCCGGCGTGTAGCTGTTCTGCGCGTACAGTTGCCCCAGCCCGTCGGTGATGGTGAGCAAGTTGTGGTTCAGGGCGGAGAGGGCCTGTCCCTTGCTGTAGGTGTAGGTGGTGGTCTTGCCGGAGGGAAAGTCGTTCCCGTTCGGGGTGCCCGTCACCGCAGGCGTCGTCCAGGACTTGAGGTCGCCGAAGGCGCCTCCCGGGTCGGCGTTCTGGTAGTAGGCGTAGCTCACCTGCCGACCAGCGAAGTCCGTGACCGTGGAGATGAATCCGTCCGGGTTGTAGCCGACCTGGATGGCGCGGCCCAGGGTGTCGGTCACCGTGGCCAGCCGTCCCGTTCCGTCGTAGGCGAAGCCCATCACGTTGTCGTTCCGGTCGCGGATCTCGAGAAGTTTTCCCGCCGTGGGCGACCCGTCGAGCGCCTTCATCTTCCATCGCGTGAAGTCGGGGAACGTGAGGGTGTACGAGCCGTCCAGCTCCCGGCAAAGCCCCCGGAAGAACCCGGGCGCGTTCCAGCAATCGCCACCGACCGGCGTGTAGGTGTCGCGTCGCCCGTCACCGCCGTAGAGGGCGCGATCGACGTTGCCTGCGCCGCTCAGCTCCACCCGCACGTCGTACGAGAAGTTCCAGTTGTACCCCATGGCGGTGAGACGCTCCTGGCGAGACCTGTACTTCCGCCGCCAGACGAAATCGAACCCCCGTCCCGGAATGCGGAGGTCCGTCTGGACGTAGAAGTACTCCCCGGAATCGATGTACACGCCCCCGGCGTTCTTCGTGGTGGGGATGCGTGGGACGTTGAGGTCCGCCCCGTCCGCACCGTTCGGGGGCTCCGGTCCGTCTCCCAGGGGCGCGCCGGCACAGGCGCGGCCGGTCCTCTCCACTCCCGGGGCGCGGATGCCCAGGGATCCTTCGGCGCACGGGTTCCCGGCTCTCGTGAGATAGAAGAACACCTGTCCCGGCGCGGGCGTCGTCGCATCCGGAACCGTCAGCACGGAGATGTCGGTGGCCAGGCACACCGCGAAGGCAGGACCGAAATCACTGGCCTTGGTGGAACGAAGGACGTCGTAGACCACCGTCCCCGGGAGGCCGGGCGAGGTCGGCGCCTGCCACGTCAGTGTGGTCTTGTTGCTCTGGAAGAGCATGTTCCGCGCTTCGCCCGGCGGCTGGCACACCGAGGCATGTGCAACCCGCGGCAGGGCAAGAAGGAAGAGAACGACCGGAAGAACGCAGGTGCGACGGTCGGGCTTGGCGCACGGAGTCATAGATCCCCCCCCGGATGCGGACGTTCCTAGCACACTTTCCGTATCCGAAGAAGCCTCTCCGAGCGTTTCTTTGCGGTGTGCTCTACCGCGTGTGCTGGGAGCCGCGGTCCATGTGCGTCTCGAACCAGTCGTCGAGCGCGGCGGAGAGGCCCGTGATCTGCCCCGTGTAGCGCACGGTCCCCGGCCCCAGCCATTCGGGATCGTTCAGGGACACCTCGAGTCCTTCCGGGACCTTGGTCCGCACCCAGGCCTTCACGATCCGCGCGATCGCCTCCCGGTCCTCCGTGGCCGGCACCTCGAGCGCCAGGCGGAAGGCGATGCGCTCGTCGTCCACGAGGTCGAGGGAAGCGGCGCCGGACTGCAGCCACGGTGCGTCGAGATCCTCGCCATCCAGGGTCCAGACCGACGCGTCCTCATCGGGGAGGCGTGCGGCCGCCGCCAGGCCCTGCACCGCCGCCGGCGGCACCACGGCCCGCGCCGGGAGGGTGCCGTTGAGCAAGGGAACGAGGGGCTCCCGCGTCTTCGCGAGCAGGACCCGGTTCCCGTCGATACCGATCCAGGCGTCCGTCCTCGGCCCTTCCTTGGCGGTGAAGTGATAGAGCGACGCGCGCCCCACCACCACCCGCTCCTTCCTTCCCACGAAGCGGAGCGCCGTGGCGAGGACGTTGTACCCGCCGGACAGGTCCACCTCCCCCACCCACGCCCGCGCCGTCCCCCCGGCCCCGGGGGGATAGGTGCGCATCTCCAGGCGGAGCGGGAGGAGCTCGGCGTCGCCCATCGGCCCCATGAAGAACCGGCCGCCCTTCTCGTGCGACGCCTGCGCCTCCTCCTGCATGCGCCGCAGGGCCTCCATGAGGTGGGCGCGCAGCGCCGCCATCCCGGGGTCCTTGGCGTCCACGTAGAGGCGCGCGTACAGCGCCTCCTCTCCCGTGAGCACGCTCACGTCCTCGGACACGGCGTGCCGCTCGCGGAGGTGGCTCCACAGCAGGCTGCAGCCGATGCCGGCGGCAACGAGGAGGACCAGGCAGCCGGCGCCGCAGCCGAGCGCGATCTGCCAGCCGCGGCCCCCCTTCTCCTCCATCTCAGCCTTCGGAGAGCACCGCGTGCAGGTCGAGCCCGGCGGGCACGGTGCCACCGGTTCCCTGGAAGGTGCGGGCCTTGCCCCCGCCCTTGGCGCCCAGCGCCGCGCGCAGCCGCGCTCCCAGGGGCCCCACGTCGTGGGGACCCTCGGGTCCAGCCTGCACGAGGAAGCACCCTTCGTCGGCGCTCACGAGGGCGGCGGTCGCATCGGGCCGCTTCGCCAGCGCGGCGTTCGCCACGGCGCGCAGCAGCTCCGGGCCGCCCGAGGTGAGGACGCGCGTGAGGACGGGTCCGGGCTCCCCCGCCAGCGCCTCTCCCAGCGGTGTTGCCAGCTGTGCTTCCAGCTCCTTGACCTTCTTCGCCGCGCGCTTGCGCTCCGCCGCCCAGCCGTCGAGGACGGCGGCGAACTCCTCGGGCGCCGTGCCGATCCGCGCGTTCAGGGCGCCCTGCACCGCCTCCGCGCGCCGCAGCTCGGCGAGCACGCGCCCTCCGGCCACGAAGGTGATCCGGGCGCCTCCGCGCGCGCGCTCCGCGCCCAGCACGTGCAGCGTCTGGATCTCTCCCAGGCGGGAGACGTGGGTGCCGCCGCAGGTGTTGAGGTCGATCCCCTCGATCTCCACCAGGCGCACGTCGCCGGCGTGATCCTTGGGAAGGCCGCGCGTGCGCACGGGAAGGGCGGCGATGGCCTCGGGCGCCACCCAGCGCGTCGTCACCGGCCGGTCCTCGAGGATCAAGGCGTTCACTTCGGTCTCCACCTCCTGGAGACGGTTCGCCGGCAGCGGCTCCCCGTCCACCTCGATGGCGACGAGGCGGTCCCCGAGATGGAAGGACGTGGTGGGGCGTCCGTGCCGGTCGGCAAGGACGGCGGTGAGCAGGTGCTGCGCCGTGTGCTGCTGCCGGAAGTCGAAGCGGCGCCGCAAGTCCAGCACGGCCTCCACCTCGTCTCCCGCGCCGGCCTGGAGCGGGGCGGCCAGGAAGTGCAGCACCTCGGCCCCGCGGGACTGGACGTCCACCACCTCGATCCCCGCGATCGTGCCCCGGTCGGCCGGCTGCCCGCCCCCCTCGGGGTAGAACACCGTCTCGACGAGGCGCACGAAGGGCCGCCCGCTCACCTCTCCCATCTCGACGATGGCAGAGGAGCAGCGACCACGCTCCGGGTCCACATAGAAGAGCTTCTCGTCGGCCACGCCGCTCACGCCTCGCGCACGACCAGCAGGACCTGACCGGCGCGGATCTCCGTGCCGTCGTCGGCGCGGATCTCGAGGACGGTGGCGCGGTCGGGAAGGTCGCCCCCTCCGTACAGCACCTGGTTGAAGGTCTTCATGACCTCGACGAGACCGACGGCCTGGCCGGCGCGCACCTGCTGCCCCAGCTCCACGAAGGCGGGGGCGCCGGGGCCGGACCGGCGGTAGAAGATGCCGTCCGTGGGCGCCAGCACCGCGTGGGCTCCCTCGGGAAGCCCCAGCCCCTTGGGTTCGAGGGTCCGCTCGGCGGCCTCCGCCGGGTGCAGCGCGTCGGCGGTCAGCGGCGCCAGCTCGAAGAGGAGCGCGCCGTAGGCGACGGGGACCACGCGATCGCGGGGCAAGGCCGAGACGATGCGTCCGGAAACACCTGCGGGGAGAGCGAGACAGCGGTGCCGGTTCCCCTGGGCGAGCTGCCCCACGCTCCCTCCGGGGGAGAGCAGGGCGCCGGCGTCGGGGTGCGCGCCCCACAGGCCCACGGCGGGGGCGAGCACGCGGTGGCCGTCCACCAGGACACGCAGCGTCCCCTCAGCCATGCCAGAGCGCCTTCAGGTCGTGCAGCGACCAGATGCGGGGGTTCTTGACGCGGCGGTAGCCGGTGGCCTGGTAGGCCATCTCCACCGCGGCCTCGATCCAGGTGCGCAGCTCACCGGGGGCCACCACCTCGTCCACGTCCATCTGCGCCGCCGCGCGGACCGGGTCCATGTCCTGGCCGATGCGCTCCTCCACCGCCTGCATCCCCCGCCGGATCTCCTCTTCTTCCTCCCGCGACTTGGCCACGATCCGGAACTCGTCGTCCAGGCGCGTGTGGTAGGCGCCGATGGCGAGCGTGCGCCCCTCCATCACCGCCAGACGCGTCATGGGCGTGGCCAGCTGCAGCACGGGCTGGTAGGGAAGGCCGGCCATGGCGTAGTAGCCGGCTCCCGAGGCCTTGCGCAGGAGCACGGTGAACATGGGGACGGTGTTCGTGGCGTTCGTATAGATGAGGCTGCTGCCGTAGCCGAGAAGGCCCAGCTTCTCCGCCTCCACGCCGATGTCGAACCCCGAGATGTCCTGCAGCCACACCAGGGGGATGCCGTCGTCGTTGCAGGCGCGGCTGAACTGGGAGATCTTCGCGATCCCCTCGCGGTAGAGGATCCCGCCCGGGCGGCGCACGCCGCCGTGGACCGGGTGCTCGGTGAGCATGGGGTTGTTGGCCACGAAGCCGGCGTAGAGGCCGGCCACGCGGCCGATCCCGCAGATCATCTCCCGCCCCGTCTCGGGGAGGATCTCCCAGAAGAGCGAGTGGTCGGTGAGACGCGCCAGCACCTGCCGGGCGTCATAGGCCATGCGGTGGTCCGCCGGGAAGAGGCCGTCCAGCTCCTCCGCCGGGAAGCGGGGCGGGGCGGGGTCGGCGCCGTAGCGGTAGTAGGCGCAGGCGGGTCCGGGGAGACGCGCCACCTCCTCGCGGATCCGCCGCAGGAGCACGGCGTCGTCGGGGACGCGGTGATCGGCGCAGCGGGAGAGGTGGACGTGCACGTCCGGGCCCCCGATGGACAGGGAGGTGATCTTCTGGGACTTCCCCCCCTTCACCAGGGCGGCCCCCGCGATCACCATGTAGGCCTGCTCCGTCATGTAGACGACGTCGCTGATGATCGGCATGTAGCCGCCGCCGGCGATGCAGTCCCCGTGCACCCCCGCGATCTGCGGCACGCCCGCCGCCGACAGCTCGGCGTTGCGGCGGAAGATCGCCCCCGCGCCGGTGCGCCCGGGGAAGGTCGTCCCCTGCTCGGGGAGATAGAGCCCCGAGCAGTCCACCAGGTACACCACGGGAAGGCGCAGGCGCAGCGCCACCTCCTGCGCGCGCTGGATCTTCTCCGGCGTGCGCGGCCACCAGGAGCCGGAGGCCACCGTGTTGTCGTTGGCGATGACCACCACCCACCGCCCGTGGATGCGGAGGAAGGCGGTGACCACTCCGGCCCCGGGAGAGGTGCGTCCCTCCTCCCCGAAGGTGCGGCCGTAGTTGACGAGGGTGCCGATGGGGAGAACGGGGCTGTCGGGATCCTTGAGGGCGTCGATGCGCTCCCAGGTGGGGAGCTTCCCCTTCTCCCGCACGCGGGCCTGGTACTTCTCCCCCCAGCCCGCCCGCACCTCGGTGCGCTTGGCCTCCAGCGTCCGCCGCGCCTCGCGGTGGTGCGCCCGCTGCGCCTCCCAGGCGGCGGCATCCAGGAGCTGCTCGTGCGGGGTGCCGATGGGATCGAGGAGGACCTTGGCCATCGTTTGCCTTCAGCGTCCCGCCTTGGCGGCGGCGAGGAGGTCGAGGTCGTACCGGCCGGAGCGGAACTGCGGATCGTCCAGGACGCGGCGGTGGAGGGGGATCGTGGTGTGCACGCCCTCGAGGACCAGGCCGTCGAGCGCGGCGCGGGCGGCCTCGATGGCGGCGGGACGGTCCGCCGCGTGCACGATCAGCTTCCCGATCAGGGAATCGTAGTGGGGCGGGATGCGGCTCCCCTCCTCGAAGCCGCCGTCCCAGCGCGCCCCGGCCGGCAGGCGGAGCTTCGTGATCGTCCCCGGATCGGGGCGGAAGCCGGCATCGGGGTCCTCGGCGTTGATCCGGAGCTCGATGGCGTGGCCGCGGGGAGCGAGATCCTCCTGGCGCAGGGAAAGAGGCTCTCCGGCGGCGACCCGGATCTGCTGCTCCACCAGGTCCACGCCGGTCACCATCTCCGTCACCGGGTGCTCCACCTGCAGCCGCGCGTTCACCTCCATGAAGTACAGGGCGCCGTCCCGCGCGCGCAGGAACTCCGCCGTCCCCGCCCCCCGGTAGCCCACGCCGGCCAGGGCGGAGGCGATGCGGGCGCCGAAGGTCTCCCGCTCCTCGCGCGAGAGCGCGGGGGACGGTGCCTCCTCCAGGAGCTTCTGGTGGTGCCGCTGCACGGAGCACTCGCGCTCCCCCAGGTGCACGGCCTTGCCTTCGCCGTCCACCAGCACCTGGAACTCCACGTGCCGCGCTCCCAGGACCAGCTTCTCGAGATACAGGCCCGGATCCCCGAAGGCCTTCTCCGCCTCGAGCGCGGCCTCCCCGAAGGCCCGGGGGAGGTCCGCCTCCCCCTCGCACCGGCGCATTCCCTTCCCTCCGCCCCCGGCGGTGGCCTTGAGCAGGACCGGGTAGCCCACCGTCCGCGCCTCCGCCGCGGCCTGCTCCACCGAGGGAAGGATCCCCGGCGACCCGGGCACGGTGGGAAGGCCGGCCGCATGGAGCGTCCGCCGCGCCTCCGCCTTGTCCCCCATCCGGCGCAGCGCCTCGGGGCCGGGCCCGATGAAGGTGAGCCCGGCCTGGGCGCAGCGGGCGGCGAAGCGCGCGTTCTCGGAGAGGAACCCGTACCCCGGGTGCAGGGCCTGGCATTCGGTCTGCTCGGCCGCCTGGAGGATGGCGTCCGCGTCCAGGTACGACGACGACGCCGCGGCGGGGCCCACGCACACCGTGGCGTCCATGTCGGCGAGCCACGCCGCCCCCCCGTCCGCCTCGGAGTAGACGCCCACGGTCTCGATGGAAAGGGCCTTGCAGGCCCGGGCGATCCGGCGGGCGATCTCGCCGCGGTTCGCGATCAGGATGCGTCGGAACATGAGCGGCCGAGTCTATCATTCGGCCGAGGAGGTCTTGATGCCGACGCCCCGCCTGTCCGACCGCGCCCGCCGGATGCCGGCCTCGCCCATCCGGCGGCTGGCGCCCTACGCCGTGGCGGCGCGGGCGGCGGGGAAGACCGTCCACTCCCTGAACATCGGGCAGCCCGACATCCCCACCCCCAAGGAGGTGCTGGACCGCCTGCGCACCTATCCGGGGGCCAACGTCCCCTACGGTCCCAGCCAGGGGCTGCCGGAGTTCCTGGAGGCACTGCGCACCTACTACGGGCGCCTGGGCCTGGCCCTCGCTCCCGAGGAGCTGTTCGTGACCACGGGGGGGAGCGAGGCCATCCTCTTCGTGGTGGCGGCCCTGTGCGACCCCGGGGACCAGATCCTGGTCTTCGAGCCCTTCTACGCGAACTACGCCGGCTTCTCGTCCCTGGTCGGCGTGGAGGCGGTGGGGATCACCACCCGCGCGGAGGATGGCTACCATCTTCCGGCGCGCGCCGTCATCGAAAAGGCCATCGGCCCCCGCACGCGCGCCATCCTCGTCTGCTCCCCCAACAATCCCACGGGGACCGTCTACACCGACGAGGAGATGGAGCTGCTGGCGGACCTCTGCGCCACGCACGACCTGTGGCTCTGCTCGGACGAGGCCTACCGCGAGTTCACCTACGACGGCCTCACGCACCATTCCGCCCTGCTCCTGTCCGGCATCCGCGACCGGGTGGTGGTCGTGGACAGCCTGAGCAAGCGCGCGTCCCTGTGCGGCGCCCGCATCGGCAACGTCGTCTGCCGCAACCCGGAGCTGATGAGCGCCATCCTGAAGATGGGCCAGGCGCGCCTGTGCCCTCCCACCCTGGGACAGTGGGCCGCCACCGCCTACGTGGACGTGCCGTCCTCCTACATCGAGGGGGTGATCGCCCAGTACACGCGGCGGCGGGACGTGGTGTGGCACGCGCTCCGCGAAACACCCGGCGTGACCGTGCACCGGCCCGAGGGCGCGTTCTACGTCTGCGCGCGCCTCCCCGTGGACGACGCCGAGCGCTTCGCCATCTGGCTGCTGTCCGACTTCGACCTGGACGGCGAGACCGTGATCTTCTCCCCCGCCGAGGGGTTCTACGTCACGCCGGGGCTGGGGCGGGACGAGGCGCGGATCGCCTACGTGCTGGAGTCGGCGAGGATGGCGCGCTGCATGGAGATCGTCACCTCCGCCCTGCGCGTCTACCCCGGCCGCACGGTCCCCGCCGGCACCTAGCGCAGCACGTCGTCGAGCGCCGCCAGCACCTCCGCCGGGGCGATCTCGCGCATGCAGCGATGGTGCCCCAGCGGGCAGACCTGGGGCCCGTGGCTGCTGCAGGGGCGGCAGGCCAGGCCGAGGTGCTCCACGATGCGGTTCCCGGCGCCCCAGGGCGTGTAGCCGAAGGCGGGGACGGTGGGGCCGAAGACCGCCACCACCGGCGTCCCCACGGCGGAGGCGACGTGGGCGGGTCCGCTGTCGTTGGTGACGAGGGCCTTCGATCGCGCCAGCAGCGCCGTCAGCTCCGGCGGCCGGGTGCGGCCGGCGAGGTTCGGGATGTCCCCTCCCGCCAGCGCGCTCACCTCCTCGCAGAGGGCGCGCTCCTCCGGGGAGCCGACCAGGACGGGATGCAGCCCGCGCTCGGGTGCCGCCGCGATCACGGCGGCGAAGCCCTCCGGCGTCCAGCGCTTGGTGCCCCAGGTGGAGCCGGGCGCGATCGCGAGCAGCGCCGCCTCCGCCGGCACCCCGTCCGCCCCCAGCGCTTCGGTCACGGCGGAGGCGGAGGCGGGAAGGACCGCGAGCGACGGCGTGGAATCGGCGTGGGGATCCGCCCCGGCGGGGCCGGCCAGCGCGAGGTAGCGGTGCACGGCGTGGCGGTCCGGCTGCCAGGGCACCCGATCGGTCAGGGCCCAGGCACCGGGGGAGGAGGCGAAGCCCACGCGCACGGGCGCCCCGCTTCCCCGCACCAGGAAACCCGTCCGCGCGGAGCGCTGCGCGGCCACGGCGATGGCGAAGCGCTCGCGCCGCAGCCGCCGGACCAGAGAGAGCAGCCCGGCCAGGCCGCGCTCCGCGCCCCGCTTGGCGTACGGATGGAGGACGTCGATGGCGGGATGCCCGGCGAGCACGGAGGCGCCGAGCGGGGTGGCGACCACGTGCAGCGCGCGCTCGGGATGGGCGCGCCGCAGGGCGGCGAGGAGGGGTGTCGTGAGCACGACGTCCCCCAGGAACGCCGTCTGCACGACCAGCAGCGGCCTCATCGCGCGCGGCGCTGCGCGATCGCCGCCGTCAGGAGCGGCAGCAGGATCTCGTGCTGCCCGGTGAGGGCGAACGCGCGCCCCTTCCCCTGGGTGGGGCGCCGGAGCACGTTCTCCTCTGTGCGGTAGTGCCGGATCATGTCCAGGTTGGCGGTGGCGAACCCCTCGATCGCGTGCCCCAGGTTCTCCGCCACGGAGAGCGCCTTGAGGAACGTCTCCGGGAGCTGCACCGCGGAGCCGCAGTTGATCCAGACCCC
>Ga0070695_100000846_pt1 | contig 16489 bp, 9 predicted proteins | sample KBSK1252metaG_FD_65471 | JGI IMG/M metagenome (GOLD analysis project Ga0070695, IMG submission 65471) | Corn, switchgrass and miscanthus rhizosphere microbial communities from Kellogg Biological Station, Michigan, USA - KBS K1-25-2 metaG | ecosystem: Host-associated > Plants > Roots >...
CCCGGGTTATCGGCCACCCCATGGCGTCTCCTTTAGCCCCATTCGGAAGGCCAGGACGCCGGTTGGCCGTTGCGGCGCGGGCAGTTGGCGCGCCCCGCCCGCCGGACGTCGCCGAGGTGGCCCGGGGCCGGACCGGCTGGTAGATTGCCGCGCCGTGACGCTCGTCCGGCGGTTCCCGTGGTGGGTGGCTCTGCTCCTCGCCACCATCGGGCTCGGGGCCCTCTACGGCGACGCCGTGCGCGCCGGCTTCCTCAACGACGACTACCTCTTCCTCGAGGAGGCGCGCACGCACCCGGTCGCGGAGTCGCTCACGCGGCTCGGTGCCCTCGGCAACTACTATCGCCCACTCTCGCGCCAGCTCTACTTCGCCGCCCTGACCCCGCTCTCGGGCGGCGCCCCACTCCCGTTCCATCTCGTCAACGCCGCGGCGTTCGCCGTGTCGCTGGTGTTGCTCGCGGACCTGCTGGCCGCCTACCTCCCGCTCCCCGGCGTGCTCGCGGGCCTCCTCTACTTCGCGCTCCTGCCACTCCAGCGCGTCAACCTCATCTGGATCTCGTGCAGCCAGGATCTCCTGGCACTCATGCTGACCCTCGCCGCCGTGGCGCTCTTCCGCCGCGGGCGCGACGGATGGGCGTGCCTCGCCTACCTCGGCGCCCTGGCCAGCAAGGAGATCGCGTTCCCGCTCCCGGTCGCGCTCGCGGCGCTCGCGTGGCGGCCGCTGGCGGGCGATGCGACGGTGTCGCGGTCGCCGGGACGGCGCATGATCCCGTTCGCGGTCGCCGCGGCGCTGTGGATCGAGGTGGTGGTCGAGGTCCGCGCGCACAACCCCTCGACCGCGGCGTTCCTCCATTGGGCGCCCACGAGCTTCGTCGCGGCGCTGGTGCACGAGATGCAGAGTCTCCTCGGCCTCGACCATCCGGCCGGCATGGCCGCCTCGCTGGCGGCGCACGCGCCCGCGCTCGTGCCGCTGGCGGCGTTGGGGGCGCTCGCGCTGTGGCTGGCCTCGGGCGCGCCGGTGCCGCCCGCCCCCGCGGGCGCAGGCCGCGCGTGGCCCGGCGTGGGCGTGGTCCCGTTCGCGGCCCTCTGGCTGATCGCCTACGGGCTCCCGATCGGGCCGGTGGCGCACGTGTGGAGCAGCTATTACTACACGCTCGCCGCCGTGGGCGGCGCCCTGCTGGTGGGATCGCTGCTCCGCGGCATCGACCGCTGGGGATGGCTCGGCCTGGTCGCGGGGCTGCTGTGGTGGCATGCGGGCACCAGCGGTACGCGCGCGTTCGCGATCACCGATCGTCCGTGGGGATGGACGTCGCACCTGACGTCGTACTACTTCCAGCGCGGCGCGGCGCTCACCGCCACCCTGCGTCGTCAGCTTCGCGAGCTGGAGCCCGAGCCGCCGCACGGCACGCGCTTCTTCTTCGCGACGCTCCCGCCGTGGGCGGGATTCCAGTTCGGGAACGGCGCCCTGATTCGCGATCTCTACCGCGACACGACGCTCGCCTCCTTCTTCTACACCCAGTTCTCGGACACGACCGCGGCGGACCACCCGTGCCGGTTCCTCTACTGGGACGGGCGGAGCTTCGCGCCCCTCTACGGCACGACCGACGAGCCGTGGTTCCAGGTCGGCAGCGACTTGCTGCTCTTCGATCGCCCGGCGGGCGCCGCCCATGCGTTCCACCGCGGCCTGGCGGCCGGGGAGGCCCATCCCGACCATCTCTACTGGCTGGGCTGGGCGGAGCTGTGGCGCGGCCGGCGCGCCGAGGCCGAGGCGGCGTGGTCGGCCTTCGGGGCGCGTGACGACCCGCGCGGCTATGATGGTGCCATGCTGGCGGCGCGCGAGGCCCTGGTCGCGGGCGACACGTTGAGCGCGCGGCGCGCGCTGTTCACCGCGATCCACAGCGGCGTGGGCCGGCCGGAAGCCCATGGCGCGCTGGGGGCACTGCTCAAGCCGCACCAGCTCAAATACGCGTTGCTCGAGGACAAGGTGGCGGCGTTCCTCAACCCGCGCGACCTGCTCGCGCGCCGCGACCTCGTCGAGGGGCTGGTGGCGGTGCGGCTCGACGAGTCGGCGCGGCGTGAACTGGAATCGCTGGTGCACTTCGCCCCGACCTGGGCCGGGGACTCGGTGCTCGTCCAGGCGCGCCGGGCGCTCGACCGGCGCTCGGGCGCGGGCGCCGCGGTGATGGAGTTCTGACGACGCGCGGCAGGGCGCACGCTCACGCGCGATGCACCGCCACGCGAATGGGGACGGAGCGATGAGACGCGGTCACGTGGAGCTGCTGCGGTTCGAGAGCAAGGTGCTCGAGGGCAACGCGCCGGGGGATCCGCACGTGCGCACGGTGCCCGTCTACCTGCCGCCGTCCTACGAGAGCGATGCGGCGCGCCGCTACCCGGTCGCCTACGTCCTCGCCGGGTTCACCGGCCGCGGGCGCATGCTGCTCAACGACAACCTCTGGAACGCGCCGCTCGACGCGCGCATGGACGCGCTGGTCGCCGCCGGCTGCGGCGAGATGATCCTGGTCATGCCGGACTGCGCCACCCGCTACGGCGGATCGCAGTATCTCGACTCCAGCGCCACGGGGCCTTATGAGACCCACCTGGTCCGCGAGCTGGTGCCGTTCATCGACGGCCGCTATCGCACGCTCGCCGATCGCGGGCACCGCGGCGTGATCGGCAAGTCCTCGGGCGGGTACGGCGCGCTGGTGCAGGGCATGCGCCATCCCGAGGTGTTCGGCGCGGTCGCCTGCCACAGCGGCGACATGTATTTCGAATACTGCTACCGCGGCGACATCCCCAAGTTCTGCGCGCGGGTGCAGAACGCGGGCGGGCTCGACGCGTGGTTCGCCGCCTTCGAGGCCGGCCGCCAGCAGAAGCACGACGACCTGACGGCGCTCAACATCCTCGGCATGGCGGCATCCTACTCGCCGAATCCCGCCGCCAGGCCTTTCGGCATCGACCTGCCGTGCGATCTGGCGACCGGCGCGTTTCGACAGGACGTCTGGGCGCGGTGGGAGGCGTGGGACCCGATGCACCTGCTCGAGGCCCATGCCGACGCGCTGCGCTCGATGAAGCTGCTCTACCTCGACTGCGGCATCCGCGACGAATGGAACCTGCACCTGGGGATGCGGATGTTCGTGAGCCGCCTCGGGACCCTCGGAATCGCTCACGAGGTGGAGGAGTTCGACGACGGCCACATGAGCGTCCAGTACCGATACGACGTGAGCCTGCCCAGGCTCGCGCGGGCGCTCGGCGCCGAGCGCTAGACGCCCGGAACGCGAGCGGCGGCCGCGCGTGGAGCGCGACCGCCGCAGGCCATCGTCGCCGGCATACGCACGCGTCAGTGCAGGAGCAGCACCTTCTGCTCGACCCAGCCCGCGCCGGTTTCGAGACGCAGGAAGAAGATCCCGGCGCTCGGGCGCGATCCGTCGTCGGCGCGGCCGTCCCACGGCACGTGGTGGGCTCCTGCGTCGAGCGGCCCGTCGATCAGCGTGCGCACGCGGCGCCCGGCGAGATCGTAGAGGGCCAGCCGGGCGCGTCCCGCGGCGGCGGGCAGCGAGAAGTCGGCGGTGAGGCTGCCGAAGCTGGGGTTCGGACGCGCCGCGAGCGAGAGGCGGCCGGCGGGTGACGGCGGCTCATCCACGGCGACCGACGATCCGGGCTGATAGGTCACGTAGACCGGACCCGACCAGATGCTCTTGCTGTCGGCCATCCGGATGTGCAGGTAGTAGTGGGCTTCGGCGCCAGGCGTGAAGGTTTGCCGCTCGCGCCAGTTGAAGGTCGAGTTGCCGACGTTTCCGGCGATGCGCACGGCCGAGCTGAGGTTGGTGAACCCGCGGAAGAGATCGATCTGGGCGACCGCGTCGCCAACGTCCGCATCGGTCACGGACGCGGCGATGCGGATCCCGCTGCTGGTCGTGAACGCGGCTCCCATCGGATGGCCTTCCGCCGAGAACTTCACGATCGCGTTGTGGTCCTGGGTCGCGTACGCGCGGCGCGCCGCCAGGGCCGCGAGGATGTCGGCCTTGGTTCTGGCCGGCGCCAGCACGGCGGTGCGGCTCTCGCTGGAAGCGCCCCAGGTCGAGTGGTGGTTGTCCTGGTCCGCGGTCGGCGAGACCCGGAATCCCTTCCGCAGCGCCTCGTTGAACTGGGGATCGAAGTTGGTGTTGCCGATGTCGGACTCGTCGGTCGCGGTCGAAAACGCGGGGCCGTTGACCAGCGCCATCAGGTGCACGATCGCGAGCGCGTCCGGCGTGACCGCGAGGTTGTTGAAGTCCCCGGGTGCGGGGTGGCAGAGCTCGGCGATCGGCGGATACGAGGGCGGCGGATTCGCGAGCGCCGCCGTGTACAGGGCCGGATAGTTGCTCTGCGGCACGAACACGTCGTAGTTGCCCGATTCCCACCCGAACAGCACCGGCGCCTGGATGATGTTGACGTGACCGTCGCCGGGATTGGTGGTGACGCCCCACTCCTGCCCGTAGATCGCCACGAAGTTCCCATCGTCGTTGGCGGCGTTGGCCTGCGACAGCCCGAGCGCGTAGCTCGGGAGCGACATCCCGGCGTTGGAGTGGTTGTGCTCGGACACCTCCAGGAAGTCGAGCGGCGTCGGCGCCGTGTTGCGCGCGAAGTTGTACGCCGCCGCCGGCGTCTGCTCCCCGTCCGAGTACCCGGTGTGCGAGTGGAGGTTGCCGAAGTAGGTCTGGTAGCCGAGATCGGGATTGAGCGGCGCGCCGGCGAACGCGGTGGCGCTCGCGTCGTTCGAGACGCCGCTCGTGTTGGGCACCTCGTCCTGCGTGACGAGCGCGAAGTGATAGGTCGTGCTCGGCGTCAGCCCGTACACGTAGAGACTCTCGGCCGACCCGCCGGCCTTGGGCAGCGGTTCGTCGACGTAGAAGTTGACCTCACCCGCGGCGGCGAAGTTCCCGCCGTTGATCGCCGCGAGCGACACCTTGATCTGGTAGGCGGTCGCGGTGCCGGTGACGCCGTCGTCGCCCGGCGCCGTCCACGTGAGTCGCACCTCGCCGGGGAAAGTCCCCGGGATCGCGAGCAGGTCGGTGACCGTTCCGGGCGCCGTCACGTCGCCGGTGGCGCCGTTCGAGCCACACAGGCTCTTCGTGCGCCAGGCGAAGTTGCCCGACCCGTTGGGCAGGGCGGCCCATACCTCGTCAGTGTGTCCGGCGGCGCTGGGATAGGTGACCAGATGGACGACGGTGGCCGGGATCGTGCGATTCGAGCAAAGGTAGACGTCGTCGCCGGTGTTGTTGAGGAACGCCGCCGTCGAGGTCCCCTTCACGACGCGGTATTCGCCCGGCTGGATGATCGCGCTCCCCGAGCAGCCGTTCGAGGTATCGAAGTCCTCGGGCAGCCTGCAGCGCGCTGGCGCGGGGTTGCCGTCGATGGTCGCCGCGTCGTGGATGCACCACCCGGTCACGTCGATCGGGGTCGAGCCGGCGTTGTAGACCTCGATCCGTTCGGTGCCCGTGTTGGTCACGGCGGGATCGGGGTAGATCTCGTTGATGAGGATCTGCGCGGAGGCCGGACGTGCCGCCACGGCAAGGCTGGCGAGCAGGGCGGCCCACGCGAATGTGCGGGTGAAGCGCGGCCATCGGCCCATCGGGGAGGGCCTCCAAAAGGGGTGCGGAGCAGGGGGAATTGCGCGGCAGGAGTGTACCAGCTTGGACGCTCCCACCGCGGCGGCAAATCGATCCCCGGGGCCGATGGTGACGCGCCTCGAGGGCGGGGTTCGACCCGGAGGCCCGCCGGGTACGGGCCTGAGGGGTCACTCGGGACGGGTGGGACCCCGCGTCGGCACGCTCCAGACCGCTCGATCCGCTATCGGCGCACCCCCGCGCTCTGCTACCGTCGTTGCACGCCGCGTTGGCCGGGTGCGTCGATGCGGATGGCTGGAGACCCGCCTTATGAGCCGCCGCACCGAATGGCCGGAGCCGAAGGACTTGAAGGAAGATCCTCACCGTCGGCTCGCCGAACTGTCCAGCCTGTACGAGGCCGCCCGCGCCCTCCTCGGCGCGCGCAGCCATGATCAGGTCGCCTCCCGCGTGGTGCTCTCGTGCATGGGCGTGCTGGGCGCGCGCTCGGGCGCGATGTTCGTCTCGGACGACCGCGGTCGTTACCGCTTACTCCACTTCGCCGGCATCGAGAGCGCCGAGCGCGGCGAGATCCTTTCGGTCCCCGCCCACGCACGCGAGTGGCTGCTGCGCGAGGGCTCGTTCGTGACCGGGAACGCCGCGGTGGCCCGCGGCCTCGGCGAGCTCAACGATCGACTGAGCGAGCACTACGACGCGGCGGTCGCGGTCGCCGTCTCCGACGCACACGGACTGCTCGGCCTGATGGTGTTCGGTCCGCGCACGCTGCCGGGCGAATACGAGCAGGGACACCTGGCGCTGCTCGACTCGCTCGCCGCGCTCACCGCGCAGGCGCTCGCCACGCGTCCCGCGCGCGACCCCGATACCGCGGGCGGGCTTTATCCCACCGACGGCGCGGCGCGGCGCACGCAGGCGACGCGCGGCCCCTCGCGGGATCTCGAGGCGCTGCGCGAGGCGCACCCGCCGCTGCGCGCGATGGTCGGTGAGGGCCAGGCCCTGCTCGAGACCTGCCAGGAGCTCGTGGCGGTCGCCCCGACACCGTTCCCGGTCCTGCTCACCGGCGAGTCGGGCGTCGGCAAGGAGCTCGCGGCGCACGCCATCCACGAGCTCTCGGACCGCGCCTCCGGCCCGTTCGAGGTGGTCGACTGCGGCTCGATCCCGCGCGACCTCATCGAGAGCGAGCTGTTCGGACACGTGCGGGGCGCGTTCACCGGCGCCCACCGCGACCGGCGCGGCGCGTTCGAGATGGCCAACCGCGGCACGCTGTTCCTGGACGAGATCGGCGAGATGCCGCTGCCGCTCCAGAAGCGCCTGTTGCGCGTGCTCCAGGAGGGCCGCTTCCGCCGCGTCGGCGACGAGCACCTGATCGACGGCGACGTGCGCGTGGTGGCGGCGACCAACCGCGACCTGCGCGCCGAGGTGGACGCCAAGCGCTTCCGTGAGGATCTCTTCTACCGACTGACGGTGTTCTCGATCCGCATCCCGCCCCTGCGCGAGCGCCTCGAAGACCTGGTGCCGTTGCTGCGCCACATTCTGCTACGGCAGTGCAAGGAGCTCGGGGTCAAGGCCTGGGCCATGGACACGGACGTGATCGGCGCTCTGAGCGAGCACTCGTGGCCGGGAAACATCCGCGAGCTGACCAACCTGTGCGCCGCGCTCTCCGTGCGGGCGCGCCAGGATGGCCACGTCACCCGAGAGGACCTCGACGTCGTGTGGCGCCGCCAGCATGCGGGCGAGGAACCGCCGTGGAGCGGAACCTCGCGCGCCCCCCGCGGCCGGCTCGGCGACTGGGTGCTGGTCCAGGTGCGCGCGGCCCGCTTCAACCTGATCCAGGCCTCGCGCCTGTTGCAGCGGCGCAAGCGCTCGGGCCAGCCGGTTCCGCTCACCGAGCGCTCCGCCCTCTCCTACTACCTGGTGGGCGAGACGCTGCGGCTGTTCATCGAGGCCGAAGGCGACATCGACCGGACCGCGCGCGCGGTGGCGGGCAGCGACGACCTGGTGGAGCAAGTGCTGCCGCGCGTCAAGAGGGTGATCGAGGTGCTGCGCGCCGTGCGCGAAGAGGACGACCTGAAGCGGGTGTTCGGCAAGCTCCCGGCGGGATACGAGGAGATCAACCAGCGCGCCTACCGGATCGCGATGAAGCGATAAGGACCACGCGCTGCGCGAGCCGGCCTCGAAACACGAAGCCCCGGGCGGTGCCCGGGGCTTCGCGCTTGCGGCCCTTGAGCTGGACTAGAAGATCTGCTGGAGGCGCGGCGGGGTAATCAGGCCGGGGGCCTTGCGGCTCGACCGAGCGGAACCCTTCTTGCTGGCCTTCGCGCGGGTGACCTTGCGCGTCTTCGAGCGGGTGGTCTTCTTGGCTGCCATCGGAGTTCTCCTTGCTGCTGAGTGAACTGGTTTGGGACCGCCTTCATGCTGAGCGGCCAGCCGTGGGATCGCTTGAGCACGTGGCGTGCCGATGTCGGCCCGGACCATCTCGCGTGGGCCACGACCCATCGGACAATGAGTTAGCGCCCATGTTTGGCCACACTTCCGAAACCACCCGGCGCGTCCATGTGCCGAGGTCCGCATCCACTGCGGGCGGCGTCTGCGGAACCGTGTATGAGGAGTCTCGACCTGCGTGGGAAGCGGCCGATGGTCGCTGCCAGGGAGGTCCTCATTCGACGCCGAGAGCCCGATCGGGCTGGCGCGGCCCCCGCAGTGCGACTCCATGCCGGGAGGCCCGCGCGCGGGGAGTGGCCGGCGCTCGGGGCCCGCGCGGCTCAAACGCGAAGCCCCGGGCACTGCCCGGGGCTTCGCGCTTGCGGCCCTTGAGCTGGACTAGAAGATCTGCTGGAGGCGAGGCGGGGTGATCAGACCGGGAGCCTTGCGGCTGGAACGAGCGGAACCCTTCTTGCTGGCCTTCGAGCGGGTAATCTTGCGCGTCTTCGAGCGGGTCGTCTTCTTCGGTGCCATGGCGTTCTCCTCATCGTTACGAGTGGTTCGGTTCGGCCACACCGGCAACTGCTGGCCTCTGCTCTGACACCAGAGCACGCCGCGTGCCGCACGGCCGTCGTGCCGGCGTGCGGCGGGCGGAAGCCCAACTGACAACGGGTTAGCCCTGGTCGATCGGGGTCCCGGAGGCGCGCGTCGAGCTCGACGGGCTGCCGACCTCCGCATCGACTGCGGTGAGCTCGCGCGGACGAGGCTCCGGGATCAGTACCAGGTCATCCGCAGGCCGCGGGTGACTGGCTCGAGCAGCATCGCGCCGGCGGCGCGCAGCCCCAGGCTTGCGCGGGCGACCCCGGTCATCCCGGGGCGCAGCTGGCGGTCCGGATTCTCCACCTGGGCGCGCACGGTGAAGCGGGCGTGCCCACCGGCGTCCGCCCGGCCGAGCCATCCCACCTCGATCACCTGTCCGCGGAAGGTGTGGGTCGGGAAGCTCATCACTTTGACCGCGACCCGCTGTCCCACCTTGACCCGCCCGATCTGGTCCTCGCTGACGTTGAAATCGACCGCCATGGGGTCGAGGGCGGCAACGGTGCAGAAGCTCTCGCCGGCATCCAGGTGCTGGCCCACGCGCTGTGCCAGATCCATCTCGAGCACCTGTCCCGGGAGCGGCGCCGTCAGCACGCTCGCGCGCTCGCGCTGCTGTTCCACCGCCAGCGAGCGATCGAGTGCCGCGAGCCGGATCTCGCCGGACCGCCAGGCGGAGACTTCACCCGAGCGGCGCGCGGTGGCAACGTCGCGGCGCGCGACCTCGATCTGACCCTGGAGCTCGGCGATGCGGGTCGCGAGGTCGAGGTCCTGCACCACCGCGAGTGCCTGGCCGCGGCGGACCTGCTCGCCGCCCTTGACCAGCGCCTGCGAGACGACCCCCTCGGTCATCGCACGAGCGCCCTGGAATCGGAGCGGCCGGATCTCGGCCCGGCTCCCGGCACGCTCCGGCCAGATCGGCAGCACGAGGCCCGCGGCCACGAGCAGCGCCGCGAGCAGGACCATCGTGCGGCCGCGCGACGAGAGCGACTGCATGCGCGTCCGCAGGGCCACGACCGGAGCCGACATGCCGCGCAGCGGGATCTCCGAGTAGAGCGTGGCGTTCCGGATCGCGACCGTCGTCTGCGCCGCGAGAATGCTCAGCGAATCCCCCTCGGCCGGCTCGATCGCCCAGGAGTCCTGGCGTGATTCCAGGCACAGGAAGCCGAGCAGCCCCTGTTCGTCCCGGAGCGGCAGGGCCATGAAGCTGCGCATCTCCTGCGAGGAGTAGTACTCGGTGAACACCTCGTGGCCCGCGGGCGGCGGGTCCACGGTGAGATCGTCGGCGCCGAGCTGGAGCCGCTGGGGGTGCAGGCGCAGGTACTCGAGCGGCGAGCCCAGCTTGAAGAGCTCGACCTGGTCGGCGTCGAGCCGGGTCATGCCCGAGACCGCCCGCAGCACCAGCTTGTCACCGCGCAGGAGAGCGATCTCGGCGCGATCGTTCTCGACCACCGCCGCCACGGTATTGACCACGGTGCGCAGCACGGCGTCGAGGTCCAGCGTCGAGGTGATCTCGCGGCTTACGCGCACCAGCGCATCCAGCTCGCGCAGCCGCTCTTGGTTTTGCTGCAGCAGAGCGCTCCGGTGGAGCGTCAGCGCGAACCCCTGCAGCAGGTACTGAAGGAAGACCAGCTCATCGTGGCGGTAGGGGCGGCCGCCGAGCCGCCCGCCCAGGGCCATCACCGCGACCGGTTCGCCCTCGAGATGGACGGGAAGGTAGATGCCGAAGGCGGGTGCGTCCGGCTCGTCCGCGTCCTCTTCGCCTTCCTCCTCGCCCTCCTCTTCCGCATCGGACGTGGCATCCTCTTCCTCTTCTTCTTCCCCGTCCTCTTCCTCTTCGTCTTCCTCGTCCTCTTCTTCTTCGTCTTCTTCGACTTCCTCGTCTTCCTCCTCTTCGGTCTCCTCGGTCGCCGCCGGGATGCCGTCGCCGGAGCCGCCCATGGTCGCGCCGGCCTCGACCAGCTCGGGGTCGATCACATGGGGCTCGCGGCCCTGGGTGGCGGCGTCGCAGACCTCGGACTCGGCGTCGCTCTCGGCCAGCGCTTGCTGCTCGTCGTCATCGAGACCGAACGTGGCACCCACCGTGAAACCGCCCTCGATGAGGAACATCGCGGCGCGGCGCGCCGCCACGCCGCGGGCGGCCGGGACCAGGAACTTGTGGCAGATGTCTCCCGGATCGACGCCGGTCATGGCCGTCTCCGAGACTTCGTTCGCCAGCAGGAGCCGGCTCGTGACCTCGGTCAGGGTCTCGTACGCCTGCTGCAGCTCGCGGCGGAGCTGCTGCTCGCGGTCGCTGGCCGGGGGCGCGGTTCCGGGCGGCGTGCTCATCTCAGACCCACAAGTCGAGGCGCACGAAGCGCGCGAGGATCCGCGCCAGGTGCGCCGCCGGAGTACGATACGGGGTCGCGATCCAGGCGCGGCCGGTCATGCCGGCGCGTGCGTCGCGGGGAATGTCGTCGAGCGTGATCCGGACTTCGTAGCGGTGCAGCCCGTCGAGGTCGTCGGCCGCGGGCTGGATGGCGCTGACCCGGCCGCGCAGCACGTCGCCGGGCCGCTCGCGCAGGCGCACGCGCACGGGTGCTCCGACGTGGAAGTCCTCGAGATCCAGCTCCCACAGGTCCGCCATCGCCCGCATGCCCGAGAAGTCTCCGACCAGGCAGAGCGTGTCGCCGGCCTCGAAGCGTGCGCCCGCACGGCCCGGCAGGGCCGGCGTCAGCACGCGCCCGGCGAACGGGGCGCGCAGCTCCGACCGCTCGGCGCGGCGCTCGAGCAGGCGCGCACGGGCATCCGCGGCACTGGCTCCCGCGAGCGCAGACACGGCGTCCGCGTCGTCACCCGAGCGCCGCGCGGCGCCGCCGCGGATGCGGAGCGCTCCCGCCTGGGCGGACTCCTCGCCGCCCTGCGCGATCGCGAGGTCGGCGTCCATCACGGCCAGCACCTGCCCGGCCGCGACCGTCTGCCCTGCGCTCCAATAGGCCTGCCGCAGGAGCAGGTCCTCGGGCACCACCAGGGCGGCCGTGCGCACCGGCTCGAGCGCGATCGGGAATCCGCGGTGTCCGGGCACCGGCAGCAGCAGGAGGATCCCCAGGAGCAGCGCGACGCCGGCAACGATCGGCAGCTGGTGCCTGCGGATCTGCCCGCGGTGGTCGAGCGCCCAGGCCTGGGCCCCGCGCACGAGGGGACGCGCCATGCGCGCAAGGAAGAGCACCAGGATCACCGTGGCCACCACGGAGCCGAGGAAGGCGAAGTAGGCGATCAGCTGCTGGCGCAGGATCAGATACAGGATCGTGCTGAGCAGGATTCCGTAGGCGATCGACGCGAAGGCATAGGTCGCCAGCACGCGCTTGCGCCGCCGCCCCTCGGCCGGGCACGGATCGCTCTTGATGCCGAGCACATAGCGCCGGAAGAGGTAGCCGACGTACCCCTGCGCGTCCTCGCGCAGATTCGGCTGGTCGAGCACGTCCGAGAGCACGAAGTATCCGTCGAGCTTCATGAGCGGGTTGTAGTTCATGGCCAGCCCGCTGATGCTGGCGAACAGAATGATGTTGTAGGCGAGCTGGTTGACGACCAGGGTGGCCGGCGTCACCCACCACACCAGCGTCGCGAAGGTGGCCACGTAGAGCTCCGCGTACGTGCCGGCGAGGGCGACCTTGGCGCGGTCCCTCCAGTTCGGGAAGAGGTGCGAGTCGCTGGTGTCGCAGAACATTCCCGGCAGCCCGAGGATGAGCAGGAAGCCGATCTTGTTCACCTTGCCGCCGAAGTGCTTCACGGCGTAGCCGTGCCCGAGCTCGTGGATGGTGATCGTGAAGATGAACGTGAGCGCCATCAGGGCGAGCCCGAGCGTCTCGTGGCCGCTGCCGATGAACAGGCCCATGACCCGGCCCGCCATCTGGTCGCGGTTGAGCCACACGAGATAGACCGAGAGCAGGAACATCCCCATACCCACGGCGACGGCCTGGGGCGTGAACAGGAAGCGCACGTAGGGATAGGTGCGGGTGAGGAACTTGTCCGGGTTCACGGTGCCGATGGCGATCGACGAGAGGTTCTTGAAGGTTGTCGCGTTGATCTGCGCCCGCTCTTCGTGCGCGCGCGCGCGCAGCAGCGCGTTGCGCTGGAACGGGTCGTCGATGAACTTGTAGCCGCGCAGGTCGGCGATCACGTCGGCGATGTAGTCGAGATCGAATTCCAGGCTCGGCCAGGACTCGCGCGCCCAGGCGAGCAGCTCCTCGGGCGAGGTCATGCCGTCGAGTTTCAGCGCCAGCGAGCCGCTGATGACGTCGAGCTTGACGTACTCCTGCGAGATCTCGTCCTTGAAGATGTAGGAGTCCTGCCCCTCCGATACGAAGCGGCGCCAGGTCAGGTCGGTGCGCAGCCTGGGATAGTCCCGCGCGGCCATGTCTACCTCGGCGGGGCGGGCACGCCGTCGAACGCGACGCGCGCGGAGACGCCGCCGTGCAGGCGCCCGGCGCGGTTGTCGAGATCGATGACCACGCGGAACGTGCCACTGGCCGGATCCACGAGCGGGTTCACCCGCGTGACGCGTGCCACGGTCGCCTCGCCGCCGGCGGCCGGCAGGATCCGCACGGGTTGACCCACGCGCACCGTGCCGAGGCGGGACTCGGGCAGCAGCAGCTCGGCGCGCAGCGTCGAGGGATCGCCGATCCGGAAGAGCAGATCGCCTTCCTTGACTGTCTGGCCGATCTGCACGCGCCGCTGCTCGACCAGGCCCGCGATGGGCGTGCGCACGGTGCAGCGCTCCCAGTCGATGCGCGCGCGATCACGCTGCGCGCGGGCGATCTGCCAGTCGGATCGCGCGGCGATGAACTGTTCCTCCGAGATGACTTTCTGATCGTGCAGCTTCTGCGCACGCTGCCACGAGGACTCGGCGCGCGCCTCCTCGGCTTCGCGCATGTCGAGGGTCGCGCGGCGATCACGGTCGTCGAGGCGCGCCAGCGCGCCCCCCGAGGCGACGCGGGCCCCTTCCTCCACGTCGAGCGCCACGATCTCGCCGTCCAGGCGCGCGAAGATCTCGACACTGTGGAGCGGGATGAGGGCGGTCTCGAACGTGGGGTCGGGCTGGACGATCGAGTCCGGAAGGGGTGCCTGAGTCGCGGACGAGGAGTCGGGGTCCGCGGGCGTCGCATCGGCGGCGGTGCCCGCGCGGCTCGAACAGCCGCCCGCGACGATCGCGGCGGCCAGGATCAGCGCCAGCAAGCCAGAGAACGGCCGGACGCTCGGCGAGGTCACGGCACCCCCTTTGCGCACGCGTTCGCGTGCGGTCGGCCAGGAGTATCCGTCGGCGTAGCAGTGGTGGAACGCGGACGGCAATGTGGGGAGCAACTATCCGCCCGACCCGCGGCACAGGTCAACCGTCGCGGAGGTTCCGCGGCCAGCCGAAGGCATCGTGGTGACGCATGGCCTTGGACGCGCGTGCGGGCCCGGGGGAAGGCGCGCCCGCATGGAACCGGGGCACCTGGAGCGAGCACGAACCGGGCGCCTGATGAGCGGCGCCTTGGGTTCGCCGCATCACGGGCCCTCGAATCCGCGACCGACTTCCCTGCCTTCTGGCCTCTCGGCGCAGCCCCCTGATTCTCATGGAAGCGGCCGCGGACTGGAGAGCCCGCACCGGCGCGATCCCGGCTGGCTCGGACGGTCGAACGCAACCGCATCCCGCGTGCCACGGCGGGCCCGGGCGGCGGGCGTCCCCGCAACACGTGACGGCCCAGTCGTGTGAGGGCTCAGCGCGGGACGGCGGGCCCGCGCGCGGCGGGTGAGGAAAGAGATACGACTTCCTCAGCGCCTGTGGAAAAGCCCGGAGGATGGACGGGGCTCGGCAGATGGGCGCCAATCGGGGTCGCGTGGCGACGAACGAGCCCCCCACCCCGGGGCCGTTTTCCATCCGCGGCGAACTGCACAGACGGGCCCGAAATCGCGTCGGGATTCACGCCACTAAACCCTTCGCGCTCTTCGCATAAACGGCAAGGTGGCTGGCCGAATTCAGCTTGCGGGATCTGTCATGGGTTCTATAATCGCCGGGTCGACCAGCACCGAAGTAAGGGCCGCGCATGATCCCGCTCCGTCACCCGGAGCTCTGCGCTGTTTTTTGTTTTTCGGAGTGATCGTCTGCTCCCTGAGAGGCGACGCTCGAGAAAGGCGGCACTAGGCACTTCCGGCGACATCTTCGCCCGAGCCTTTCTACCTTGCTATCGATCGCATCTCCGGGGAGGTGACCTATGAAGCTTAGGGCTTTGCTACTCCTTCTCACCGCTCTTGTGATTCTCGCAGCACCAGCCGCAGCCCAGGACGAAGCGCTTCTCAGCTTCACGGGCTATGACTACCAGGTCGATCCGGGCTCGCCTCCGGCGCCGCCCGATGGCAACGGCCCGTACCTCGCGCTCGGCCACAGCTACTTCGCGGTCGGGTTCGTGACCAGCTTCAATCCGACCTGGCTCCAGCCCTACGTCGACCAGAGCAACAACGAGTACACGTTCTACCAGCACGGCCTGGTCGTGAACTCGTACTTCTTCGGCGGCAACCAGCTGTACGTGACCTTCGCGAACGGCGGCGGCGTCGAGTACTACGAGGACGCGAGCAAGGACGCTCAGAACCCGCCGAACTGCCCGGCCTACGGCGTCCAGCCTCCGAACGCGGACGCACCGAGCAAGTTCATCAACGGCACGCCCGCGATCACGGGTTCGCTCGCGAACGCTTCGCTCTTCTACGACTACAACAACAATCAGGGCGGCTTCCAGGCCGACATGAACATCACCGGTGGCGCCGATTCCGGGTACGTTCCAGCGCCGTCGTGGAACGGATGGTTCATGAGCGGCCTGGTCACGCCGCCGCCGGGTGGGAATCCGTGCCCCGCGCCGGCCGGCTACGATCACCAGATCTCCGGTGAGTGCCGGCATCCGGTCGTGGCGACCAACCACGGAACCTGGGGTTCGATCAAGAAGCTCTACCGCTAACTCCGAACCAGCATCATGGAGGTTGACATGAAGAAGACCATCGGAGTGGCGGGGTTGGTCGCGATCCTGGCGCTTGCGGCCACGGCCCCCTCCGCTCTAGCCCAGTGCGGTGGCCAGCTCCTCATCAAGTTCGACGCCGATTGCTTCGCGTACGAATCGAACGCGACGCTCTCGGTGATCGAAGGCGGCACCGGTGCGTGGAAGTCGAACGCCGGGAGCAACCTGACCGTCGTCGGACTCATCACCCTGTTCTGCGCGCCGCTCGACAACATGACGCCGGACCTCACCTCGCCTTACAGCAACGAGTACACGTTCGTGTGGGACGGGCTCTCGGCGCTCGCGGCCACGAGCGAGGATCCGACCTTCGGTCTTCCGCCGGGAACGCCTGCGGGCAACACTGGCGGCAAGAAGTGGGACACCGACTACGATCCGGGCAGCTTCGCGATCTACGAGGACTTCACCCCGGAAGCTCCGCGCGCGGGCTCGATGCCCGCGGGGCCGCCGAACGGGACGGTACCGGTGACCTTCCAGGACGGGACGCTCATCCTGTCCGGCGCGCTCACGGGCCTGCACACGATCGTGACCCGCAACACCAGCCTGTCGTCGGCGGTCTGGGGCGGTACGTTCTCGGCGGCCTGGCAGGCGACGGGAGGCTCGCGGTTCGGCGTTCCTCCGACCGACATCGCCGGCAACATCAACGCGCTGAACGGCAACTGGTGCGGCAAGTATCCAAGCGGTTGCACCCCGGTCGGCTACACGGCGCATCCGAACGGCAAGTTCGACTACGACCAGCCGACCGAGGCCCGCTCGTCCACCTGGGGGGCGATCAAGCAGCTCTATCGCTAATCCTTTGCGCGACGTGCACGCGCCCGGCATCACCGGTCCGAACGGCCGAGATGCCGGGCGTCG
>Ga0070695_100000847_pt1 | contig 16475 bp, 15 predicted proteins | sample KBSK1252metaG_FD_65471 | JGI IMG/M metagenome (GOLD analysis project Ga0070695, IMG submission 65471) | Corn, switchgrass and miscanthus rhizosphere microbial communities from Kellogg Biological Station, Michigan, USA - KBS K1-25-2 metaG | ecosystem: Host-associated > Plants > Roots >...
TCTGGCACGGCTCCGGTACTATCATCTCTGCGAACGGATACATCCTGACCAACGGACACGTCGTCGACAACCGCGCCCAGGAGTACGACGAGCTCCAGGTCGCCCTGACAGACCGTACTGACCAGGCACCGGCCGTCCAGTACATCGCCGAAATTCAGACCGTTGACTACGCGATCGACCTCGCAGTTATCAAGATGACCAAAACCCTGGAGGGCGACCCCGTCACCGCGACCTTTCCCTTCGTAAACCTTGGGGACTCTGACGCCGTCGACATCGGTGACCCTATCAAGATCCTTGGATACCCTGGCATCGGCGGCGAGACGATCACGTTCACCAGCGGCTCCATCAGCGGCTTCACTTCCGAGCATTCCGTCGGTGACCGCGCCTGGATCAAGACAGACGCCACGATCGCCGGCGGCAATAGCGGCGGCCTGGCCGTTAACGCGTCCGGTCAGCTCATCGGCGTGCCGTCCATCGCCGGCTCCGGTGCCGAGGGCTCAACCGTGGACTGCCGTTTCCTTGAGGACACCAACGGCGACGGCTTCATCGATAGCAACGACGGTTGCGTGCCGGTCGGCGGGTTCATCAACGGGTTGCGCCCAGTTAAACTGGCGCTCGATCTGATCGAGGACGCCGAGAACGGCCGGGAGTACGTTTCTCCCTACGGAGGCGGCGAAGCCCAGGAGACACCAGTCGGCGGTACCTTCGACCTCTCCAACGTCGACTTCAGCAACATCTTCTTCGCCGCCGGAGTCACAGACAGCAACGAACCCACCGAAGTCATCGCCGCTCTTCCCTCGAACAGCAAGGAACTCTGCGTCTTCTGGGACTACGCAGGCATGCAGGACGGCATGAGCTACGACGCGAAGTGGTACGTCGACGGCGAGCTGTCCGAAAGCTACAGCTTCATCGGCGATACCTGGTCCGGCGGTGAAACCGGCTCCTGGTGGGTTTGCGCGCAAAACGATACCGGCCTCGTCGACGGCACGTACGAGTTCGCACTGCAGGTCGAGACGGAGCCACAGGGCGCCGACGCTATCTACGTCGGAAGCGGACACACTCCCGTTCAGCTCGATCTGGTCAACGGTACTTCCACTGAAATCTGTGCCGTAGCCATCTCGCCGACCGATGCCACGAACTGGGGAGGCGACAAGCTTGACGCCGGGGAGACAATCCCCGTAGGAGCCTCTGTAACAATCGATTTCGCGACCGGCATCTTCGACATCCTGGCCGTAGACTGCGATGGCGAGAAGATCACCAGCGCCGATGACGTCGCTATACAAGGCGACACCACCTACACCATCGAATCGCTGGAGTGACCGGCCCTGTAGGGCGGCGTAACGGTGCCGTAATATAGGCGAAGTAGCAGGGTTTTCGGCATGCGGATACAATAGGTCTGCCTGAAGAGAACAAATGGTAACCAACGAACGCGGCCGAGGCTTTCCAGCCTCGGGAACACCCGGATCGAGAAGAAGGATCTAGAAAATCAACGAATGGTAACGAAGGATACGGTTAACGCGGAGCGCGTCTATTACAACTACAAGGGACGCATTCCGCCAATAGAATTTGAAGCTGAGCCCGCCCCGGTTCCGCCCGGCCAGGCCGTGCCGAAGTTCATCACTGACACCACCCTTCGGGACGGCGCCCAGGACTCGCGATTCCCCTTCTTCCCAAACGAGGACCGCGTCCGTTTCGTCGACCTGCTTCACAAGCTGGACAACGGGACCGGCCGCATCTGGGCCATCGAGACGTTCATCTACCACAAGCGCGACGCCTGGGTGCTGGATCAACTCCTGAGCCGCGGCTACGAGTACCCGCAGATCACCACTTGGATACGCGCAAACCCGAAGGACGTCAAGGAGCTCTACGCGCTTAGCCAGGGCCGCGTCAAAGAGACCGGCATGCTCGCTTCCTCTAGCGACCACCACATCTTCGACAAGCTGGGGTATCACTCCAAGGAAGAAGCGATCGACAAGTACCTCAAGCCGATTCTCACCGCTTGCGAGTACGACATCACTCCGCGCATCCACCTCGAAGACTGCACCCGTGCCGACATCCACGGCTGGGTTATTCCGTTCATGCGCACTGTGCTTGACCAGACAGAGGGCCGCGCGAAGTTCCGGATCTGCGACACGATCGGCTGGGGCTCCCCCGACCCGTATGCCGCGCTACCCTTCGGAATTCCACGCCTCATATCGACAATCCTCAACGAGACCGGCGCCGAGCTCGAGTTCCACGGCCACAACGACTTCGGCCTCGCAACCGCCAACTCAATCGCCGCCTGGCGCTGGGGCTGCCGCAAGGTCAACGTTGCTTTCGGCGGCCTTGGTGAGCGCACGGGCAACACTTCGCTCGAGCAGATGGTCGCCAGCTTGATCCGCATGTGGGGAGACCCGGGGTTCGACCTCAGCGTTCTCAAAGAGATGAAGGAGCTGATGAACCCTCACGTCCCAATCGCGACCAACTCGCCGTTCGTTGGCGACGTCTTCTCCACTCAGGCAGGCATCCATCAGGCCGGCATGGCCCGCCAGGAAGAAGCGCCCGGCGGCCTCATCTACCTCGCATACGACCCCGCGATTGTCGGCCGCAGCGCCGCCGAACGCACAGTGATCGGCGCGATGTCCGGCTCTGAAGGCATCGTCGCCATCCTCAACGAAGAGGCCACGAAGCGCGGACAGGAAGCTCGGTACACCACGATGAGTCGCGTCGTGAAGGAGATCTACGACAAAGTACAGGACGCCTACAACGGACAGTGGGACGAGAAGACCCAACACTTTCTTGGATACCGCACGTCGTTCTTCACTCCGGAGGAGATCTGGGCGATGGCAATCGGTTCCGAAAACGAAAAGTAGCAGCACAGAGCGCGCAGCCGAGGCTTTCCAGCCTCGGGCGTAAATGTTTCGCCAGTGAAAAACCGGCATTAAGGACAAGATGAGCCTCAACGGAGACCACCGCCGAGCGGAGGTCGTCGCAGCGCCTCAGAAGTACGCTCAGATCACGGGCTGGGGAATGTACGTCCCCAATCGCGTCGTCCCCAACGACACCTTCGTAAAAATGGGCCTCGATACCACCAACGAGTGGATCTCTTCGCGCACCGGCATCGAACGCCGCCACATCGTCGGTCGAAACGAAGCTACGTCTGACATGGCCGTGCGCGCGGCGAAGGAAGCGCTCCACGTTGCCGAGTTGAATGCGAACGAGCTTGACCTCGTCCTCGTCGCCACCTGTACCCCCGATCACATCATGCCTTCGACCGCATCACTCGTGCAGGACCGTATTGGTGCCAAGAGCGCCGGCGCCATGGACCTAAACGCAGCCTGCGCGGGCTTCGTCTATGCGCTCAACACCGGGGCCGCCTTCATCGAGTCCGGTCGCGCCCAGAACGTCCTCGTCGTCGGCGCGGACGAGCTCTCAAACCACCTCGACTGGAAAGACCGTACGACCTGCGTACTCTTCGGTGACGGCGCGGGCGCAGTCGTCCTCCGCGCCTCTGACAAGCCCGGCGTCATGGCCACCACGATGGGCTCGGACGGCGCCGGCGCAAACCTGCTCACGATCCGTGCAGGTTCACGCAAGCGTCACAGCAACGCCGCCTCCAACGGCCACGCCGCGCAGGACAGCGACTATTTCCTCAAAATGAACGGCCCGCAGATCTTCCGCTGGGCCACGCAGATGATGGCGAAGGCCGCGGAAAAAGTCGTCGCCGGGTCCGGCCTCAAGACCTCCCAGATCGATCTCTTCATCCCCCACCAGGCGAACTTCCGCATCATGGACGCCGCCGCACGTCGCCTCGGCCTGCCCATCGAGAAAGTGTTCTCCAACGTCGCAGAGTACGGCAACACCAGCGCCGCCTCCATCCCCATCGCCCTCTGTGAGGCAGTGCAAGACGGCCGCGTGAAAGCCGGCGACACCATCGTTCTCGCCAGCTTCGGCGCCGGCCTCTCCTGGGCCGCCTCCGCCATCCGCTGGGGCGTCGCCGTCAAACCGCAGGTGTCCCGCTGGCGCTCAATCGCGTACCCCGTCGGTGACCGGATGGCCGCCTGGCGTTCCACTCTCCGCCGCCAGGAGTGGCGCGTCCGCGCAGAAGTCGACAAGCGCCTCCGCAAGGATAAAGACTAGAGGCTGCCTATCGCACTAGGTGAGGTGACCCCAACCAAATCTTGTGAGGGTAACGCCGATGGCCGTTGCTGCTCCGAGCCAAGCCGGCACTACGATGAAATAGTCTATTGCAGTCAACGTATTGAGCTGGTCCGGAACCAGCACATTTCTTATGGTTGCGACTCCCACTCCTAGCGCGAACGAGCCAACGATAACACCAACCTCCGGAATCTCGGTCAACCAAGCGAACGCCAGCAGTGCTATCACGGCGACATACACCAGCAAAAGCAGTCCTACAAACACCCAGGTGAGACCAGCAGATCTCTCGAACGAATAGTCCATCGTCGTGTCCGTCGTCCAAAGCGCTGCAGCGACAAATCCACTACCGGCCCCGGATGGTATAAGGTGCACCCCCCGTGGACTGTCGGGCTGCCAATCAACCAGCAAGTCGCACGGTTTATCTTCCGCCGGGCGGACCACACCTACGTGGAGTCTTCCTCTGTAGGAATCGAATGGAAAGTCCCGCTGGCGCCCGATCAGAGGGAGCTGAACGGTAACCGGCTTGGCATCTTCGGTGTCGGGGTCAAATGCTTGATAGCTAAGCACGGCCGTGTCAGATGCCACCCAGAACCAGTGCGTTTCTTTGTGACAGTTCCGGTGCGTGGCCGGGGCCGAACCAAGCTGCGGGGAGACGCGAATAGTCGCTGACCGAGTCGCCGCGTCGACACTTAAGAGTTGCAGGTCAACCGGACTAACAAGTTCGCCTTTAGATTGACGAATGTCCAGCGATTGCAACCGACCTACGTTTCCCTCTGCGTAAAAGCTCAGATAGGACATTCCGGCAAAGATGAGGACTAGGGCAACGATCCCGAAGATTCTCCATCTTATCGGAACATAGACATCATCAAATACGTCCCGAATCGCTTGTCTCCAACGCATCTTGTCTCTGGATTATCCGCTTCGGTAACGCGGGGCGCGCTACCTCTGGCGCCCCGCCGACAACAACTCCGGGTGCTTCTCCCACTTCCGCAGAAAGCGGTAAAAGTTCCGCTTGCTCAGCCTGTCGCGCTCCTCCGGCTGCGTCGCTTCCCAGTCCACGTGCTCGTGCCGCTTCGCCGGCAGCGTCGTATCGATCACCGCGCGATACCCGCGATTGCGAACCGCAAAACTGAAATCGAGGTCTAGGTGCCGGTAGAAGCGGTACTTCTCGTCCAGCAGCCCCGCTTCGCGTAGCACCGAGCGCCGGAACGCCATCAGGTAACCTTCCACCGCGTGGACGTCGCCCGAAGACTTCGCCTCCGTGAAAGTGCGCATGTCGACCGTCACTGCACCCCAGCGCCCTGCGATCCCCACCGTCGGGTTCGCGAGCATCTCCCGCAGCTTCGTGAAGACGTCTCCGCGAAGCTCCACGCTCGTATCGATGAAAACGACGTATCGCCCTCGGGCCTGTCTCAAGCTCACGTTCCGCGCCGCCGCGGAGCCGAGGAAGTGGTCGGCGTGGAACAGCCGCATGCGTTCATCGCCCGACGCCACTTCGTCGACGAAGACGTGGCACTCACCATCGAATCCGTTGTCGACAACGATGATCTCCGCCGGCGTGTCCTTGAGCCACGCTTTCACCGACGCGACGCAGCGCTCTAGCTCCGCGCACCCCTGCCTCGCGACGATGCTCACGGTAAACTCCAGCGCCGGCTCCCGCGCCAGCAGCGAATCCACGTCCTCACTGGATGAGATGTTTGGCTCAGCACGACGCCAGTCCGGCACAGCGGTCGCCACCGTCAGGTCGACGCGGTCCCGTACCTCATATCCCGCCGTAATCAACTGCTCCCGCACCACATCGGCTGCCTCGAAATTTTTCGCGGCTCGCAGCGCCGTCCGCTCTCGCACCAGCGCCGCAATCTCCGACAGCAACGTCTCCGGCCGCGCCGGCTGCCGACCAAGATCAAACCCCAGCAACCTGTCGAAGTCCAGCAACAACTCCCGCTTAATCGAACCCGGCAGCTTGGAACGCGCCACCGACCACGCAACCGCAAGCGCCGCAGGTACGTTCAGGTCGTTCGCGACGGCAGCCCAGAACTTCGTGCGGATCGTCTCTGCATCCGCCTGAGCCTTCTTCGTGAGCTTGCCTTCCGGCTCGTGCAGCTTCGCCCGCAGCCGATCAAGCCCGCGTTGCGCCGCCCGCAACGAAGCCAGGGTGAAGTTGAGCCGCGCGCGGTAGTGCGCCGTCGCCGCGAGATACCGGAACGCCAGCGGATCAAACCCCCGCGCCTCCAGGTCCGACACGAGGTACACGTTGCCCGTCGACTTCGCCATCTTCAGACCATCCACGAGCAAGTGCTGGCCGTGCACCCACGTCTGCACGTGTTTATGTCCAAACGCAGCCTCGCTCTGCGCGATTTCGTCCTCGTGGTGCGGGAAGATGTTGTCCACGCCGCCCGTGTGGAAGTCGATGTTCTCCCCCAGGAATCGAGACCCAATCGCTGAACATTCGATGTGCCAGCCGGGGAAGCCCATCCCCCAGCGGCTCGGCCACTTCAACGCGCGCCCTTCCTCGGCGGCCTTCCACAACGCGAAGTCGCGCTGGTCGCGCTTCAACGGATCGGCCGCGACACGCCCGCTCTCCTCCAACCCCTCGGCCTTGTGGCCCGACAGCTTCCCGTATTCCGGGAACGAAGCGACATCAAAGTACACGTTCCCGCCGGCCTCGTACGCATGTCCCTTCTTCACGAGCCGATCGATAATCGCCACCATCTCCACCACGGATTCAGACGCCCGTGGGTAGTTCCCGGCCGGCAATATCTCGAGCTTGCCCTCGTCACGCAGGAATGCTTCTGTGTAATGCGCAGCGATCTGCTGCGGCGAGGTGCCGGCGGCGCGAGCAGCCGCGATCACTCGGTCCTCTCCCCGGTCCAGCACCTCCTCGCGCATGTGCCCCACGTCCGTGATGTTCTTGACGTGCGAGACGGTATAGCCCTGTGCCTCCAGGAACCGCCGCAGCCAGTCAGCCATCAAGTACGAGCGCATGTTCCCGATATGCGCGTCCCGGTACACCGTCGGTCCGCAGCTGTACATCTTCACGCGGCCACGGTCCAACGGCGCGAACTCCTCCACACGGCGAGAGAGAGTGTTGTACACACGAAGCTGGGGCATCACTGGAGGCGCAGACTTTGGCATCAGATTCCGAAATGTGTGGGAGAGCGGACCGCTTCCCTAAATCAGGTGATCTCTCACCCGTGTTCCCCGTCCCAGCCAATCTCGACGTCACCGTTCTCCCACAGGATCACGGGCACCGTCATCGAGTAGTTAAGCGCCTCGTCCCACCAATCGGCGTTTTGGTCCACGCGCCGCTCCTCTATCTCGAGGCCACGCTCACCGAGCGCCTTCATGGCTTTGTCGCTAGTCGGGCAATTTCGTAGTGTGTAGACAATTACGGCCAAGGGCGAAGCTTCCTCCTCATCGTCAATTCTATCAGCCGCTCAAACCCGTATGTGTTTCCACTTTCCCTGGCGGAATCGCCACGTCATCAACAGTGCGCGCACGCTGATGTCCAGGACCGCCGCCATCCACGCGCCCGGCACACCCAACCCGAACGTGATGGCGAGTAGATACGCAGGCACTAGCCGCACGATCCACGTCGATCCCGCCATGATGAACAGTACCGCTCGTGTGTCTCCCGCGCCGCGCAAAGCCCCACCCAGCGAAAGGCTCACGGCAATCCCCGGCATCGCGAAGGCAAAGATGAACAACAACTGCCCGCCGATGTGCGTGACCTTGTCTGCATCCTGCCCACCTATGAAGAGTCCGGTGATTTGGGTGCCAAAGATCATCATCAAAACGGCGACAACACTCATAAAGGCCAGCGAAAACTTCATCGCGAGGTACGCCGAACGTTCCGCCAGGTCGGGGCGGCCGGCCCCCAGGCTCTGCCCCACGAGGGCAGTCGCCGCAATCCCCAGTGCGAAGCCAATGTTGAACGTCAGGCTCTGAATGCCGAGCGTGACGCCGTGCGCTGCCAGCTCCGCCGTGCCAAGGCTAGCAATGATCGCCGTGTAGATCATGAACGCGATATTGAACTGCAACTGCTCGACACCCGCCGGCCCGCCAACATTCGCGATGCGCCTTGCTACGTCCGGCTCGAACGAGCGTATCTCCCGCGGGTGCCACGAAAGCCGCCGCCGTCCGCTCATGAGCACCGCAAACACCAGCAAGAACCCAGCGATCTCGGTGACTGTGAACGCGATCCCTGATCCCCACACGTCCAGCTTCGGCGCGATCCACGTCCCGTTGATCAGCGAGTACGCAACTATCACGTTGACGATATTGATGACCACACCGATCACCATCGGCGTACGCGTGTCGCCCGCCCCTTGCTGCGCCGAGTTGGCCGCGTAAAGCAGTGCGAGGAACGGCATCCCGAACGCCGCCGCCTTCAGCCACTCAGTTCCCCTTGCCTGCGCCTCCGGCTCTGCACCGAGCACCCCGAGCCACCACGGGCCCAGCAACCACATCATCAGGCCCATCAGCGTCCCCCACGCCAACGCCAGCACAAACGAGGTTTGTAGCACCCGCGAAGCCTTGTGCAACTCCCCTGCCCCTACCGTGCGCGCAATGATTGCCGTCGCGCCGACACCGGTCGCCACAATTCCCGCCTGTGAGAACCATAGGATCTGCCCCGCCAGTCGCACGCCGGCTAGCGAGTCGTCGCCCAGGTGCCCAACGAGTGCCGTGTCAACCAGCTGCACCATCGAGAAGCTGATCTGCTGGGCAACAACCGGCCAGGACAGCCGGATGATCGATCCGAGGAGATTCTTTTCGTCAATCAGGGCCGGAGGCGCAATAGTCACCTCGGCTGCTTCGGTGGACACGACTGGGCCTTTCGCGCTGGGAGGGGGTAACTGGGAAGCATTATCGCAGTCGCCGCCCCACAGCGGAAAGTGACATACGGCACAGCTGAAACCACGCCGCATCGTAACGTCTCTGCAACGGAAACGCCGATCACTTTATTCGAAGCCTGCTCCGCAACCGCTACGTTGAATCCATCAACTATCAGAGTAAGAGGAGGAAGAAGCGATATGTGTCTTTCCTGTGGATGCAACGCCCCTGACGACGATCACGGTGACAAGAGGAATATCACCACGGCGTCGCTAGAAGCCGCCGCAAAGGCCGGCGAAGTCAGTTCCACTGCCCAGGTCGTCGAGAACATCCAGAACGGCTTCGAGGCAGGCGGCAAGAAACAGACTGCGGCCGCCGGCACGGGGGACAGGAAGTAGCCCCTGAGTTAGGACCGGTTTTTGGGCGGCGGTCAAGCACCGCCGCCCTTCTGTTTATCCGAAAAACGGCCATTATTGCTATCCCGAACACGAAACACATGCCCCGCCGATGCGTCCTATAGATGTAAACAAGCGAGGAGGCGTCTGCTTGCGATTTGTGAAAACTGCCGACGAAATCGATAGCATCCAGCGAATCTACTCGCGTTGCCATCACCTCGGCGTTAAGACCCTCACCGTCCATTTCGAGACCGATCCCGACGCAGTCCGCGCCCTCCTGCCTCCACCGCTCGAGCCCGCGGCCGCGCACGTCGGAGTTGCCTGGGTGTCCGACGTCGGCAACTCCACTTGCGTCGGACCGTACTGCCTCGCCGGCCTCGCCATCCGCGCCAGGTATGGCAACATCACCGGCAACTACGTCCTCGTGTCAGGCGTCTCCACTCCGGAGGCTGTGACCTTCGCCAGGGAGCTCTACGGCGAACCGCGCAAGCTAGCCCGCGTCGCTTTCGAACAACAGGGCGACCACATCTGGGGACACGCTGAACGCCATGAGATCCGCTACCTCAGCATGCGCGGCCGCTGCGATAGTCCGTCGCAGGCGGGACGCGAGGAAGAGTCCCAGTTCTTCTTCAAGTTCCTCCCCCGGCCCGATGGAAGCGGCTTCGACAGCCCCCCGGTTCTCGTACACGTGACCTCCGACGTAACCGTAATGGAAGCGCGACGCGGCCGTGGTGAGCTCGTCTTCCGCGACTCGCCCCACGACCCCGTTTCCGACGTTCCTGTGCGCCAGGTCCTCGACGCCATCTACACCGAGGGGCACGCCTACACTCACGCCCGCATCCTCTGCGAAGTTGACCCGGGAGCCTTCCTCCCCTACGCCTTCAGCAAGACCGACGCCCACGAAGTCGTCGCGGAAGGCACTGTCCTCCACGCCCAGGCCTCCCGCCGCTCCCGCGACGGCAAAGGCCAGTGGCGCAAGACCGCGTAGGGGCCCGCCTAAAACTTCAACCGTCGAGCGGCATTCCCCACGCGCCGTCGCCCGCCTCCCGATTCCCCACCTCCCGCGTAGCCGAGGCTTTCCAGCCTCGGACCCGACATCTCCCCGAACATCGATCTCCCCCCGCCCACCGAGTTTGTTTGGCAAAGATCAGCGAACCCAAAGCGCAAGTGAAGGGGCCGCAGGCCCATACCGGGGGTTCCGGGGGTGTCCCCCGGATTCCCTCTTATTTTTTTGGGGCGGGGTGGGGTGGGGGGGTCGAGTGCTATCCTCCCCGACAGATGCCTGACTACGTCACCCTCCCTGGATCCCGCGTTCCAATCATCGCCCGCCCCGACGTCCTCGTCGTCGGCGGCGGCTCCGCCGGCATCGCTGCAGCAACCTCCGCCGCACGCAACGGCGCCGACACCCTCCTCATCGAACGTTTCAGCTACACCGGCGGTCTCGCCACCGGCGGCATGATCGTCCTGCTCTTGACGATGGATGACGGCGCAGGCAAACAGGCCGTCGGCGGCCTCTGTCAGGAGATCGTCGACCGCATGGAATCCCGCGGCGGCGTCTACTACCCGCCCAAAGACCACTGGAACAATCCCGACCCCAAACTCGTTGAGCGCTACACCCGCTGGGGTCTCACCTGGGGCGGCGGTCCTCACCGCGTCCGCTACTCCGTCGCCTTCGAACCCGCCGAATTCATCTACGCTGCCGACCGCATGCTCGCTGAAGCGAGCGTCCGCATCCTCTACCAGACCTGGGCCTGCGAGCCGATTGTCGAAAACAACCGCATCACCGCCGTCGTCATCCAGAACAAATCCGGCCGCCAGGCAATCGAAGCATCCGTCGTCATCGACGCCACCGGCGACGGCGACATCTTTGCTGCTGCCGGCGAACCCTTCGAGCTCGAGCGCGTCCACCCCTGGCTGTGGTTCGAGCTCGGCGGCGTCAACGTCGACAAAGCACTCGAGCAGGCCCGCGGCCTCTGGTTCCGCACTGTCGGCCACGATCGCGTCCTCATCCCCTGGGGTGGCGAAGCCTCCGCGCCTCGCAAGATCGACGCCACCAACCCGACCGAAGTATCCGCATCCCTCGCCGAGTGTCGCCATCTCGTCACCGAAGAAGCGAACCGCCTCAAAGAGAGTCATCCCGGCTTCGAAGACGCCTACATTTCGCTCGTCGCCGACCAGCTCGGCATCACCGAATCGCGCCGACTCCAGGGCCGCTACGTCATGGCCCGCGACGACCTCAACCGCCCCTTCGATGACACTATCGCCCGCACCGGCCACTGGACCAAGTACGACTGCACCTACAGCATCCCCTACCGCAGCCTCCTGCCCTCAAGTCTCACCAACCTCCTCGTAGCCGGCCGCTGCATCTCCGTCGACCATCGCGTCCATCACGCCACCAAAGAAATCCCCCCCTGCATGGCCACCGGCCAGGCCGCCGGCACTGCTGCCGCAATGGCGCTCGCCAGCAACCAACCCGTCGTCACTGTAGACATCCCCGCGCTCAAGAAGAAACTAACCGACCAGAGCGCAATCCTCACGTAATCACGCAACGAAAGAGGGCGGAGCCGAAGCCCCGCCCTCGTATCACGCGAATCGCTTATCCGCTCTGATCCGCTGTTACGGCTTGATGTTCTGGTTCATGTGGAACAGGTTGCCCGGGTCGTACTTCTGCTTTATCGACAGCAGCTTGTCGTAGTGCGGCCCGTAGTTGTCTTGCACGCGGTGTTGGTCGTCTTCCGCCATGAAGTTGATGTACCCGCCCGCCTGCGAGTGCGGCTCGAGCGCCTTGTAGTAGTCCTTCACCCACTTCGTATTCTTGGCGTTATCTGCTGGCTCTGGCCACATCCCCGCGATCACCGTCGCAAAGCTCGCGTCGCGGTGTCCCCAGGCCGTCGCGTCCGGCTTCACCCGATGGCACGCCCCATTGATCGGGTAGATGTGCATCGTCGAGTTCACCACCGGCACCTGCGGCCCGAACTCGGCGTGCGCCGCGATCGCTCCATCCGTCAGCTCCGTCGCGAACGACGCCTTCCAGTAGTGCTGGAGCCCCGGTGGGAGCAACGCGTCGAACAGGCCATTGATCACGTAATACGGCATTGGCGCGACCATCTCCGCGACGATCGGTGCCGCTCCACGCAGCTTGGCCATCTCCCCCTCGGCCTTGTCCATCGGCCCGGCCCAGCAGGAAATGATCGCGATGAACGTCTTGCCGTGGTCCTCTTCCTTGATGAACGGCAGCGGCGGCGCGATCTGGAACGCCGGGAACAGGCCCATCTCCTCCGGCGCCTTCGCCACGTAGTCGCGGTAGAACTGCAGCACTTCACGCACCTTGTCGATCGGGTAGAAGAAGATCCCGGCCACGACGTCCTTCACCGGGTGCAGCCGATATTCGAACGAAGTGACGACGCCGAAGTTCCCACCGCCGCCGCGAATCGCCCAGAACAGGTCTTCGTTTTCCTTTGCACTTGCCACCTTGAACGAACCGTCCGCAGTGACGACATCCGCCGATAGCAAGTTGTCCAGCGACAACCCGAACCCGCGTGTCAGATACCCGATCCCGCCGCCCAGCGTCAGCCCTCCGATCCCCGTGCTCCCGATGATCCCACCGGTCGTCGCCAGCCCGAACGGGTACGTCGCGTGGTTGAAGCCACCCCACGTCGTGCCACCCTCCGCGCGTGCGGTCTTCTGTTTCGGATCGACCCGAACGCCGTTCATCTGCAAGAGGTCGATCACCACGCCGTCGTCGCAGGTACCGAATCCCGGCACACTGTGGGCGCCGCCGCGCACCGACAGGTCGAGCCCGTTCTCGCGTGCGTAGTCAACACCGGCCATGACGTCGCCCACATCAACGGCCCTGATGACGACCGCCGGCCGCTTGTCGATCATTCCGTTGTAGACTCTGCGTGCCTCTTCGTAACCGTCGTCGCTGATCGTTATCACCTGGCCGCGAGCGCGTTCACGCAGCTGATCAATCGTCGGGCTTGTCATCGTTGTCATCGTGGGCCTCCTTCACTTCCAGGTCGATTTCAAACCAACCATGGCGCTACCCGATTCGGCATTCTATGACTTACCTCACGAATCGCAAACGTCACCCTCCCGTAAACGTGAACCGCCTCGCAAACGCCAAACGAAATCTCAACCCTCACGTCTTCTCGCAAGACAGCAAAGCACGCCAGCCTTAAGAATTCATTAGAGTGTTTTGTCTCGGGACTCGGTCCCGGCCGCTGCCTACTCCGCCAGCTTCGCGTCCGCTTCCCGCAACCGGCGCACCAGCACCGGGAGCATGCTCACCGCAATCTCCGGGTGGTTCTTCATCTCCGCCATAAAGTCCCATCGCGTCATCGCCAGCAGGTCCGAGTCCTCCGTCGCCCGCACGGTTGCTGACCGTGGGAAGCCCTCGAACAGCGCCATCTCGCCGAAGAAGTCGCCCGGCCCGAAAGAAGCCAGCACATGAGGGTTGCCGCCCTCGGCCCCGCGCACCGCCTCCACCTTCCCGTCGCTCACGATAAAGAAGCCGGCGGCCTGATCGTTTTCCTTGATAATCGTCTCCCCCGCCTTCACCTTGCGCGGTACCATCAACTTCCCAAGGCGCTCCAGGTCGCGCTTACCAAGCTCGGAAAATAGCGGTACTTTCTTCAGAAGGTCTTCGCGGCCCATGGGATACCTCGCAATTACGGAATGGAGCGGTTGTCTCGCCACTTTGTAGCACTGCCCCGCCAGAACGTCAACAAAACCGGTCTATCAAACGCTCACCGCCGCCTCGGCAGCAGGACCGTAGCCTCCCCCGGCGTCGCCACGCCCTCCCGCTCGTTCTCCAGCCACACCTCAAGCTCCACAGCCGCCGACCGCTCATGCTTCGCCACCACCCGCGCGCGTCCGGTCACCACATCCCCCGGCCGATGCTGCCGCCGCATCTCGAACTTCAACCGCCGCAGGAACCCCGCATCCCCCATCCAGTCCGTAATCACCCGCACCAGCGCCGCCTGGATCCACCCCGTATTCATAAACACATCCTCATGCCCCGACTTCCGCGCAAAAGCCGGATCAAAGTGCACCGGATACCAGTCCTGCGAACCACTCGTCTGCAAATGCAACCGCTTCGCCGAAATCTTCAGCTCCACCACCGGCAACTCATCTCCAACCGAGACATCGTCGAAAAACGTCTGCGTGTGTCGCATCATGCGCTTACCAGACGTACGGACATAGCTTCAGCTCTGTCAGCGCCAGAGAACAAGCGCAAGTGAAGGTGCCGCAGGCCCGAACCGGGGGCTCTGGGGGTGTTCCCCCGGCATCTTTCTTTTTTTGGGGTGGGGTGAAGCGGAGACCGGAACCACGACGAGGCGCAAGTGAAGGGGCCGCAGGCCCATACCGGGGGTTCCGGGGGTGTCCCCCGGGCGTCTCTATTTTTTAGGGGTGGGGTGGGGAGGGGGGCAGACGCTGCACTAATCACGTGCCGCCGCCACCTCCTCCGGCGTCCGGTGCGTCAGCAGCGTATTCCGTATCACGCACACCTTCTCATCCCGCTGATTCGTAATAATTGCCTCCGCCACAATCCACACCGCCTCCGGATCGATCGTGATCCCCTTTTGATAAACGTCCGCCACACGCCTCAGAACCGAAAGATGATCTCCCACCTTGACGCGCGCGAACCACTCCGTCTCCTGGCTCATATTCACGAGACGCTTGCCGGGCGTTGGCACCACCGGAAACAGCGGCTCAAAAACCGCCGGCCATGGCCCCAAACTCGCGAACAATAGCGCCAGCCAGCCCGACGGCGGCGCCAGACAAGCACCATGCTCCGTCTTCGCAGCGTACTCGGGATCGATGAACAACGGATTGTTGTCCTCCACCATGTGGCAGTGCCGACGGATCGGATCGTGTTCAACGGGATAGCGCCCACGCGCCTTCGCCGTCTCGAAGCCGATGTACTTCTCGCGGACGGCCTCGATGTCGTAAGCCATGCGCTAAGCAGGCGCCCCTGCATGCACGCGATCGAGGAACCCCACGAGTACCCTGTTGAACTCGCCCGGCGTCTCGATCTGAGGACTGTGACCGGCGCCCGCGATGATCACCAGCTCGCTCCCCGCAATGTTCTCGTGCATCACGTGCGATGCCTGGAGGAAAGGCTCGTCCTTCTCTCCGCAGATCACCAGCGTCGGCACCTTAATCTCGCCCAGCCGGTCCACTACCGGTCGTCGCGTCGACATCCCGTGCGCGCCGCCGATGTACGCGTGCACCGAGGTCATCAGGAACTGCTCCCGCCACGTCCTCACGAAGAACTCGTTCTCCCGCACGCGCGGGTCGGCGGCCCTCAACTGCTCCTCGAACACCGCCTCCATGCCCTGCTCCTCCGCCAGTTTCACGAGCCGCTGCCGTTCCTGGTACCGCTCTTTCGCCGCCAGCGACCGCGGCAACTCCGCCGCCGTATCCACGAGCACAAGTGCCCGGACGATGTCCGGATGTGCCAGCGTTAGCAACTGCGCCACCATTCCACCCATGGAATGACCGGCGAGATAGCAACTCCCAATCCCGATACTCAGCAACAACTGGTACAGATCGTCCGCCAGCAAGTCGAGGTCGTAGTCCTCGCGCGCCGTCGGCCTGGCGGAAAGCCCGTGCCCGCGGTGGTCCGGCGAAATCAGCCGGAACTTCTCGCGCAAGGCAGGCGCCGTCAGCGCCCAGTTCCGCGAGTTCCCTGTGAACCCGTGCGCCAGCACCAGCGGAAAGCCGTCACCGCCCGAGTCCCTGTAGTGAATCGAAAGCCCGTTGACCGTAGCGTGTGGCATCTCGCACCTCCAGCGCCGCCGAGTATACCGCCGAATGCTAGACTTTCGCTATGAAGGTCCGCGTCTCCCTCGAGTCCTACCTCGACCAGTACGCCCCTGGCGACGAGCCGAAGTTCTTACTCGAACTCCCCGACGGCGCCACCATCGGGGAAGTCCTCCGCAAGCTCGGCGTCCCCCTTGAGCAAGCTGCTGTCCTCACCCTCGGCGACGAAGCCGTCGACATCGCGCAGCAATTGAGGGAAGGCGACCGCGTGACCGTTATCCCCCCGGTCGCCGGCGGCTAGCGGCCTCCGCACCGTACCGCACAGCCTCAACTGGCCTCTTG
>Ga0070695_100000848_pt1 | contig 16471 bp, 17 predicted proteins | sample KBSK1252metaG_FD_65471 | JGI IMG/M metagenome (GOLD analysis project Ga0070695, IMG submission 65471) | Corn, switchgrass and miscanthus rhizosphere microbial communities from Kellogg Biological Station, Michigan, USA - KBS K1-25-2 metaG | ecosystem: Host-associated > Plants > Roots >...
ATGATGATCCTGCGCCCACAGGGCCTGCTGGGGATCCGCGAGATCTGGGAGACGGCGCCCGTGCGCGCCCTCACCCGTCGCTGGGAGACCGCGTGAGCGGCCTCCCGCCCATGCTGGAGGTGGACGGGATCTCCATCTCCTTCGGTGGTCTGCGGGCCGTCTCCGACTTTCGGCTCCGCCTCGCCCCCGGCGCTCTCCAGGGCCTGATCGGCCCGAACGGGGCGGGCAAGACCACGATCTTCAACCTGCTCACCGGCATCTACCAGCCGGAAGCGGGAACCGTCCGCCTCTCGGGCAAGATCCTGAACGGGCTCAAGACCTGGCAGATCGCGGAAGCGGGGCTCTCCCGCACCTTCCAGAACATCCGCCTCTTCCCCGATCTCTCCGTGCTCGACAACGTGCGCGTGGGGGCCCACCTGCGCACCCGCTGCGGGCTCGCTGCCGCCCTGGCCCGCACGCCCGGGCAGCGGGCGGAGGAAGAGGCCCTCACCGCCCGCGCGCGCGAGCTGCTGTCCATCTTTGGCCTGGACGGACGGCGGAGAGAGCTGGCCGCGAACCTTCCCTACGGCGACCGCCGCCGCCTGGAGATCGCCCGGGCGGTGGCCACCGATCCCAAGGTGCTCCTCCTCGACGAGCCCGCCGCGGGGATGAACCCCAACGAGAAGCAGGAGCTGCGGGAGCTGATCCGCCTGGTGCGCGAGCGCTTCGGCCTCACCGTCCTGCTCATCGAGCACGACATGGCGCTCGTCATGGGGGTCTGCGAGACCGTGACCGTGCTCGATCACGGGCAGACGATCGCGGTGGGGACGCCCGCGGAGGTCCAGCGGGACCCCAAGGTGATCGAGGCCTACCTCGGCGTGCCCGGAGAGCTGCCGCCCGGGGAGACGGTGTGACCGCGCTCCTCGAGGTCTCCGGTCTCGACGTGCACTACGGCGCCATCCACGCCCTGCGGGGGGTATCGCTGCGGGTGGACGAGGGGGAGATCGTCACCCTGGTGGGGTCGAACGGCGCCGGGAAGTCCACGACGCTGCGTGCCATCTCGGGCCTGGTGCCTCCCTCCGCCGGGACGATCCGGTATGGAGGCCGCCCCATCCAGGGGAAGGCGCCCCACGAGATCGTGGCCCTGGGCGTGGCGCAGGCCCCCGAGGGGCGCGGCATCTTCGCGAACCTCACGGTGGAGGAGAACCTCAAGGTCGGGGCGTACGCGCGCCGGGAGAGCTGGCGGGATCTCGAGGGGGAGCGGGCGCGTGCGCTCGCGCAGTTCCCCCAGATAGGGGAGCGCCTGGCGCAGCGTGCGGGCACGCTCTCGGGGGGAGAGCAGCAGATGCTGGCCATCGCCCGCGCGCTGCTGGCCCGGCCCCGGCTGCTGCTCCTGGACGAGCCCTCGCTGGGCCTGGCGCCCCAGATCGTGCAGACGATCTTCCGCATCATCCGGGAGATCAACGCGGCGGGCACCACCATCCTCCTCGTGGAGCAGAACGCGCACATGGCCCTGCACACCGCGCACCGGGGATACGTGCTGGAGACGGGGCGGGTGGTGCTGGAAGACACCTGCCGGCGGCTGGCCGAGGACGACCGGGTCAAGAAGGTCTATCTGGGAGGCTGATGCTCGACTTCATCCTCCACATCGACAAGCACCTCGCCGACCTGACCGCGCTCTACGGCGCCTGGATGTACGCGGTGCTGTTCGGCGTCGTGTTCCTGGAGACGGGAGTGGTGGTCACGCCCTTCCTTCCCGGGGACTCGATGCTCTTCGCCGCCGGCGCCATCGCCGCCGTGCCCGGCTCGGCCCTGAACCCCCACCTGATCTTCATGCTGCTCGTGATCGCCGCCGTCTGCGGAGACTCCAGCAACTACTGGATCGGGAGGCTGGCGGGGCCGCGCGTCTTCAGCCGCGACACCCGACTTCTGAACAAGAAGCACCTGCGACGCACGCAGGAGTTCTACGAGAAGCACGGGGGGAAGACCGTCTTCCTCGCCCGCTTCGCTCCCATCCTGCGCACGTTCGCCCCCTTCGTCGCCGGCATCGGAGCCATGCGCTACCCGCGCTTCCTCGGCTTCTCGGTGAGCGGGGCCGTATGCTGGGTGGGGCTCTTCGTCTACGCCGGCTACTTCTTCGGCCGGCTCCCCTGGGTGGAGCGCAACTTCACCGTGGTGGTCCTGGCCATCATCGTGCTGTCGCTCCTCCCGGTCGGGATCGAGCTGGTGCGGGCCCGGCGGCACCGCTGAGGGCGGGGAGCACCAGGAAGGTCGCCAGCAGGCAGAGCAGGTTCCCCAGGCACAGCAGCATCCCGCCCGTGCGCAGTCCCGGCACTTGGGAGAGGGCCAGGCTGCCGAACCCCGCGCAGGTGGTCAGGTTCGTGAGGAGGATTCCGCGGCCGGTCCGGTGCACGGCCTCGGCCAGCTCTCCCTCCCGGGCGGCGTGCAGGACGTGGAGGCCGTCGTCCACCCCCATGGTGAGCAGGACGGGGAGCACCCCCAGGGCGAACAGGTCCAGCGGAAGACGGAGCGCGCCCCAGAGGCCGAACGTCCACAGGCTGCCGAGCACCACCGGAACGGCGGCGAGCAGCGCCGGCCGCAGCCGCCCGCGGAAGGAGGCCAGCATCGACGCCCCCACCGCGAGGGCCGCGATCCCGCCCAGGCGCCGCAGGTCGGCGAGCGCGGTGCTGCGGATCTCGGCGCCGAGCAACGGGGCGGAGACCCAGCGCGCCTCCGGCGCGATCCGCGCCACGGCGGCCCGGAGCCGTTCCGGTGGACCGTCGGGCCAGGCGTCGCGGGGGAGCTGGACCTCGACGGCCACGGCGGCCTCCCCTGCCCCCAGGTGCACTCCTTCGGCCAGCCAGCGCGGCAGCGTGCGCTCCTGGAGGGTCGGCCCGGAGGCCGGCTCCCGCCCCTCCGCCAGCGTGGTGAGGGTCTGGAGCGCCGCGGAGAAGGCCTCCGGATCGAGCCCAGCGGCGGCGAGACCGACCCGCAGGTCGGCCGCGGCGCGCGCCCAGGGCAAGCCCGCCAGCGCGCGCAGGCGCGCCCGCACCTCGGCCTTCGACGGCAGCAGGTCGGACGGGCTTGCCACCCGGATGCTCGGCGGCAGCTCCCCGCGGAGGACACGTGCCACGGCCGCGGCCCGGAACAGCGCCTCGTCCCCATCGTGACCTGCGACCAGGACGGTCGCCGTGTCGAGCCCCAGGCCGAACTGCGCCGCCAGGCGTCGCTCCAGCCGCGTCCCGTGCGGGTCCGCCGGGCGCAGACGCCGGAGGTCGGTCTCCACGCGCAGCCCGCAGGCGCCCACCACCGCCACCGCGGTGGCCACCGCGGCCCCTGCCAGGACGACCCTCCGGCGGCGCAGCGCCACCTCCACCAGGAGGTCGAGGCCGCCGCCGAAGGCACGCCAGACGGGGCGGGAGGTGCCGGGCACCCACCGCCGGGCGCCGAGAGCGAGGGCCGGCACGGCGACCAGCGCCGTGGTCAGGAGCACGATCAGCACCCCGATTGCCACGAAGGTCCCGAGCTCGGCCACCGGGCGGAAGCGGGCGAAGGCCAGGACACCGAAGCCCGCCGCAGTGGTGAGGGCGGCGGAGAGGATCCCCGGACCGGTCCGCCGCACGGCCTCTGCCAGAGCCGCGGGGCGGGGCGTTCCCCGAAGCACGGTCTCACGGAACTCCGCCGCGAGGTGGACCACGGAGTCGTCGCCGAGCCCGACCAGGATCGCCCCCAGCCCCACACCGACCGCGGACACCCGACCGAAGGCGAAGCCGAGCACGGCGGCGGTCCAGACCTGCGCCGCGACCATCGCCAGCAGCGCGGCCAGCGGGATCGCCAGCCCGTCGAAGGCGAGCACGACCAGCACCCCCACGAGCACCGTGGCCAGGCCCGCGGTGCGCAGGAAGTCCTCGCGAAAGGCTGCCTCATCGTGTGCGGCGTAGAGCGAGCCACCCACGGCGGAAATCACGAGCGGTAACCCGCTCGCCGCGCGCGCGCGGGCAGCGGCGCCGTCCAGGGCACGCCGCAAGGCGCGGCCGGCCGCCGGGTCCAGATTCGCGCTTGCCGGGCGCACGAGCACGAGCGCCGCCTTCCCATCCCTCGCCAGGAAGGCCCCGGTGACAGGGTCCACGCGGACCCCGGCACCGCTTCCGAGCTCGGCGAGGAGGTCGGTCCCCAGGGCGAGAGGGTCGGCCGTCAGCCAGGAGGCTGCCGCGAGGCCCATCGGCGAGCCCGCGGTCTCGCGCAGGCGCTCCACGCGCTCGGCGATCGCCGCGGGGGCCAGCCGGGCACCGAGCACCGCGGGGGAGAGTCCGCCGGGGAGGAGGACGGCCCGGGGGAGCACCTCCTCCCGGAAGAAGCGCTCGTCCTCTGGGCCGACCCCGGAGCGCGCCTCGGCCACCTCGGGGGCGTCGGCGAGGGCCTCCGCCACCGCATCGGCGGCGTCCGACAGGGCGTCCGCGGAGACCGCGGCCGCAGGAAGGTCCACGACGACGAACACGGTCTCCGCCCCGCCGAAGCGCTCGAGGAAGAGGCGATAGCCCGCGACCGCCGGGCCGCCCGAGGGCAGCAAGTGGATGAGGTCGGTGTCGAAGCGGAGCTTTGCGGCAGGGATGGCGGCGAGGAGCGTGAGGCCGCCCGCCAGGAGGAGCAGGCGGCCCGGCCGGCGCGTGACCAGACGGGCCGGACCGGAGTACCGGATGCTCAGATGCCGGGCGCGGCCTCGGCGCCCGGAGCGGCACCGCCGCGCGCCATGGCCTCGTCGGTGACGATGCCGATCCCCAGGTCCGGTGTGCCCTTCTTGGCGATGTCCACGATCTTCATGACGCCTTCGTAGTTGAGGCGCTCCTCGGCGGCCAGGAACAGGACCTTGTTCAGGCCAGTGCGGTTCTTGAAGATCTCGTTCACCTTCCCCGGGAGGTCGTTCATCGTCATGGGGATGTTGTTGAGCAGCACCGTGCACCCACCCGGCAAGGGCTGGCCCATGAGCGGCTCGGTCAGGTTGCAACTCTGCGCGTTGATGCCCAGGATCACCTGCTTGTCGTCGGGCTGCTGGAACTGGGTGACGCTCTCCTTCGGGATCTGCACGTCGTAGCCGGACTGCGTGATGGGCGTGATCACCATGAAGATGATCAGCAGCACGAGCAGCACGTCCACCAGAGGCGTGACGTTGATGTCCGCGTTGTAGCTGCCGCCGCCGCCAACTCCCATTGCCATGGCGATGTCCTCGAGGTTAGGAGCCCTGCTCCTTGGCCTGGGCCTTGGGCTGCGTGATCAGCCCTACCGACTGGAATCCCGCCTTTTTCACGTCCAGCATGGCCCGCTTCACCACGCCGTAGTTCAGCCGGGCGTCCCCTTTGATCACTACGGTGGTGCCGGGATCGCGCTGAAAGTACTCGGCCAGCCGGCCGCCCAGGGCGTCGGCGGTGACCTGCTCCTTGCTTGTCCCCTGAGCGATGTCGATCGCCTTGGGCTGGTTGGGATCGCCGCCCCATTGCACGGCCAGGAGGATCTGGTCCTTGCCCTCCTCCTGCTTGGTCGGCTCGTCTGTGACGGGGAGTGTGACGGTCGCGCCCTTCTGCAGCATGGGCGTGACCACCATGAAGATGATCAGCAACACCAGCATCACGTCCACCAGGGGGGTGACGTTGATGTTGGAGTTGACCCTGCCCTTAGGCAGCTCCACGGCTCACTCCCTGCTTCTTCAGGAAGAACGCCATCACGTCGGAGGCCGAGTTGGTCATCTCGATCTGGAAGCGCTCGTGGATGTTGGTGAAGTAGTTGTAGCTCATGACCGCGGGAATGGCGACGAGGAGTCCCATCGCCGTGGCGACCAGGGCCTCGGCGATTCCCGCCGAGACAGAGGCGATGCCGCCGGAACCGGACTGAGCCATGCCCTGGAAGGACCAGATGATCCCCAGCACGGTGCCGAAGAGTCCGATGAACGGGGCGGTGGAGCCGATGGTGGCCAGACCCGCCAGGCCCTTCTTCATGTCCGCGGAGGTGATGGCCGCCTCGCTCTCCAATTGGCGCTGCACCGCGTCCACCCGGTCATAGGAGGTCGCGGTGTCCCCCTCCTGGAGGATGTACTCCTGGATGCCGGCATGGACCACGCGCGCGACGTGCGAGCGGGGATACTTCTTCGCCAGGTTAACCGCCTCTTGCAGGTTGTTGGTCTTCAGGGAGCGGACCAACGCCGGGAGGAACTCCTGCGACTGGCGCCGCGCCAACCGGTAGGCACGATAACGATCAATCATGACGCTGATCGAGTAGATCGACAGTAGTACGAGGATGACGACGATCGCCCAGCCAAACGGCGTCATGTGGGCAAACATGTCGAAAATAGACATCTGCATGACGGATCACTCCCCTCTGAGTTCCGAAAACGTTGCTATGTGAGCGTGAAATCCACGGCCACGGTCATGTAGACCTTCACCGGCTTCCCGTTCTGGGTGGCCGGCTTGTACTTCCACTTCTTCACCGCCTCGACGGCGGCGTTGTTCAGCATGGGATGGCCTTTGAGCACGGTGACGTCCGTGACATTTCCGTCCCGGTCGATGACCGCGGTGAGAATGACCTTGCTGGCGATCCGCGCCTTGCGCGCCACTTCCGGGTACTCGGGCTTGGCCTTCGTCCCCGGGATGATCACGGGAAGGCTCACCCCGCCCACGCCGGCCATTACCGGCTCGTCGCCCGTGCCGCCCAGCGTACCGCCCAGCACACCACCGGGAACTCCACCCAGGACGCCTCCCAGCACACCGCCGGGCACGCCACCTTCGACGCCTCCCGGGACGCCGAAGTCCTGAGCAGGCGCGTCCTCCTGGGGGGGGAGCTTGTCCGGCACCTGCGTGGGCTGGACGATCTCCGTGGGATCCGGGGGCTTGATGGTCTGGGTCTGCGGATGGGCGGCCCCGGCAGGCGGCGGGGGAGGCGGTGGGGGGGGCGGCGGCGGCGCCGAGCCCGCGGTCACGAACGTGATCAGCATGTCGGGGTCGGCCACGGCCGTGATGGCCAGGGCGGACGCGCCGACGATGACGCCGACGATCAGCAGGTGGAGCCCGAGCGCCACGAGGAAGGACTTGACGTCCTTCTTCTTCTTCTCCGACGAGCTCTCCAGCATGTGGTCGAACATGGCAGTTCCTTCGGCGACGGGCGGCGACTAGGAGGGAGCCGCGGCCGCGGCCGCCTTCTTCTTCTGCATCAGCTGCATCGCCTGGTCGCGCAGCCGCACCGACTCGGCGAAGGCCTCCTGCGCCTCCTTGTCCTTGCCGGCCTTGGAGAGCGCGTCCGCCTTCTCACGGTAGAGCAGGTTCTTGTAGGCGATGGCCTCGGTGTACTCGGGATCGAGCGCCAGGGCCTTGTCGATGGACTCGATCCCGTGCTGGATAATGCCGGTGCGCTCGTCCGGGCTGATGCTCATGCCGGCCTTGTTCGAGCGCTCCCAGCAGAGCACGGCCACCGTGTACCAGTTGGTCTTGTTCTTGGCATCAAGCTGGGCGATCTTCTCGTACCACTTGAGCGCTTCTTCGAAGTTGCCGGCCTTAGCCTGGAGCTGCGCGAGCTGCGCCATCAGGTCCTTGTCGCTCGGCGACTTTTGGATCTTCTTCTCCAGGAACGCGATGGCCTGGTCGTTGTCGCCCGCCGAGGTGAGCAGGCTCAGGTAGTAGTTCTCCACCTTGGCCATGTCCTCCTTCGACGGAGGGGTCAGCGTCATGAGCTTGTTCAGGCTGGCCACGGCTTTCGTCTTGAACTCTTTGTCCATGGGGTGCGTGGACGCGGGATGGAATTGCGCCATCCAGGACATGGCCAGGTAGTAGTTGGCGCTCCAATCGTCGGGGTGAGACTTCAGGATCTTTTCGTAGACGGGGATGGCCTGGTCGTACTTCTTTGCGGCGAAGAGCTTGTTGGCCCGGTCCATTTGCTGCCGCATCCTGATCGCGTCGCAGCCGGACCCGCCGGCCAGCACGGCCAGGACCACCGCCACACCTGCGGCTCTCGAGATTCTCATGACGCCGCCAGACCTCCTGTCCTACACATTGGATCGCTGTCCCACACGTTTCGCCAACCGGGGGGACCCGTGGTGCTGCGTTCTTGCCGCAACCCGAGGATACCTCTCTCCGGCAGTCCAAGGGTAGGGTCGAACCGGTCCATGGAGGGCCCCCACCTTAAGGGATCGGGGCGTCCCTGGCAACCCCCGCATGGCAGGGGGACGCGCTAATCTCAGCGGATGCGCTGCCGGTGGGCCCTGTTCGACGTCGGGGAGACGCTCATCACCCCGCGTGAATCGTTCGGCGCCGTCTACGCACGGGTTCTGCGGACGCTGGGCCTGGAGCGGCCGGCACCGGAGCTGGAGCGGGCCTTGCGCGCCACCTGGAGGGAGGTGAGCGCATCGGTCCCGGCAGGGGTGGACCGGTATGGACACCATCCAGGCGGGGAGGACGCCTACTGGCTCGGCTTCGTCCGCCGGACTTTGGAGCTGTCGGGCGCCTGCCCACCGGGCCTGGCCGAGCGGGCTCTGGCCCCGCTGCGCGCTTCCTTCGCGGAACCGGAAGCCTGGAGGGTGTTCCCAGAGGTGGAGGCGTCCCTGGAGCGGCTCCGCGCGGCGGGCATCCGTCTGGGCGTCGTCTCGAATTGGGACTCGCGCCTTCCCCTGCTGCTGGACCGACTGGGCCTGGCGCGCCGTTTCGATGCGATCGCGGTCTCCGCGCTCGCCGGGGTGGAGAAGCCCGATCCCGAGATCTTCCGCCGCGCTCTCGCGCAGCTTGGAGCGGATCCCACCCACACCGTCCACGTGGGAGATGTCCCGGAACTGGACGGCGCCGGGGCGCGCGCGGCTGGGATCCGCCCCCTCCTGCTCGAGCGCCGCTCCCTCGCGGGGGCCAATACCGTGAGAAACCTGGCCGAGGTGGCCGACCTGCTGCTGACGTCCTGAGCGCGCCCTCAAGAGGGCCGGCTCAGCTCCTTGCTCTTGGCCTCGAGCGTCTTCGCGAAGTTCTGGTCGATCAGGGTGAGAACGGAATCGACCACCCCGTCCGGGCGCACGATCACCATGGTGGGCGTGGACACGACGAGGAAGATGTCGTTCAGCTTCATGTCCGGATCGATCAGGACGGGGAAGACCAGCCCCTGCTGGGTCGTGTATTCCTGAGTCTTGGTGCGCACCGTCTCGTTGGGCGCGGCCGCGACGGACACCAGGTTCACGTCCTGTGGATTGGCCTTCGCCCACTCGTTGAGCGAGGGGAGCATCTTCTGGCAGTGCGGGCAGGTGACTGCCCAGAAGACCAGGACCGTGGGCTTGCGCGGGTCCAGGATGGTCGACCAGCGGCGGGGCTTCCCGTCCAGGCCGTTGATCTCGAACTCCGGGACCTTTTTCCCGACCATCTCCACGGCCGGGTAGTAGTCGCGCAGCATGCCGTACGTGCCCAGGCTGCCGGTGCTCGCGACCCGCCGGATGCCGTCCTCCAGCGTCATCTTGTATTCGAGGGTCTGCTTGAGGCTCGAGCCTCCGCCGAGCCGCAGCATGCCGTCCTTGTCGAGGACGGCGATGAAGGGCGGTCGGAGAACGCCGAGGCCGTAGATGAACTTGTAGTTGGAATCCAGCAGGACGGGGACGGCGATCTTCATCTCCTGCAGGCGCTGGCGCACCGCGTCCCTGTCCTTGTTGGACCCCTCGGGAAGGATGCCGTAGAGGGCCACCTTCTGCGGTCCGACCTCCTGGACGAGTCCCTGCAGCTCCTGAAACACCTGCTCGGACCGGTGGTGGCCCACCGACCACATGCAGAAGACGATGGGCTTGCGGCCGATCACCTCACCGAGGTTGATGCTGGCCGGGCCTCCCACCCCTGCGTTCAGGTTGTCGAAGGCGCCGCCCGGGAACCTGTCCCCGAACGCGACGGGCTGGGCGGCCGCGGTGGGGGCCGGGGCGGCGGGGGCCGCCGCCGGGGCGGGATTCCCGAGGAAGGGGACCAGGAAAAGGACCATCCACCCGGTGGCGCGCATGCCGCTCCTGCTCCCCCGTGAGAAAAAGAAGACGCTGGATTTTAGGGCAGGATCTGCCGTCCGACCACTGGAAGCCCCAAATCCCCCGGGTAGTGCATGTCGGGGTTGTCGGCAGTTGGGCGGGAACCTATAGTCCCCTCGATGCTTCGCGCTGCGCGTGCCGGTTGGGGAGGAGGCGCCCTCCTCGTGGTCTGCCTCACTGCCTCCTGTACGACCCTCCGCCCGCCGGACAGCGTTCCCGCAACCCCAGCGGCGCCAGGGAGCGAGCCGGCCGTGGAGACGCTTCCGGTTCCCCCGCCGCCCCAAGCCCCTTCCCCGGCGGAGCCCCGGGTCCATGTGGTGGTCCGGGGGGACACGCTCACTGCGATCGCGCGCCGGTACGGCCTCTCCGTGGACCGCCTGGTGCAGGACAACGGCCTCGCCGATCCCGACCGTCTGGAGGTGGGGCAGCGTCTGCTCCTTCCCGGGTTCTCCTCATCCGCCCCGCAGGTCGCTCCCGTCCTGACCTCGGCCCTGACCTGGCCCGTGGAAGGCGGACACGTGCTCTCGGCGTTTGGCGCTCCGCGCGGCGGGCGGTCCCATACAGGGGTGGACATCGGGGGGAAGGCCGGCCAGCCCGTCCTCGCCGCGCTGAAGGGCGTCGTCGTGTTCACGGGAACGCTGCGCGGCTACGGCAACACTGTGATCCTGGAGCACGGGGATGGGCTTCGCAGCCTCTACGCGCACAACCGGGAGATCACGGTGGGAGAAGGGGACGCGGTCGAGCAAGGAGCCACGATCGCACGGGTGGGCAGGTCCGGAAACGCCACCGCCGACCACTGTCACTTCGAGATCCGTCGGGGTGAGACACCTGTCGACCCTCTCCCCATGCTGTCGCAGGCGCAAGCGTCGTCGGGGGAGCAACCTTGAAGATCGAGGTCCGGTGCGGCGGCTGCGGGCGAGGCTACCTGGTCGATCCGGCCAAGGTCCCGGCCTCGGGTGCGGTGCAAGCGTGCCAGACGTGCGGGACCGCGATCGAGCTGCGGCCCACGGCCGCACGTCCGCAGGACGCGGCGGCGGAGGTTCCCGCCCCCGCTTTCCTGCAGCCCGTGGTCTGTCCGCGCTGCGGGCTACACTTCACGCCCGAGCACGCGGCCGTTCCTTCACCGGCTTCCCGGCGCCCGCGGGTCCTTCTGGTCGAAGACATGGAGTTCTTCCAGGACATCGCCCGCCAGGCTCTGGAGGCGACCGCCGATCTCGTGGCCGTGAAGACGGTCGCAGATGCCCGGCGCGCGCTGGCCCAGGGGCGCTTCGACCTGCTGCTCCTGGACCTCGCATTGGAGGGGGAAGACGGGCGGGACCTGCTGCGCAGTCTTCCCTTCAAGCCCTGCCCCATCCTGATCTTCACGGCGCGGGATGAGTCCGACATGTACGGCGACGCCTGGCGTGAGTTGAAGGACGCGGGCGCCGACGACGTGGTGGTGAAGGGGATGCAGATGGGAGAGACGCTGGCGCGCAAGGTGGCGGCGCTGCTGGCGCCCGCCGTGTAGCGGGCGCCCCTCAGCGTCAGAACCGGTAGGTCCAGCCCACGTAGAGCGATCCCCGGTCCATCACGATCTTGCCCAACCCGGCGAAATCGTCGGACAGCTCATCGTCGGACCAGGCGTAGCGCCCCTCCAACGTGAGACTCCACACCTGTCCGATGGGAAGCTCGAGCCCTCCCACCACGTGCGCCTCGGCGGCGACGCCCTCGTCCACGAATCCGGCCGTGAACTTCTGATCGGTGCCGAAGTCCACGAAGTCCCCCACCTCTTCGTAGCGCCAGAAGTTCGCTCCCACGCCCGCACCCAGATAGGGCACCGGGTGCCGTGCCGCGTACTGTCCCCGGGATCCGCGCTGGGCCGTGCGACCGGCGGGGAGCCACCGGAAGTCGACGCTCGCCGGTGCACAGCGCAGCCGCGTGTCGTGCAGGATCGAGAAGCCGTTCTCGTCCACCACGTCCTTGTAGTCGGTGACATCCGTGCCTTCCGCGAAGTCGAGACTCCATCCCAGCTCGAACTTGCGAGAGACCGGCATCAGGTAGGTGAAGCCGAAGGCCCACCCGTCCAGGTCGGAAGGATCGAAGTTGAATACCTGCTCGTTCTGATCGAAGAACTCACCGCCGCCCGAGGGGAAGAAACCGCCGATCCGGAATTGAACCGCGCCGTTGTCCTGCGCTGCCGCGCTGCCGATCGCGCCCACGAGCATCAGAACCGCGGCCGCGCCCTTGAACCAGGTCTTGCGCTGCATGAGGGGTCCTCCGCCGCCGCGCCCTCGTGGCTCCGGCGGACGCGCGGCAGGGACTGCAAGGCGAGGGCCACGCAGAAATGTGATGAACGCCGCGGGTTTTGCGGCCTCCCTGTCCGGCCCGCAGGACAGCAGCCCTCTGCGGCGGTCGGAAAAACACGAAGCCCCCGCTCGAACGCGGGGGCTTCGCTCCGTCAGGGTTCCCGATCGTTTACAGGCGCGAGGGCACGCTGATGGAATCCGCGAGCTTCACTGTGACCGGGGTGCCGGAAACGATCTGCACCTCCTGGCCCTGGGTGCGGGCGGCGATCGCCGTCCCGGTGGCGGCGCCCACCGCGGCCCCGATGAGCGTGCCCTTCTTCTTGTCGTCGTCCTTGAGGATGCGGCCCAGGATGGCGCCACCGGCGGTGGCACCCGCGATGGTGGCCGTGTCCTTCGCCGTCTCGCTCTTGCCCAGCTCCTGAAAATGGGCAATCACGGGAACCGTCTCGCCGGAAGGCAGCTCCAGCGAGACGAAGTCCAGGACCAGCTTGGCGCGGCCGCCGATCTTCTTGTTGAGCGGCACCGCTTCCACCACCGTCCCGCGCAGCACGCTGCCGGACGGGATGGCGACGCCGCCGTCGGCCACGACGCTCTCCTTCACGCTGGCGCGGAAGCTGTCGCCGGCCTTGCTGACAGCGCTCGAGAGATCGTCCAGGAGGACGACCTCCACCTCCTGGCCCGCGGGAACGCTGCGCATGACCGTGGCCTTGCGCGTGGGCTGCTGCGACGTCGATTCCATCGGCGCATCCCACGACCCGCGTCCGGCGCCCGTGCGTCCGCTGCTCGGCCGCGCCGGCGTTTCGGTCCGGGTCTCCCGCGGCGTGTTGTTGCTGGCATAGCGGTCCGAGGGAGCGGCCTCGGGAGCTGGCGGAGCGGGAGCCTCCGTGGACGACGGGGCCTCCGCAACAGGAGCGCCGCTCCCCTGGTCGTTCCCTGCCTGCGGCTGGCCGGTCTGCTCGTTCCGGGCGCCGCAAGCCATGGCACCGCAGACGGCGCCCACGAGGAGCAGCGTACGGATCTGGAATCTCATGGTCCTTCTCCTCTCCCGCGCCTCCTGCCGAGGGCGGCTCCTGTCCAGGACCATTCAAGTCCGATGCCAGGCCAAGAAACACGACGGCCGAGCGGCCCCCCGGAAAACCGGAGATGCGGCGCTCGGCCGTTCAGTGAGACCTAGGTGGTCTTATTCGAGGACGCGGATCACCACGCGGCGGTTCTGGGCCCGGCCGTCGCGGGTGGAGTTCGAGGCCACGGCCTTCTCCTCGCCGTAGGAGATCACCTGCATGGCGTGGAGCGGAATGCCCTTCTCAGCCAGGTAGTTGCGGATCGCCATCGCCCGCATCTCCCCAAGCCGCATGTTGTAGTCCGTGCTCCCGATGTTGTCCGTGTGGCCCTCGATCTCGAGATAGACAGTCTTGTCCATGCCCTTCACGCGATCGGCAAGCTCGTCCAGCACGGTGGTCGCCTCCGTGGGAAGCTTCGCCTGGTTGAAGGAGAACTTGACCCGGTCATCGGACAGCGTGGTTTCCCACAGGATCTTGCCACGCGCCGCCTTTTCGGCGGCCTCGGCCCGCTGCAGCGCCGTGCTCCCCACTTCGAGCGCCTTCTCCGAGGTCTGGCGCACGGTGGCGATCTTCTGATCCGTCTCCTTCCCGAGATCGGCGGTCCTCCGCTCGTTCTCCTCGACGCTTCCCTCGACGCTCTGGAACCGCGAGTTGGTCTCCTCCACGTTGCGGCGGAAGACCTTCTTCGTCACGCAGCCCGAGGCGGCGACGACCACGACCAGGGCGGCCGCGGACGCGAGATGACGCTTCGAAACCATCATGGCTCTTCTCCTCCTAGCTCAGGCACCTGGCGCCCGGCGGTTCCGGCGCCTCTCTTGAGTTGCACCTGGATTCAGCCCCACTTATGCCAGCACTGGGCACTCTGCGCAACCAGTCTCAAAGGCCATGCCACGGGGCCAATTGCTCGGAGACACGTCACTTTTGCAAGGAGAGTTACAGAATCGTAGCAGGGGGAGCGGAAGGAAGGTCGCGGGGCAGGGAAGAAATTACTCGAAGCGGTCAGGGCAGGGCGTAATATCCGTTTCGGGCTCGGACCACCAGGCGTCCCCGGTCGGTTTCGACCTGGATCCGCCGGAAAGAGCCATCCCACCTCTCCCGCGTGGGGTAATACCCGAGCACGTACTGGAACCGGAGGTCCTCGGTCACGTCGGCGACCGCTTCCTTCCACTCATCGGGGTCGTTGACGAGGTGGAGCTTCCCCCCGGTCTCGTTGGAGAACCGTTCCAGGACCGTGAGGTTGAAGTCCGACTTCTCCTCCTTGTTGTGGCGGAGGACCATGTCGGGGAGGGTCGTGAACCCGATCGTGTAGATCGGGACCTGCGCATGGCGCGCCTTGGCGATGGCCTGATCGACAGAAAGACGGCTGCGGGTGTCCACCCCATCCGTCAGCAGAACGATGGCCTTCCGCCCGCTGACGTCCTGCTCCACCAGGGAGGGGGCGGCGGCAACGGCGTCGTTGAGCGCGGTCTGGCCGTATCCGTCCTGCACGGAAAGGCGCTCGAAGAAACGGGCGCGGTCCGTCGTGAAGGGGGTGATCCACGCCACCTGCTCGTCCGCGAACCCGACCAGGCCGAAGCGGTCGCGGGGGCGGAGCAGCTCGACGAACGTACGGATCGCTTCCTTGGCGGCCTCGAGCTTGCCAACCTGACGCATGCTGCCCGACAAATCCAGCAAGAACGCGACGGAAATGGGTTCGTCGGCCTCACGATCGAAATAGGCGATGTTCTGCGGGATCCGGTCCTCCAGGACGCGGAAGTCGGACTTCACCAAGCCCTTGACCGCGCGCCCCTTGTGGTCCTCGACGGCGGTCGGCACCAGGACGAGGCGGACCTTTTCCTCCTCGACCATGTGCAGCTTCTGCAATTCCTCGATCTGCGCCTCCGTCAAAGGGGGCGCTGGAGCCTGCTGGGCGAAGGGAGCCCCCACCGTCGCCAGGACCGCGGCCGCAATGAACAGATCGCGCTTTCCCCGTAAACGCATCACGCCTCCTCCCGGGGAATGTGCAATCCGGAGGCCAGGAGGTCAACCTAGAAGCGCCGCGTGACCGTGGCCCCGATCGTCACTGCGTCGGACTGGTACTTCCCGTCGAGGACTCCTTCGCCGGGGTCCCCGTTCGCCGTCGCCTCGGAATAGAACGAGGCGGAGACATAGGCGTCCAGAGTCCAAGCCGCGCCCGAGAATCCGTACCCCACGGCGACCCCCACGCGATCCGCATCCGGCCACGCGGGCCGGCGCGTGTCGTCGGGAACGGCGCCCTGGTCCTGGAGGAATCCGGCGCGCAGCTCGTGATGCTCGGCGAACTGCCAGCTCGCGCCGAACCGATACTCGATCGTGTCCTCCCAGTCCTGGCGCTGGCGAGTGTCCACCACGAAGGGGGGCGTCTCCTGCTCGACATCCACCGGGAGGGACTGGAAGCTGGACCACTGCGTCCACGCCACGTCCAGCTCGAACTGCCAGGTGTCCGCGGCATTCCAGGCGACGCCGCCGACCGCCTCCGCCGGTAGATCGAGAGTCACCCGAGAGGGGGAGTCGGGGAACAGGGCCTGAGCGGTGCCAAAGCCGGAGAAGCTCAGGTCCCCGTCGAGCGTGGGGCTGATGCCGGAGCGGTAGACGAGGGCGGCCGAAAACCCGCGCGTGGCGTAGAGAGCCGCGAGGTCGAACCCCACGTCGCTCCCGCTGCCACTCAGGTCCGCACGGCCGACCGCCTCGACGGTGTTCGGGTCGTTGTCCAGGTTGACCGGGATCTCCCGTGAGAACGTGTCGAGGCTCGCCTTCAGGTAGGTGAGGCCAGCGCCCAGGGACCACTGTTCGCCCAGTGCGACCGCGACGTTCACGTTCGCGGCATAGGTCCCCAGGTCGGTCTTCTCGGCGGAATAGGTGACCGGTCGATCTCGCCACGCGACGGACAGGCCGAAGGGCCGATTGATCCCCACACCCCACGCCCAACGCCCGCCGAACGCCTGCGCGAAATAGACGTGGGGCACGAAGACGCTCTCGTCCTCTGCCTGGAAGTCGGCCGGCGCCGCGGCATTCAACCCCCACGCCGGATCCCCCGAGGTGAGCTCGGTGCTCCCCGCGGCCCGGAAGAGGCTGGCTCCGAACTGCACCTGCATGCCTGGGAGGCGAGC
>Ga0070695_100000849_pt1 | contig 16452 bp, 17 predicted proteins | sample KBSK1252metaG_FD_65471 | JGI IMG/M metagenome (GOLD analysis project Ga0070695, IMG submission 65471) | Corn, switchgrass and miscanthus rhizosphere microbial communities from Kellogg Biological Station, Michigan, USA - KBS K1-25-2 metaG | ecosystem: Host-associated > Plants > Roots >...
GCCATTAGAAGCCTGGAAACTAACTGGCGCATTTGCTTGAGGCTGCTGACCACCTCCAGCCATCTTGGCGGCTTGTTCTTCAGTGAGAAGTACAGGGCCATTCGGAGTATTGACCGTGATCGTATTGAATCCGGCGCGTCCTCCTGCTTCTTGGCGGGCCTTTTCACCTGCCAATTGAGCGATATTTTCAGAGCCTTGGATACGATTGATCTGCGGGCCATTAGGGCCGAAACTACCTTGCGTACCAGCGCCGAAATCAGGAGCGGCAGCAACGAATTGACCAGTGCTAGGGTTGAACACACTAGTTCCTGCGGCCACATTCGTAACGCCGCCAGCCAATTCTTTCCCAAGGCGCGCTTTGCCATATGCATTCGGATCAATGCCTTGAGCCAAAAGATTGCGGGTTTCTTCAGGCGTAGTCAATTCGTTCTCAATCAATTTCTTAGCTAGAGCAGGATCATAGTTATTCGCGGCCAGAATCTTTGCCCATCGAGAGCGCGTAGCCTGATCAACTTGTGGCGCAGCAGGAGTTTGTGTCGGAACTTCGCCCATACTCTCATCAGTGAGCCCCATTCCAAGTTGGACTGGCTGACGTGGGGCTGACTGTGCGCCTTGGTCGAAAGTACCGGCAGGAGCGAGGGACCGCAATGCTGCTGCCTGGCGTTCTGCGGCAGTTTGACCTAGCTTTGCCTCATCAGCCGCATTCTGTTCTTGCCCTTTATTTGCAAGGTAAGCCGTTGCAAGCTTAAATGCGCCTTGCCATGGGCTAATAGGAACCACTCGACCCGAGACTTGTTGTTGCTCGATTGGTGCTAGGGATTGAACGCGCAATGCATCAGCAATTTGCTGGCGGCGAGCAAGATCAATCTGTTGAGCTTGCAAGTCTTGCTGACTTGGCCCAAAACTAATCGTATTTGGAGATTTGGTAGCCATATTTTAGAAGAGTTTATTGCCAAGCCAACTAGAGCCAAGGGCAGCCGATCCAAGACCGAACAGCCCACCAGTAATCGCATTATTCCCCGCTACTTGCGCATTATAGTTTGCCAGTTGGCCTTGATACTGGTTGTTATAAAGCCCAGTAACATCAGTATTGCCAACCGCCGATTGTGGCACACCAGAGAATTGCGGCGCAGTTACTTGCGATCCAGAACGCAATGCATTCAATTCATTCAAAGGCTGCTGACGTAGATAATTCTGCTCATTGATATATTGATTGCGGCCTTGATTTTGCAGATTAGCGTTAGTGACGCCCTGATTGAACAATTGTCCATATACAGAATTATTCAATCCGGCATTTTGGAATGCTTGCCCAAAACCTTGCGCTTGAGCTTGATTATGGAATTGTGCATTATTCAATGCTTGACCGTATGCATTCTGATTTGAAGCCAATCCAATCCCAAACAAACGAGATTGCTCTTGACCGCCACCAGTAATAGCATTATTACGTGCATTGCCATATGCGAACTCTTTATTTCGGCTAAAGTCACCTACTGCACGATTCCAGGCGTCAGAATTCTGTGCAATACCTTGCTGAACAAGTTTATTCTCTAGGTCAGATTGATCCTGTTTCCATTGCGGATCAAGGAATGCCGATTGCTGCTTATAAAGCGCGTCCCTTTGCGTTTGCAAATCTTCTGCCAGTTTATCGCCACCAATCAATGCAGGGACTTTACTAGTATCCACATCGTTTTGGATACTTCCATATGAAACATTGTTCACATATTTGCTTGGATTAAATCCGACACTATTTACTTGCGATGGCGCATTGTTATAGTTGAATGGCTGACTAAGCGCATTTGATGTAGTGCCAAGCTGATTCAGCCCGAGATTAGCCAATGCCTGACTGATTTGGTCATTTGACTGTAAAAGCTTCTGCTGCTCTGGCGAGAGATTAATCGTTTGCGTATACTTCGGGATCCCGTTCGCATCAACACCATTTTGACTATACGTCAGATTACCCCAAGGAGTAACTTGATCGATGCGATTCAGCGCTGCATTGGCAATCGCAGTATCTTTGTTTTGCTGAGTTTGGGCCGCGGCGACGACATTTGGATCTGGTGCTGGCGGCGGTTTTGGACTACTTTTACCCATGATTTTCCCTCTCTATCCACTTACATTCTTCGCGCAGCATTCCGTAGATTACGCAGTCATCATCATTAAAACCGCGCCGCATGATGCCTTCTTGCTTGAATCCCGTTTTCTCAAGAAATTGTCGCGTATGCTTATTTCTCAATGGCGTCAATGCTGTAACTCGATTGCATTGAAGCTGAGAAAAAGGGTATTCAAATATTGTCGCTAGTATATTCCTAGTCAGCCATCTTGAGGAATCCGCAGCGCAAGACATTTGAATATCATGATCACGGTATTCATGATAAACGACAGCGCCTAATGGATTGCCTGTCTCATCCATCACGCCAATAGTCTTCATATTGGAAAACGATTCGACGTGAGGAATGCGTTCACATACCCATTTAGCAATGCTTTCATGCCCAATATCATCATGGGCAATGAAAAGCTTCATAGCACGCCACCCAAGCGGAATACATATGTCACTGCTTGCCAATTGGTCGCACTCATATTGTTCACAATGCGCATATGCAGCGCACCAGCATTACCAACGCCAGTCAGTCCTTGCCAATCCGTCTTGGTGCTAACACCAGGGCTCCATGGGAACGTATTCCATAGCTTAGTGTTCCATAGTGTTCCTCCAACTCCACTAAAGGTAGGATTTGCAATCGGATAGTTATCGTTGAAATCCATATCAATCCCTAGCGTAGCAGTCATATTGCCAGTGAGATTGAAAATAGGCTGAGCCATAGTGATATGTTTTTTACGACCTGGCGATCCAAAATACTGGAAAGCGGTCTTTGCTTCTCCGAAGATATAACCACCATCATCAGAATAACCAGTATCCGCTTTTGCTACATATGCAGAACCAGCGATAATATTTGAACCAAAATACAAATCATTACCTAAAATCTCAAAAGTATTTGCGTTCCAATTAGTGAATTTGCACCATGAATTATTCACAGCGTTCATCACATATTGGTATTGATTCGCATTTTGTACTTGAGGAATATTAACTAATATCTTATTGCCAGTTGGGTAATAAATCGCATGGAATCCAAAGTTATTGAAATAACTTTCAGTGTCGCTATTAACTAAAGTAGAAATTTTATCGCTAAGAGAATCACGCAATTGCGAACGATCCGTCAGAAGCGATTTAGAGAGCGCCGTAAAACCGTCAGTCGTCAACAGAATAACATCGGAGCCATACCGGGTATAAAACCTCCTGCCAGGAGGGCGGCCAATAAAGAAATGCCCTGCTTTAGTCCAGTTTGCAGCGTTACTCGGATCAGTGCCGGTATACATCAACACTTCGCCTTCAGTTGAAATGAAACATGCATATTCCTGAATGCCAGCGGCATTATCAATCGTCCATGTGATCATAGCCGCCAGTGAGCCGCCAAGATTCATCAGCGAGCCAAAGTCAAACACTTGGGCCGCGCCAGAGATAGCATTTGGAGCCAGGAACCACACTTTCAGCGTATTCTTTTCTACAAAGAATAGGCGATTGGCATAGATGTTTAGATGGATCAGATTGCGCGCATCTACGCCAGTAATGGCAGGCGTCACAATGAACGTACCAACGACAGTCGCATTCGTTGCCGGGACAGCGCTCATTGTGTATGTGAACGTCGTCGCGCTAGTTACAGTCACAATGAACGTGCCGTTATATTCATTCGGATTAGCGCCAGAAACAATAATCGTCGTGCCAGTCGTCAGATTGTGCGGCGTGCTTGTCGTATAAGTCGCAGTCGTGCCGACAAAGGTGATCGATACAGGACGTTGCACAATCGTATAAGTACCAGTGATCGTAGCATTGCTTCCAGGGACTTTAACGAAAGTACCAACTGGCGCAGCATTCGCGCCAGGATCACTTTGCATGTTATAAGTGAATGTCGTAGAACCTGTCGACGTTACTTGGAATGTGCCATTAAAGGCTGCTGGTGTGGCACCAGAGACGAGAACGAAATCACCCGTCACCAAGTTATGCGGAGTGCCAGAAGTCAGCGTAGCGAGCGTTCCAACGCGGGTAATGCTGCTAGTCGTCTGGTTGACAACATACTGGCCTACCGTCGTCGCGTTCGTCGCTGGCGTACCACCCATCGTATAAGTGAAGGTAGTAGCGCTCGTGACAGTGATATTTGCCGTTGCATTGTATTGTGACGGAACAGCGCCAGAAACAGTGACGTTATTGCCAGTGCTAAGCCCATGCGGAAAGATAGTCGTGAGCGTTGCCGTGGTGCCTGAGAATGTGATTGATGCAATCGCATACTGTCCCATCACATAGGTAAAGGTATTCGCGCCAGTCGAAGTGATGACATAAGCGCCGTTATACATCGTTGGCGTTGCGCCAGTCAGGCTGACAATCGTCCCGGTAGATAGCAGATGCGGCGCACTGGTCGTAGCCGTAGCAGTGCTGCCAGAATAGGTAATCGTGGTGATTGTTTGCGAGCCTAGGCCAGAGGCAGCTTTCCATGTCGTACCATCGTAAATCCGAGGGTAGTCTGTACCATTTACGGCATAAAGGAATGATCCGCCAGGCGTAGTAAAGTTCACATGCTGCCAGCGAGCATTGGTCAATCCTGTCACTACAGCCGCACCGTGCGCACCTTGAGCAGTAGCGTCATAGAATGAGCCATCTGAAGCAGCAAACAACTTGCTGGTTGCCCCGGCGTTATATGCCATCAGGCTTTCTACAGGCGCGGAATAGCCGGTTGACCAGCGCACAAAGCCCTTACGCAACTCTACACTTGTAGTATTCGGGAAGAAATTGGTGAGGATCGTCGCGTCAGTTGGCGGCATAGCGGCCAATGCATCACGCGCATTCAAGCCACCAGTAGGAGCAGGAAGCGTGAGTGTCTGTGCCGGAGGTTGTTGTGGCGGTCGTTTTTGGCGGGGAATGAACATTTAATTTAACAATGTTGTCTAATTGCCAAATCCATTGTCGGGCAGGTTCTCCCATCCGATAAGCGTATTCAACGGATCAGGAGCCATATGCAGCGTTGCGCTGCCTGAGTCATTCGCCTTAGCAATCGACCAGAGATTTTCAAACTCGGACGTATATTGATCACCAAAGCCTTTGGCCTGGTAATAGGCATTCTTCAGGCCGACAATCATCAGCCCATCAGGGAAGATGCAAGTATCGCTATCGGCAGTGAAATACTGCTTACGAGTGCCGGTTGAGTCCAGAACCGCGCCATTGCTGATGTATTCAAAGCCGAGATATTCCGGCGAGCTGACAGCAGGCCAGATCTGGAAGAACCCGCCGAGATATGTCCAACGGATACGAGGGCCAGTCGAAATATAACCGGACTTCAACCATTGCCATTGCTGAGGCGTTTCAGGGCCAAGCATTTCCCAATGTTTAGACTTGTCCCATTGAGTACGATCAATTGGGCGATCATAGTCAGCAGGCATCGCATATTTGGTCTTGCAGAAGGTGATCGGGATACCAGTTCCCGATGCACTTGCTGCCTGAGTCATCGTGACTTGAGTAGCGGAATCCTTGGTCTGGATATACGTATCATTATTCACGCCAGTAGCGACAATTTGATACGTATTATCGAGTCCGGTTGTATTCGCAATAGCCGTAACGATCGGACTATTGGCTGTAACCGTTCCTGTAGTCTGCAAGAATTGCGTAGTGAATCGATATTCGACGCGCAGAGACTGCCAAATGTAATCGCGCTGCAAATCACTCAGGACGCGATTCAGCAATGCAAACAATTGAATCGTATCGGTTGAAGTTGAACCGGCTACCAATGTAGGAACTGGGATTGCCATTTCCTGTGTTGCAGCCTGGATGATTTGCAGCATGGTTTTCATGAATTAGCTTTCTTTCGGTGGGCGTCCACGTCGCGGGGCTTCTTCGGATTTTACTTCTTCTGGAGCGCTTTGCGTTTGATTTGCCAGCATTTCAAAATGAGCCTGCATCTTCTGCATTTGCTCTTTCATCGCCAGATTCTCAGCTTCCATTGCTTTCAGGCGCTCATCGCCTTTAGCTGCTGCTGATTCATCAGATGCCAGTTTCAAATAGCGTTGGGCAGCTTCACGGAATGCATAAGGCGACATACCGGCCAGCATACCAATCTGCTGAATATTCGAGTCAGAAGCATTCGCCACGTCTTCAACAGAAAGAAACTTCAACGCTCGCAATTCTTCTGCTTGAGCAGGAGTAATACGCGGCCATTGATTAATTGGGGTCTTACCTGCCAAACGCTGATCACCTTGCATCTTGTTCTGATAATGCGCCCATTGCAGCGGGAAGCGGCGCTTATGATCATCGCGCACAAAGGTTTCAACGATGTTCTTATCATCGCCAGGGACATAGATCCGCACCATGTCGCAATCATCAAAAATCGGGCGTCCTTCTTGTTCAGTCCTGAAGTTATTCTTCAACGGTTTGCTAAAGAAAACAACAGACAGGCGAGCATCAGGATTAGACGCGCCTACGAACTCAGGATTATTCAGATCAGAAGCTAGCATTTGACTCATTTTTGATTCCCTTCAAGTAATTGAGGTAGTCAGTTAAGAAAATGGGGAGCTAAGTCCCCATTGATTACGCGCTGATATTGGCGAAGTAATTACCATCACCACGTGCTACGAACTCACCAGCTTTACCCGCTGCAATCGATACTGCCGCATTGGTTGCTCCAGTCCCGATTTTAAAGCCTACAGGCGGATAAACTGACAAAGTATTAGCGCCATTATTCACTACATACAGTGCATCATTAGCAGTAACACGAAGTACTGGCAGAATCGCACCAGTGCTAGCAGCTACAGTAGTGAATTCCATAGTGCTGGAAGTAATTGCGAACGCGGTAGCTTGATTGCTGCCAGTCGCGGTTTGACTCAGTTGCAATGAACCAGCGATAGAAGCGGCAGTACCAGGAGCAACGCCTGTACCGCACATATCCTGTTGAAAACCAGCCATAACTTTCTCCTTTAGGAATAGGGGCCGAAGCCCCTATATTGTCAATTAGACAATCTGGCCTTGGTGGAATGGGCGAGAAATCTGAATCACGCCAAGACCAGTGCCAGGAGTGCCGGTAGTGGTCGATACTTTGGCGTTCAGGATCTGCTCACCGTTGACCGCAGCATCATCAACGGAGCCAGGAGTTGCAGCTAGGGAGAACACTTCAGCGCCTGGAGTCATTGCATTAGGCGCTTTGACCACAGCAGAGCCAGTGATCTGATACCAACCGTATTGATTGGCTACGTTAGCCGACATAGCGACAGCAACCATGCCAGTGCCACCAGTTGCAGGCGACAGAGCAGTAGTGCCAAGGTATTCGTCGTAATCAACCATGGAACCGACTACGGTCGAGCCGATGCCCTTCAGGTAGATGAATTCGCCGCCGCCATAGACAGGATCAGTGGCACGAACGACATAGCCGAGTGCATGATTCTGTACGGTATCGGTGACTGCAATAGGCTGGAAGCCAGCCAGGGAATTTTGAATGGTGTAAGCCATTTGATTTCTCCTTAATTCAGAATGTTGTCAATCACGCAAGCATTACGCCTTGGAACTGAGAACCCGACACAGTCAGATTGCCAGCCCAGCCATACAGACGCACGATTGCATCCTGATTGACAGCTTGACGCTCGCCACCGATTGGCACGAAGTTGCGGTCTTTATGCGGACGGAAGAAGATGTATTTGGTGTTCAGGAACCACATGTGGTTTGCGGTTGCTGCTGCACCAATACCACCGTCCAGAACCACATCTGCCTGAGTGCCGCCACCGTAGAATTTCAGGCTTGCGAAACCAGCGCCAGCATCACCACCACCATCCGAAGTAACGCGCTGAATAGCTTGCAGCGAATTAGCATACAGGGCGTAGTAGTTGGTATCCGCGACGATCAGGTCCGGCATGTCAGTACCACGAACCAGTTGCAGAGCCAATTTCGTCATGTACTGCTGAATGTTGGCTACGGATACTGCGCCGCCGCCATCAGTCACGCCGGAGAACTTCTTCGGCTGCCAGAAAGTCCAGGTTGCACGGTCAATACCGCCATAAGTTCCGGTAGTAGGAACATCAGGCACAGCAGCAGCCAGACCAGTGATATTCTTGCCGCCATTGCCGGTACCGTCCTGATAGATATCAGAGCCGATACGGTTCAGCAGACGGGCTTCAGAAACCATCATACGACCGTCCAGCAGGTCAATGATTTGTTCCTTGCCGCTGTTTTGCAGCATTTCCAGACCGGACATGGTCACAGCATCGGCATATTGTTTAATGCTGTACTGCGCAGCGGAAATCGGGCTATCTGGCGAAATGTTAATCGCTTCATAGCCAGAGTAGGATGCGCTGTTATCCGTCGCCGGATCGTTATACATAATTTCTTCGAGGATAACGTTACCACCCGAGAAAGGTCGTACATTGCCGCGTGCTTTCAGACGACGCAGCAGCGCATTGTTGTTAGTAAGATTATCTGCTAGCTCGCCGGAGCGAGATTGAATCGTAGTCCATGTGTTATCGCCGTGGCTCTTTATCCTCGGCTTCTGCAAATTCTTTTTCCTTGCAGAGCAGACTATCTCATCAGCCTTTCGGCTGCCGGGCGCTCGTGGGTAGATTATTCTTTCGTCACTACCTAGTCGTTTGGCCTTCCGCATCCCTAGGCTTTCGCTTACATATGCGGCTTGGTTCAGTGTTGGCATCACAGCGTCCACTTGATTCACCCGGTTTTACATCGCCCCTACGAGTGCTATAATATCTCTATGAAAAAACCACTTGAAACTAAACTTTGCCCTGTATGCCAGATTGAGAAACCTCGATCCGACTACTACAAGAAACTGGATACTATCAGTCATAAATGCAAACTTTGCACTAAGGCCGACAATTCATCTCGATCTAAGAAGTACTTTGGTAAGTACGCCGAATATCAAAATCAATGGCGACGCGACCGATATAAATCTGATCCGCTGTATAGAGAGAAGTTATTAGCTCAGAAGCAAACCTTTTATGACATTAATCGTGATGTTCTAAACGAAAAACGCCGTATTCGATGGGCTACCGATCCTGCTAATCCTGCTCGCCTTCATTACCGCAGAAAAGACGTCAAACTTAAAACTCCAGCTTGGGTCTCCAAACAAGAACTTTTAGAAATCTACTCTAAATGTCCTAGTGGTATGGAGGTTGACCACATTGTTCCGCTTAAAGGGTTGATTGATGGTCGCCCTGTTTCTGGTCTTCATGTCCCTTGGAACCTTCAATATCTCACCAAAGAACAAAACAGGAAGAAATACAATCGAATCTCAGAGAACGATATAGCGCCGTTTTCTCTTAAGCGATGATATCAGTAATTTGAGAGTTGGCAAAAGCCATAATATATTCTCCTTAGTTAGGCAGATCAAACCCGGCCTGGCTCGACGGAATCAAAAGCTTCCTTCAGTGCGCCACGCCTATCCTTTGCGGTTGGGACTGGAATCATTGTGCTAGGAGTAGCACTTTTCACTTGTCCACCACTCGCTTTCGCTTTAGCTACAGATACTGCTTTCGCCTGTTGCTGGCTTTGCATAGTGGTCTGTGCAATTCGATCTTGCTCAGCCTTCCATGCATCATCAGACAGACGTACAGCCTTCGCATAAGCGTCATCAAGGTCTTGGGCACGACCTGCCTCTAGTAATAGAGCCATGTCCCCGCGTACCTGCTCAAAGTGTGGATACTTAGAGGTATCCCCGAACTTTGCCAATTCTTGGTGTACTGCTGCTTGCTCTTGTTGCTCGCGCCAGTTAGTCACACCACTGACTTGCTGCTTAATCATTTGAAGCTCTTGCATTAATTGCATGGCAACCGGATCTACTTGACCTTGTTGCGCTTGCCCAACCGCTGCCAGAGGAATTCCGTATTCCTGCGCCAGATAGCTGAACATCTGCAATTTCTGCTCTGGCGAACCCATCACTAGAGTGCGATGAGCATTGCCAAGATTCTTAATCCATGTTGCCGGTTGAATGTTGTTCTGCTGAAGGATCGGCATGAACTCATTCATTACACTGGTCAACTCGCGAGCTTGTTCAGCCTCGCCCTTAAACGCCGCTACGCCACTGGCGTATTGCTTCTCGCGTTCAAAGTTGTATTCGTAAAGCTTTCGTGCCTCATCGGCAGTCAATGCCTCGCCACGGCCCAACTTATCTTGAATCGGACGGTATTCCTTACGCCAGGTCGTCAACTCGCGTTGAGTCATCTGTTGCTCTTGCGGCGTTTCAGGAGCAATTTCAGCCTTTACTGGCTCTTGTTCCTTAGCCGCAAAACGGCCCTGATCATCCCTTGTGCGATCTTCAGCCGTTTTAATAGACTGTTCAGTTGGCGTTTCAATATTATCGAAACTTGCGGCCAGCATATCACGCCGGGATTCAGGCTGACTTACTTCAATTTCTTCGTCCATTTAAATCCTCTCAAGTAATCGAGAAAGAGTTATTTCAGTTTTTCATTTACCGTGCGGATAAGAGTATCTTTTAATCCTGACGGCGGCGCAATATGTTTCTTTGGTGCTTGTAACTTCTCGTTTCCTACTTCTACTACATTATGATGCTTTAAATGTGCTCTATGCTGCGAACGACTAGTAATCCAACTGCCATCACACATACTCTGATAAGGCTGAATATCAGCAGCTACCATCGGCGCGACTATTTTACGCTGCATTGTAATGCCACAATGCTTAGGCAAATCATCATTCATCTTGGAAATTGAACGATAAACATCCTCTTCATGACCGCATTGGCACATCATGGCGTAAATAGGCATTATCGATTCACCTCATCATCAGCACTTTCAGCGGCATTAATCTGCTGGCTAGTCAAAGTAGTTTGAGCAGTAATTTGTGCCTGCTCAAGTCGAGCTTCGTTATTCATTGAAGCGATAAGCACTTGAATTTGACCACGCATGGATTCCAATTCCCTCGCATTAGCTTGGCGCTGCATTTCCAATTGAGCTTCCAAACGGGCCTCCAATTGAGAGCGCTGAGCCTCTAATTGATTGCGATTCTGTTCCTCTTGCGCTTGGAATTGCTGACGAGCCAACTCAAGTTCTTTCTCTGCCTGAATCTCACGGTCTTTCAGCATGGCTTGCAACTGGGCTTTCTGCTGCTCAGCCTGAAGGTTAGCTTGTGCTGCCATTTCTTCCTTGCTCGGCTTAGGCTGAGGATTCTGTGCCTCTTGCGTCAATTGGTCGATCATTTGATCAATTGCACCTTCTACGGTCTTGCCGACCTTGAATCCACTTACGCCATATTTGAGAAGGAGAGCAGATAGGGGAGCAAGTTGGGGAGCTTGCTGAACAGCAGCCATGGCATCACGCAGGAAGCCAGAAACGGCACCCAAGAATTGAACGCGGTCATTCTTTTCCTGTTCCTCATTCATCTGCACCATGGAATCGCTTGAAACTTCGATGCGGAAACCCATTAGCGGGCCTTCCTGCGTCTCAGATTCAGGATTCATAGCACGGTCGCCCATCAGCAATTGAATTGCTGGGGCAATCAATTGTTGATCCGCTGGCTGGAGTTGCTGCGCAGATGCGATCTTTAGGAAGTTTTCAGGCTGGAAGTGCTTGCAAATGATCTGTGCTTTGATCTGCAATAGCTCAGTTGCAAACTTAACAACTGCTTCCTGATTAGAGCGCAAACGCATGCTGCCATACTGGCCTTTGAGCTTCTGTGCGCCGTAAGTCTCTTGCGGATCGGAGGAACCACGGACGATATCCGAGATACCCATTAGCTCGTAAATCTCGTTCTTGACCGCTTCCATGGCTTGATAAGCCTCATTCAGCGCCGCAACGATCGGAGCAATGTCAAAGATATCGATTGAGCCTTTTAGGCCCGCTTTCTCGGAGAAGTTCTGGAAGCTCTTGACCGGGATCAGATCACCATTGCCAGCCTCTTTGAATAGGCGCGCAAGTTCAGGAATCGCGGCATCATAGACACCTTTGACTACCAGCATCTTAATCAGGCCATCAATTCGAACAGCAAGCTTATTAAGCTGCTGCGCCTGATCCTGATATTGCTTGTAGTCTGGAACCGGAATCAGCGTATCACTGGTCAGCGTGGCATATAGAGGGCGAGGGCATGGGAAGAAGCATTCCAGCTTCAGCGGATCAGGACGCTCATCAATGATCTGTTTCAGCGTCTTGGAGAACCAAATAGCTTTCTGATTCTCTTTGTCCCAAATCTCGTAGATGCATGCCTGTGATTTCGCATCTTGACTGCTGTTCTGCGTGAAATTACCGTTGTTGATGGCATCAGGCTTGGTATCCAGAGGAATGCGATAGGCAATCTCTTCGCCAAAGCGCTTAATCAGCGCATCACGGCTCATATAGACCTTGCGCCATACTGCTGGGACTTCCTCCCATGTACGCGCCACTACATGCCCGAAATCCTTCCAGTGGACATAATCCACAGGGCAGCATTCGTATTCAATTTCTTCAATCTGCTCGCCTTCGACACCCGCATCAGCATCGTCGGTAACTTGCAACCCATCCTCAGGCTCGCCAGGCAAAGCCACGATATGCGGTTCATAGCGCACCCATGCTTGACCACGACCACCTAGGAAGCGATCGCGCACACAGTTTTCCATCGCTGCGCCATAGTCGGGATAGTGATCGACTTCAAAGCTTAATGCGCGCTCAAGCAAAAGAGCAGCGACTCGGCCCACAGGATCAGTATCACGGTAGCGCCTGGAAACGTCAGGCTTGGGAAGGCGGGAGAATACAGCCGGGAGCAGCGTTTGAATGTTCGACCAGAGGATATTGAAATTGACCGATTGAGTATTCCGATTATCCGCATTACTGTCGAAATCACGGTAAATCTTGACGATCTTCTCTGAGCGATTCTCCCATTTCTTGAATTCACGCTCATAAGAAGCAATGGCTTCCACCCACTTTTGGGATGGACTAGTAACAATATCTCGATTATCAGTAGTTGCCATTTAAATGCGCCCTTGTTCTTTTTTAGGCGTCGAAGCCCACATTTCGTCTAGTGTAACATTATTTTTATTAATACCAACGAATATACCGCGCATATCCTCTGGTTTAGGCGCTGGCGGTTCGGCTTGCTGCATTATCTGACAGCCATAACTAAATCCATCGCCGTCATGGGATGACCAATCGTGAACCGGATCAGCGCCGAATATCTTTGCCTCTTCGTCATATTCATAACGCCAGTTACGCAATCCATCTAGTCCACGCTCGCATTTAGTCTGATTGAACTTAATCTTACCAATCATCACCCTGGCGGCATTAACACGGTCTGCAATAGAGGATCGCGGAACCATGGCAACGTGCTTTGTACCGAACTTTTCAATGAAGATTTCGACTGCACTATGCTTAGCGCTGAATGTCTTAGCACGCGCATCATGTGGCATCCAGATCCGGCCTAATGCTGGCTTACCGTCGCTATTCTTGTATGCCTCAAGCATATTCGACAGCTTGTAGCACCACTCCTCTGCGTCGATTGCCCATCCATTCGCGTAATCAATGATCTGATAGCCGCCAATTTGAGGTTGCCAGAACCACCAAGTAGCCGTATCGCGTCTGCCCAAGTCGCAAGTAATCTCGATTGGCGCTCCATATGGGTCATATTGCACGTCATCGCTGACTCTTCCTTCTTTTTCAGCAGCAGCAATAGAACGAGCCAGGATTGCACCCATGATTGCAGCATCGAAGGAGCATAGATATTCCTGCTCAAACTTCGCCCTTCCGTAGTCCTCGCCGAATGAATCGATGTATTCCTTGAGTTCAGCCGCCAATTGGGCTGGTGTCATCGTTCTTACGTCATATGCATCCAGGCGCTGAGCAAACACGTCCAATCCTGCACGCATGTTCTTTTCCGCCGCTGCGAAGGTCGTATATGCGTGATTCCTGCCGCGTGGCGTCGTAATAAATGCCTGCCAGCCATTGTTTTCCGCAATGATCGGACGTAAGTAAGCCCTTACATTTGGATTGGATAACGCCCATTCGGAATAGACGATACCAGCAGGAGTAGTGCCAACCAGACTATCCGGATTATCCGAGCCGACAACTTGCCAAGTGCTGCCATTAACAAACTCAATGGTCATCTTGGTGTTGTCTACCCGACGACGCAGTTCATGCGGGAATGCCTCATCAATTCGCTTCTTGCCCGTTGTGGGGTTCACTGCATCCCAGATAGCTTTGCGCGCTTGACTGTACTCAGGAAGCATATGCCAATAGTTAGCGATACGCTCAAACGATGCACATGCCGCCCAATGAAGGCATACAGCGTCTTTACCTGCCCTTCGCGGCCAGATCAATTCAGCATGCCGGCCACCGTTCTCCAGATATGACCATGCGGCCATCTGATATTCACGTGGACGCCAATTGTTCGGTAGCTGGATTGTCGCCATTAGGGCTTAGCTGCCTTCGCCTGCATAGAATTCGACAGTAGCCGTGCCTGAACGGGTAATAGCACTAACGAACTTGTACGGGCCACCTTGAGGCACATCAGGGATACCAAAGTTCACATCAGCATTCGGTGCGACATAGCAGCTAGTCACAGAACCATTAGATGGGAGAGTGGCGATAGCCGTAGCGGCAGTATCACCTACCGCGATAAACACGCCCACAGTTCCCTCGTTTACGATTCGCAGGGTATTGCCACCATTGGGAAGCTGAACAGGCGTAGGTGCGCTAGTCGTAGCAGCGAATGTGGTTACTTTGGATTGAGCGCTAAATAGGTTTGCAGTCTGCATAATATCCTCAATTTGTATATAAATGAGCTTCCCAATCCATGCTCACAATCATTCCATTATTACTTGTTCCAACGCATTGGGGAATGAAATTGAATCTTTGACCTACTCGAATCTTGGTCTCAGCCCGAAGAGTAAATGGCCCCATATCCGTGCATGTAATCGCTTTAGGCGCTGAAACTGATCCGTTGGGATTGCGGAAGTTTAATCTGAAATCGGCCCCGCGGGGAGTACCGGTTAATCCAGATTGCAGAATCTTAGCTTCCATGGAGAATATCTCCAATGTTTTACCAATCGGCACAGTATAAACAGCATTGGAAAGATTGCCAGTGAATGCCGGGATAATGCCACGTACCTTTGTATTATCCCCTGCGCTACCAGTGACACGGATTGTAATGTCGCCCTGATTCTTTACTCGTTGAGCGGCAGGTGTGATCCGGCCAGTAGTTGCGCCATTCAGCCAAGCATAGGCAGCAGCGTTAGGAAGCGTTACAGGAGTCGTGCCGTTGAGATTGACTGTGAATGCTGCAATTTCGGCATATGCGAAATTGAGAACGGTGAATGTTACTGTCTCTGAGCCAGAACCGCCTACGGCATCATTGGCGCTGCTAGAGACTACTTCCCATGACTCATCAGCCGTGGGGAAGGTCATTTGGTTATCGACACCGGCCCATATGTCCTGGGGCGCAGATAGGCTAGAGAAGGCTGTAGCAATCGATCTGGTACAAAGTGCATTTACCCGTACAACTCCTGATACCAAGCTTCGGCTTACATCAGCGGTATAGTCTCGTTCAATGCCGCCACCAGATCTGCTCATGATTATTCCTTTGGTTGCCCTCCAAAGCGAACAATCTGGACGCTCAGAGGCGAATCTTTGTCACCGGTGACTTGCAAAGGCAGCAATTTAGGATAGATCGTTCCCCAAAATACACGTTCATTACTCGGATCTTCTTGCGCCCATGCTACTAATCGCTCTGGACCGCCTAGCTTTTCAGCAGCTAGTGCAATTGCCTCTTTAGCGGATTTAGTAGTTTTGGATAATGCACCCTTAGGCTTGCCCGGATTACCCGGTTTGAATCCATGTGTATTTTTCGCTGCTGCTGGCATTCTCATTCACGCAAGTAATCGCGTGCCATTGAATTGATATTGGGAGATATTCTACTGGTATTTACTTAGTTTGTGGTAAGCAAAAAAATCCCGCTAGTGGCGCGTATGTCCATAGCGGGTAAATTGGAGGGTGATGCTAGGGGTGAAACAAAGGAAACTGGAGCGCCACACAGGACTTGACCCCGCATCAATCGGACTAGAACTCCGATGCACTATCCATTGTGCTAATGGCGCTTTGAAACTGGAGCCGATGCAAGGAATCGAACCTAGGCTTCTCGCTTACAAGGCGAGTGCTCTACCACTGAGCTACAAGGGCTTTATGACAGCTTTACACTGTCTTGGCATCTTGTAGCAGATGCTGCTCGCTTGCTTAATTGCGCTTACAAGTTACGATGTGGTTATAAAGTGCACCAAGGCCAATCGCTTTGTTGCAGAGTGGGCATTTCCCACTATTGCGTTCGATACCTTGGGCCTTCATTGCTGCTGCCATTGCTACGTCTTTAGCACGTTGACGACCAGCGGAACCACCGGATTTCTTTGCGGACATGACGTTCTCTCATAGAGTTAAATTAGCGTCATGGCA